>Ga0272446_1007283_pt1 | contig 11063 bp, 8 predicted proteins | sample YNPCB0061_FD_194587 | JGI IMG/M metagenome (GOLD analysis project Ga0272446, IMG submission 194587) | Hot spring microbial mat communities from Yellowstone National Park, WY, United States - YNP-CB-006-1 | ecosystem: Environmental > Aquatic > Thermal springs > Hot (42-90C) > Sediment | place...
GCTCGCCGTCCATCGCTTCGTCGTCCTCATCCGCTGCCTCCGCCCGGCACCGTCCGTCGGCGCCTGAACCCGAGTTCAGTCGGATTTCAAGATCCCGTCAGGGTACGCTCCGGCGGATAGGTACCGTATGCCAGACGACGCCGACGCGATGGTCGCCCTGCGGGTGCGAGGCTGAGATTGTTGCGTCGAGGGCTCGGGCCACGGCATGGAACTGGTGGTAGCCCGCCATCTTCTTGATGGCGGTGTCCCCATCGTCCTCGAACACGATGAAGTAGCGGAGCAGGTCGAGGAGCCGCCGCTTGTCGAACACGCCGCGGATCAGGACCTCGAGCTGGCTCATCCCTTTCGACGCGAGCGCCTCGCCCTCGATGGTGCGCCAAGGCAGGAAACGCTCCTGGTTCGACGAGAGCGTGCCGATACGCGCCTCGAGCCCATCGCTGATGACGAGCAGCTCGTTGAACACGAACAGAGACGGCAGCTCCTGCTTGTAGGTCTGGAGCTGCTGGAAGGCGTTCCAGATGGTTGCGTTCTCGCTCGCGGCGTTCTTCAGCTCGATGACGGCGATCGGTAAGCCGTTCAAGAACACAACGACATCGGGGCGCCGGTTGTGACCGCCCTCGCTGACCGTGAGCTGGTTGACGACAAGCCAATCGTTGTTCTCGAGCACGTCGAAGTCGACGATGCGCACCGGGTCGTAGCCGATGGTGCCGTCGGCGCGCAGGTACTCCACGCTGACCCCGTTCACGAGGTAGTCGTGCAGCTCGTGGTTCGCATCGACTTGCTGGGGCGACGAGATCCGCGTGAGCTTTCTGAACGCCTCCTCGAGTCCCTCGCGCGAAACAGTGGAATTCAGCCGCGCAAGCGCGTCGCGCAAGCGGCCGTCGAGCACGACGTCGGCGTAGGTCCTTCGCTCCTCGCCGGGCTCGCCGGGTGCGATCGATTGCCCTCCCGTGAGCGCGTACCCGAGCGCCTCGAACCACTCGAGCGCAGCCTCCTCGACGACGGATTCGGTGAAGGCGCTCATGGCTTTCCCGTGCGCGATATGGCATTCGCGCCTCCCTCGCCGAGGCGGTTGGTCTCGGCCACGACTCGGTCATACGGCGGAGCCGTGTCTGTCACCGGCTCGTTCTCGATGAGCCACTGCAGGACAACGGCCGCAAGTTTGTGGGGCGGCGGATGCTTGGGGCCGGCTGACTTCAAAACGCGCTTCAGGGAGACCAGCACGCGAGCGCGCATCGGTTCGCGGTGCTGCCAGTCGAGCACTGCAGCGTCATCGAACGCCGCGAGCAGCGAGTCGAGCACACGACTTGCTACGGAGTTTGGAACGCCCTGATTGAAAAGAAGCTTCTCCAGGCCTGGCTTCAAGCCCGCGAAGCGCCCTACGTAGCTTTCAACGATCTGCGGGTGTAAGGGTGCCGTCGCGGCGATGGCTAGCGGGGGCAGGGCTGACGAGTCTTCTGCTCGAGGTTCGTCGGTCGCTTCTTCAACCTCGAACGTCGAAGGCAGAGATTCAAGGATTTCGACGTACGCCCCACGATCGAGCCCGTACAGAAGTCGGCTTGGTTCGACCCGTAGTTTCAAGCCCTCCGATAGAACCGGGGTGCGGAACTCGAGGACGACGACGCCGTCGTCGTCCACATCGGCCTTGACACCGACGACGCTGTCGATGGCCGAGTTGAAGTGGTCGAACCTCTCGTAGGGCTCCCTGGTGTGGATGAGGTTTGGCTCAGAACCATCGAGCGCGCCAAGAAGTAGTGAGAGAATTGTGTCCCCGGTAAGGAGGTAGAGTCGAACGTGATGGCTCGCGAGCGCGTCGAGAAATCCATCCTTGCCATGCGCGACGGGCGCATCGTGGTTCCGCGCGTCTGAGAGCGCATCCGCAAGTTTGTTGTGAGCTGAGAGCACACGATCAAAGCGGCTAGCGCCCCGGGAATTGCGGAGCCCCAGCCGGTCAAGTGCAGCGACCAACAGCTCAGTTGTTGATGCATTCGAGTCGACCGCAGCCCCATAGTCCGCAATGATCGTTCGACACACGCATTCGATGTACGACTTGACGCACTCAATTAGCGACTGTCCGCTTCCGCCATATGCTTCCGCGATGGTGTCGTAGTGGCGAGCCAAGGTCGGGGCATCGCTCCATCGATCCCGTGCTCTTCGGTAGCTCGGGACGAGTTCGTCCAAGGGGATCATGACGTTCCCCCGACCAGTTCCGCATCAGCAACCGACAGCTCGCCCGAGAGCAGGCGCGGGAGGAGCGCGTCGCGGATCCGCGCAAGGCTCCTTGACTCATGGCGCGCGGCGATTTGCTTCTCAACAAGTGGGCCTGCTGCGATAGCGAAAACATCCAGAACGGCGCGGCTCGGGATCACAACCCTGAACCGATCGATATCAGATTTCCCAAGGTGTATTACGGTAGTGGCGACTTCGGTCCGCTCAACGAACTCAAGGCAGGGGCGAACGCTGAGCCGGACAAAAGTGCCGTCCTTGGGGTCTCGCGGTGAGAAACGACAAGCGCGCTGGTTCAAGAGTGCAGGGCCACTGCCCCAGACGTGAGTTCGGAACTCACCATCCATACCAACGACGACGTCGCCATCAGCAAGTCGAACCGCCCGCGGATGCTCCTCATCAGTCCAGATAGCTGGCGTCTGATCTACCAGGTCGCGAATGCGGACAACTGGCAGCCCCCGCTTCTCGGTGTTGAACTTGGTCGAAGTATAGGGCGCACCATAGTCCACGGTGCTGAGTTCGTAAACCGAGCCAACACGCCACCCCTCCGGAATGGGCCCCAGCTCCGAATCGACGAAGTCACTCGGGAACAGCTTCGCGGTCTCGGCGTCCATAGCAGTCGGGGTGCGGCCTTCGGCATTGGCGCGCACGGGGTCGAAGTCGACGAACCACGACTTGAAGAGCGCCTGCGCCATCGCCTCGAGCGTCGCGTTCATCTTACGGTTCAGCTCGATCTTCTCGTCGAGCGTACCAAGGATGCGGGCGATCGCATGCTGGTCGGCAAGGGGCGGCACACGCACCGGCAACTCGTGCAGGTGATTGCGGTTAACGCCGGGGACGGCGGCTTTGTCAGAGCACGAGTAGAAGTCGATCGTCTTCAGGAAGTAGCTGATGAACTTTGGATCGCTGCCCTTGAAGTCACGAACGTAGAGCGTCGTGTTGAGCGGCCAGAAGTCGCGCGTGACAAAGAAGACCTCACCGAGAGTGCCGTATCGACCGGTCACGACGCCTGGAGCCTTCACCATCGCTTCGGAGTGAAAGCCGCTCGGTCCGGATGACGAGACAATGGGTACGGAACCGGGCTGGCGCTGCTGAGAGGGAAGGTCGTAGCCCCTCTTCAGCTCGAGCACGTCGCCCAGCTTGCAGTCACGCCACTCGCGAAGCTCACCCCCCATACCCAATCCCCCGCAGGTTCTTCCGGATCTCCTTCTCGAGCCGAGCGCCCTCGGCGAACTGCTCCGCCAGCGTCACCACCAGGCGCTTCATCTTCTCGTCGAAGGGCTCGTCGATCCCAACGCAGGTCGCGCCTTGCTCCGCCAGCGTGTCGAATCGGGCACCCAGTATCAGCACCGCATCTCTGTCGGAAAGGCCCGCCCGTGAGCCATCGCTATCCGATCACTGATGCTGCAGCTCTTCACGCTGCCGGGCCATTCGGCGAAATCGCTCTTCATCAGTACCAAGAGCGGATATTGGGACCGATTCATCCGCCAGCCCCCGCTCGACGAGAACAACGTGAACGTCGTGCGCCTGAAATCGCTCTCCGAGACGATTCAGGGGTTTCCGGGGAATTACCGAATCGGCTGGGGCGCCAAGCTGATGGGGCTCGACGCCATCCCCGACACGCTGACGGGCGCGGGCGTGCGCGTCGCCATCATCGACTCGGGCGCCGACGTCACCCACCCGCTCCTCCAGCACATCAAGACCGGCGCCGACTACACCGACGGCGGCGCCCCCACGAGTTGGAGCCGCGACGTCGTCGGACACGGCTCGCACTGCGCCGGCACGATCGCCGCGCGCAGCGACGGCAGCGGCCCGCGCGGCTTCGCCCCCGGCGCCGAGATCCACGTCCTCAAGATCTTCCCCGGCGGCCGCTTCTCGAGCCTGCTCGACGCGCTCGACTACTGCATCGCCAACGAGCTCGACGTCGTCAACATGAGCCTCGGCTCGGATCAGCAGTCGTCGATCGTCGAGCAGAAGCTCCAGGAGGCGGTCCAGAACGGCGTCGCCTGCATCGTCGCCGCGGGGAACTCGGGCGGCCCGGTGCAGTACCCGGCCTCGTCGCCGAACGTCCTCGCCGTCGCGGCGATGGGGATGCTCGCCGATCTCGAGGAGGACACCTGGGACGCGACCCAGGTGTCGCCGCGCCTGGTCGCGCCGAACGGCGTCTTCTCGCCGTCGTTCACCTGCTTCGGCCCCGAGATCGCCGTCTGCGCCCCGGGGGTCTCGGTGATCTCGACGGTGCCGGGCGGCGGCTTCGAGCCGCAGTCGGGGACCTCGATGGCTGCGCCGCACGTGACCGGCCTGGCAACGCTGGTGCTCGCCCACCACCCGGTGTTCCAGACGGCGTTCAAGCAGCGCGGGCCGCAACGGGTGGCGGCGCTGTTCGCGACGCTCCGGCAGATTTGCGCGCCGACGCCGCTCGATCGCGAGCGCGCGGGGGCGGGGGTGCCGCTCTTGCAGAACCTGCTGCCGTCGCTGCAGGGGATCGCCGCGCAGCCTCCGACGCCGCCCTCTCCGACGGTGGCGACCTTCGCCGTCGACCCGCGCGAGCTCTTCGCGCGGATCCTCCAGCAGCAGCCGCCGACCTACACGCACTGGCCCTTCCTCCACTGAGACGCGCGCAACGTCTGCGCCGCCTTCCCCCCACCACGCACAACGTTCGTCACGATGTCGCATTGCGCCTCGGTGACGCGCGGCCCGCCCTGTGCAAACGCGCTCGCGCGTCATGGAGGCACGCATGCTGCGCGCACGGGGGATCGGAACCACAGTCGGGGCGATCGCCATCGCCCTCTCACTCCACGGGTGCGACGGAAAGGTCGGACCCCAAGGACCCCAGGGCGCCCAAGGGGACCCTGGCCAGCCCGGTGCGCCGGGTGACAAGGGGACACCAGCCGTCGACAAGGGCACCATCGCCGGCACCGTCACCTTCAAGAAGCTCGACGGCACGACGGCCAACGCGGGCAGCGTCAGCGTGACCGCCACGCCCGTCGGCACCACCACCGCCACCGCCACCGCCACGACGGGAGCCAACGGCACCTACACGCTGCCGAACCTCCCCGTCGGCTACTACAACGTCGTCCTCGGCTCCGACCCGGCCGACGGCTACGACGCCACGACGCTCGCGAACATCGCGGTCACCGCCGGGGTCACGGTGAAGGCCGACGGCGTCGTCACGCCGACGAACGCGCTCGACGCCACCTTCAGCGTCAGCGTCGGGGGCGGCAGCGCGGCGGCGGTCAACGCCCCGCCCGCGCCCTTCCCCGCTGGCGGCACGCCGACGGTCTATCAGGCCGGCTTCGGCAAGGCGGTCGCGCTCACCATCACGCCGACGGGCGCGCCCGCGGGCTCGACGCCGACGGTGAAGTGGACCTGGCTCCCCGGGCCCTACACGCAGAAGACGCCTGGCGTCGGGACCGGCAACAGCGACGACCCGACGGCGCCGGCCACCGGCACCACGCTCACCTTCACCACGCCGAAGCTCGCCGACCGGTGGGATCCCGATCCCAAGAAGTACGGGAAGGTGATCACCAACGCCTCGCCCTTCGCGTCGATCATCTGGGACCGCACGAACGTGCTCCAGCTGACCGACTTCCCCAACGTCGAGCTCCCGCTGCGCGTCGAGCCGCTCGCCATCCCGCAGGCCGTCGAGAAGCGCCTCTCGTACACCTTCAAGGCGACGGTCACCGCCGGAGACGTCTCGAAGAGCTTCACCGTGGTGGTCAACACCGCGACCTACTCGGGCGCCAGCGTCGCGCCGCCGGCGAACAACAGCGGCCTGACGACGATCTCGAACGGCCGCTACATCGTTCCCGTCAAGCAGAATGTCGTGCTGAGCGCGCCGCGCCTGCCCGACGCGCCGCAGGGCGTGACCTACGCGTACAAGTGGACGCTCGTCGGCGTGAAGGACAAGAACGGCAACGCGCTGACCTCGACCGCGACGCTCGACTTCCCGGCCGAGCAGTTCGTCACCTTGGTGCCCGACGTCGAGGGCATCTATACTGTCAAGCTGGAAATCGTCGACGGCAGCAACAACGTCGTCCTGCCGATCCCGGGCAACAATCCTGTCTATCACGGCGCCACCGTCGAGGTCGTCGCCGCCAGCTACATCGGCTCCGAGGGCGGCTGCGCGGTCTGCCACGCCAATGACGCGCAGACCGCCGCCTGGCGCGCCAGCCCGCACGCCGCCGTCTTCAAGGACGCCATCGACGGCCTGCACGGCTCGACCTACGACCCCGTCCTCATGCGCCGCAACACCACCGGCTATTTTGATGTCGCCGGCGCCAACGGCTTCGCCGATCGCGCGCGCACCGCGAGCTATGCGCTCCCGGCGATCCCCGCGACCCCGACGGCGGGCCTGAACTCCGACGCCATCCCGGCCGCGCTCAAGCCCTTCGCCGGCGTCGGCTGCGAGAGCTGCCACGGCCCGGGCTCGATGCACAACGGCACGCCGCTCATGATCGGGCAGTCGCTGTCGTCGGATAGCTGCAACCAGTGCCACAACGCCGGCGGCGAGTACGAGCACGGCATGCTCCACTTGAAGTCGGGCCACGCCGCCGACATGGAGCTCGCCCTCGACGACGCCACCGTCGACGCGCGCAACTCGACGGCGTCGCACTGCGGCCGCTGCCACAACGCCGCGGGCTATCGCCAGTACATGAAGCAGGTCGCTCTCGGGAACCCGGGCAATCTGAAGAAGGACTACGCCGGCCCGGGCACCGGCAAGGCGTACGCCGACGACTGCACCGGCAAGGCGAACGGCACCTGCATCGTTGAGAAGTCGCCGGTCCGCCCCGACGGTGACCCGACCCTCATCAACCTCGGGATGACCCGCACCTTCGTCGAGCCCGACACCTGCGCGAGCTGCCACGATCCGCACACGCAGAAGATCCGCACCGAGCTCGACTCGAAGTGGGAGGCGGGCGCGATCACGCTGCCGGCCGGCTTCCAGGCGCCGGGCGGGATGGGAACCGGCGTCGTCTGCGCGAGCTGCCACAACACCCGCAACGGCACCGCGACGCCGTGCAACAGCCCGGCGCCGGGCGCGGTCGCGCCGGACGCCATCGCCCGCAACTACAGCGACGTCTGCACGACCTGGCAGGATCCGTCGAACGTCGTCACCTGGCTCCACGAGGACGACCCGGCGGGCACGACGCTGAACGGCGTCGGCTCCAACTCGCGCTTCATCACCGGCTTCACCGCTCCGCACAGCCCGGCGCAGGCCGACGTCTTCAGCGGCCACAACGCCTTCTTCGTCGGGACGGGCGCCTTCACCGGCAACCTCTCGAAGCACGCCAGCGTGAAGGACACCTGCGTCGGCTGCCACGTGAACATCCCCGGCGCCGAGCTCGACGTCCTGCCGCCGGGCTTCGTCACGAGCGGCGGCAAGGCGAAGCCGGGCGCCAACCACACCTTCCTCGCCAACAACCAGGTCTGCTCGGCGTGCCACTCGTCGAACGTGAACGGCGCGGCGCTGCAGCATGACGTGGAGGAGGCGCTGCACGACGTCTCCGACGCGGTGTGGGCGAAGCTGTGGGCGCGCCTCGATCACGCGGTCAAGACGCAGGGCCTCACGATCACGCTGTGGGATCGCGCCACCGACGGGGACAGCTTCACGCCGGTGGAGTTCTCGCAGGGGGCGAACTTCGCGTCGTGGCCGACGTCGCGGCCGAAGCTCGAGCTGAACGGCGTCGATCCGATCAAGCCGTTCGACACCGAGGTCCACGGGCAGATGAGCGTCTGCTTCCCGGCGGCCGCGCCGATCACCAACAACGGCCAGAACATCAAGTTCATCCTCGGGACGGCGGACTCGACGATCGCGCTCAAGATCACGACGGGCGGCGGCTCGCCACAGTTCACCTATCAGGTGAACGGCGGCACGGTCTCGTCGCCGGTCGCGGTGCCGGCGAGCCTGTCCTTCACGGTGCCGGGGACGAACGTGACGCTGTCGCTGCCGCGCGCGTCGAGCTCGAAGTACACGCTGAACGACACCTGGACCATCACCCAGGGCGGCACGGTGCTGGTGCCTGGCGCCAGCAACACCTCGACGGCGTGGAGCGCGCGCATCACGCAGCCGGCGAAGCCGGCCAACGAGATCTGCTTCCAGCTCGGCAACGCGAAGATGAAGGTCGCGACGCCGGCGACGGTGGCGATCACGATGACGTCGGCGACGACGTTCGACTACGCGGTGAACGGCGGGTCGACGCAGAGCGCGACGATCGCGAGCGGCAAGGCGACGATCAACGTCGGCGCCAACCCGAGCGTGCCGGAGACGTCGATGTTCGAGACGTTCACCTTCAGCGGCACCTACGCGGGCGGCGAGACCTTCACGTTCCCGGCGGGCTCGGCCGACGGCACGAACTTCACCGTCGGTGCGTGGAAGGCCTCGGTCGCCACGACCTTCACCAACGGCGGCACGCTGGCGCTCCCGGCCGACGTCCTGCCGAAGGCGCTGTGGAACTACTACCTCCTCCACGGCGACGGCTCGAAGGGCGTCCACAACCCGAGCTTCGTCTACAGCGTGATCCTCGCGACGCTCAACAACGTCGCGGCGGTCCCGTCGCCGCCGACCCTCCCGTAGCGCGCTGACTGCGCGGTCATCGGCGCGGTACACTCGCGTCGATGACCGCGACAGCAGCGACCGCGTCGCCTCCCCTCGATACTCCCCCACTGCCCTGGTCCGCGATCCCCGAGCCCCCGTCGGGGCCGCTCGGCCACACGCCCGCGTGGCTCGGCTACGACAACGCGCGCACCGTGCTGCAGCGGCTCCAGTCGTACGCCGCGTGCGGCCCGCTCGCGCGCGTGCGCGTCGGGCCGGTGCGCATGCTGTTCGTGAGCGACCCGGCGCTCGCCGGTGAGGTGCTCTCGGCGCCCGAGGCCAACTACAAGGGCGCGGTCTACATCCTCACGCGCGTGGTCCTCGACAACGTGCTCCTCCTGAACGGCGAGGCCTGGGCGCGCTACCGCAAGGCCTACCGCGGCGCGCTCCGCAACGTCGCGCCGCGCGGCGTGGCGCGCGAGGTGACCGCGCGCTTCACCGACGGGCTCTTGTCATCGACCTCGGCCGGCGCGGGGCCGGTGCAGCTCGACCGCGCGACCAACCGCCTGGTGCGCGACATCGTCGGCGGCTTCGTCGCCGGAGTGACGCTGCCCGACGAGCTCGAGCCGCACCGCCACCGCGTGCAGTACGAGCTGGCGGCGGTGGGGATCGACCTCCAGTGCCAGCCGTGGGCCTTCCTGTCGCCGCGGCGCTGGATCGCGCTGCGGCAGTCCGTCGCGGCGCTGCGCGCCTTCTTCCGCGAGGCGGTGCGCGAGCGATTGGCGCGTCCCAACGATCGTCCCGACATCCTGAACGGCTTCATCCAGCTCGCGCGCGCGGGCGAATATCCGCTCGACATCAATGCCCTGCAGGAGGGCATCGTCAACTTCTTCTTCAGCGCCACCGACGTGCTGGCGTCGACGGCGGGCTGGACCACCTGGCTCCTCGCCACGCACGCCGCCGAGCAGGAGCGGCTGCGCACCGCGCTGGCCAACGGCCCGGCCGAGCTCGACGACAACGAATATCTTGGTCAGGTGACCAAGGAAGCGCTGCGCCTCTACCCCGGCTACTCGCTGTTCGGGCGCACCACGCAGGCCGACATGGTGATCGGCGGCTACGAGGTGCCGAAGGGGACGATGCTGCTCTTCTCGCCCTTCGTCACGCACCGTCTCGAGCGCTACTGGCCCGAGGCGGAGCGCTTCCAGCCCGAGCGCTGGTCGGGGCGCGCCCTCGGTGCCCCGCCGCCGGCGGTGCGCGATCAGTTCCTCCCCTTCGGCTCGGGGCTGCGCGGCTGCCTGGCGGCGCACCTCGCGACGCCGCTCCTCAAGGAGATCGTCGCCGGCATCATCCCGCGCGCGCGCCTCCGCGCCGTCGCCGGCCACCGCCCCGAGATCGTCTACTGGGGCACCACCTTCTCCGCCAACGGCCTCCCCGCCACCATCACGGGCATCTCACAACCGTTCAGCAAGTGACGGCAGCGCCGCGACGGCGGCTCACGTGCCGCTTCCTTTCGCACGGAGAGTGGGAGACCGAAGCTCAGACGGAGTTTCCTGTCATTCAGAAAATCTCCGTCCGACCTCCGCACTCCGTTCTCCGTGTAAGAGGAAGCGCCTCGCCCCGCAAAATCGTGTCGAACACCTAGGCGAAGTGGTGATCGAGGGTGAAGGAGGTGGTGGTGGCGGCGCCGTCGTCGGTGGTGACGCGGACCTCGGCGACGAGGTCGTGGGGGAAGACGTCGTAGTGGCGCTGGCAGGCGAGGAGGACGGCGCCTTCGCGGCGATCGAACGGCGCGCCGTCGACTTGGACCAGCGCGGCTGACTGGCCGACGGGGCGCACGGTGACGTCGACGCGCGCCGCGCGCGAGAGGTCGAGCCCGCCGAGGCGCAGCACGAGGAGGTCGAGATCGCGCGGGAAGTGGACCTCGGTGCGGCCGCCCGGCGTGGTCGGGCGCTCGTCGATGCGCAGCCCCTTGGCACGCAACAGCTCGACGGTGTCGCGCGAGAGGATCGGCGGGAGCAGGCCGCGGATCGTCTCGGTGACGGCGGCGACGCGCGCCGACTCGCGGGTGCAGGCGGCGCAGCCCATGAGGTGCTCCTCGACGGCGGCCTCGTCGTCGGGGGCGAGATCGCCCACCCAGTACGAGACCAGGGTGTCGGCCGCGATCGGCGTCGCGCAGCTCACTGGTGTACCTCCCATGCCTGAGGGGCTGCGATGCTCCGCACCGCGGTGCCCTCTCTTCCGTGTGCCTCCCACGACAGCCAGCGTCGCTCGCCGCTCGACGGCCCGCATGAGACCCGCTGCG
>Ga0272446_1007284_pt1 | contig 11062 bp, 11 predicted proteins | sample YNPCB0061_FD_194587 | JGI IMG/M metagenome (GOLD analysis project Ga0272446, IMG submission 194587) | Hot spring microbial mat communities from Yellowstone National Park, WY, United States - YNP-CB-006-1 | ecosystem: Environmental > Aquatic > Thermal springs > Hot (42-90C) > Sediment | place...
ATCCTCAAAACTGGACACCACTTTAATTTTGACATCGGCAAAACTACTTACTATTTGCACCTTGCCATAGAGGGGTTTGCCCCGAAAAGTGCAGGTATTGTAATCGAGCTTTTGAGCGTGGGCTGGCGCATTGATTAAGCATACTATCCCTAGGAGTACCCATGCCATAGAGATTACCCCAGATACCAGTTGGCTATGCCTAACTAAAAACATAAACAGAATTGCGCAATAGAATTTGACTGTTATCCTTTGACTGCCCTACCCATCAACTGGGCTAGAGGCTCCATTTTGTGCATTAGTTCCGTAAACTGAGCAAAGGTGAGGGATTGGGCACCATCGGAAAGAGCTTTTTGGGGATTGGGATGTACCTCAATCATCAGGGCATCACAACCAGCGGCGATCGATGCCAGCGCCATAGGGGGCACCAAGTCTGACCAACCCGTCCCATGACTGGGGTCAATCATAATGGGTAGATGGGTCAATTTGCGCAGGACAGGAATAGCCGATAAATCTAATAAATTGCGGGTGTAGTCTCGATCGAAGGAGCGGATCCCCCGTTCACACAAAATTACTTGATTATTGCCTGCCGCAAGGATGTATTCTGCCGCCATTAACCAATCATCGATCGTGGCCGCCATGCCCCGCTTTAGCAGAATGGGTTTAGGTTGTTTGCCGATCTGTTTCAGGAGGGCAAAGTTTTGCATATTTCTTGCCCCCACCTGGAGTACATCCGCCACTTCTGCCACTTTGTCGATGTCCCCCGTGTCCATCACTTCCGTAATAATGCCTAACCCCGAAGCCTGCCGCGCCGCTGTCAAGAGGGATAGGGCACTCTCCCCATGTCCTTGAAAAGAGTAGGGGGAGGTACGGGGTTTATAGGCCCCGCCCCTGAGAAATTTTGCCCCCGCCGACTTCACCGCCAGAGCCGTTTGCACAATCATGTCTTCATTTTCCACAGAGCAGGGCCCTGCCACCACCACCAGAGGATGCCCTTCCCCGATCGCCACCGTGCCGTTGGGGGTAGGCACCAATACTTCTGTGGGCTGGTAATTGCGGTATTCCCGACTGGCGCGCTTAAAGGGTTTCTCCACCCGCAGAACTGCCTCAATGTGCGGGCTGATTTCTTCGATGCGAAAAGGATCGAGTTCGGCGGTTTCCCCCACCAGTCCTATGACCACCTTGTGTTTGCCATTGATCCGCTCTGGGGACAGCCCCCAACCAGCCAATTCTTGACAGACTCGATCAATTTCAGGGGTAGGGGTGCCCACCTTCATTACAACAATCATGGGTCAGGTTTGCAGACAAATTTACTTCTAGGATACAACTTGCTGTGGGGGATCAGGGGGAATCCTGTGCCATTCTGTCGCAGGAGGGATATAATGAAATACGGACAAGAAAGCTTAGAGAACTTGTATCCCTTGCCTTCTTACCATTAAGACCCATCCACCCCCGTGATTCTAATCTCTGCCCATTCCTTGAAATATACTTTGACTAACCAGTGGCGTAGGGTGAGTTTTGCTTCTACCCTTTACCTAGAACCTGTTTTGGATGTACTACTCAAGGGTGTGCCCCTGCCTTGGCGCTCAGAGGTGCGTTTAGGTTTGCAAGAAGCATTAGTAAATGCGGTAAAACACGGCAATAACCTAGACCCCACCAAGCAAATCTGGGTAGAGTATAACAACCTGGGCACGGTGTGCTGTTGGGTAATTCGGGATCAGGGGGGGGAATGTACCCCAACCACTTTGCCTGAAGATGTGGATAGCGGCTCTCTCATCCCCGAAATGGAATGCGGGCGCGGCTTTTTTATCCTGAATCAGATTTTCGATCGAGTGCAGTGGGACTGGCAAAATCATACCTTGAGTTTATGGAAGCGGTTTCAAGATGGGCGTGCCCCAGTGATCGACTGACCCCTCATTTAGCTATGAAATTATGAGATATGGTTATGTCCTGTTTTAGGTCGGCGATCGACAGTAAACAATTTATCATTACCGCTGAAATTTCCCCCCCAAAGGGCAGTGATACGACAGAGATGCTTGCCAAAGCGCAACTACTGCGGGGGCGGGTGCATGCCATTAACCTCACGGATTCCAGTCGGGCGGTCTTGGGCATGAGTCCTGTGGTGTCTGCTTTTTTAATCCAACAACACACGGGCATAGAGGCTATTTGTCAGCTTGCCTGTCGGGACCGCAATCGCATTGCTTTACAGGGAGATTTGCTGGGTGCCTATAGGCTGGGGATTCGTAACATTTTGGCCCTGACGGGCGACCCCATTGGGGTGGGGGATCATCCCAAGGCAAGGGCGGTGTTTGATCTGGAGGCGGTGCGCCTATTGCAAATTATCCAAAAGTTAAATCGGGGACACGACAGTCTCGATCGACCCCTACCCCAAGGGGGTACAGATTTGTGGGCGGGTGCGGCAGTTGATCCCCAGTCCCCCAGTTGGGTGGGTTTGCAGGGGCGGGTAGAACGCAAGGTCAAGGCGGGGGCAAAATTTTTCCAAAGTCAGATGATTACGGATTTTGACCGCTTGGACAAGTTTATGCACACCATCGCCCGCCCTTTAGGTATAAAAGTATTGGCAGGGATTTTTTTGTTAAAGTCCGCCAAGAATGCCCAATTTATCAATAAGTATGTGCCTGGGGTACAGATTCCCGACGCTTTGATCGATCGATTGGCTCAAGCGAATGTGCCGCTCCAGACAGGAATGGAGATTGCCGCCGAACAAATTAACATGGCACGACAGTTGTGTGATGGGGTACACATTATGGCGGTGAAAGCAGAGCATTTGATCCCAGCTATTTTGGATCGATCTGGACTGGGGCACATAAATGATGACCCTTTACCACAGGCGCAGGCAGTACAATCAGCCCTATGACCAAGCCTACTTTTGATCTAGTAATTTTCAGTAATGCCCCTGGGGAAATTGCCACTTGGGTCTATCCCGTGTGGTCAGAACTAAAGCCCATTTGTCCCAACTATGGCATCAGGGTATCGGTTGTGCTTAGCCCCTGTCCCCATGCCAACGGTACCGAAGCAGAAATTATTCACGGTTGGGGTGTCGATCGGGTACTAGCGCCAGAGCACTTTTGGTCTTTTTTGTTGTGGGGCAAGACCCCCGACTGGGACTGGTGTAAACAGGGGGCGGTACTATTTTTAGGCGGGGATCAGTTCTATCCCGTAGTGGCAGGGAAACGGTTGGGGTATCCCATTTGGATATATGCGGAATGGACAGCCCGTTGGTTGCCGTGGATCGATGGCATTTTTGCCCGCAGTGCCAATGTACCCGTACCTGTTAAGTATCAATCTAAGTTGACGGTGGTGGGAGATTTGATGCTGTGTCGATCGACCACCAACCCTGAACCCTTGCCCTTGGACCCCGATCGTCCCCTCATTGTGCTCATGCCCGGTTCTAAGCATCAGAAATTGACCTTGGGGGTTCCCCTCTTTTTGGGCACTGCCTACGAGTTGTCCCTCGCCCGCCCCGATCTGCAATTTGCCATTCCCCTCGCCCCCACCATCACCCCCGAAAAATTGATCAGCTATGCCCCCGCAGGGTTTCGTCTAGCGGGCGATCGCGTAATTTTGCCCTCTGACCAAGTGGTACACCTGTACTCCCCCTTCCCCGCCACCAATTTATTGGCTAAAGCTACCCTTTGCATTACCACGATCGGGGCAAATACGGCAGAACTGGCTAGTCTGGGGATACCGATGTTAGTGGTACTGCCCACAGGCGAATCCCAAATCAGTACCCGTGTAGCATGGGACGGCATTTTAGGGCTGATCAACTACAACCGCACTATCTCCCGCTGGATCAATCAGTACATGGTCAATCAAATTCGTAAACGACAGCAGAAACTGGCGTGGCCCAATATCTGGGCAAATCGGGAAATCGTGCCCGAACTGTGGGGCGACATCAATCCCCAATTTCTCGCCAAAACTACCCTCGGTTATCTGCAAAATTCTGCCAAACTCGCCCAAATGCGGGCAGACCTATTGGAAGTATCGGGGCATAATCAACAAGGAAATGCGGCGCAAAAAATCAGGGCAAGGGTAATTCAGGAAGCTCAGTAAATAAATCTATCGTCAGGAAAAATCAAGAAAAAAACAGGACTTTGCACTGGCAAAAAGTGGCTGAAAGCCTTGAAAACACTACTATTCCCGTATTTGAGAGATGATTCAGGCAAAATTCATGTTGTATTTGACAGCACAATTTCGAGAAACTGTGCTATTTTTAGTCGCCATCAAGCCAAAACAATTACACAGCATGTGAGGAAGATGCCATGACCATTGAAGAAGCCTTAACTACTTTAGATAGTGTACTTCCCGACAAAAGCCTCAGTACGGTGCAGGAATTAATTTTTCGCCATACTTGGGAGGGTAAAACCTACCTGGAGATTGCCGACATCGCAGGCTATGACTCGGCTTACATTCGGGATGTGGGTTACAAACTCTGGCAGACCCTATCCAAAGCCTTTGGCGAGCGGGTGACCAAAAATAATCTACAGGTAGTTCTGCGCCGTTATGCCAGTCGGAACGCAGGGAAGATGGCTTTGGCTCCAGTGCCTAACAATGATTTCAGTGGGGGCATTGCGCGGGTGTTGGGACAAATCGCCAGAATGTTAAATGAACCTTCTAGGGACTATACCTTACTTCACAGTGAGGAAAATGACTCGTCTATTCAATTGACCATTACCTTGAAGTTGGGGATGGCGGATTAGGTGATTCACAATAATTCTTGTGGGATACCTGATTCTGCTCACTCTTGGGGTGGGGAAAGTTATTATCTTTCCATTCTCAGTTATACTCCCTTCCCAGTGAAAGAACAGACAATTTGTTTTGACTGTATTAACTCCCCTCGCCCTTTGGGAGAGGGGTTGGGGGTGAGGGAAAAACTACCAATTTGCCAGTGGGCAAGGAGTAAGGTATCTATGCACTGGGTTTACGGGCAGGAGTCAACTAACAATATAATACGAGAGAACCTTACCTACCCCAACCATGCCCAAAATCCGCCTTGCGATCGGGTTAGTTATTGTGGCAGGCATTGCCCTTGCCATCTGGTTTGTCTCCAGTTTTGTCTCCTTTACCCCTCCCCCGATCGAGCAGGAGGAGGCAGTTACTCCCAAATCCGAAATTATCTCTGCCACCCTGCGGGAATTTGATAATCAAGGTAATCTGATCTGGGAAATTCAAGCCCAACGGGGTGAGTACCGCCAAGACCGCCGTATTGCGGACATTGAGGGGGTCAAGGGCAAATTTTTTGATAAAGGCAAACTGATCCTAGAAGCACAGGGCAAAAGGGGAACCATCAACCAAACTAACCAAGAAATCTCGATCGAGGGAAAGGTGCAAGGCAAGGTCACCAAAGAAGATATAGATATTACCTGCGATAAATTGCAGTGGAGTTCCCCCAAAGATTTAATCCAAGCCACAGGCAAAATCACCTTTGCCCAGAAAAAAGAGGGTATTACTGTCAGGGGGGAGAAACTAGAAGGTAAACTATCCCAAAATACCTACACCCTCACACAAAAAGTAATCGTAACTACCACCAAACCCCAGCTAGAAGCCACTAGCGAGGCAATTACTTGGGATGTAAAGTCCCAAAAAATCATCAGCGACACCCCCATCACCGCCCGCCAACCCAAAGAAAAGCGGCAACTTACCGCCAGTCAGGGTACATGGGACACCAAAAATCAACTAGTAGAATTATCTGGTAAAGTAGAAGGCACAGATACAGCTATGGATGTGTCGATCGTCACCGATAAATTGCAGTGGCATCTCAAGGAACAGAAAGTTACTTTGCCCAACAGTTTTGTGGTGAAAAGTGGTAGTCGCGCCCTGACCATTACCGCCCAGACAGGCACAGCCCTATTTAAACAGCAACAGATTGACTTGGTGGGCGAAGTGCAAGCCGAGCTACAAACCGATCAAGCCACCGTCAGTGCCGATCGAGTAAATTGGCAAATCCCCAGCCAAATAGTGACTGCCGATGGGGGAGTACGCTACAGCCGTACCGCCAATAATCTGCGGGTGCGGGGCGATCGGGCAGTGGCTAACCTAGAGGCACAGACCGTGCAGGTTACTGGCACTGATGTAATTTCTGAATTTACGCCCTAGCCGTGCTATCCGCCGACACCATTGTTGCCATTGCCACCGCCATCAGTCCCGATCAGGGGAGCATTGCCATTGTGCGTATGTCTGGGGATTTAGCGGTAGCCATCGCCCAAAAAATTTTCCAGCCCTTAGGCAAAAAAAAGCCCCTGTGGCAGTCCCACCATGCCATGTACGGATTTATTATGCACCCTGAGCACAATCAAGTAATTGATGAATGTTTAGTTCTGCCCATGTTAGCGCCCCGCTCCTACACCAAAGAAGATGTGGTGGAAATCCATTGTCATGGGGGCATCATCCCAGTGCAAGCCATCCTCAACCTATGTCTGGCGCAGGGGGCAAGACTGGCTCGATCGGGAGAATTTACCTTGCGGGCATTTCTCAACGGCAGAATTGACCTCACCCAAGCGGAAGCGGTACAGGACCTTGTGCAAGCCAAATCCCTGTCCTCAGCCCAACAAGCCCTGCTTGACCTGCGCGGTAATTTACGAACCACGATCGAGCATCTGCGTCAACAATGTTTAGCCCTCTTGGCGGAAATTGAGGCGCACATCGACTTTGAGGATGATTTACCGCCCCTAGACACTAACCAAATTGCCCAAGAAACCGCCAATTTATTGAGCCACTGCCAAACCATTTTAGCCAGCAGTCAGCAGGGGCAACTATTGCGGGACGGGCTAAAAATTGCCATCATCGGCAGACCCAATGTGGGCAAATCCAGTCTGTTAAATGCTTGGACAAAAACCGATCGAGCGATCGTCACCGATCTACCGGGGACAACCAGAGATGTGGTGGACTCCTACCTAGTGGTCAAAGGTATTCCTGTACAGATACTAGATACAGCAGGCATCAGACACACCAACGATGTAGTGGAAGGCATGGGCATTGAGCGCGCCAAACAAACTGCCCAAAATGCCGATGTGGTGCTATTGGTCATTGACGGTGCTATGGGTTGGCAGGAGGAGGACAGGGACATTTATGCCGTAGTCCAACACCAAAAAGTTATTCTCGTGGTCAATAAGAGCGACCGCTTACAAGACAACCTGCATTTACCCGTGCCCCACTTACCCGTAGTTTATACCTCTGCCTTGCAAGGTCTGGGCATAGCCCAATTAGAAGAGCAAATCCTGCAAACGATCGGCAGGGGCAACTTTCAGCGCGCGGATCAAACCTATGCCATCAATCAACGACAACAGGCTTGTTTAATCAAAGCAGTGACCGCCCTGAGCCAAATGCAGAATACCATCACCGCCCAACTGCCCCTTGACTTTTGGACGATCGATCTGCGCAGTGCCATCCATGCCTTGGGGGAAATTACGGGGGCAGAAATCAGCGAATCCCTCCTAGATCAAATTTTTAGTCGCTTTTGCATCGGTAAATAAAATTTGTTTAACTGTGCCTTTGGCAAAAACAACCGCATACTGACCCAGAAAATCAATTGAGTGGATCACTTAATGTGTATAATTACTCTAAAAATTGACAATCAACGGAGCGCGAAAAATTATGTCAGCGGCAGTGGCAGTTACAGATGCAAGCTTTGAGCAGGATGTCCTCCAAAGTGAAATTCCTGTTCTAGTCGACTTCTGGGCACCCTGGTGTGGTCCGTGCCGCATGGTGGCACCAGTGGTGGATGAAATCGCTGAACAATACTACGGTAAAGTGAAAGTAGTAAAGCTAAACACGGATGAAAACCCCGGCATTGCAGGACAGTACAATATCCGCAGTATTCCTACCCTGATGATTTTCAAGGATGGACAACGGGTAGAGCAGGTGGTAGGAGCCGTGCCCAAGGCTACCCTAGCCTCCACTTTAGAAAAATTCCTCTAAGGTTGAATCTTGCACACGGTTGAAATTCTCTCGGCACAGGAGCTACGCCGTACCGTTAATCGCCTAGCCTCGCAAATTATCGAAAGCTGTGCGGAACTATCTGATGTCTTGTTATTGGGCATCAGAACACGGGGCGTGCCCCTTGCGGAACTCATAGCCAGACAAATTGCCCTCCTAGAGCAGGTACAACTGCCAGTGGGCGCTTTGGATATTACTTTTTACCGAGATGACCTAGATAAAATTGGACTGCGATCGCCCGATCGTACGGAAATTCCCGAAGACCTGACGGGTAAATTGGTTGTCCTGATTGATGATGTAATTTACAGTGGTAGGACAGTGTGCGCCGCCCTCAGTGCCGTTTTGGATTATGGTCGCCCCAAAGCCATTAAATTAGCTGTACTGATCGATCGAGGGCATCGGGAACTACCCATTCATGCCGACTTTGTGGGAAAAATTTTGCCTACTGCCAAGGATGAACAGGTCAAGGTGTACCTTCAGCCCATAGATGCCATAGATGGAGTGAGTTTGATTAAACCCAACCATAGCGCAAAAACTGGTTGAGTGTCCCAGTTAATAGGAGATAGTGCCATTTGGCAACCATCTTTACCGAAAAGAATTTGACAAAGATACCATGAGCATCTGAGAATCACCTCACTTCAACAGAAAAAACATTCCCTAAACTGAATCAATTAAATTGAATCAATCCAGTAAAGCACCTTCCAGAAGAGAAGTAAGACTAGTTTTTCTGATATGACTCCAATGTTTGGCATCAATGAGATCGTGAGCACCCAACTGTTCTAGGTCATCATCCAAAAAAGCGAGAAATTGCCTGACCGATTCATTGTCCCCTACTTGGATAAACAAAATCCCCAATTCGTAATCCCCCGATTCTTCTGTTTCTACACCCAACTTTTGGCTATAGCTAGGTAGGTTAAGGTTGTCGCCTTAAGATTCTGGGAAACCAATGTGGGGCTACGCCCAGCGACCCATATCATGTCAACCTTTGTATGCTTAGCTATAGTGTCTAACATCAGTTCTGCAATTTTTTCACTTTCAGGGGGAACTTGATCGAGTAATACAATTATGATTTCCCCATTGACATTCAGTTTCCACCCCCGACGACTGAAATAATAGGTAATGACTTTTTCCAATGCTCCTAACAAATTATTAGTGATGGGCGGATTTTTATGTTGAAACATTTGTGCCAAGTTGGCTAAATTCTGACAACGATAGTCTTGTACAGGGTCAGAAGCCCAATACAAATTGATACCGTTCCGATCGTAACTTAAGCATTTTTTAGCTAGGTCAATGATGGCGGGTTGCACTGACTGCCACACAGGGAAAAGGGGATGTTCAACTGACCAACTCTCAATACTACGACACAAAACAAAACTAAAGTCCCGATCACGAAGCAATCTTTCAGTATGAGAAACCATAGGTCTGGATAGAGTGCGTTAATCAAATTCTAGCATCTACCCATTTCTGTTCAACCAAGTTCCGTGGCGTGGGCAGAACCTTATTTCTTGATGCGGGTCAGAAATTCCTTGACTGCTCTTTCTCGGTCAATCTCCACCGTTTTTTCTCGTTCAGGTAAGGATAATAAATCGTAGTCGTTCCTTAAATAAACAGTGAAAGAGGTAAACCGACTGTCTGCTGTCGTGCCCTCCATGCCTGTAACCAGCGTTCTATTTTTCCAGTTGGCGGGCAGTTTAAGGGACGGCGAAAAACTATTTGTTTCTGATACACGATATGCATCGCTTACAATCACATAGTTTTGATCGGAAATGGTGATTTTTTTGCTAAAGGGGAAAACAGTATCAGGTATTTCTGCGAGTGTTTCATCGATCGTATAGGCGATGATGAAAGTCCGTTCTGAGCAAGCAGAAGCATCTATGATGAACTCACGATTACTATAGCTAAACCATAGCCACAGGCTTCCAATCAATACCAACTCCACTGCGGAAAGGATCACAGGACGCACGAAGTTTACCAGTGAACGGTCAACTAGCCAAAGAACGGCTAAAACTACGATCGTAACTAGAAAAAATAGAATGCCGAATGGAGTTTCATATTCCTGCTGTCTAAAAAGTGCAAGGTAGAATATATTAAAAAGACAAATCACTATCAAAAATGGACAGAGGATATAGAGCACTGTAGACTTCTCTAGCAAAATAAGGATTAGATGATTGTTTTTGCGGTTCATGCCCTAATCTCCCTATAATTTTATTTCCTAAAATTAGCATAAATTACCTTGGAGAGGTAAGGTGTGATACCGTACTACTTTTTTGGTGATGTTGATCACTACTCCACCACAAGCGGCAGGCAAATCACAATTACAGTCTTTTCAGGGATTTTGGGGTATGGGGGAGTTGTCCATACACTGATGGGAAGGATTCGATTTGTACCCTGTAATCAACAAAAAGACTGTAAGTTAACAATCAGTCCGTGCTAGGTACAAGCCTTCTTTACAAGAAGTTGAGTTTCCAATCGATCGTGTTCCCTAGCGAGTAGGGAGCAGTAGAAATAGAACGTCAGAATGCCAAATTAGAAGAAGTTTCCAATCGATCGTGTTCCCTAGCGAGTAGGGAGTAGCGGCAATTAACGCACAGATTGAATCGATCCGTGTTTCCAATCGATCGTGTTCCCTAGCGAGTAGGGAGTGATAAACCAGTGTGAAAGTGTTATATTAGTATTGTTGTTGTTTCCAATCGATCGTGTTCCCTAGCGAGTAGGGAGTTAAAAATCATAATCTCGCAGGGCGGGAAGTCTCCATTATTCGGTTTCCAATCGATCGTGTTCCCTAGCGAGTAGGGAGAAAAGATAGAATTTTTTGACTACAATGAGAATGGGGTGTTTCCAATCGATCGTGTTCCCTAGCGAGTAGGGAGCAGTAGAAATAGAACGTCAGAATGCCAAATTAGAAGAAGTTTCCAATCGATCGTGTTCCCTAGCGAGTAGGGAGCAGTAGAAATAGAACGTCAGAATGCCAAATTAGAAGAAGTTTCCAATCGATCGTGTTCCCTAGCGAGTAGGGAGCAGTAGAAATAGAACGTCAGAATGCCAAATTAGAAGAAGTTTCCAATCGATCGTGTTCCCTAGCGAGTAGGGAGCAGTAGAAATAGAACGT
>Ga0272446_1007285_pt1 | contig 11062 bp, 9 predicted proteins | sample YNPCB0061_FD_194587 | JGI IMG/M metagenome (GOLD analysis project Ga0272446, IMG submission 194587) | Hot spring microbial mat communities from Yellowstone National Park, WY, United States - YNP-CB-006-1 | ecosystem: Environmental > Aquatic > Thermal springs > Hot (42-90C) > Sediment | place...
GCGGCCGCACGCCGCAGCTTCGCGGCGGTGGTATTCGGCCAGTTCCTGAAGTTCGGCCAGCGCGCGCTCGCGCTGCTGAGCGACGGCGGCGGAAGCGATAGCCAGCAAGCGGTTAGTGGTCTTTCCCATCGCGGAGACGACCACCACCGGGCGCCGCCGCTCGCGCGAGCGGACAATTTCGGCAACCCGGGCGATGGCGGCGGCAGACTCCACCGAGGTGCCGCCGAATTTCATTACGATCATGCCAGCATGCCCTCGGTGTACATCAACTCGGCGTTGAGGACGGCAGCCCCGGCGGCGCCGCGCACCGTGTTGTGGCCAAGAGCCACCAGTTTCCAGTCGAGCACCAGGCACTCGCGCAAGCGGCCGACGAAAACCGCCATTCCACGCTCGCGCTCGACGTCGCGGCGGGGCTGCGGCCGCAGCGGGTCATCCATGTAGATCACTGGCTGAGCAGGCGCACTTGGCAGCTTCCGCTCCTGCGGAAGCCCGCGGAAGCCGGCGATGGAGGCCAGGATCTCGTCGCGGGAGGGCTTCTGCTCGATCTCCACCGAAATGGCGCACGTGTGGCCATCGACAACGGGGACGCGGTTGCAATGCGCGCTGACTTTGGCTTGCAGAGGGGCGAAGCCGGCTTCCGTACATCCGCCCAGAATCTTCTGGGTTTCGATTTGCATCTTTTCCTCTTCGCCGCCGATGTAAGGGATGACGTTCGCCATAATGTCCATGGAGGCGACTCCTGGGTAACCTGCTCCGGAAATGGCCTGCATGGTAGTGACGATGACACGGCGAATGCCGAAGGGCTTGAACGGCGCCAGCGCCATGGTGAGAACCACGGTAGAGCAGTTGGGGTTGGTGACGATGCAACCTTTCCAACCGCGCTTGGCCTGTTGCGGCACAATCTTCAGGTGGTCGCCGTTAATTTCGGGGACCAGGAGCGGGACGTCGGGCTCCATGCGGTGGTTCTTGGAGTTCGAGACGACGCAGTGGCCCGCCTCGGCAAAGGCGCGCTCGATTTCGGTCGCCACCGACGCATCCATCGCTGAGAACACCAGCTTGGGCGCGTCTCCGGGCTTGCAATCCGACACGGTGAGCGCGGCTACGGCTGGTGGCATCACGCCATCCAGTCTCCAGCTCGTGGCCTCGGCGTATTTCTTGCCCGCCGAACGGTCGCTCGCGCCGACCCAGGTCAGTTCGAACCAAGGGTGGTTTTGTAGAAACTTCACGAAGTGCTGGCCCACCATGCCTGTGGCGCCCAGGATGCCAACCGGAATCTTCTTTTCCATTCCATCGTCCTTTCTGTTTATGAAGTCAATAATCGCCTTGCCAAGCGCTGATACAGCTCCACCGCCTCCACCAACTGCCTTTTCGGGACCCGTTCTTCCGCCGTATGGGCGAGGAGAATCGAGCCGGGACCGAACAGAAGCGGTTCGCCCCAGGCTCCGCCGAAGGCTGGAATGTCGGTCGTATAAGCGACCACGGTGGTTTCGAAGCCGTCCACGGCTCGCAGGCGAACGGCGGGAACGCAGAGAATCTGCCGCGCTTCGGCGCGTCCTTCCACCGCCTGGCCGACCGCCCGCTTAATCGATTCGCCGTCGTCCACCAAGCGGAAGAACACTTCGGCGCGGGCAAAGTCGGGGATGACGTTGGGTGCGCGTCCACCGCTTATAGTGCCAATGTTAAGCGTGGAAGCGCCAAGCACGGGGTCCTCCGGCAGCGGAATGCGGCGTAGTTCCTGTAAAACGTCCAGCAGTTTCAAGATCGCGGAGTCGCCCAGATGCGGATAGGCGGAGTGCGCCATCCGCCCATGTGCGTCGATTTCATAACGCAGCGCTCCCTTGGAGCCAACGGCGAGGCGGTTATCGGTTGGTTCGCCGTTAATCAAGTAACGCGACCCTCGTGGATGGGCAGCCGCATGAAACGCCCCGGCGCTGTTGCGTTCTTCGCCCACCACCAGCAGCAATCCGAGGCCGCGGACGCCTTGCTCCAGGAGGCTCTCGAGGGCGCAGATCATGGCGGCGATGATTCCTTTGGTGTCGCAGGCGCCGCGTCCCCAGATGAACTGGTCATCTTCGGATGAGGGGAAAAACGGCGGCACCGTATCGATGTGGGTGGAGAATGTGACTACGGGCTGTCCCCACGAAGCGAAGACGTTGAAGCGGTCCTTTTCCACTTCCAACAACTCCAAGGAGCCGCCATAGCGCTCGGCCAGCGGGCGGAGCTGGTCCGCCAGAAACAGTCCCACCTGTTTCTCGTTGCCGGTGACGGATTCGATATCGACCAGCGCCCGGGTGAGCGCAAATAGTTTCATGAGAACCTCGATGGGAACCGGGGAGGAGGCCAGCAGAGGGGTGCGGCGGAGGGGAACCACGCCGTGTCCTCGATAGCGCTCCATCCGTTTCCCGGATGACAGTGGGAAGGATTTAGCCTTCGCCCCCAACCGACCGGAAACGCGCCTTCCGGCCGATTTCGGCGGGATACTTCTCAGCCCCTTTCGCCGCCCGCCCGGAGCGCGCCGGGACTCCACGAGCGGTTACTCTTGGCTGCCGCGCCTCTATCAGGTAACTTTCAAGATAGCGAAGCGCCGGGCGGAAAGTCAATTTAGCGGACTCCGCGCGAAGATGCGCCTGTGAGAGAGCACAAACTGAGGCCTGATCCCCATTCTCACCGGTGTCCGCAGCGGTAGGTTGTCACTGCTTTGGGGGGAAAGCGCTGAGCGGTTGGCTGAACAGCAAAATGACGGCTACGGGCGCGCCTCGGGCGGCAACCGGTTCGAGACGGCATTCATGACTTGGCGAGCCAGATCGAGCGCCTTCTGCCCTTCGCCAACCGCCGGTGTGTATGGCGCACCTGGATACCGGAATCGCCAAGCGCATCTCGTCCGTACATCAGCCCGGGCGACGACATCTGTCAATGCCGGGCATCAGCCGTTCGAACCGGATTAGGCAGCATGAAGGAGTATTCCTGCCCGGATGATCGCAGTGGGAAGCGAGGCTTTCCGATGGACACGCTTTTCGAACTCGCTGTGCGGCCCCGCATCACCTCGAGCTGCCGAACCAAACAAATAGATGCGTTCGGGGTGGTAAGCCTCGACCAGGCGGCGAACGATCTCAGCAAGAACCGGGCCGTCAGCCGTCGGGGCTTGAAATTTCGTGGATCCGGCCGTGCTCATCCTTCGCCATCTCAGTATGCCACAACGGTTGCCAGGCAAGACCTTTCGGCCCAGCCCGCCGGCGCTTCGCAGCTCGCCGGACCTGATCACTTCCTTCTATCCTCACGAAGTCCCGCATGGCGGGGCTCAGAACTCGCCCCTCGCCAGGCGGCGGACGAAATCCGTGTCGCCTTCGACGAACGGATAATCCGGCAGGCGCGCGGGCTCTTCCCACCGGATTTGTTCGAACACGGCGCCGCGGGGTTCTCCGATGAAGTCGGTGACGCGGTGGAAGATGAGCAGAATGGGGCGCCTGCCGGGATATTGGAAGGTGTAGCGGATCATCTCGGGACCGATGCGCGCCTGGATGCACAGTTCTTCCTCGAGTTCCCTCTGGAGCGCGTCTCGAGGGTTCTCCCGGGGCTCCACTTTGCCGCCGGGGAATTCCCATTTGAGTTCGTGGCTGTCGCCGCGGCGGCGCTGCCCAATCAGAATGCGACCGTTTTTCTGAATGACGGCGGCGACGACGCAGCGGTAAGGGCGAGCCATGATCCCCGAACTGTCAGATTCCATTGTCGGACAAGCGAAGCGCTTCTGTACAGCCACAGAGGGTGCGGCGGCGCCCGGCGTCGTCTCATGCGCGCCGCCGCGCTTTCGTCTTGCTTGCGGGAGACACGGTTTCGGAGACGAGCGAAAACAGCAATCTTTTTTCCATCTCATCCACCCGGTCGAGCCGGACGCGCACGCGGTCGCCGATTTTGAACTCGCGCCGCGTGCGCTCGCCGACGATGCGGCGGGTGTTCTCGTGAAAGCGGAAGCGATCGCCGGGCAGGGTTTCGATGAGCACCAGCCCCTCCACGAAGAGGTCTTCGAGTTCGACGAAGAATCCGGCTTTCACCGTGCTGATGATCAGCGCGCTGAATTCGTCGCCGATGTGCTCGATCATGAACCGCGCCTTCTTCCATTCCACTAGTTCCCTCTCTGCATCGGCCGCGCGGCGCTCGGCTTGCGAACAGTCGTCGGCGATGCGGTGCAGCGCGTCTTCGTTCCAGCGCGGCGCCTCGCCCTGAAGGTCGGCGGCGAGCAAGCGGTGCACCATGAGGTCCGGGTAGCGGCGGATAGGAGAAGTGAAATGGGTGTAGGCGGCGGCTGCCAGCGCGAAATGGCCGGTGTTCCGCTCGCTGTAGCGGGCTTGCTTGAGCGAGCGCAGCATCAAGTAAGACAAGATCCGCTCCTCCGGCTTGCCTTCCAGCTTGGCCACCAGCCGCTGATAATTACGCGAGCTCAAAGCGCCCGCCTGCGCCAGAACGACGTCTTTGCGGATCTTACGCCCGTCGCTTCTGCGGTCCACCGCCGGGTACCGGCGCGCCAGCACCGCTTCGGCGCCGAGCGAGTAGCCGAATTGCGCAGCTACCTGCTCGAACTCGACCACGCGCTGCGGGTCGGGCTCTTCGTGAATGCGGTAAAGGAAGGGCATCCCGCGCGCAGCGGCATGCGATGCCACCGCCTCATTCGCCGCCAGCATGAATTCCTCGATGATGCGGTGGGCGATGTTGCGCGGGGCGCGTTTTACGCCCGTCATCTCCCCCCATTCATCGAACTCGATGAGCGGCTCGGGGAGATCGAAGTCGATGGCGCCGCGGCGCATGCGCTTGCGGGTCAAGATCTGAGCCAGCTCGCGCATGATCTCGAAGCGTTCCACCAAGGGCGCGTACGTCTTGCGCAATCCTGGATCGCCTTCCAGCAGCAGATGCACCTCCGTGTAGGTCATGCGCGCGGCGCTGCGGATGACGCCGCGGACGAAGCGCTGCGCCACCGTGTCCCCGCGGCGGTCGATTTCGAGCAGCGCGGAGAACACCAGCCGGTCTACGCCGGGTTTGAGCGAACAGATCTCCGTGGAGAGCTCGAGCGGCAGCATGGGCACCGCGCGGTCCGGGAAATAGACGCTCGTGCCGCGCAGCGCCGCCTCCTCATCGATGGGCGTTCCGGGCCTCACATAGTAGCTCACGTCGGCGATGTGAACGTGGAGGGCGAAATGGCCGTTGGGCAAGCGGTCCACCCAGACGGCGTCGTCAAAGTCGCGTGCGGTTTCGCCGTCAATGGTCACCACGCTCAGCGGGCGGAAGTCGACGCGCCGGGCATACTCGGCGGCGGGGATGGTTTGGGGGATCTGGGCGGCGTCGCGGAGCACCTCCTCCGGAAAGCGGTGAGGGACGTGGTGCTTGCGGATGACGAGCTCGACATCCAGGCCGAAGTCGTCCGGGTGGCCGAGGATTTCGATCACGCGCCCGGTGGGTTCCGCGCCGCGGGCGGGGAACGAGAGGAGCTCGACATCCACAATCATTCCATCCAGATCCGCCGCCGAGCGGATTTCCGCAGCGGGCGCTCCCACCCGGTCGCGGGTGAGATCCATCGCCGGTCTCTCCATGCCCGGCGGGATCACGATGTGATGGCGCACCCGTTCATCGTGCGGGACGACATAATTGCCGCGCGGGGAAGTCCGGAATTCCCCTGCTACCGTCAAGTGAGCGCGTTCCAGCACTCGTACGACTTCGCCTTCGGCCCGCCCGCTGGCATCCGTCCGGGCAATGCGCACCACCACCCGATCCCCATGCATGGCCTGGGAGGCGGCGCCGGGAGGGATAAAAATGTCGCCCTGAATCCAGGGCAAGGGCCGGTCTGAGATCAAGAAACCGTAGCCTTCGCGGTGCATTCGCAACCGCCCGCAGGCGAATTCGCGGCTTAACGCGGTGACCGCGTACTGGCCGGACCGAATTTCCACAAGTTCGCCGCGGCGGGTCAATTCCTCCAGCAGGGTTTGCAGGCGCTGCCGGTTCGCCCCGCGGGCGCCCAGTTCGCGCAGGAGCTGCTTCAGGTTGGCCCGCGCGTGAGGCAAACGGCTGATGTGCGCCAGCAGAGCGCGCCCGGAGAGGTCCGCGGCCGAAGAGTCCATGGCGTTATTATTCCGCAACTGCGCCGGCCCGGTCCCGGCCGGCCGAAATTGCCTATCATGAAGAATTATGGAGATCAAGACCGTTCGGCTGGAGCTCCCCGAGGGCGGCAATATCATCTTCGGACAAACTCATTTCATCAAGAGCGTCGAAGACATTTACGAGGCGATGGTGAACTCGGTCCCGCAGATGAAGTTCGGCGTTGCGTTCAACGAGGCCTCGGGTCCGTGCCTGACGCGCGCCGACGGCAACGACGCGGAGCTGAAGGATCTCGCAGTCCGTAATGCGCAGGCGGTGGGCGCGGGCCACACGTTCGTAGTGGCGATGCGAGATGCCTATCCCATCAACGTGTTGACCAAGCTCAAGGACGTGCCTGAAGTGTGCCAGATTTTTTGCGCCACGGCCAATCCCGTCGAGGTCGTGGTCGCCGAGACCGAACAAGGGCGCGGCGTGCTGGGCGTAATCGACGGATTCTCGCCCAAAGGCGTCGAGACCGCGCAGGATGCCGAGGCCCGGCACAGTTTCCTGCGGAAAATCGGTTATAAAAGATGACTCCCACGACCGTAGAACAACTGGAGGAATTGCTTTCCCGGCCTAACCCGGCGGACATCCGGGCGATGAAAGAGCTCGACGGAGACCTTATCATTCTGGGCGTGGGCGGAAAGATGGGGCCGAGCCTGGCGGTGCGTGCTGCTCGCGCAGCCCAAGCGGCGGGCGTCGAGCGCAGGATTATCGGAGTGTCGCGCTTTTCCAGCTCCGACTTGCGGGAGCGGCTGGAAGAAGCCGGCGTCGAAACCATCGCGGCGGACTTGATGGAGCAGGAAGAGCTGGCGCGCCTGCCTGACGCCCCTAACGTGATCTATATGGCGGCGCGCAAGTTCGGCACCACCGGTAACGAGCATTTGACTTGGGCCATGAACACCTACCTGCCCGGGCGCGTGGCGGAACGCTATTACGCCTCCCGCATCGTGGCTTTCTCCAGCGGGAATGTGTATCCGCTGGTGCCGGTGAACCGCGGCGGCGCCACTGAGAAGACTCCGGAACAGCCGATTGGCGAGTACGCCATGAGCGTGTTGGGACGCGAGCGCATGTTCCAGCATTTCTCGGAGCGTTATGGCACGCCGGTGACGCTGCTGCGGCTGAATTATGCGGTCGAATTGCGGTACGGCGTGCTTCAGGACATCGCCCGGAGGGTGTTCGAGCGCCATCCGGTGAACCTGCAAATGGGATCAGCGAACGTCATCTGGCAGGGAGATGCGAATTCGGTTTGTCTCCGCGCGTTCAGCCTCTGTAGTTCCCCGCCCTTCATTTTGAACTTGACCGGCCCGGAAACCATTTCGGTCCGCCAGGTGGCGCGGCGCTTTGGCGAGATTTTCGGCGTCGAACCGATCTTCGAAGGCGTGGAAGCGGAAACGGCTTTGCTCAACGACGCTTCGCTATGCCATCAGCTATTCGGATATCCCACCGTCACGCTGGGCCAAATGATCGAGTGGGTGGCCAAGTGGGTGGCTTCCGGCGGACCGCAATGGAACAAGCCTACGCACTTTGAAGTTCGCAATGGAAAATTCTGAGGAGCCTCAGCGCGTGATGGGCTGGAAGGAAACGCTTTTGCGGGGCGTCGTCATCCCGGCGCACCCGCTGGCGCTCGACGCCAACCGGAAGCTGGACGAGCGCAGGCAGCGGGCCTTGAGCCGTTACTATTTGGCGGCGGGCGCTGGAGGCTTGGCGGTGGGCGTTCACACCACACAGTTTGAAATCCGCGATCCGAAAGTGGGCCTGCTCGAGCCGGTGCTGTCGCTGGCGATCGAAGAGCTTAAGAGAGCCGGCAGGATTGCGGTGGCGGGCGTCGTCGGAAAGACCCGGCAGGCTGTAGCCGAGGCGGAGCTCGCGGCGCGGTTGGGATACCACGCCGGACTGCTGAGTTTGGGAGCGCTGCGGGACGCCTCGGTGTCCGAGCTGCTCGAGCACGTGCGGGCGGTGGCGGCCGTGATTCCGGTCTTCGGTTTTTATTTGCAGCCGGCGGTGGGCGGCAGGGTGCTGCCCTACTCGTTCTGGCGCGGCTTCGCGGAAATTGAGAACGTGGTGGCCATCAAGATTGCGCCGTTCAACCGCTATCAGACTCTCGACGTGGTGCGGGCCGTGGCGGAATCGGGGCGCGCGCGCGAAATTGCCCTTTACACGGGAAACGATGACACGATCGTCACCGATCTGATGACGCCTTTCTGTTTCGGCGGGGAAACGGTGCGCATCGTGGGCGGCCTGCTGGGACACTGGGCCGTCTGGACCAAACGAGCCGTGGAGATGCTGGAAGCCATTCACGCCGGGACGCTGGAAGATCCCCTACGCCTTGCCGCGCAGGTGACCGACGCCAATGCGGCGTTTTTCGATCCGGCTAACAATTTTCACGGCTGCATCGCGGGCATCCACGAGGTGCTGCGGCGCCAGGGGCTGATGCAAGGGCGATGGTGCCTGAATCCGGCCGAAGATCTTTCGCCCGGGCAATCGGAAGAGATCGACCGGGTGTACTCGGCCTACCCTCACTTAAATGACGACACATTCGTCGCGGAACATCTCGACGAATGGCTGGGATGACAACACATGAGCGAAAACAATCAACGAACCTTTGGTTTTAACACCCGAGCCCTGCATGCGGGCTACGATCCGGAACCGACCACGCACGCGCGCGCGGTTCCGATTTATCAATCCACATCCTTCGTGTTCGAAAACTCCGAACACGCCGCGTCCCTGTTCGCCTTGAAGCAGTTCGGCAACATCTACACGCGGATCATGAACCCCACCACGGCGGTGCTGGAGCAGCGGGTGGCGTCGCTGGAAAATGCGGCCGGCGCGCTGGCCATGTCGTCGGGGCAGGCGGCGCAATTCATCGCCGTCACCACGCTGTGCGAAAGCGGCGATGAAATCGTCTCCGCCAGCACCCTGTACGGGGGTACTTATACGCAGTTCGACGTCAGTTTCCGCAAGCTGGGCATCCAGGTCAAATTCGTGGATCCCGACGATCCGGAAAATTTCCGGAAGGCGATCACGCCGAAGACCAAGGCGTTGTACGGAGAGACGATTTCCAACCCTCGCGGCAACGTGCTGGACATTGAGAAGGTGGCGGCCATCGCCCATGAGCACCGGTTGCCGCTCATCATCGATAATACGTTCGCCACGCCCTACCTGTGCCGCCCCATTGATTTCGGCGCGGATATCGTGGTGCATTCCCTCACCAAATTCATGGGCGGGCACGGCACCAGCATCGGCGGCATTATCGTCGACAGCGGCAAGTTCGACTGGGCGAGCGGAAACTTCCCGGGACTCACCGAGCCTTCCCGCGCCTACCACGGGCTGAAGTTCTATGAGACGTTCGGCCCCATCGCCTACATCATCAAGGCGCGGGTGGAGGGACTGCGGGACATGGGCACCTGCATGAGCCCCTTCAATGCGTTCTTGTTCCTCCAGGGCATCGAGACGCTGGGCATGCGGATGGACAGACATGTCGCCAACGCACTGGCGGTGGCGAAGTTCCTCGAAGGCCATAAGAGCGTGAAGTGGGTCCGGTATCCGTCGCTCGAATCGAGCGAGTACTACCCGCTGGCGCAAAAGTACTTGCCGAAGGGAGCGGGCGCGGTGTTCTCCTTTGGGATCGAAGGCGGGTACGAAGCCGGCAAGAAGTTCATCGACAATGTGAAGTTGCTTTCTCACTTGGCCAATGTGGGCGACGCCCGCAGCCTGGTGATCCATCCGGCATCGACCACGCACCAGCAACTCTCGCTGGCCGAACAGGAAGCCGCCGGAGTGAGCCCGGACATGGTGCGGTTGTCCATCGGGCTGGAGGATCTGGACGATATCCTCTGGGACCTCGACCAGGCGCTGGCCGCCTCCCAAGCCTAGGAAAGCCTGTGCCCCTCCCTTCGAAAATTTCCGCTTGCTTTTTGAGGGGAGGGGCGTTAAGCTGGAGTTGACGTGGATTGATTTAGAGCCCGAGAGGGCTTGGCTAATTGCAACCACGTAAAAAAAAGTGCTAAAGGCGAATCGGTCTTCACGAATCGTTTGACCCTGAGACCCTTCGTCTCAGGGTTTTTTACTTTGGGGCCGATCGCGCTGATTCGCAGAAGGAGAGTTAGAATGTGCGCGTGGTCGGACAGCATCACCCCCCAGCCTGCCCTGCACGGAACCTCCGGTGAACTGGTGTCGGTCCGGATTGCAGTGGAACCGCGGCTGCTGGAAAGCCTGCTGGAGGCGCTGGCGGAAGTCTCGTTTCCGGTGAATCCGGAGATTTATCATCAAGCAGTGGTGGTTTGCGTCAGCGCCGGTGGGCGGCGCGAATCGAAGCCGGTGACCTTGGTGGAATTCCCCGCGTACCGCGATGGATTGGCAGAGGTTCGTAACGCGCTCGAAACGCACGGTTTAGACCCGGACGCGATCCAAGTTCGCAGCATGCTGAGCGAAATTCAGGACGGCCCCAAGCGCGGCGACGTGCCCTGGCTGCTGTGGGGACCGGCGGCTGGTTAGGCAGTTTCGAAGCCCTTTACCGACACCTTCACCGGGATGCCTTGCCGGACGCTTTGAGTGACGAGGCAGTAGTCTTCGAAGATACTCAGGCAGCGCAAGGCCTTCTCCTTCTCTTCGGAAGGAACCCGGGGATCGATCTCCACCTCCACGCCGGCGATACGCAGGCGGCCCTTCTCGTTGCGGGCGATCCGGGTGGTGACACGAGTCTGAATGGGTCCCAGTGGCGCTTTGGCCTTGCGTGCGCAAAACAGCAGGCTGGCGCTCAGGCAGTTGCCGATGGCGGCCGCCAGAATGCGGGCGGCGTTGGGAGCGGAGTCCTTTCCCAGGGGCGCCGGCTCGTCCATGGCCAGCTCTGCATGGTGGGGTTTGTCGAAGCGGACGCGAAACTCGAAGTCTTCGGTCTGTTCCATGCTGATGGTGAACTCGCTGACAAGCTGGGGCGAGG
>Ga0272446_1007287_pt1 | contig 11061 bp, 8 predicted proteins | sample YNPCB0061_FD_194587 | JGI IMG/M metagenome (GOLD analysis project Ga0272446, IMG submission 194587) | Hot spring microbial mat communities from Yellowstone National Park, WY, United States - YNP-CB-006-1 | ecosystem: Environmental > Aquatic > Thermal springs > Hot (42-90C) > Sediment | place...
TCCTGCACATACTCCCCGCCCAGCTTGCTGACGTTGAGCGACGTACCCTGACGGCTAGTCCGTCCGGGGATTAGGATAAACGCTTCACGCCGACTCACTCGTCGCCCCCCACAACCGCCACCACCAACACCGCCGCCGGTTCGCGCCAGCACCGCCACCACCACCACTGCCCGCGCCGCTATCATCGGCACCGGCACCAACACCGCCACCGGCACTGCTCAACCCAGGCGACTAGCTTTCGGTCGTGGTCGTTGCTGGGGCGGGTTGCAGCCGGAAGAATAAGACGAAGATGACCAGGGCCACCAACACGCCGATACTGGGCACCAGCCAGAATTGCTGCCAGTTGACCACGCCGCTGCTATCGGTGTAGACCCCCTGCAAATACCCCGCCGTCAGGTTGCCCAGCCACATGCCCACCCCGTAGGTCAGGAAGCTGAACAGCGCCTGACCGCTGGCGCGGATGTCGCGCGGGGCTTGGTTATCGACGTGGATGAACCCAGCAGCGAAGAAGAAGTCAAAGCAAATGCCATGCAGGGCCACGCCGACGATGACCAGGGCGAAGGCCAGCCCCTCGGGACCGCCGAAGGCGAACAGCAGGTAGCGCAGTCCCCAGCAGAACATGCCCAACGCCAACACCCACTTCATGCCCAGCCGATACAGAAACAGCGGCAAGAACGGCAGCAGGATCAACTCGGCGACCTGGCCAATCGCCATCGTCGAGCCGATCCGGTCGCCCGGCACCTTCGCCCCGCTTTCGAGGAACGCGCCGGTGGTGGTGTAGTAGAACGCCAGCACAATGGTGATGCCGAACGACACCAGGAAGAACACGGCAAAGCTGGGGTCACGGAACAGCCCCAGCGCCTTGACAAACGGGATGGCATCGCCGGCGCGGCCCAGCGGCGGAGTCTTGGGCAAGGTGAAGCTGTACACCCCCAGCACCGCCGACAGCGCCGCCGCCAGCAGCAATGGGCCGTTGCCCTTGGTCGCCTCCTCGCCGAACAGATAGCCCAGCGACACGCCCGCCGCGATCCAGCCGACCGTCCCCAACACGCGAATCCCCGGAAAGTCGCGCGTCGCGTCGGGCACATGCGTGAACGCTATCGAGTTGGCCAGCGCCAAGGTCGGGTTGTAGAGCAGCGCATACGCCAGCGAGGCAGCAAACAGCGGCCAGTATTGATCGGGCGATTGATACTGGGCCATCAACGCCAGCAAGCCCGCGCCCAGCAGGTGCAACACCCCCATGAGGTTCTGGCTGGAGAAATAGCGGTCGGCGACATACCCGGCCACCATCGTCGAGAGGATCGCGCCGAGGGCCATATTGCCGATCAGTGAGCCGGCCTGGGCGGGGGTGAAGTTGTTGTTGATGAGGTAGGGAAAGAAGACGACAAACCACGCCCCCCAGACCGCGAACTGCAACAGCATCAGGATCGACAACCGCAAGCGTGTCAGCAGGTCCAGTGGGGGGGCCGAGGTGATCTTCGCCGCCGCGATTTCCGTAACCATCGCATCAGACTCCGGGAGGGTGAAGGTGTGTGCTGCAACAGAACGTCGGTGATTTTAAGCAACCGCCACCTCGGAGGCAAGCCACTCGTCCCCCCGGATCACGCCAACCCACCCGCCTGCCCCCCTACGCTTGTACGACCGTGCCACACGCGCCGACCAGGCTGCCCGCCGCCGTCACGCCCAACACCAAACGCGGGAAGATGGCGGCGTAGTTTGGCTCCTGGCCGGTGTCGTAGCCGATCGCCACATACGAGAGCATCGTCAGCTCCTGCTGCGTCGCTGCCCAGGCGGCGAACTCAGCCCACTCGGGATGCTCGGCGACGAACGCTGCGTCGATGGGGACAATCGTGATCGGCGTATCGGGGTAGAGCGTGCCGTTGAAGGCGGCGTGAATCCACTCCGCACTCAGCCGGGTTGGAACGGGATCGTGCGCGTCGGCCACGAGGTAAAACGGCAAGAACGGCGTAGGGTGGTCGCCGCCATGCGGCCGCAGCGGCCCCAGCGCCCGGACGATGGCGTGCGCCAGTGCCCGGCAACGGTCTAGCTCGCCAGGCGGGGGGCGGTGCGTCGGCGGTTGGCCGTGCAGGTAGAGCGTGCCGGTTGGGCTGGCGACGGTATCCAGCGAGACGAGGTTGTGCGGCCAGCCAATCCGCCGGGGATCGTCCGGGTCGTAGTCGGAGTTTTCCGCACCGCCCGCGCCATCATCGAAGCACGGTTGCAACGCGGCGATTAGCTCCCGCGCGACAGGATCATCCCCGGCCCGCAGGCGCGGCGTCTGCGGGGTCGGGCCAACGGGGGCGGCCGCGGGCGTGGGGCGTGGCCATTCGGCAGGCCAGCCGTCGTTGGCGATGCCGTAGCCGTTCAGGAACGAAAAGTCGCCCGCTAGCTCGGCTTGCGCGAAGGTCTGTCGGTCAGCCGCCGGGAGGGCCACGAAATCATGCTCCGGCGCGTAACCACGGCTGGGTGGTTGCCCCAGGCGAATCCATTTCTGCGGCGTGGCCCGCAGCCACTTGGGGCCGGGTTGGTCGCTAACCAACTCGAAGCGGTAGGTGTTGACCGGGCCGGTGTGGACCCGCCAGACATAGCCGGTGCGGTTGGCCGGGTCAAGCGGCCGCCCCTGCACCACCGGGTCAGCCGGATTGCCCCACAGATACGGCCGGGAGCCGTCGTCTTCCTGGGCCAGCGACTCCAGCATCACCAGCCCCTCGCCGACGGCGTGGACCCGCAGGCCATCGACTAGCGCATCCCACGCCCGCACCCAGACGATTCCGGGAAACTTTACCAGCCATTGCCCTTCGCCCGGCGGCACGCGACGCCGCAATAAAACCTCAGCACCGTCGCTCAACATATTCGGCCCTCGGTGGGCGTACCTGCTCGACCAACCAATCGGCGATGAGGGGAGTCTATCGAGTGCCACCGCGATATTCCATCTCGGTTGACCGACCATGCGAGCCGACACCGTGCCGACTTCACCGGCAGAGTGCCAGACGCCCCCGCCCAGCGGGCTGGCGGGCTGGCGGGCTGGCCGGTGGGGCCGGCCGTGGTCTGCCGACATGGCCTTGCCCCATGCTGGTATGCTACACTGAACAGAAGGATGGTGGGGGCACGGAATAATCCCCCGAGGTCACGGAACAATCCCCCCGCCCAGCCGGCACTTGGGCGGTCGGTTGGTCGGTCGGCCGGAGCGTGGGGAAGGGAGGCAGGCAGTGCCTGAGGAACTCAGCGGCATCATCGAGCGGATCACCTTCCACAACCAGGACAACGGCTTCGTGGTCTTGCGGGTGCAGACTGGGGATAAGCGGGGGCTGGTGACGGTCATCGGCACGCTGGCGACGGTGATCGCGGGCGAATACGTCGAGGCGGTCGGCGAATGGGTGCAGGATCGCGCCCACGGCTTGCAGTTCCGCGCCCAGCGCTTGCAGGCCACCCCGCCGCACACCCCCGCTGGCCTCATCAAGTATCTCGGCTCGGGCCTGATCAAGGGCATCGGGCCGACCTATGCCAGGCGCATCGTCGAGACGTTCAAGGAACGCACGCTGGAAGTGATTGATAGCAACCCCGACTATCTCAGCGAGGTCAAGGGGCTTGGCCCGACCCGCATCGAGCGGATCGCCCGCAGTTGGCAGGAGCAGAAGGGCATTCGCTCGATCATGGTCTTCTTGCAGTCGCACGGCGTGGGCACCGCCAGCGCGGTACGCATCTTCAAGGCTTACGGCGACGATGCCATCGAGAAGGTCCGCAGCAACCCCTATCGGCTGGCGGATGATGTCTGGGGGTTCGGGTTTAAGCGGGCCGACGAGTTGGCCCGCTCGCTGGGGCTAGCCCCCGACTCGCCGCAACGGGCCGAGGCGGCGGTGCGCTATGTCTTGCACAAGCTCAGCGAAGAGGGGCACGTCGGCTACCCCGAAGCGGGCGTGATCGAGGCGACCTTTGCCGAACTGCGCGACGAGGCCAGCGGGCACCAGGTCAGCCGCGAGGCCATCGGCGAGGCGGTCGCATCGGTCGCCAAGCAGGGCGAGATCGTCCGCGAGCAGGACACGACCGCGATCCGGCTGGCCGAGTTGACCGACCTGGGGCCGCTGGTCTTCAGCAAGCCGCTGTTCCTGGCGGAGATGGGCGTGGCCCGCGCCATCCAGCAACTGAAGCAACAGGCGCACCCGCTGCCGCCGACCGATGTCGAGGCAGCGATCCGCTGGGTCGAGTCGCAGATGGGCGTGGAGTTGGCCCCGACGCAGCGCGAGGCGATTCGCGCTGCCACGCAGCAGAAAGTGCTAGTCATCACCGGCGGGCCGGGCGTGGGCAAGACTACCATCGTGCGCGGCATCCTGGAGATATTCCGGGGCAAGTCGCAGCGCGTGGCCCTGTGCGCGCCGACCGGCCGGGCCGCCAAGCGCCTGGCTGAATCGACGGGCCACGACGCCCGCACCATCCACCGCCTGCTGGAGTTCGACCCCGTCCAGGCCACCTTCCGCCGCAACCGCGAACTGCCCCTGGAGATCGATTTGCTCGTCGTCGATGAGGCCAGCATGGTCGATACGGTGCTGATGAACCAACTGTTGCGGGCGGTGCCGCCCACGGCGTGCGTGGTGCTGGTGGGCGATGTCGATCAGTTGCCCTCGGTCGGACCCGGGGCAGTCTTGAGCGAGTTGATCGCCTCCGGGGAAGTGCCGGTCGTACGGCTGACCGAGATTTTCCGCCAAGCCCAATCGTCCTACATCGTGCGGGCGGCGCATGCGGTCAACGCGGGCGAATTGCCGGTCTCAGCGGCCCCGGGCAGCGGCGGCGATTTCTTCTTCATCGAGGTCGCCTCGCCGGAGTCGATCATCGACCGCATCATCGGCATCGTCCGCGACCGCATCCCGGCGCGGTTCGGCCTGGACCCCAAGACCGACGTGCAGGTGCTCTGTCCGGTCAATAAGACGGTCCTGGGCACGGCCAACCTGAATGTCGAGTTGCAGCAGGCACTCAACCCCGCCCGCCCCGGCCTGGTCGAGGTCCAACGCAACGGCGTGACCTTGCGCGAGGGGGACAAGGTCTTGCAGACGGTCAACAACTACAACAAGGAAGTCTTCAACGGCGATGTCGGCGTCATCACGCGCATCGACCTGGACGAGCAAGAGCTGACCGTGCAGTTCGACGGGCGGGCGGTGACATATGAGCTGCACGAGCTGGACGAGTTGATGTTGGCCTACGCGATGAGCATTCACCGCTCGCAGGGCAGCGAATACCCGGCGGTGGTGATCCCGGTTCACATGCAGCACTACAAGATGCTGCAACGCAACCTGCTCTACACCGGGCTGACACGCGGCAAGCGGTTGGTGGTGTTGGTGGGCACGCGCAAGGCGCTGGCGCGGGCGGTGGGCAATACCGAGGCGACCCGCCGCGTGACTCTGCTAGCCGGTAGACTGCGTGAGTTGGCCGCCCGGTCGCCGCAGGATACGGTGCTGGCGTGAACCGCCCGCGTCAGCCAGCACGCCGCAGCCAGGCCGTCGGGCGGCCCGGCACGCTCGCCTGCGGTAGCGTCTGGCCATATATTGACTGCCGGTAAAATCATCAGCAACCCCGGAGGTCGAAACGATGGCGGATGCCAAACGGGTTATCCTCATCACGGGCGCGACCCGTGGCCTGGGCCGAAGCCTGACCGATCGCTTCATCGAAATGGGTCACACGGTCGTCGGCTGTGGCCGCTCGACCGAGCAGGTCGAGCAATTGCAACGGCGCTACGGCCCGCCGCATCATTTTCGCGTGGTCGATGTCGCCGATGCCCAGCAGGTCAACCGCTGGGCAGCCGAGGTGCTGCCCACGCTCGGCCCGCCGGACTTGCTGCTGAACAACGCCGCGATCATCAACAATCCCGCGACGCTCTGGAGTGTGCCGGTAGAGGAGTTTGACCGGCTGGTAGACATCAACATCAAGGGGGTCGTCCACGTCATCCGGGCGTTCGTGCCAGCAATGCTGAAGCGGCGTCGCGGCGTGATCGTCAACTTCTCGTCAGGCTGGGGCCGGGCCGCCTCGCCGGAGGTCGCCCCGTATTGTGCCAGCAAGTTCGCCGTCGAGGGGCTGACGCGGGCGCTGGCGCAGGAACTGCCCGAGGGCATGGCGGCGATCCCGCTCAACCCCGGCGTGATCGACACGGACATGCTGCGGCAATGCTGGGGCAGTAGCGCCAGCAACTACCCCGACGCGGACCGCTGGAGCCGGGCCGTCGCCCCCTGGCTGCTGCAACTTGGCCCCAAGGACAACGGCAAACCGCTCACCGCGCCCTGCTGAGTCGCGCGGCGCTATCCCCTGGACCCGACCGCATCCACCACCGCACCGAGGGGGCCATGCCCGATCCAGCAGACCCGTTGGCCGCCACGCAAGCGGCCCAGTCCGAGCCAGCAGACCCAGTGGCCGCCACGCAAGCGGCCCAGTCCGAGCCAGCAGACCCCTTCGCCGCCAAGCGAGCGGCGATGCGGGCGGCCTTCTTTGCCCGGCAATTTGTCTTGGGTGGCTGGCCGGGGGCCACCGACACCTACAAGCGCACGATGTGGGCGGCGGCCCCGGACATCGCTTGTACCCGCGCTTGCTACACGCTGACGATGCGCAAAGGGTTGCCCGAGCCGGGCGCGGACAACCGCTTGATCATGGCCGGGCACGAGGCGATGCTGGCCCAGTGGTTCCACCAGCCCCTGCGGCGCAGCGACATCGAGTTGATGCGCCGCTGGTACAGCGAGCATTCGGCGGTGCGTGCCTTCCCGCATGAACTGTGGGACGCGATCCTGGCCCAATCAAGCGGCGAGGAGGTGTACTGGCCGGTCGATGTCTGGGGCTTGCCCGGCGGGCAGACCTTCCTGGCGGGCGTGCCGTGCCTGGTGTTCGAGGGCATGGGCGGGGCCATCTCCTACCTCGAACCGGCCATGTGCCGCTATTTCGCCCCGATCATCCAGGCCACCAAGGCCCGGCTATTTGCCCTGACCACGCCGCAGGACGCCGAGTTTGGCCTGCGTTCGGCCCCGAGTGAGGATACCCACCTAATCCTGCTGTTGGCCCGCTACGTCGGCGGACGCGGGCGGCTGACCTCCAACGACACCGCCGAGTTCCTCTACCCGGAGTATTTCCGCGCCATTGGCACCATCGGCCACGAACTGATGTGTAGCGGGCAGCGGCTGGACCGGCCGTTGGCCGAGGCCGAGTACGAGATGATGGATCGCTTCGTCTCGCGGTTGGGCAGCGCGTCGCTCTTGTGCGATCTGGTCGATGCCGAGACGGTGGGGCTGGAAAATGCCCTGCGGGTGATCCGCGCCCACCCCGAGACGCAGCGGGTGGGTATCCGCGTGGACTCCGGCGACATCGCCGCCCAGTGCGTGCTGTATTTCCAGCGCATGCAGCAAGCCGGGATCGAGCCGCGTACCATCGTCTTCGAGGACGAGGTCAGCCCCGAGACGGTGCGCCGCGTCTACCAATACTTCCGCGAGCAGACCGGCCGCGAGCCGACCATGCTCTTTCCCGGTGCGGGCGGGTACTGGTGGCGGTTGGTCCACCGCGACACGGTGTCGGCGGCGTTTAAGCGCTCGGCCACCGGCCCGCACCCCAACACCAAGTTTTCCAACTCGCCGGGCAAGGAGTCCTTGGCCGGCTACCTGCGGGTCTACGCCGACGACGACGCGCTGGTCATCGCCGATGCCAGCGAGCCGCCCCAGGGCGAGCCGTTGCTGGTCAAGCTGGTCGAGGCGGGGCGTATCGTCTATGCCGAATCGTTCGATGCGCAGGCCGACCGCGCCGAACGCACCTGGGACCGCTACCGCCACGTCCGACTCTCGCCGGTCGTCGAGCAGGTCATGCAGCAATTCCGCGCTATGCGGCAGCGTGAAGTGGCCGAGGCGCGGCAACGGCTTAGCCTTGGCCAGTGAGGCGGGCGGTCCCCCGGCATCCAGTCGGTGCGCGGCCAGCACGGTGCAGCGAGCGGCTGGCCGCCGGGTTACGCGGGCAGTCAGGGGTGCGACCAGAAGTCCAGCATGGAGCGATAGCGGTACAGCCGATCTTCGATGTCGCGGATGGTCACATCCTTGATCCGCTCCACGCCGAAGCCCTCGACGGTCAGGCTGGCCGTGACGGTGCCGTAGGCCATGCTCCGGCGCAGCCGGCCAATCGAATGCTCCGGCTCGCTGGCCAGGTGCCCCATCAACCCGCCGGCGAAGGTGTCGCCCGCCCCGGTCGGATCGATCACCTTCTCGGTGGGGTAGGCGGGGATGGTGAAGACGCCGTCGTGCGTCGAGAGCATCGCGCCGTATTCGCCCCGCTTGATGATGACGAAGCGCGGCCCCATCTTGCGGATCTTCTCCCCCGCGACGACCATGTTGCGTGTGCCGGTGAGCATCGCCGCTTCGCTATCGTTCAGCGAGATGCCGTCTAGCCGGGTCATCAGCTTCAGCAGGGCGTCGTGCTGGGTGGCGATCCAGAAGTCCATCGTGTCGGCCATGACAAACTGCGGCCGCTCGATTTGCTCCAGCACCTTCAGTTGCACGCTGGGGTTGATGTTGGCCAGGAAGACGTGCGTGCTGTCGCGGTAGGAGGCGGGCAAGACCGGGTCGAACGTCTCCAGCACGTTCAACTGCACCTCGATGGTGTCGCGGCCGTTCATGTCCGGGTGGTAGCGGCCGTGCCAGAAGAAGGTCTTGCCGCCCGGCTGGGTGTATAGCCCGGCGGTGTCGATGTTGCGACTCTCCAGAAACCGGCGATACTCGGCGGGGAAGTCCTCGCCGACGACGGCGACCAGCCGAGGCCGGGTGAAGTTGCTGGCGGCAGTGGCGAAGAAAGTCGCCGACCCTCCCAGCACTCGCTCGGCGGTCCCGTGGGCCGTCTCGATCGTGTCCATTGCAACCGTACCAACCACCAACAACGCCATAGCCTTTCCCCTTCGCGGGCAACCGTGAGCCAATTCCGATGCTGTCAGCATAGGCAATCGCCCCGGCAATAGCCAGTCGGCTTTGCCGCGGAGAATGCCCCCAGCACGCCCGGCTTGCGACTATCGCCGTGCCGTCGCGGGGCCATCGCCGCCGCGCTGCCGACCGCTTGACGCCACGCGGCCGATCAACTACACCAAAAGGTAGCGAATCGTCTGGCTCAATTCTGTCGGTTCGGTACAGCCGGTCAGCGTTACGAGGGATCAATGGTGGATGGGTTGCCCCAGTTGAGAAAGCCCACGGGCATCACCACGCTCGCGGATTCGGTCTACGACTCGCTCCTGGAGGCCATCCTGGCCCACGACCTGCCGCCCGGCATCGAGCTAAGCGTGGTGGCGTTGGCCAAGGCGCTGGGCGTGAGCCGAACCCCGGTCCACGAAGCGCTACGGCACTTGGCCCGCGATGGGCTGGTCATCCAGCAAGTCAACCGCACCGCCCGCGTGGCCGTGTTCACCCCCGACGACATCGCCGACATCTTCGAGATGCGTATACTCCTAGAGGGGGCCAGCGCCTACCGGGCGGTCAACCGCATCAGCGCCGACGACCTGGCCCGACTCGAAGCGACCGCGCAACGGCTGGCCAGGGAGGTGGGGGCTATGGAGTGGCTGGATGAATGGATCGCCTTTGACGACGACTTCCACACCAGCATTGCCAAGGCCAGCGGCTCGCCGCGGCTGGCCGCCGACATTGGCCGTTACCGCCTGCTGCACCGGGCGTTCAACCGGCTGGCCACCGCCCGGGCGGACCTGTCGCGGGCGTTGGCCGAGCATCAGGCCATCCTCGAAGCGTTGCGGCAGGCTCAGGCCGACCTCGCCCGCGAGCGGATGCAGGCGCACATCCGCTACTGGCAGGGGTTTTTCGTGTCCCACTTCCCCACCCCGCCAAGCGTCGCCGCCCAGCCCGCCGGCGCGACGACCGCCCCCGGATCGTGACCAGCCGCGCCGTGGTATCGCCCCAGCAGAGAAGAGAGAGGTAGCCTTGCCGATGTCCCCGCACCGCAAACGCATGGCCTGGGTGGTTGCCGCCGTCTTGGTGGCGCTGGTGTTGCTGATCCTCTACGCGGAGCCGCTCTCGTCCCGGCCCGCGCTGGTGCTGCTGGCCGCCGAGGACTTGCGCGAGCCGGTCGCGGCCCTCGCCGCCAACTTCGAGCGGGAGACCGGCCAGCGGGTCGAGCTGCGCTTTGACTCGTCGCAGGCGCTGTGCAATCGGCTGCTGACCGACCATCAGGGCGACTTGCTGTTGCCCGCCGACCAGAGCTACTTGCAGGGGACGCAGGCTAGCGGTTATGTGCTACAGGCGCAGCCGTTGGCCCGCACCCACGCGGTGCTGGTGGTGCCCCCCGATGCGCCCGATCAGTTCATCACGCTGGCCGACCTGACCGCCGACACCGTCAAGCTGGCCCAGGCCGACCCGCAGAGCGACGCGGTGGGCAAGCTGACCTGGGGCCGCCTGGCCCCGCTGCGCTGGTGGGACAAGCTCGACCGGCGCACCACGACCTACTATAGCTCGGCCAGCCAGGTAGCCCAGGCGGTGAGCGATGGGCTGGCCAACGCCGGCATCGTCTGGGCGGCGACGGCCAAGCGATTCCCGCAACTGACGGTCGTGCGGCTGCCCGAACTGGCCGAGGTGGTCGCGACCATCGAGTTAGCCGTCCTCAGCACCAGCCAACAACCCGACCGCGCCCGGCTGTTCCTGCAATTGGCCAGCCACCCGCGCTTGGGGCTGGCCGAGTTCACCGCCCGCGGCTACGACCCGGCCCCTGCCCCTGCCCCCGCCCCGTGACTGAGCGATGGCGGGCGCGGCTCCGGGGCACGGCTCCGGGGCGCGGGCGCGGGCGAGCTAGAGTCGCTTGAGCAACAGATTGCGGAACTCGATGACGTACCCTTCGGCCTCTAGCCCGATGTGCCCTTTGAGGACTTCGGTCTTCTCCAGCTTGGCCGTCTCCGCGCCGTTGACCCACAGCGTCAGCGTCGGCCCCTTGGCGGTCAGCTCGTAGACATTCCATTCGCCGATGGCTTTGCCCCGGTTGGGAGCCTTGTGTTTGACGTTGAACTGCTTGGGCTGGCCGTCGAGGAGCGTGCGGCCAAACAACTGCCCGACGTTGGCCCCGACC
>Ga0272446_1007289_pt1 | contig 11057 bp, 13 predicted proteins | sample YNPCB0061_FD_194587 | JGI IMG/M metagenome (GOLD analysis project Ga0272446, IMG submission 194587) | Hot spring microbial mat communities from Yellowstone National Park, WY, United States - YNP-CB-006-1 | ecosystem: Environmental > Aquatic > Thermal springs > Hot (42-90C) > Sediment | place...
TTTCGGCCATGCGGCTGTCCAGCCTGAGGGTCTCGGTGACGCCCAAAGTAAGCGACTCCACCTCCTGGATGATGGGGTCTTGCATATAGGGGCGGCGCTTGCGGCGCACCACCACATAGGGTTTGCCGCAAATGGCGCTCATGGCGTGGGCCAGCACAATGGGGGAGGTCTCGAGAGTCAGCAGGGCATCGGTCTCGGGGGGCAGGTGCTTGACCAGCCCCTCAGCAGCTGCCTGCACCAGTTCCACATCGCCCATAATTTCGATCAAGGGGATGTGCACCCCGGGCAGGGTCTCGACCACCGGTACATGGCGGGTAATTTTACCTATCGTGATGGGGTAAGTTTCCATATCGGGCTCTCTTTCTTACACCAAGGGCATAGCCATGGGCTTAGGTGTGAACTGAGCATAGCAAAGGTTATCTGTGCCTCGATGAACAAGGCCGTTTTTCGGCAAGTATCAAGCTGGCTTGAACAGCGGTAGGTGCCCCAGGGCGATGACGTCATCACGGGGGGAACCCTCGGTGAAGACGGCCATTACCGCGGCCACATGTCCTCCCACATCGGTAATCAGGTCGGAAAGGCCTTTGAGGGTACTGCCCGTCGAGACCACGTCGTCTACAATGGCCACCTTTTTGTCTTTGATGAGGGGTACGTCGGTTCCATCCAGCACCAGCAGCTGGGGCTTGCCTGTGGTAATGGAAATTACCGTACGCGAGACCGGGCTAATCATGTAGGGTTTCTCGGTCTTACGGGCCACCACATAGGGCTTTCCGGTGAGGCGCGAGAGGGCATGGGCCAATGGCACCGCTTTGACCTCCGGCGTAACCAGGGTATCTACATCGGCAGGCATCCGCTTGGCCAGCTCGGCCGCCGCCTGCTCGACCACCTCGGTATCGCCCAGCATGTTAAACAAGGCCACCGCCACATCGGGGCCCACCTGTACTACCGGTAGTTCACGACGAACCCCGGCCACTTCCACAACATAGGTTTTCACGGTCATAGTTTATAGGGTTATTCGAGATTGGCAAACGTTGTGCATTACGCATGACCTGCGGCACATATGCCCCAGGGCCAGGTGCGTATACTCAAAGTATGGTACCCGCACGTATCGAAGGTATGGGGGTAGACCCAGGAAACGGCAACCTGATCGTGATGCTCAAGGCCGAGAACGACCTGCTCCTACCTGTGGTGATCGGGGCTCTGGAAACCCAGAACATCATGGTGCACCTCTCGGGTGAGAAACCGCCCCGCCCATTGGGCCCCGACCTGTTCTACAACACCCTCGAGCTCCTCGGGGTAAAGGTACTGCGGCTCGAGATTGTCGAACTGAAAGACGGCACCTTTTACGGGAGGCTGGTGCTGGAACAGCGCGGCCTGGAATACGAGATAGACTGCCGCCCCTCCGATGGCATCGCCCTGGCCATCCGGGCTGGAGCGCCCATCCTGATTGCTGAAGAGGTCCTCGAGCAGGCCGGGATAAAAGAGTCGCAGCTGACCCGTCAGGGAGAACCCCCCAAGGCATGAGGCTGCTGCTGGGTCATAGACCAGGTAGAGCTCAGGAAGCCGTAGCAAGTTCCATCGCTCCTGCCTGCCCCCACCTCAGGCATCCGAGCGCAGGTGCACGTGTACGTGAAAAACCTCCTGCCCGCCCTTCTCCCCCACGTGAATACGGATGAAGTAGCCCTCGAGGCCCATCTGCCTGGCGATCCGGTTGGCCGTGAGCATCAGCCTGCCCAGCTTGAGGGCACCCTCCTCGGTGTCGGGGTAGTCGGCCAGGGTGGGGATGTACTCTTTGGGGCAGACCAGGATGTGCACCTTCGAACGCGGATTGATATCCTTGAAAGCGATGAATTCTTCGTCCTCGTAGACGATGCTGGCTGGCAGTTCCCGGCGGATGATTTTGCCAAAAACGGTAGGGTTCTCCATGGGGCATAATCTACCGCAGTGGCCGAGGTACAGGCCACATCAAAGCGCCACCACCCAGCCTCTGGGAAGCCCCTGCCCATGGCCGGTGCGGTTACAGTATTTTCTCGCCACCCCGTTTAGGCTTGGGCCATGCCAACCCCTAGCCTGCATATAAGCCCCCGGCTTTTCGGGAAACACCAGGAGGTTTCAGATGGGTAGCAGTCTGCCAGCCAGAGCTCTTTGGACCGGCGTTTTTCTGATTCTGGTTTCCACCCTGGCCGTCATGAGCACCAGCCTTACCCCTACCGCCCTGATTCCAGGAGCATTGGGCTTGGCCATCGCCCTGTTGGGCATCTGGGCCAACCGGTCCCCCGCCCAAAAGAACCTTGCCATGAATATCGCCCTGGGCCTTTCAGTGCTGGGCATCCTGGGTTCAGTGCAAGGCATTCCCGGCTTCATTACCATCCTGGGCGGCGGCACGGTAGAACGCCCCATCGCAGTTATGGCCCAGTTTGCCACCTTATTCATCTGCTTGGGGTTTGTGGTGCGCTTTTGGGTAGAGCGCCGGCGCAAGATCTAAAGCACCGGTAGCAGCAGACGGGCAGGCTCTTCCTTAATGGCTTCCAGCCTGCCCTGCAGGGTATAACCCGCAATGGCCTCTACCCTGACCCAGACGGTCTGGCCCACCCGTACCGGCCCGGTAAACTCGGCCTCGTAGTAGTCCGGGGTGTGGCCGTAGGCCCGGCCCCCGCGAAAGCTTTCCACCAGCACCTCGAGCCGGTGGCCCAGCTTGGGCTGCACCCGCGCTTCGGCCAGGCGGGCCGCGAGGGCCTGAAGCTCCCTATTGCGGCGCTTGCGCACCTCGATGGGCACCTGAGGTAGCGCGGCTGCACGGGTTTTGGGGCGGGGGGTGTAGGTGAACACATGAACGCGGCTGGGCCGTACTTCCTCCAGGAAGGCCAGGGTTTCCTGGTGTTCCTCCTCGGTCTCGGTGGGTAGACCGGCAATCACATCGGTGGTGAGGGCGAAGCCGGGGATAAGCAAAGAAGCCCGCTCTACCAGGGCACGGTAGTAGTTTTTATCGTAGCGACGGCCCATCAGGGCCAGCAAGCGGGCCGACCCCGTTTGCAGGCTAAGGTGCAGGTGGGGGCGCACCTGGGGCGCAAAGCGGCCCATCACCTGGAGCAGCTCTTCCCCGGTGTCCTCGGGCTCGATGGAAGACAGGCGCACCTTAGCGCCCATCAGGGCCAGCTCTTCTACCAGCCCGGCAATCCCGCGGGGATGGCCCTTGTAGGAGCCCAGACGAACGCCGGTAAGCACAATTTCCTGAACCCCTGCTTGCAGCAAGGCCTCGGCTTCCCGCAGGGCCTCCTGGTGCCCCCGGTGGCGTTCGCGCCCACGCAGGCGGGGAATGATACAGTAGGCGCAGCCCACGTTACAGCCATCCTGCACCTTGAGGAAAGCCCGCACATAGTTGTTCAAAAGGCCCCGCTCGCCCGCTCCCCAGAACTCGTTGGGGGGTGTGGTGATGGGGTCGGCGGGAAGGCCGAAGTGTTGCAGGATGACGCCGGGAAGCTCGGCTTTGCGGCTGTTGGGCAGCACCGCATCGGCCCCCAGCTCGGCCAGTTGCTCGGGGGCCAGCTCGGCATAGCAGCCCGTAACCACGATAAAAGCCGCGGGGTTGGCCCGGCGGGCCCGACGCACCTCCTTGCGGGCGTCGGCCTCGGCGCTGGTGGTTACAGCACAGGTGTTGATAACCACCAGGTCGGCACCGCTTTCCAGGGGCACCACCACCGGGTGCAAAGGTTTGAGCAGGCCCACCAGGGCATCCGATTCCACCTGGTTAACCTTGCAGCCCAGGGTTTTTACTGCCAGCCGCACCCCTTCCATCAGGGGCATTGTGGGGCAGTGGGGGAGGTTCGGTCAAGGGTCGGTGAGGACGAGCGCGGCGAAGTCGTCATCGGACTCGTGTTCCTCCAGCACGCACAGTGGTTTTAAGCGCACCACCTGGGCCGGGGGGTCGTCGGGGCCAGACTCGCCCGTTACGGTGCTCCGGGCCACGCGCAACATCTGCTCCTCGAGCATCTGCAAAAGTTCGGGGGTGGCCTCGCGCAGCGTCACGGGAAGGTTCTTTAGTACGTGAAATGCAACCGGGTACACGTCCTCGAGGTAGTGCAATGCCTCCAGCACTTCTGCACAGGAGACCAGGTCGTTACTCACTATGTTGCGCGGCCGCTCGGTGGGGGATTCCCGGGCTTCTAAAATGCTGGTCACGTACAGGTCGAAGCCTGTCTGGTGCCGGCGAATCCAGAGCTTGAGTAGTTCCCGCGCGGTGGGGGTTTGACCGACCAGCATTTGACCGGGCTCGAGCTGGTAAATAGCCTCGGCGAGCATCCGCATGGAATCACTGTAGGGCAAACTGTCTTCTTGCAAGGGGCCTTCTGAGCGTTACAAAAGCCTTGGGCGTTACGTACCCTCCTGTTAACATGGGGCTGTGCTAACCCTGGACGACATCCAATGCGCTGCCCGCCGCATTGCTCCCTATATTCACCAAACCCCGGTTTTTAGCAGCCGGGGACTCAATGCGCTGCTGGGCAAAACCCTTTTCTTTAAGGCCGAACACCTGCAAAAAACCGGCAGTTTCAAGGCCCGGGGCGCCCTCAACGCGGCCCTTCAGTTGAAAAACCCCAGGGGCCTGATTGCGGTTTCGTCGGGCAATCACGCCCAGGGGGTGGCCTATGCGGCCCAGGTGATTGGGGTTCCCGCCCTGGTGGTGATGCCGGAGGAGGCCTCCCCCATCAAAAAAGCCGCCACCCGCGCCTATGGGGCCGAGGTCTTCGACCAGGGGGTAACGGTGGAGAACCGCGAGCAGGTGATGCAAAGGCTGGCCGAGCAGACCGGCTACGAGGTTATCCATCCCTTTGACGACCTGCGGGTCATGGCCGGGCAGGGTACGCAGGCCCTCGAGCTCTTAGAGCAGGTGCCTGAGCTGGAGGCTGTGCTGGTAGCGGTAGGGGGCGGGGGGCTGATTTCCGGCATTGCTACCGCAGTCAAAAGCCTGCGCCCGGAGTGCGAGGTGATTGGGGTGGAACCCGAGGGCGCCAACGATGCCCAGCAAAGCCTCCGGGCGGGCATGCGGGTCAAGCTAACGCAGGCCCCCCAGACCGTGGCCGATGGGGTGCGCACGCTGGTGGTTGGGGAAAAAACCTTCCCGGTCATGCAGAGCCATGTAGACCGCATCCTTACCGTACCCGACGAGGTAACCCTGCAGGCCCAGCGCCTGATGATGCAGCGGCTCAAACAGGTGGTGGAGCCCACCGCCGGGCTGGCTTTAGGGCCCCTGCTCATGCGCTACGACCTGCCCGAGCGTGTCGCAGTGGTCGTGTGTGGCGGTAACTGGATGCCCTGATTCCTTAAGCCAGGTTCAAAAAGTATTGACCGCTTGCCCTGCAAGGGACTTTTATCGCCAGCTTCTGGGCGTACCCTGGAGTCATGGAAGCCACTGCCACACCGAGCGACCTCGAGATCGCCCGTCAGACCAGACTCAAACCCATCGAAGAAGTGGCCGCCAGTCTGGGCATCCCCTCCCAGGCGCTGTTCCACTATGGCCCCCACATGGCCAAAGTGCTGGGTGCGCCGCCCGCACCTAAGGGCAGGCTCATCCTGGTTACGGCCATGACCCCGACGCCGGCAGGCGAAGGCAAGACCACCGTGGCGATAGGCCTGACCCAGGCCCTGGGCAAGCTGGGGAAAAAGGTAGCGGTGGCCCTGCGGGAGCCTTCCCTGGGGCCGGTGTTTGGCATCAAGGGCGGGGCCACCGGCGGCGGGTATGCCCAGGTGCTGCCCATGGAGGAGATTAACCTGCACTTCACCGGCGATTTTCATGCCGTTACCAGCGCAGTCAACCTGCTCTCGGCCCTGGTAGACAACCACCTGCACCAGGGCAACGCACTGGGACTGGATGTGCGCCGCATCGAGGTCAAGCGCGCCCTGGATATGAACGATAGGGCTTTGCGGCAGGTCATTGTGGGGTTGGGTGGGCCCAGCCAGGGCATACCCCGCGAGGCCGGATTTGAGATCACGGTGGCCAGCGAGGTAATGGCCATCATGAGCCTGGCCACCAGCCTGGCCGACCTGCAAGAACGCCTGGGGCGCATCCGCATCGGTTACAACCTGGGGGGGCAGCCCGTGTTCGCCCGCGACCTGGGCGCCGAGGGGGCCATGACCGTACTGCTAAAGCAGGCCTTTTTCCCCAACCTGGTGCAGACCCTCGAGCACCAGCCCGCCTTTGTGCACATGGGGCCCTTTGGCAACATTGCCCACGGCACCAACTCGGTAGCGGCGACCCGCATGGCCCTGGGGTATGCCGACTATGTGGTAACCGAAGCCGGATTTGGCTCCGACCTGGGGGCCGAGAAATACATCAACCTGGTCTGCCGTCAGGCGGGTTTCGCACCACAGGCGGTGGTACTGGTGGCTACCATGCGAGCCCTGCGTTTCCACGGTGGACACGACGAGTACGCCCAGCCCAACCCGGAGGCTGTGCGCAGGGGGCTGGCCAACCTGGCCAAGCACCTGGAAAATGTGCGGCTCCTGGGCTACGAGCCGGTGCTGGCCTTCAACCGTTTTCCCAACGATACCCCACAAGAACTCCGCCTGGTACAAGAATTTGCAGCTCAGCAGGGCGTGCCAGTCTCCTTCAGCGAGGTACACGCCCGCGGGGGAGCTGGTGGGGTGGAGCTGGCCCAGATGGTCTTGAAGGCCCTGGAAAACCCCGGTCAGCCCAGGTTTACCTATGCGCTGGAGCAGCCCCTGGAAGAAAAGATTGCCCAGGTGGCCCTTCAGGTCTACGGCGCGGCCAGGGTCGAGTACACCCAGGAGGCCCGCAAAGCCCTCAAGCGGCTGGAAAAAGAAGGCTGGGGCAGCCTGCCGGTCATTATTGCCAAAGCCGCCAGCTCCCTGTCCGACAACCCCAGGCTGCGGGGCCGCCCGGAGGGCTTTAGCGTGACCGTAACCGACCTCAAGCCCAAGTGCGGGGCTGGCTTTGTGGTGGCCTATATGGGTGAGATTATGACCATGCCGGGCCTGCCCAAAGAACCCGCGGCCCTTCGCATTGGGCTGGACGAGACAGGACAGATTCGCGGCTTGTTTTAGCGCAGCAAGCGCTGCAAAATCCCCTGCACCAGCTGGCCGGTCTGGGCCATGAGCAGCGGGTCGGCCACGGTGTCGGTGGGGCGGTGGTAGTTAGGGTCCAGGCCCCGGAAGAAGAAGAGCACCGGCACCCCGGCCTGGGCAAAAGGCACGTGGTCGCTGCCACCCCCCGGTGCGCTACCACAGGCCACCTGCAGGGCGTTACAGTCGGCCAAGGCCCGCAGTTCCTGGCTGCCGCCTATTCCCAGGCTGCCGTTCACATCCACCCCCACCATGTCCAAGTTGAGCATGGCCTTCAACCCCCGCACAAGCTCGAGGTTCTGTTCCACAAAGCGCCTCGAGCCCCACAGACCATCCTCTTCCCCATCGAAAAACATAAACCAGACGCGCTCGGAGAGGGGGCTATTTGCCATCTGGCGGGCCAGCTCGAGCACCGTCACGGTACCCGAGGCGTTGTCGTTGGCGCCCGGGCTGCCAGGCACCGAGTCGTAGTGCGCCCCCACGATGGCCAGGGGGTTCTGGCCCCGCTTGGCGATCACATTGCGGCCCTGCACCTCCTCGGTCACGATGCGCGCATCCAGTACGGCCCGACTTCCCGTCAGGCCAAAAAGCGCCTCCCCGTCGCTAGAGGAGATGGTCACGCCCGGGATGGGGCTGTTGCCCCCAAAGCTAAAACGGGTGCCGCTGGGTTCTTCGGTCACCAGGATAACGCCCAGGGCCCCCCGCTGGGCAGCCAATCGGGCCTTCTCCAGGCCTGGAATTCCACCCCGGCGCACCACCACAATGCTATTTTGCAGGTTCAGGTTGGCAAAGTCTGCGGCCAGGCCCGCACCCGGTACCACCACCAGCGGCCCTTCAACCCGCCGACCAGGGCTGCCCGCCACGCTGCTGACCGGAAAACTGACCCCTCCCACCTGAAGGCTCGAGCCCTGGTCGCGGGTGCGGTCGTAGGTGAAGGGAAAAAACTCCACAGTGTAGCCCACCTTGCGGAGTTCTGCGGCCAGGTACTCGCCCGCCGCCGCCACCGCCGGGGTGCCCGCTACCCGCGGCCCCTGCGCTAGCAAGGCCTGCAGGTCGGCCTGCATTCGCTCGAGGGAAAAGGCCTGGGCCAGCGCCAGTAGCGCAAAAGCCACCAGGCCTAAAGCCGCCCGCAAGAACACGTTTTTACCCATGTCTCAATCTTGCCATCCAGCACATGAGTTGGGTGGGTAGCAGGGCGAAAACAGCATGCGAAGATGCCTAAGTGTCTCCATAAGCGAAATGCAAGATGCCGTACCGAAAGTTCGCTTTAGGAATTGCGCCAGGTATGCATTGACTCATTCCGCTGGTTTTGCCAATCTGCCCTGGCGCAACTTAATCCTTGAATAGCTTGTCAAAGGCCTGCTGGTTGCTGTTCTTGCGCTTGAGGCGAAAGAGGTCGTTTTTTAGCTCGAGCGCCCCTTCTTTGAGCAGAAGCTCGAGGGTGCGCCGCAGCTCGTCTCTGGAAAGGCTTTCACCCTCTTCATCCAACCAACGCACAATATCCTTTTCGCTGGCAAACTGTAGTGTCTGGATGGCTTTGAGAACCCAGCCCCGGGTATCCATACCTGAATATACCGTGAACCACTGTGAATCCGTCATGAGAAGCGCGCCACAAACCCTGGTCATCTTCCATTAATCTGGGGCCTTGTCGCACAATAGGGTCGTGGATCCCTTCAGGGAATACCAGGACTACGTAATAGCGCACCGCCTGCGCGAGGCCCTGGACTTTTTTCCCGGCAGACTCTACTCGCTAAGCGAGTATGCGACCTTACGCCTGCGGCGCAGTGAGCTCGTGCGCAGGCTGTTAGGCCGCCAGGGCGATCCTGCGCTTTTATCGCGCATCGAGCAAATCACCGACGACCTCAACTATGGTTTCTGGTCGAACCCTGGCTTGCTCAAAGCCTTTCTAAAGCGTTTATCCCCGCAGCAGTGCCCGGTGCTTGGTAGCCCCGAAGCCTTCGAGACCCTTCTCTCGCACACCGAGCGGCTGCGGCTAAAGGAGCCGGGTTTGGCGGGCCGGTATTACCTGGGCTGGCTACGCTTGCCCAGCTTGCTGAACGACCCTGCGGTTTTTGGGCAGGCCATGCTCGAGCAAGAGCGCCTGGCCGAAGAGCTGGGGTTGTTTTTGGACGAGTTTCACAAAGTGGCAGGTTCCGGATAAACAAATACCACCCCATAGCCGGCCTCGAGCTCAATCTCCACCCGTCCCAAAACCACATTGGAAAGGGTGCGGGTGCTGCCTAAGTGCACCTCGGCTTTTTGCAGCGGCCAGCGGACACCACGGATACTCAGGCCGATAAAGCCACCCAGCGGCAACAAGCTGAGCCTGGAGTGGTGCGGTAGATCCAGCTGCAGCGTCCCCGGCACCAGGGGATGGGCCTCTTCGCTACCTGAAGTCAGCAGGGTGGCAATGCCCTGGCGGGCCAGCCGGATGCCCAGCAGCAGATGGGCCATGGTCTGGTCGGTCTGACCCCCCAGGGCCCCTACCAGAATCAGCTTATCGGCCCCCCGGGCCAGGGCCGCCTCGATGGCCAGTTCCCCATCGGTAAAGTCCTTGTTCACGGGATGTTCTTCACGTGGTATGTGGTGATAGGCTTGCTGGAGTTCCGGCGAGGCCGAGTCGAAGTCGCCCACCCACAACTCCGGCTGGAGCCCCAGAGATTGGGCATGAACCATACCGCCATCCGCCACAATCACCCGGCTCCCCCTCACCTGGGCCTTGAGCCACGGGGTTACAACGATTGAACCGTTTAAGAGAATGGTAAACGGGTGCATGTGGGGTAAGGTTCAGCTATGGTTTCGAGCCGCCGGGCCTGCCAGGGGTTGTCCTGGCTGCGCTTGTCCATGCTCCGGCTCTTCTTCCAGCGCAACCACCTTCGACCAATCTACCTTTATCCGGGTAGTGTCGCCAGGGTAAAGCCCCTGCTCCGGGCCTTCCAGGTATAGCCTCTGGCCCCGCCAGGCCAGCTCGAGGGCCACCACAAAACCCTTGAAAATGCGCTCTCGCACAAGCGCTTCCTCTCCCTGGCCCAGCATTATAGCCTCTGGTGGCAGCAGGTGTGGCCGGGCTGGGAGGCCTAGCTGACGGCTCTGCTCCGCGGAGAACAAATTGCGGTGGCCCAGAAAACTAGCTACCCAGTAGTTCCTGGGCTGGCGAAAAAGCCTTTCGGGCGAGCCCATCTGCACAATAGAGCCCCCCCGCAGCAAGGCCACCTGCTCGGCCAACACAAACGCTTCGGACTGGTCGTGCGTGACCACAATGGTCGGTACCTCGATCTGCCGCAGGATGGCCCGCAGCTCCGACAACAGTTCCTGCCGCAGCTTCAAATCCAACGCCCCCAGCGGCTCGTCCAGCAGCAGCAAGCGGGGCTGGTTGGCCAGGGCTCGAGCCAGCGCAACCCGCTGACGTTCGCCACCCGAGAGCTGGTCGGGGCGCTTTTGGGCATGGGGCTCCAGGTGGGTCAACTCCAGCAAAAAAGCCACCCGCTCCCGGATTCTAGCCATATTCCAGCGGGCCTCCTGTAAGCCAAAAGCGATGTTTTCCCATACCGTCAGGTGTGGGAATAGGGCATAGTCCTGGAACACGAACCCCACCCGACGCGCTTCAGGCGCCAGCGGCGTGATCTCGGTCTCGTCCAGCCACACCTGACCCGCCTCTGGCATTTCCAGACCGGCAACCAGTCGCAAGAGCGTGCTTTTGCCGCTGCCCGAAGGCCCCAGCAAGGCCAGGGTTTGCCCTGGGCTGACCTCGAGTGAAAGCACGAGCCTGAAGCCCGGATAGCCTTTAGCGAGCCCGACCAAGCGCAGCATAGCCTTAGCCTACAGCAAGTGGACGATGGAGTATTTCATACCAGTAGGACTTACGCAGTTGAACGTTGACAAAACCATAGGTTAGCTCCTCACTTCAGCCCGTCGGAATCGTGTTTTATTGACGTTGTGGGCTTCTTGTTTCTGGAATCGTTATACCTTGTAAACGCAGG
>Ga0272446_1007290_pt1 | contig 11056 bp, 9 predicted proteins | sample YNPCB0061_FD_194587 | JGI IMG/M metagenome (GOLD analysis project Ga0272446, IMG submission 194587) | Hot spring microbial mat communities from Yellowstone National Park, WY, United States - YNP-CB-006-1 | ecosystem: Environmental > Aquatic > Thermal springs > Hot (42-90C) > Sediment | place...
TTCCGGGCAGTCTATGCCTGCGGTCCCACGGCCATGCTCAAACGAATTGCCGATGATTGCGTCCAAGCGGGGATTCCTTGCTTCCTGAGCCTGGAAGAACGGATGGCCTGCGGTGTCGGTGCTTGTCTGGGCTGTACGGTCCGAACCACCCAGGGGAACCGCCGCTGTTGCGCCGACGGCCCCATTTTCCCCGCAGAGGAGGTGCTATTCGATGCGTAAGGAACATCAAAAACCGGACCTATCGGTCCAGATTGCCGGGGTATCCTTTAAGAATCCTGTCATTGCCGCCTCTGGCACCTTCGGGTACGGCCGGGAATACTCAGGCCTCATCGATGTAGCACGCCTGGGGGGTATTTGCACCAAGGGGCTTACCCTGCATCCCCGGGAAGGGAACCGGGGTCAGCGGCTCTACGAGACACCCTCGGGACTCATGAACTCTATCGGTTTGGAAAATCCGGGGATTCCCGCTTTTATCGAACAGGAACTCCCGGCCATGCTGGAGCTGGGCACCCGGGTCATTGCAAACCTTTCCGGATCTACCCTGGAAGACTATCAGGAGGGGGCCCGGCTCCTTTCAGCCACCAAGGTTGATATGATTGAGCTGAATATATCCTGCCCCAATGTTAAGGCCGGCGGCATGGCCTTTGGCCTCTGTCCCGCCGACGCTGCCGGTGTGGTGCAGGCGGTTCGACGGGTCTGTGACAAGCCCCTCATGGTAAAGTTATCCCCCAACGCCCCGGACCTAGTTGGGGTAGCCCTGGCCTGTGTCAACGCCGGTGCTGACGCCCTGAGCTTGGTGAATACCTTTAAAGCCCTGGCCTTCGACATCCGGCGGCGCAAACCTATTTTTGACCATGGGACAGCGGGGCTCTCCGGCCCCGCCATTAAGCCCCTGGCGCTCCGCATGGTCTGGGATGTGTGCGCCGCCGTCAAGGTCCCGGTGGTGGGTATGGGCGGCATCACCAGCACCGAGGATGCCCTGGAATTTTTTATGGCCGGGGCAGCTGCAATTCAGGTAGGGACCGCCACCTTTCCCCGGCCAACCACCATGACCGAAATTATCGAGGGCATTGAACAGTTTATGAAAACCGAGGGGATTACCCACCTATCAGAGCTATCCCTTCAGGACCAAGACTAATGAACCATTTGCAGAAGGAGTAACGAAAGATGAACAAGACCACAGACACCAATAGGACCCTGGAATTGCTCCGCGAATCCGGCGCCATGCTGGAAGGGCACTTCCTCCTTTCCTCGGGCCGCCATTCGGACCGGTACTTCCAATGCGCCCGCCTGCTCCAGTACCCAGACCGGGCAGCGGAAGCCCTCGCACCGGTAGCGGCGGCCCTTAAAGAGGAAATTGCCGCGGGCCGGCTTTCGATAGATATGGTAGTAGGCCCTGCCATGGGGGGTATTATTGTCGCCTATGAAGTAGCCCGCCAGCTGGGCGTGCCGGCCCTCTTTACTGAACGGGACGATTCGGGGGCCATGACCCTGCGGCGGGGCTTTGAGATACAAGGGGGACAGCGGATCCTCATTGCGGAAGACGTGGTTACCACAGGAAAATCCTCCGAAGAGAGTGCAGCGGTCCTTGAACAGCTCGGCGGCCAGGTGGTAGCCCTGGCCTGTGTGGTGGACCGCCGTGCTCCGGATGTCCAGGTGCGCTGGCCCCTTTTTCCGGCCTGCAAGGTTAGTGTGGCCAACTGGGATGCAGGGGACTGCGCTCTCTGCAAACAGCATATACCCTATGTAAAACCGGGCTCCCGTAAATTCACCGCCTAGGAGCCTGTCAGACTGGTATATTTTTAATCCCCAAAGCCCATTTTGGGAATTAAAAATCCCGATTAACAGGGCTCCTTTGGCAGTTTGCAAGGTAAAAATCGCAGATTCCTGCGATTTTTATTATTAAAAACGGACAAGTCCGACAAACTGCTAGACAGGACGGGGCAAGTCTGGTTAGACTTGCCCCATGACCTTAAGTCCAGTAAAAAAACTTACCCCAAAACAGCTTAATCTTGCTATGAAACTCAATATCCTCACCGGCTGTCTTGCCACCGTGTGGGGTATAGTGTGTTCGCCCCAGCCGCTCTTTAACGTTTTTGTTATTACCCACCTGGGGGCCTCCGCATCCACCTTGGGACTTCTGGTTGCCCTGCTTCAGCTGTCGGGCCTTTTTCAGCTCGCATCGATATTTATCTACGGCTATGCCCGGCGGCGGAAACCCTTTTTTATTGCGGCCCACCTGATTCACCGGCTCCTCACCCTGGCCATCGCGGCCGCCGCCTTCGTAGCCGCCGCCACCGGCAACACCAGCTGGGGTATCCGGGCCATCATGATTGCGGTTCCCCTTTCCTGGGTTTTCATGAATGCCAGCGCCGCCGGGTGGTGGAGCTGGGTGGCGGACCTTTTCCCCGAAAACATCCGGGGGGCCTTTTTCCTTAAACGCTCCGCCATCATCAACGTCATTAACGTCATCTGGTTTTTCCTGGCCAGCATGGTCCTGGACCTTATCAAAGGCCCCTATACCTTCTGGATCTATGGGGCAATTTTCAGTATCGGCGCCCTCTCCGGCATTGTAGATATTATCCTGAACCTCTTTATCCCTGAGCCGGAACCGACAGAGGCGGAGGCCTTTAATCCGGCCGATGCGATTGAGCCTCTGAAAAACAAAAATTTTATACAATTTTCCGTAGCGGTAGGGTTGGCCATTTTTTCCATCAACCTGATCGGCCCCTTCCAATCCCCCTTTATCGTCGATCCCAAGGGAGTTGCCGCACCGAACACCTGGCTCGGCATCATGTTCGTTATTTCCCAGCTCACCTGGGTCGTCACCGCCCCCTTCTGGGGAACCATCATGGATAAATGGGGCCGGAAACCGGTGGTCGTGCTGGGCTGTTTTTTTGTGCTGAGCTGGACCGGTTATTTCTTCCTGAACCACCGGACCTATATATACCTCCTCCCCCTCATTTCCATTGCGGGCGGACTTTTAGCCCCCGCCTTTTGGGAAGGGGTCAACCAGATGATGCTTTCTCTGGCCCCCAGCAAGAATCGCATCGCCTATGTGGCCTGGTACATGACCCTGGTAGGCCTTGTATCCTCCGGGGGCTCCCTCCTCGGCGGTACAATCCTGGATGCCCTGTCGGAGTTCCATGTCTCATTGCTTCATGTAAGCTTTTCCGGTTTTCATGTGGTTCAGCTTGGCAGTATGCTGATGGTTATCTTCTCTGCCTGGATTATCTCCCGGGTTCGGGAAGGCCGGGAGCGGGAAGTAGGCTTTGTCATCGGCCGGGTAGCAAATCCGGGGATACTGAAAACCTATGCCTGCCTCGATGATCTGGACACGGCCTGCGACCCCGGCAGAACCGAACAGGCTCTGCGTTCCATAGAGGCAGAAACCGGAGACCTGGCCCTGGACGAAATCATCGCCCGGCTCGATGACCCCTATCTGGAAATTCGGGAGGAGGCCGCCCGGGCTTTGGGCCGTATCGGGTCTTCCTATGCGGTGGAGCCCCTCATCAAGCGGCTCGGAGACAGCCAGACCCATTTTCAGATTGCCGTGGCCCGGGCCCTGGGAAAAATCCGGGACCGGCGAGCCGTCGGCCCCCTCATTGAATGCCTAACGAGTACTACATCGGAGGCCCTTCAGGAAGCCTGTATTCAGGCCCTTGGGGACATTGGCGGGGAGGAAGCGGCGGAGGCCGTAGGGGACTTTTATCGCCATGCACCGAATGACCACCTTCGGGCCGCCGCAGCCGACGCTGCAAGCCGCCTGGGACTTTTCGAAGCCACCAGCGAACTTTTACCCCGGCTCATCGCCGGAAAAAACTCCAGCATCCGCCGCCAATATGCCATAGCCCTGGGGAACCTCTTCGGCCCGCCGGGGGACTTTTACCCCTTCGTTTCCGGCTCCGAAGGGGCCAGTGCGGACCGCATTTCCCGGCTCTTTCATCAACTTGAATGGAAAATCCGGTCCACCAACTTTAAGCTGCACAAAACACCCTTTACAAAACTTTCCAAAACCAAAATTCAGAACCGGATCGACACCATCCGGGAAGTCCGGGAACATCTGGATGCGGGGCAGGACCTGGAAGCCCTCAGAAAAATCACCCGCTTTGCCCAGGACCTTTTGGCAGAAATCTTGGGCGAAGCGGTCGAATCCCGCCAATTTCAGGAACTAGCCTTCCGCATTGATATCCACTTCGGGTCCTTCGTCTGGTTTTTGGAGGAAACCCAGAAATACCTCGCCGGGGAAGCAAAACGTTCCGCCGATCAGGGGGAGACCCTCCGGCTACTCACCCTCCTCATCGTGTTTTTTCTGGAAGCGAACTGGAACTAGCATCGATTACTGCCTTGCCCCGGGGCTCAAAAAAAGATTACACTTATATTGATGAAACAATCTGAACCTTTTACCATTCTGTACGAGAATGACCGCTTTTTGGTGGTGAACAAATCCAGCGGTATTGCGGTTATTGCAGACCGCTGGGATGACTCTAAGGAACGGCTCGATGAGCTTTTGAACAGTTATTTTGCCAAGGAAGCGGCCGAGGCCGCTTCTGCGGTGCCGCCCCGGGAACCTCGCATTCCCTTTCCGCACCGGGTCTATGTGGTTCATCGTATCGACCGGGATACCTCAGGACTTGTCATCTTTGCAAAGACCAGGGAAGCCCACCGGGACCTTTCTTCCCTCTTTGAATCCAGAACCATCGAAAAGACCTATCTGGCGGTAATCCACGGCAGACCTGCCTGGACCGAAACGGTCTGCGACCTGCCCCTTCGAGCCGATGGGGACCGGGAACACCGCACGGTAATCGACAAGGCTAAGGGCAAACACGCCCGGACGAATTTTAAACTGCTTGCAGAAGTGGGGGCCTATTCCCTCATCCAGGCCCAGATCGAAACCGGCAGAACCCACCAGATTCGAGTTCACCTGGCAAGCCTGGGGCATCCGGTGGTGTGCGATCCCCTCTATGGGACCGCCAAGCCGGTCTATCTTTCCGCCTTTAAGCGGGGCTGGCGGGGGGATAATCTGGAAGAAAAGCCCCTCATGTCCCGCCTGGGCCTTCATGCCTATTCGCTGGTTCTTCCCTCTGAAAGCGGCGAACCCCAGAGGTTTATCGCGCCCCTGCCCCGAGATTTCCGCGCCCTGGTTAACCAGATGGAAAAGGTCATCGGCACAACTATTTTAGATTGATGACCGGAGCCCCCGATTTAGGGTCTACCTCACGTTCCAGGGCTGTCTCCTTTAGTTCTAGGAATGAACCGGCGGCCAGACTCTGTACTTTTGGTGAGGGACCCTTAACGAGTATGAGCCCCTTCTCAGAGCAGGCATAGCGGCCCAGTTCTCTCTCGGGGCTTCCCCGCCGGTCCCGGCTCAAGGGGCGGCCGGAACTGCGGCCTGGCCCAGCCGTCTGGGCTGTACCTACCGGGAAGGGGTCCGAAAGGACCCGCAGACTGAGCTCTGCATCTTCTGGCATTTTTGCCCCTGTGCCAGCCCAAAGAAAACTTACCGTAGCCCGTTCCTTAGGAAGCCCCGCCGCCTGGGAAAGCCGGTGGAGGGCCTCCGGTGCTTCATCGGTTTCAAAGGCAAAGTGGCACCATTTGGCACCCCGCCGCCCGCCGGGCAGGGGACAGGCCTGTGCATGGGTACAGGGGGCCAGGGGGCGGCGGCCCAACAGGAGGAGCTGGGTCCGCAGCAGGCTGATAAATTCCCCGGACCGGGGGATCCCCGGTTCAACAATCAACAGGGAACCATCTTCGGCAGCCAGGGCCGACAGGATCGGTGCATAGCGCTCCGCCACAAGATGGGGCCCCTTATGTTCATCCCAAAAAAGTTCATTAAACAGATTGATGGCGGTCACGAGCCGGGCGGGTTTTCCTTCGATCCGCTGGCCAAGACTGCCCCGGATGGTCCTCACCTTCCACCGGGAAGGCAGGGCCTGCAGAATGGTTTTCCCCGCATCCAGAATAGCACCGGTCCGGTCCAAACAGCGAAATTCCAGAGGAAGATCCCGAAGCTCAGGCCGGCATATCCAAAGGGCTATCGGCAGGGTTAAGGGCCCCGAGCCCAGATCGGTAATGGCATCCCCCTCAGTAAAGGGCACATCCAAAGCAGGCAGCAGCCGGCTCAGACGGAATACATTCCAGGGGAGAAAATACCGCAGGTATGCGGAAAGCAGGGGTTTTTGCCCCAGATAGCCCGCATCACGCCGGGGCCGTTCACTGGTAAGCTGTCGTGAGAGTTCCGCCACATCCTGGGGAAGCTGCAACCGGAAGCGGCCTGGTATGGGGAACAGCTTATCGATGAGGGGGAGGAGCTTTTCCAGGTCCTGCCGGGCCTGTTCATTCAGGGGGGAGAAGAGGTTCGTCATGAGTAGTGGTCCTTTGTGCAACAATACTGTACAGATCCAGAAGCTGGGAACGGAGGGCATCCAGTTCGGCCCGCAGATCCTGACCGGGCCCAGAAAGTTCCCGAAGTAGCTCATCCCGGGCACCTTCCAGGGTAAAATGCCGTTCGTAAATAAGGTGCTTCAGCCGGAGCAATATCCTGATATCCCGGGAGTTATAAACCCGACGCCCCCCCAGATCCTTGCGGACCTGAAGCAGGGGAACCTCCTTTTCCCAGTATCGCAGAACATGGGCTTTCACCTGCAGGAGGCGCTCCACATCCCCAATCTGGTAAGTTCCCATAGAATCAGGACTTCCTCTGGGCTTTATTTTGTTCGGTCCGCTTTGCTTCCCGCTCTTTTCGGGCGGTGGCGGGGTCCTTCCGGGAAGCGCGCAATTCAATCTGAAGAGGAATCATGGAATATCCCAGGTCCTTGCGGATCTTATTGCGGAGATAGGCCACATAGGCTTCGCTGACCGCCTGGAGCCGGGACACAAAGAAGATAAATTTCACCGGATTTGTCGAAGCCTGAACCGCATATTTTACCTTAAAGCGGGTGCGGGGACCGATTGGCGGCGGATATTCCTCGAGCCAGCGTTCCAGGGCCTGGTTCAAAGGACCGGTTTCCACCTGCTTGTTCAGCTGGCCATACATCCGGAGGGCCGTTTCCAAAAGCTTATCCACACCGGTCCCGTCCCTGGCACTGATGGGAATAATAGGGGCATATTCCATTTGACCAAAGAGAAAGTGGATTCGATCTACCGTTGCCTCAAAGGCATTTTTAATCTGCGGCATGGTGTCCCACTTGTTCAGCACAAAGATGATTCCCCGTCCCCGTTCATGGGCCAGGGCGGCAATCTTTTTATCCTGATCGGTAAGGCCTTCCTGGGCATCGATCATAAGGAACACAATATCCGCTTCATCCAGGGACTTAATGGCCCGGTTCACCGAATAGTATTCGATATTTTCGGTTACCTTGTTTTTCCGGCGGATCCCCGCCGTATCCAGCACAATAAAATGATGGTTGTTATATTCAAACTGACCCGTTACCACATCCCGGGTTGTACCGGGAATATCACTCACAATAGACGCATCGGAAGCCGTAAGCCGGTTGGACAGGGTCGATTTTCCCGTATTTGGCTTACCGATCAAAGCGAGCCGGATGAGCCGATCGGGACCGGCCTCATCCAGTTCTACTTTGGAAAAATCGAGCCGCTTTACAATGGCCTCTTCGAACTCAAGGATATTATCCCCATGTTCGGCCGAAATCATGTGAACATCATCAAAGCCGTAGGAAAGCAGGTTCCAGGCATAGCTTTCCCGCCGTCCGCCCTCGGTCTTGTTGACCGCTACCATGACTTTGTCCCAGTAGGGCCGTAGACGTTCAATAAACTCCTCGTCCTCGCTGGTGGGGTCCCCCGCTTCCATAACAAGTACAATGAGGTCCGCCCGATTCAGGGTGTCCAGGGTTTTTTCTACCACCAGGTCTTCCAGGACCTCCCGTTCCAGCTTAAAGCCCCCCGTATCAATCAGGGTGATGGGATGGCCGTCGATAAAGGCAGTTGCCTCAATGGGGTCCCGGGTAACCCCCGGGGTCGGGTCTGTAATAGCCCGCCGTTGCCGCAAGAGGCGGTTAAAAAGGGTCGATTTGCCCACATTGGGGCGGCCCACCAGAGCCACCACCGGCAAATTTCGATATCTGAGGTCAGGACTAAATTCCATATAAGGGGTACTCCATATTTATCGTGCGATTGCTAGGAAATACGATGGCGCATCCATTGGGTTACCATGTTTTCCACCTCCACATAGGAGGTACAAGCCAGGGCCGCATCTGCAAGCTGCTGGCAGTCAGCGCGGGACACGGACCGGATAATTTTCTTTACCAGGGGAATTGATGCGGAGGACATGCTAAATTCATCCAGACCAAGACCTAAGAGCAGGGCCGTCGCATGGGGATTTCCCGCCAACTCCCCGCACATGGCCGCCGTAATACCCGCCTTATGGGCCTCATCAATGGTACGTTTTATAAAACGCAGCACCGCTGGATGAAAGGGTTGGGCCAGATAGGCAATCCGCTCATTGCCCCGGTCTACGGCGAGACTGTATTGAACCAGGTCATTGGTACCGATAGAAAAAAAGGCCGCCTTTTTTGCAAGAATATCCGCAGTCATCGCCGCTGAGGGGATTTCAATCATCACCCCCACATCCAGGTTCTCCGAATAGGCCTTGCCCTGAGCAGTAAGCTCCGACTTAGCCTCATTCAGCACCGCCAGGGCCGCCTCCAGTTCCTCAATCCCCGAAATCATGGGGAACATAATCTTCAGGTTGCCATGGACACTACTGCGAAGCAAGGCCCTGAGCTGGGTCTTAAAAAAGTCCTGGTGGGCCAGACAGAAGCGGATCGCCCGCCAGCCTAAGAGGGGGTTCTTCTCCTCCGCGGACTGCAAATCGGGAATAATCTTGTCCCCACCCACATCCAGCGTCCGGATGGTAACAGGCCGGTTTTGCATAGCCTCGAGAACCTGCCGGTATGCCCGATACTGGCGCTCCTCATCGGCAGACTGGCCGGGGGTTAAAAAGAGAAACTCCGAACGGTACAGCCCAACCCCTTCTGCACCATTCTGCAGTGCCAGATTTGCCTCTTCGGGTATCTCGATATTAGCCTTTAAGCACACCCGATATCCATCGGTAGTTTCCGCCGGCAGGTCCCGCAGGGCCTTAAGGCTGTCGGCCAGTTTCTTAAGCTGAACCGCCATACGCTGGTACCGCTCAAGAATCTCCGGATTGGGGTTGCAGATGATATGACCCGCATTGCCATCAACAATAACCAGATCCCCATCCTTAATTTCCACCGTCGCGGTAGAAAGGCCCAGCACAGCGGGAATTTCAAAGGCCCGGGCGAGAATTGCCGTATGGCTTGTGGGCCCGCCCATATCCATGGCAATGCCTTTGACAAACCGTTTATTCATCACCAGGGCATCCGAGGGAAGTAAATTATGGGTCACCAGGATGACCTCTTCGTGCAAATCCGCCAGGGACACCTTTTTTATAAAAAGCAGTTTATGCAGAATCCGCCGGGATACATCAAAAATGTCCGAAACCCGTTCTTGCAGGTACGGATCGGAAGAATTAGAAAGCTTCTGGGTCAGTTCTCGGGAAATATCCCAAAGCACCCACTCAATATTCTGGTTGCTTTTATTCAGTTTCGCCTGGATCTGATCCTTCAGGTCCTCATCCCGCAGCATCATCAGGTGGGATTCAAATATTTTTGCCTGTTCCTCACCCATTTCGCGGTTTGCCCGCTCAAGCAACTCCACCACTTCCGCTTCGGCGGCAAGGACGGCATCGAGAAAGCGGGCCCATTCAAGCTGAACCTCATCCTTGGTAATAGAATACCGGGGGATCTGTGAGAACACATCATCCACATAGAGGAAGGCCTTACCGATTGCCACGCCCGATGAGGCGGAGATTCCCTTGAACTCTTTCATTATATTGAAGCATACCGCAAAGGCGAGTAAACTGTCAAACAGGTAGAGAGGAAGGACCATGAATGAACAGGGAAACCGGGCCCCGGATTGCCTAAAATGCGCCTATTTTCGTGTTTCCTGGGATCCGGCATTCCCGCGGCTTTGTACCGTCTTCGGCATCAAGACAAAACATCTGCCCTCCATCGAGGTATTCCAGGCCACGGGCCGTCACTGTCCATCCTTTACACTTAAAAAGGGCCTTAAATGATACTGCTTATTCAGCCACCCTTCGTTCAGCTCAATGCACCCTATCCCTCGTTATATTACCTCCGCAGTTTTTTAGAACAGCGGGGATACACCGTTCAGGTTGATGACCATTCAATCGCTTTGTTCCACCGTATTTTTTCACGGCCGGGCCTTGAGCGCATATTTGCCGATGCTTCTGAAGGGCTCTCATCGGGGCCGGCCCTTCCGCCGCAGGCCGAATCTATTGCCCATCGATACCTTTCCGAGCAGGACCTGTGGCTCGTCCATATCGAACGGCTTGTGGCCTTTCTGCAGGGCAAAGACAAGGAATATGCCCATTTCCTCGCCCTCTGCAACAACACCCTCCCCCTGGGGCCACGGGCGGAGGCGCTTTTAGCGGCCCATGATTACGCCATACTGCCCGACCAGTCTGCCATCCTCGCCAGTACCATGCTGGCGGACCTGGCAGACTTCATCACCGTTCTTCTGGACCCTACCTTTTCTCTGGTTAAATACGCCGACTCCCTGGCCGCCAGCATCCGCGATTTCTCCCCCGTCGCCTCCGCCCTGGACGGCTATATCCTTAAAACCTTTTATGAACCCCTCCTCGAGGAAACCTGGAATCGCTATCCTCAGGCCCCGGAACTTGTGGGGCTTACCATCCCCTTCCCCGGCTGTCTCGCCGGGGCCCTGCAGGCAGGCCGTTCTGCAAAACGGCGCTACGGCCAAGGACTGCCTATCATCGCCGGGGGCGGCTATGTTACCACCGAACTGCGGCATATCCGGGCCCGAGCCTTCTTTGACTACATCGATATTCTTGCCTATGACCGGGGCTACGGCGCTCTCCAATCGGTCCTCGATTTTTTAAACAAGCCGCAAGAGGGGGACCTAAATAGGGACAGCGAAACCGCTCCAGCCCTGCATCACTGCATCTGCCGCACCAGGTCCGGCAACCTGGCTG
>Ga0272446_1007291_pt1 | contig 11055 bp, 9 predicted proteins | sample YNPCB0061_FD_194587 | JGI IMG/M metagenome (GOLD analysis project Ga0272446, IMG submission 194587) | Hot spring microbial mat communities from Yellowstone National Park, WY, United States - YNP-CB-006-1 | ecosystem: Environmental > Aquatic > Thermal springs > Hot (42-90C) > Sediment | place...
CGGCGCACCGGCACGCCGTGGCGGTCGGCGGCGTCGAGCACCCGTTCGAGGGCCGGGCCCGGCAGGGCGGAGGCGAGCACGATCACCCCCGGCAGCCGCCCTTCGGCGCGCAGGGCGTCGAGCACCTCCTCGGTCTCCTCGACGGTGCCGAGGATGGGCCTGCCCTGCATGCGCCGTCCCGCCTGCCGCGCCCTGAGGGAGAGGATGCCGGTGACGCGGTAGGGCGCGCGGCGGTCGCGCGAGAGGGCGCGCAGGAAGAGGTCCGTCCCTTCCGCCGCGCCGATCAGGAGCACGTTCTGCGCATCGGGCGCCGCCTCCCCGCTGCGGCGGGCGGCCTGCAGCAGGCTCGCGACGCGCCCGCCGGCGAGCAGCAGGCCGAGGGCGGCGGCGTGGATCAGCGGAAAGGCCGGGTTGGGCGGCCGCCAGGCGTCGGCGAGATGCAGCCCCCCGGCGAAGAGCAGCGCCGCCCCCACCGCCGCCGCCCCGACCGCGAGCAGGTCGCGCGGGCCGACGAAGCGCCAGTACTGCCGCGGCAGGCGCAGCGGCGCCCCGGCGGCGGCCAGGGCGAGGACGGCCCCCGGCAGCGCGCCCCACCACCACGCCCCCGGCGGCCAGGCGCCCGGGGCGGCCGCCCACACCGCCGCCGGCAGCGCGGCCAGCGCCAGCAGGCTGTCAAGCGCGAGGTTGAGGAGGATGCGGAGCGAGGAGCCGCGGGCCATCGCCGCGCTATAGGGCGAGGCCGCGCGGACCGCCAGCCTTGCGCCGGGCGCCGGTGTTTCGAAACCGTCCTCCTGCCCCGAAGGCCGCCCCCTCCTTGGCGGCAATGGGCAGGACAACAGACAGCGCAGGACGCTCGCAGGGCTCGGGACAGCGGCCGCGGGCCATCGCGGGCGGCAGCGGTGAGCGGACTCTTCTGGGTGAGGCAGGCAAGGACGTGCTGCGCGGCGGGGCGGTGCGGATGACCGCCGCCGGCGTGACGGTGCTGCCGATTGGCGCGGACCTTGCCGCTGTGACGTCCGAGAGGTTCGTCATCGGCTGACCTCCGCGACGGGCGGGCCGCCGCCCCGCGCGAGGCCTTCCGACCCCCGCCGGGCCGCCGCGCCCGGCGGGGCTTGCGCATCGAGCAGCCCTCGATAGAGGGCGAGCAGCCGCGCCGCCTCCCCCTCCCAGGCGAAGGGGCCGCGCGCGGCGCGCCAGCCGGCCTCGCCAAGCCGCTGCCGCCGGCCGGGGTCGGCCAGTGCGCCGACCGCCGCCGCCACTGCCGCCGGATCGCCGCTGTCCACGAGCAGCCCGCAGCCGGCGGCGCGCACCACCGCCGCCACCTCCTCGGCGAAGGCGGGGGCGATCACAGGCAGCCCCGCCGCCATGGCGTCGAACAGCTTGTGCGGCAGGGCGAGGCGGTGGTTCTCCTCCCCCCGCTGGAACAGCACCAGCGCGAGGTCGCATGCCCTGAGCCGCGCCAGCGCCTCGGCCTGCGGCAGCCAGCCGGTCAGCTCGATGCGCCCGGCAAGGCCGAGCGCCGCGGCGCGGGCGCGGAAGGCCCCCTCGCTGCCGTCGGTGAAGCGGCCGATCAGCACGAGGCGCGTGGCCGGCGGGCAGCGGGCCAGCGCCTCCAGCATGCAGGGCCAGCCGCGGGCGCGGGTGAGCGCGCCGAGATGGGCGAGCACGAGCGGCCCCGGCCGATGCGTCCGCGGCGGCGCGAGGGGCGCGGGGGCGTAGTTGCGCACCGCCACGATGCGCGCCCCGGCGAAGGCGCCCTCGAGCCCGTCCTTGGCCACCACCACCGCATCCGCCGCCCGCCCCATGGCCCGGCAGGCGGCCGCGATCAGCGCCCGCGCCAGGGGCCGCAGTGGGCGCGGCAGCCGCGCATCGAGGCGGGAGGGGTAGTGCTCATGCACGTCGAGCACGACGCGCGCCCCGCAGCGGCGCGCGGCGAGCAGCGCGGCGAGCCAGGCATCGGGTTCCGAGGCGTGGATCACCGCCGGGCGGAGCGCCGCGGCCCGGCGCGCGAGCGCGAACAGGCCCGAGAGGCGCGGCAGGTCGTGGGTCAGGATCTCGACGCCGTCCACCCGCGCCGGCGCTGCCTCCCCGCCCGGGCAGAGATGGAGCACGCGATGCCCCGCCCGCGCCAGCGCCGCGCCCTCCTTGCGCACCACCCGCGTATCCGCCGGCGGATGCGCGGCCGAGAGGAGGAGCACCGGCCGCCCGCCCCCGGCGTCTTCGCTCATCGCCATGCCGCCAGCACCTCGGCGAGATGGGCCCGCATCCGCGCCCCCGCCCGCCCGTCCCAGAGCGGGATCGGCGCCGCCCGTCCCGGCGGGTCGGCGATCGCCGCCGGCAGCTCCTCCGGCGTCACCAGGCGGTTGCCGCCGGCGGTGATGGTCACCGGCCGCTCGGTCGAGGGGCGCAGCGTCAGGCAGGGCAGGCCGAGGGCGGCCGCCTCCTCCTGCACGCCGCCGCTGTCGGTGGCGACGAGCCGGGCGCGGCAGAGCAGGGCGAGGAAGTCGAGGTAGCGCAGGGGGGGCAGCATGCGCACCCCGCGCGGCGGCGCGATGCCGAAGGCCTCGAGCCGGGCGCGGCTGCGCGGGTGCAGCGGCCAGACGAGCGGCAGGCGCGCCGCCGCCGCCTCCAGCGCGGCGACGAGGCGGCGCAGCGTCTCCGCCCGGTCCACATTCCCCGGGCGGTGCAGGGTGACGACGCCATAGGCTCCGGCCGCGAGCCCCGCGGGCAGCGGCCGCGCCCGCGCCGCCGGCAGGTGGCGGAGCAGGCTGTCCACCATGGCGTTGCCGACCGCGCGCACCCGCGCCGGCTCGTGCCCCTCGGCGCGCAGCCGCGCCGCCGAAGCCTCGTCCGGGGCCCAGAGGACGGTGCTGATGGCATCGAGGGCGCGGCGGTTGATCTCCTCCGGCATGTCGGGCTCGCCGCTGCGCAGCCCGGCCTCGAGATGGGCGAGGGGGATGGCGAGCTTGCGCGCGGCGAGCCCGGCGGCGAGCGCGCCGTCGACATCCCCCGCCACCACCACCAGGGCCGGGCGCTGCCTGCGCCAGGCGGCCTCGGCGGCGATCATGGTCCGCCCCGTGAGCTCGGCATGCGAGCCGCCGCTGACGCCGAGCGCGATCGCCGGCCGCGGCAGGCCGAGATCCTCGATCAGATCGCCGAACATGGCGGCGTCGTGGTGCTGGCCGGTGTGCAGCAGCAGCGGCTCGCAGAGGGGCGGCGCCTCGGCCAGCGCGTGCCACAGCGCCGCGAGCTTGGGCAGGTTGGGCCGGGCGGCGGCGACGAGATGGAGCGCGGGCATCCCGCTCATGGCGCGGGCGCGAGGGCGGGGGCGGCGGCGGGGCGGGCGGCGGCGGCCTCGACCACCGCGCAGAAGCGCTCCGCGAGCAGGCGGCGGTCCCAGCGCAGCACCGCCTGCCGCCGCGCCGCCGCCCCGAGCCGCGCGCGGAGCGCGGGGTCGGCGGCGAGGCGGAGGAGCGCCGCGGCCAGCGCCGCCGCATCCCCCGGCGGCACGGCGAGGCCCGAGGGACCATCCGCCACGATCCGCGCCGCGCGGCCCGGCTGGTTGGTCACCACCGGCCGCCCCGCGGCGAGCCCGTCCATGAGCTTGTTGGGCGCGGTCCATTCCGCGAAGGCCGGCACGTCGGCGAGCAGATGGAGGATGATCTGCGCCCCCGCATGCAGCGCCGCCACCGCCGCCCGCGGCTGGGGGTCGAGGAAGGTGACGTTGTCGAGGCCCTGTTCGGCGGCGCGGGCCATGAGGGCGGGCTTTTCCGCCCCCTCCCCCACGAGGAGCAGGCGCAGCCGGCGCTCGCCCCGCGCCTTGAGCAGGGCGGCGGCGTCGAGAAGGGTGGCAAGGCCATTGGCCCGCCCATGCGCCCCGGCATAGAGCGCGAGGCATTCCCACGGCGCCGCCTGTTCCGGCCGCCAGGGCGCGACATGGGGGCCGAACAGGCCGAGGTCGCAGCCATTCGGCACCACATGCACCCGCGCCGGATCGGCCCCGCGGGCGAGCGCCGTCTCCGCCATGCCCTCGGAGAGCGCGATCACGGCGGCGGCGCGCCGGCAGGCGGCGGTGGCGAGGTGATCCATCGCCGCGAGCGCCGGGGCGGGCACGCCGCCGATCGCGCGCGGCAGTTCCGGCCAGGGGTCGCGGATCTCGAAGACGAAGGGCGTGCCCCGGAGGGCGCGCGCGGCAAGCGCGGGCAGCGCCACCGTCAGCGGGGTGGAGGAGGCGATGACGACATCGAAGCGCCCCGCCAGGGCAAGCCCCGCCGCCCGCGCCGCATAGCGCAGGAAGGCCGCGCCGCGCGCGGCAAGGCCCATGGCGTTGGCGCAGGGGATGTCGAACTGCACGACCCGGAAGCCCTCCGCCCGGCCGCTGCGGCGGCCGCGCCGGAAGGGGGCGGAGAGCCCCGTCTCCGCCCCCGCATAGCGCCCGCAGGCGAGGGTGACGTCGTGCCCGCGCCTCGCCAGCGCGGCGGCGAAGGCGTGGCTGCGCGTGGCCGTGCTGCCGGCGGGGGAGGAGTAGTGCTGGTGGAGGTAGAGGATGCAGAGCCCGCCGCCACCCGCCGCCGGGGCGCGCCCGCTCATGCCCGGCAGGCGCCGCGGATGGCGGCGATCACCCGCTCCTGCGCCGCCGCGCCCATGCCGGTGCCCGAAGGCAGGCAGAGCCCGCGCGCGAAGAGCGCCTCGGCCACCGCGCCGCCGGCCGAGGGCGCGCCGCGGAAGGCCGGCTGCAGCGGCAGCGGCTTCCACACCGGCCGGCTTTCCGCCCCTGCCGCCTCGAGCGCCCGCCGCACCGCCTCGCGGTCGGCGCCGAAGCGCGCCGGCTCGACGAGGATGGCGGTGAGCCAGCGCGTCGACCGGCCCCAGGGCGGCTCGGGCATGAAGCTGAGACCGGGCAGGCCCGAAAGCGCCGCGACATAGCGCGCGAAGACCGCCCGCCGGGCCGCCACGCGCGCCTCGAGCGCCGCGATCTGGGCGAGGCCCACCGCGGCGAGCAGCGAGGACATGCCGTAGGCATGCCCGGTCAGGGAGTGCTGGTAGTGGGGGGCGGGATCCTTGGCGTGGCTGGCGAGGTGGCGGGCGCGAGCGATCAGCACCGGGTCGTCGGCGGCGAGCGCCCCGCCCCCGCCGGCGGTGACGATCTTGTTGCCGTTGAAGGAGAAGGCGGCGAGCAGCGCCCCCCGCCCCGCATGCCGCCCGCGCAGCCGCGCCCCGAGCGCCTCGGCGCTGTCGGAGAGGACCGGCACGCCCCAGCGCCCGCAGGCGGCGAGGATGGCATCGAGGTCCGCCGCCTGGCCGTAGATGTCCACCGCCACCACGCAGCGCGGCAGCCGCCCCCGCCGCGCCGCCGCGCGCAGCTCCCGCCGCAGCAGCTCGGGGTCGAGCGTCCAGGAGCCGGGCTCGACATCGAGGAAGCGCGGCACCGCCCCCATCTGCACCGCCGGGGCGATGGTGGCGATGAAGGTGAAGCCCGGCGCCCAGACCTCCTCCCCCGGGGCGAGGTCGAGCACGCGGTAGGCAAGGTGCAGCGCCGCCGTGCCGGAGGCGGTGGCCAGCACATGGGGAAAGCCGGTGGCGGCGGCGACCGCCGCCTCGAAGGCCGCGACCGTCGGCCCCGCCGGGGCGACCCAGCCGCTGTCGAGCACCGCCTGCAGCGCCGCCGCCTCCGCCCCGGTCAGATGCGGCGGCGAGAGGTGGATGCGCCCGGCCGGCGCGGCGGCGAGGCTGGCGACAGGCGGCGCTTCCGGCCGCAGGGGCGCAAGGAACGTCACACCGCAAGGATATTATCGTCCCGACAAATCAACCAAGAGTTATTGGCTCAGCCGTCGGGGCGGAACTCCGGCATGGTCGCATGCCCCGCCGCCGCCGCGCCCCGCCCGGTCGCGGCGAGCAGGGCGCAGCGGGCCAGCAGCGCGAGATCGCGGGCAAGGCGCGGCGGCGTCTCGGCATAGCGGGCATCGAGGTCGAGCCGCGCCTCCCACGGCACCGCGTTGCGCCCGGCCGCCTGGGCGAGCCCGGCAAGGCCCGGACGCACCGAAAGGCGCAGCCGCTGGCGCGGCGAATAGCGCGGGAGATAGGCGAGCGGCAGCGGGCGGGGCCCGACCAGGCTCATCTCCCCGCGCAGGACATTGATGAGTTGCGGCAGCTCGTCGAGGGCGAAGGCGCGCAGCACCCGCCCGAGCCGCGTCATCCGCGCCGCATCCTCGCCCGGCCCGGGGCGCAGGGTGCGGAACTTGAGCAGGATGAAGGGCGCGCCGTCGCGCCCGGCCCGCACCTGCCGGAACAGCACCGGCCGCCCGAGGGCGAGGCGCACCGCGAGCGCGACGAGCGCCATCAGCGGCAGGAGCGCGGCCAGCAGCAGCGCCGCCGCCAGCAGGTCAAGGGCCCGCTTGCCGCCGCGCGCATACATCGCGCACCTCCGCCCTGAGGCCGAGGCCGAGCGCGAGCCCCAGCGCGAACCAGGCCATGCGGTTGCCGAGATCGGTCGAGACCATCACCGTCAGCCCCACCGGCAGCGTGAGCGCCGCGACCCGCGCCGCGCGCCAGGGCGCGGCCCGCGCCGCCAGGCGGAGCGCGGCCGCCGCCCCGCCCCCGAAGGCCGCGAGCCAGAGCAGGAGGCCGGGCAGCCCGCCCTCGGCCAGCGCCTCGAGCGCATGGTTGTGGGGATGCAGGCCGCGCCTGTCGCCATGGCCGGCGGCGATGGTGAAGCCGCCGGTGCCGAGCCCCCAGGGCAGCGCCGCGCCGCCCTCCTCGAGCGCCGCCTGCCACAGCGAGAGCCGGCCGGAGGACTGCGCCACCTCCCCTTCGGCGAGGCGTTCCAGTGTGCGCAGCCCGGCGGCGAGGGAGGGGTCGGCGAGGATGAGGGCGAGCGCGGCCGCCGCACCCCCGAGCACCGCCGCCGGCCAGGCCAGCGCGAGGCCGCGCCGGCCGCGCCGCCACAGCGCGAGCGCCGGGGCGAGGGCCACGGCGAGCGCCAGCGCCGCCAGCGCCGCCCGCCCGCCCGGCAGCAGCGCCGCCGCGCCGAGCCCCGCCGTCAGGCCGAGCCAGCCGAGCCGGCCCGCCGCGCCCCGCGCCTCGACCGCGCGCAGCGCGGCCAGCGCCGCGGCCGAGGCGATGGCAAGCCCGGCGATCTGGTACTGCACCCGCACCTGCTCGGGCGCCTGCCCCGGCAGCCCGCCGAGCACCACGCGGTCGGTTGCCAGGCCCCAGGCGATGGCGGCGGCGGTGAAGACCCCGATGGCCAGCGCCGCATCGGCGCAGGCGCGCAGGGCCCGGTCCTCGGCCGCCACGGCGAGCCCGGCGGCGAGCATGGCGGGGGCGAGCAGCACGGCATCGGCGAGCCGCGCCGCGAGCACGGCGCGGGACGGGCTCCAGGCCCCGGCGAGCACCATCCACAGCCACAGCGCCCCGCAGGCGGCGAGCGGCAGGGCCACCGCCCGCCCCGCCCGCCACGCGCATCCCGGCACGAGCAGCGCCAGCGCCGCGAGAAGGCCGAGGGCGGCCGCCGCCGTCAGGTCGAAGGGCAGCGCGGCGAGCGGCGGTGTCGACTTGAGCGCGCCGGCGAAGTGCAGCATCGCCGCCAGCACCCCCGCCGAGGCCGCGAGCGCGCCCATGCCGCGCCTCAGCCCTGCGCCGGCCCGCGTGGTGGCGCCGGCGCGGGCGGGCGCGCGGGCCGCGGGGCGGGCGGGAAGGCGGGGGCGGCGGGTGGCGGGGCCGCGACCGGGGCCGCCGCCAGCGCCGCGGCCATGGCCTCGGGCAGCGCCTCGGGCGGGGCCGCGCCGTGGCGCAGCAGCACGCGCGCCGCGGCGGCGAGGAGCACGGCGAGCGGCGCCGCCACCGCGAGCAGCGCGAGCAGCAGCGGCCGGTTCGGCAGGGAGGGCCGTGCCTCGACCATCGGCGCCGAGACGAGGCGGGCGGCCACCGCCTCATCCGCCGCCACCACCAGCCCGGCGCGCTGCTGCTGGGCCAGAAGGTCGTAGAGGCTGTTGCGGAGGAAGAGGTCGCTCTCCCGCGCCAGCCGCGCCTCCAGCGCGGCGACGCGCCGCGCCGCCTGGTCGGCGAGGTCGGCGCGCACCTTGGCCTCGGCGAAGGCGTGCAGGCGGCGCAGCATGTCGAGGGCGAGCGCCGGGTCGGCATGGGCCAGTTCGATCGTCCAGGTGACCGAGGCGAGGGATGGCGTCACCGCGAGGGTGCGCTCGAGCCACTCGAGCACGTCGTCCGCATCGGCCGGGCGGTCGGCGCCGAGGAGGCGGCGCAGCACCCCGCCCGGGCCGGCCCTGCGGGCTTCGGTGAGCGCGGCGGCGATGGCGGTCTCCGCGGCGAGCATCCGCGCCGCCTCGGGGCTGCGCATGGCGGCCAGATAGACGGCGAAGTTGCCGGTCGGGCGGGTGTCGAGCAGCCCGCCCGGCGCGAAGGGAGAGGGGGAGAGCAGCGTCGAGACGGCGAAGGAGGTGGTCTCGGCCGGGGCGACCACGGCCTGCGCCACATGGGCGCGCGGCATCAGCAGCACCACCGCCGCCCCCGCCGCCCACAGCAGCGCCGCCGCCGCGGCAAGGCGCCCGCGCCGGCGCCACAGGGCAAGAAGGAGCAGGGAGAGGGGCATCAGGCCAGCTCCACCACCGTGCGGAAGCGGGACAGTGGCGCGGCCGCCGCCGCCTCCAGCACCGGGGCGGGGCGGACCTCGCCATAGGCCGGGCTCTCCCAGCCGCTGACGAGGCTGAGCCGGCAGGGCGCATCGGCGGTCACGCTCAGGTGGGCGCGCGGCGCCTCCACCCCCTCCGCGGTCCGGCGCCAGGGGCCCGGCGCGAGCCGCCAGCGCAGCACGGCGCGGGCGAAGGGGCCGGCCAGCCGGTCCTCGACCACGAGGCGGCGGGGGGAGAGGGCGAAGCGGCGCTCGTGCACGCGGCCGCGGCGGTCGGTCAGCCGCGCCCCGCCGGGGACCGCCTCGCAGCGCGGCCAGCGGGCGAGGAGGAAGCGCGAGACGCGCGGCATCTGCTCCTCCCCGTCGAACTGCACGGTGTTGTGGGCGGCGGTGCCGGCCAGCGCCTCCGCCCACCAGCCGCAGCCGGGGGGCGGGTTGTAGGCGCCGGTGCCGGCATCGGTCAGCAGCGGCGCGCCATCGGCCGTGAGGTCGAGATGCAGCAGGTCGCACTGCGCGGGGCGGAAGCGCAGCGGCGCGCCGGTGCGCAGGAGCACGCGGAGACCGTCCCGCTCCTCCCCCATCCAGCCGGCGCTCCGCCAGGCCCCGCCGCGCGGCAAGAGGCGCGGCGGCGGCGGCAGGCCGAGCCAGGCGCTGCCGGGATCCCCGGCGAAGCCCGCGCTGGCGCCGCAGAAAAGGCGGGCGGCGCGTTCGAGGCTGCCGCGCGCATCGGCCGCCCCGCAGAGGGAGAGGTCGGCGAGGGCGGAATCATCGACCGCGCCGCAGCGCGGCAGGGCGCCGGTCGCGGGCTCCGCCACCCGCTGCAGCCACAGCGTCGCCGCCGCCGCCCGTTCGGCGAAGGGCGCGGGAAAGGGCGGCGCGCCGTGGCGGCGGCGGAACCATTCGGCGAGGGCGAGGGTGTCGAGCAGCAGCCGGTGATAGGCGGGCGAGGCCTGGGCGAAGGCCCCGTCGGGCGCGACCAGCCGCGCCACGCCGCGGGCGAGGTCGCGCGCCGCCCGCCGCGCCAGCGCGCCATCGGCCAGTTCGAGGCCGAGGACGAACAGCCCCGCCGCCTCGCTCAGCGGGTGGTTGTTGTCCTGCGCGGCGGCATAGGCGCGGGTGGCCGCGATCCGCCGCGCATGGGCGGCGAGGAGCGCGCGCATCGGCGCTTCCGGCCGGGCGGCGAGCAGCGCCAGGGCGAGGCAGAGATGCAGCGCGCGCAGCGCCGCCTCCTGCCCGCAGGCCCAGGCCGGGCCGCGGAAGGGGGGGTTGGCGGCGGCCCAGCCGGCCAGCAGCGCCTCCGCCGCCGCGAGATGCCCCGCCCGGGGCGCCAGCCGCGCCGCCATGGCGAGCAGCGGCAGGGCGAGCAGCCGGTTCCTCTCCCACACCGGCCGCACATCCCCGGCGGCGAAGAGGTCGAGGCCGAGCGCCGGGGCGGTGCGGTCGAATGGCCCGTGCCAGCCGCCGCGCAGGCTCGCCATCGCGGCCGCGGCAAGCGCCGCGGCATCGCCCGGCGCGGCGGCCGGCGGCGCGCCGGCGGGCAGGAACCGTCCCTCGGGCAGCGGCGCCTCGCCCAGCGCCCGCCCCGCCATGCCGGCCGCGAGGCGCAGCCGGTGCCAGGCGAAGAGGGTGCAGGCCCGCGGACCCAGCCGCCAGGCGGCGTCGGCGAGCAGCAGGGCGCGGCGCGCGGTCGTCGCCGGTGCCTGGGCTTCGGCACGGGGAAGGCGGAGGCTGGAGGTCAGGCGCGGCTCCCGGGAGGTGACGTATTCGCCAATAGGTTGTAGATGAGAAAGCACATTTGTCGCCAGGCGTTTCGACCGTGCCGCCATGCCCGCCGCCCGCGCGCCCGCCTCGCCTCCGCCGCCTCGCGGCGGCGCTGCTCCTGACGCTGGCAGCCGGCGGCGCGGCGGGGGCGCTGGCGCAGACCGGGCCGGGGTCGTCGCCCCTGCTCGCCCCGCCCGCGCTGCCACCCCTGACGCCCGGCGGCGCGCCGTTGCCCGCCCTGCCCCCCGGCCTGCAGCAGGAGGCGCTGCAGCGCCTGCTCGAGGCCGGTGCGACGCGCGGGCCGCCGTCCGGCCTGCCGCGCACCGCGCCGGTGGTGGCACTCCCGCCGCCGCCGCCGCCGCCCGGCCCCGAGGCGGGGGCGGAGCCGCTCTCGGCCGCCGAGGCCTTCTTCGCCGCCCGCCTGGAAGGCCCGCCGCTGCGCCAGTTCGGCTACGAGACCTTCCGCAACGGCGGCGGCGCCCCCCCGCAGGGCTTCGGCGCCCTGCCCGAGGACTACGTCCTCGGTCCCGATGACGAGTTGGTGGTCGCCTTCCGCGGACGCGCGCGGCAGACGCTGACGCTGCGCGTCGGGCGCGACGGCGCGCTGCTGCTGCCCGACCTCGCGCCCATTCCCGCCGCCGGGCGCA
>Ga0272446_1007292_pt1 | contig 11052 bp, 12 predicted proteins | sample YNPCB0061_FD_194587 | JGI IMG/M metagenome (GOLD analysis project Ga0272446, IMG submission 194587) | Hot spring microbial mat communities from Yellowstone National Park, WY, United States - YNP-CB-006-1 | ecosystem: Environmental > Aquatic > Thermal springs > Hot (42-90C) > Sediment | place...
TTGCCCTCAAAAATCACAATAAATAGAAAATAAAAAATTACCATCAAACCAAACGGCCGTTGGGAAAGAGACCGGCAAAATACCCAACGACCGTTTGGAATATCTCACCACAGAGGTATCTCATACCCTAAATTATAAATAGTGAAAGACGCGCCTGGAGGACTAGAATAATAAATGATTGTTGCCGGCGAATAGGGTGGGAATGTGGCATTTCCCGCACATGTATTGGCCAGGGAGACATAGGCATGATTATAATCCGCCGATATGCGAATATATAAAGATGTATCGGCGTTAACCGTCTCGCTGTCTATGCTTGTCAGGATCGCCATAGGCGAGCCATTGTACATATAGGTATATGGCATTATGTTATAAAAATGCCAAGTTAATGACGGCCGCCTCGCCCAGAATACGCGTTTCCCCCTCTGCTTGAATTCTTCGATATTCCCAGAGGAATTGTTGAGCACATCTCCCAGCCACCGGAAATTGGTGTGCGGAAGCACAATAAACCAATCGCCCTGAGCCAGGGATAAACTGCTGCCGCTGTATGTTATGGTCCCGCCGGTGCCGTTGTCATTGTTATTGGCCGAGATGGTCCGGAGCTGCCCCGCCGACGAGCCGCTAATCATATATAGGCCATACCCCGCCAGCTCATCGGTGGTAAACCCGTAGCCAAATCCGTTGGAGGGCGACCACAGATTGCCCAGCGAAATAACCTGGGCAGCCTGTGATTTCACCCGCATCCACGGCATCAGTTTGCCGGTGAAACTGGCGTCGGAATCACCGGCCAGGGCAAACACCGCATACCATTGTGACGATTTCTCGCTCCCCCACCGATAAGTGCTGCTGCTGATATCCAAGGTCAGGGATGTGGTGTTCTTTCTGAACCACCCGTCGCTCGCGCCCGTGATAAAGTGCGCCGGATTCAGGGCGTTGGGGAACCCTGCCATCATCACCCCGGCCGGGGAATCAGAGCAGGCAGTTACCTGCACCTGGTTATCCGACACCCAGACCAGCGGCGGCGTCCGCAGCCCAACCTGGGCCAGCTGCGCCAATCCCAGGCTTAGATTTGTCATGTCTGATTTTTTGGCCCCGATATTCCCGGAGCCGCTATATCTGTTATAAATCGCCCTCAGCTCGTCCAGGCCGCTCATCGCTCATCCCCCAGGAACCGCACCAGCTTGAGATTAACTCCCCACGGCCGCTCCAGGTTGACAGTTTTGCCCACCACCAGCCAATTGTTCCCCTGCCAGCTCACAACGTCCCCCAGCTCTATCCGCACCAGATTGAGGCGGCCCTGGAAATTACAAAATAACAGCCCCCCCAGGCGATTGATTAAATAATCTGCCTTTGCTTTTGCGGTTTCCGCCGACTCCGTGCCCACCTGGTTGCCATAGCTCAGGTCCAGCTCCATGCTCTGGGCCTGGTAAATGCCCCAGGCCCGCATGGCCTGGTTTTGGGCGGTGTACGATAGCTGGTTGTTCCTCTCAAACCAGCCCCACCGCACCGTCACCTCGCTGGCGATCTCCCGGCTGTCCAGCAGCGTCTCCACCGCCTGGCCGTCCGCCGCGGTCAGGCTCACCACCGGCGAGCCTATCGCCGCCGGGGCCCGGCAGCGCACCTGCCCCCCCTCTATCCATATGGTCAGCAGGCTCGCCGCCCCCAGGGCCGCCAGCGCATCTCCCACCGTGGTATCCTCAAACTTGCAGAAATATTGCTCGTCCACCAACGCCTTAGCCGTGGCCAGATTGGCCGCGTCCGTCGCCAGCCCTGCTTTCTCCGCCAGGGCTGCCAGGATATCCACCGGGTTTTTGATCTCATCCGCCCGTACCCGGGCCATCACCTGTCCTCCCGGCGGGTCGGTCCAGTCATCCCAAATGATCACCCCCTGATCCGGCAAGGCCAGGTAATTGCTGCTGCCCACCTCCCGGCCGGGCTTGGCCAGGGATTTTTTCGTCATTTTTTGGAGCCATTTCTGCTGGGCGCTTATTTTTGGCACCTCTCGCGGGATTAGCAGATTGTCGGCCCAAACCTCCGTGATATCCTGAAACTTCCCGCCCAGACGGTACCAGCAGGGATACCAGTAATTGGAAAATTCCACCGAATCAAAATCAATCTTCCAGGCCTCGGCCGCCCCCCCGTTTATCAGGCCAAAATTGAGAGTTTTGGGCAGGAGGCTCATTGCCTCATCTTGGACATCCAGGACTTGGCTCCCATCTATCCACAGCCGGAGGAGGGCCTGTCCTGCGGAGCCGGCCAAGTAGCCGAGAGCCACCGCAATATATTTCCCGGCATTCCCGGTCAGGCTGTAATCAGTTTCCCGCCAGTTCCCGCTGCCATATCTAACCCACAAATTTCCCAGTTCGTCCGGCGACAAGGTCAGGACCTCGGCCCCGTTGCTATCCGTCAGCCACAGAATCCGGGTGTTGAGCGCAGTCGGGCTGCCAGGGGAATTGATCAGGCGCAGCCGCAGCGCCGCGTGGGCCTGTGCAGTGGCCCCGGACAGGGTCATCTGCCCATAGGCCGCTGCCGATCCCCCTGACACCGCCGCCCTGGCCCCATATTGCCCCTGGAACGCCGCCGCCGCTGTAACCTCAAACGTCCCGTCCCCTGAGGTGATCACCCCGCTCAGCTGCCAGGCGCCGGTCTCAAAATCCTCCCTGATTGTCGGCTCCCACGGCAGCGACTCGCTCTGCTCCGTGGCCTCCAGCACCAGCTCCCCGTGGATCATCGGCCGTGGCTTCCCGTCCTCCCCCGGCGCGCCGAGGGGAATCTGCCTCGCCAGGGTCAGACCGTCCTCCGTGTAAATCTCCAGCTGCCGCAGCACCTGCCCCCCCGCCTCCACACTAGTGCGGTGCCCCCAGCTGATGACCTGCCCCTCGTACAGTTTGATCAGGCTGACCCCGCCGCTCACCTCATAGCCGAAATATACCCGGAGCCCCAGACCCTGCCACCACTCTGGATAATCAGCCCAGAGAAAATTCTCCCCCGCCGGGTCAAACCGACCGTCACGATCCTTCAGGATTGCCGTATAAGACCCGGAGACCAGGTCGGAAAAATTCACCGGAGCCTGCAGGTCCAGCGAACCTCCGGAAATCACCCACTCCGGCGCCAGTGGATACTCCCCCGCCAGGCGCACCGCCTCCACCCAGCTCTCCTCGTCGCTCTCACTATCCATGAACCAGCCGGCCCAGGGCGCGTCGTCGGTAAAATGCAGCTGCTCGCCGCCGCCGGCACCGCTGTCCGTGAAATAACAGGCAACCTGACTGAACTCGATTTTTACCTGGTAATATTGCTGGAGGCTGACCTCGGTCTCCAGCACCATCGTCTCCCAGCTGGCCGAAGCCAGCAGCGCCTCCGTGGCCGCGGTGCGGTAGGACAGCTCCACCTCATATCCGAGGCCTTCCGTCGTCCATTCCGGTGCGGCGCTCGTAGTCTCGGCCAGGCCAGTGGCCAAGGCCGGCCCGGTCCAAGTTGCCGACGCCTTCCCCGCATCGACCTGCACCCTGTAAAAATCCCGGTAATGGCAGTCCGTGTAGGTGCCACGGCCTTCCCCCACTCCGGCGTCAAACCGATAGGGGTAAAACCGCAGCCGCAGGACCGGCCGAGCCCCCCGCCGCGTCCGCTCCTCGGCCTCAAAGGCCGCCGACGGCGCCTCGATCACACCTCCTCCAGGGTCAGCGCCACGCTATAGGCATACTCGCCGGGCGCGGCGATCTCAATCTCCGGCGGCTTGGTGATCAGGGCGGTCATGTCACTGGGGAGGTCCGCGTCCAGATACACGGAAATCTCCGTGCCCGCCTCATATGCGGCCCGCAGCGCCTCCACCTGGCTCAGGGGGAGCCACCTCCATGTCACTTCCAGGTGCCGGCGCCGCCGCCCCGGCAGCCAGTAGGCGCACAGGCTGCCGTCCAGGCTCCGGCTCAGGTCCCCCTCCTCCAGGTACCCTAAATTGGCCCCGATCTCGTAATTTATCGGCAGCTCATAACTGAGCTTTCCACTCGGCCACCCCGAGTCATAGGCCGCCTCCCCCCCATTCTGCCAATCCAGGGTATAGGCCCCTCCCTCGTCGCTGAGCCGGCCGTCGAACCGCCACACCGCCTGAAAATCCTGGGCCCGGGGTGCCAGCCCCCACCGCAGCCGTTCCCATTCCGCCGCCACCCACTGCTCCGGCAGCAGCCGGAATGCCACCCGGGCCAGGCCGATGCAACCCTTGAACGCAGTCGCCGATAGGAAGCTCTTGTCCTCATGCCCCACGGTGAATTTCCTGGTATTCCTGAGGTCTCCCGCTTGCGCGGCGATGCTCCCTGACGCCGCCTCGGAGCCGTTAATATAAATCACCGCATTGCCGTCCCGGTCCGCCCGCACCGCCACCCAGCTCCAACTGTCCATTTCCACTGATCCGTCCGGCGTCAATATCCAAATGTTGTCGGTCACCATCAGCTGGAAAAACACATACTTATAATATGGCACATAGCATAATCTCCAGGACGGCTCCGCATCATCATACTTTTTCGCCAAAATACATTTAGCAGCGGTGGGATACGCAGCCGTACTGTCCGGCCGGATTAGCACATCCAACGTCAGGTCCGCGGTCCCCGGGTTGAAATCATCCGAGCCGGTGGTCAGCTGCACATAATGCAACTGGTCCAAACTCAGGGCCTGGACCGCCGGGGCCGTCCATACCAGTTTGCCGTTAGCCAATCCTCCCCTCCCGCAACAGCTCCCGGCTCAGGGCCGCCCGGATGGCCCGCGCCTGCTGTCGCCAGAATGCCTGGGTGAATGTCTGCTGGCCGCCGCCGCTGACATTGACCTGCACCGTGATCGGCCCCGCCGGCCCTGCCAGCGGCTCTCCTCGGTTCAGCCGCCCAAAGGCCTCCGGCCCGTACCTGGCCTCCAGGGCCCGCATCCCCTGCCGGGACAATACCCCCTCCCCGGTCTGGGCCAGGATTAGCCGCTCATCCACCGCCAGACCCCGGTGCGCCACCAGCACCCCCCCCTGGTGCATCACCAAGCCCCCGCCGTGGAAAAATCCGAAAATCCCCCCGATGCCGCTCAACACCGAGCTCAGGATATTGCCGATGCTCTGCCCCGCCTGCACCAGCCCCTCAGCCCCGGTGGCCAGCACCTCGCCGATGCTGTCCCCCGCCGAGGTTACCGACGCCGCCCCCTCGGTCAGAGCGCCGGTCAGCTCCTCCCCCGCCCCTCCCAGCACCTCGGCAAAAATATCAGATAATTTCTCGACTGCCAGCTTACTGACCCCGTTAAGAAACATGTCCGCCAGCTTCAAGCCGAAATCCTCGAGCCTGACTGTATCCCCCCTTACCAACCCTTTGAAAAATCCTGACACGGCCTCCTGGGAAAATTGTTTGGCCGACTCTAGCATGTTCACGGTCGTCTGCGCCCCCCGGGTCTCCGCCGACCGCTGCTGTCCCAATGCCCAGGCCTGCACTCCCCCGGCCGCCCCCTGGGTCATCAGCCGCCGCTCCGAAAGCGCCTCCTGCCGCCGCTTCTCCTCCTGCCGCTGCAGATTTTGCAGCTGCTGATATTCTTCCTGGGTAATTTTGTGCTCCAGCAATTGCTGCCTGAGTGACTGCCGTTCCCGCTCACCTTCCAGTTGCAGGATTTTTTCCTCTATGGTCAATTGCTGACTCAGCAACGGCGTCGCCCCGGCTAAGGCCTGCAGGTATTTGTTCACCCGCCCCAGCCGCTCCTGGATCTTGGCCGCATCCGTCGCCGCCCGCTTGTCCGCCATGGCCTGCTGGATCGCAGTCAGCCGCGCCTGCGTTTCCTCCTCCACCTTCTCCAGCGATTTCCCGGTGGCCTCAGCGAGGCGCACCATCGCCGCCCGGTTCAGGCCGTATTTTTTCAGGAGCTGCTGCTCCTCCTCCGCAATCTGGGCGTACCGGTCCCCCAGGGCCCGGGCCTGCCATCGGGAAAATTCCTCCTCGATTTTTTCTGACTTTTGGGCCGCCACCTGCCGCGCCAGGGCGATGCCCTCCTCCGCCGCTTTCCCCTCCTTGGCATACTGGCGGATTTTCTCCAAGGTCTTCTCATACCAGCCGATCACCGCGCCGAAGCTCCCCTCCGCCAGGCGCGTGAGCTCCCCTTGCAGGGTGCTAATCAGATTGGCATACTGCTGAGCCGTGTCCCGGCCCCCGCCGCCCCCGCCGCCCCCGCCGCCGGCTCCCGGCAGCGTCCTGGTCTCGGGCACGGGCTGCTGCCGCAGCCACATCTGGTAGGTCTCCTGCTTATACCTCTCCGCCTCCCGGGCCAGCCGCTGGTTCTCCTCCAGCTTGTCGGCGATGACCTGCTCCGGCGTCCTCTTATTCTCCACCCCCGGATAGAGGTCCAATCCCAAGCCCACCCCCAGGTCAGCCCGCTGCTGGGCGATGGCCGCCATCTCCCGCCGCCACCCGGCCAGGTAATCCCAGCCGGTTTTGAGCCAGCCCACAATGCCCACCACCAGCGTCAGGATGCCTCCCCACAGTTCCTTGATATACGCCAAATAGACGGCAATGACTTCCGCAATCTCCTGGCCATGCTCCTTCAGAAACTTGTTAATCTCCTTGAGTATCTCCACCCCGTCCTGCCACAACCCCGAGTTCCGGGCGATCTGAGCCGCCTGGGTCGCCAGCGTCGTCCCTTGGGCCGTCAGGGTGTTGGTCACGTCAGTCACCGCCAGGTTCAGGCCCGGCCACAGGGAGGCCAGCCACTCGAGGAGTGTCCCGGCCTGCTGATGTTTTTTCACCAGATCCTCCCAGCCCGGCCCCACCTGATCTCTGATCAGCATGGCCACCTGGCTGGTGGCCCGGGCCTGCCCGTCCAGCAGTGCCCGTATCTCCTGGGCGATCTGTATCTGGCTGTTCTGGCCCTTGGTCATGAGCAGGATTTTGTCCACCACCACGCCCAGGGCCGGTATCTCCTCTTTGCGGACGTTATAGCCCTTATTTACCAGGATATTATAGGCCTCCTGCATCTGCTGAGCCCCGGCGAAATGTTTGGCCGCCTCCCGCTCCAGCTCCGTATACATTTCCTTGGCATGCAACAGGTTACGGGCATAGGTGTAAGCCGGGTCGCTTTGGTCCTTGGCCAGGTCCGTGAGGCTCGCGGCGATGGAGATTACGGACATCTGGTAATCCTCTGTCACCCGCAGGGCCGCCTGTATGGCCCGTTGCAGCCCGTACATCCCCCCTGCCGCCGCCGCCAGGGCCGCCACCTTCCGCCCCAGGGCCGCCACCGACAGGTCCATCCCCGCGGCGAAATCCCGCCCCGCCGCCTCGCCGGCCTGCCCCAGCGCCTCCGTCTCCACCCGGGCTTCCCGGATTTTCACCGTCCCCTGGTCATCAACATACAACTGGATGGTCACCCGATCCGTAGTCGCCATCCCGCACCCCTGTTCAATGCCGGAGATTTTCCACCGGCGCCGTCACCTCAACCTCTCCTGCGCCTGCCGCGCCGTCTGATACACCGCCGCCAGCCGCCGCAGCACCCGCGCCCGCGCCTCCCGGGGCACCCCGTACCACTCCAGCACCTCCCCGGGCGAGAGGTGAAAATCCATTGCCAATTGATTGTGCATAGTCACGAAAATTTCCCAGAGTAGCCGGTTGCCGGGCAGCAGCTCCGGCGGCTGGCAATCATGGCATGGGGGCGCTACGCCGAAGAGGATTTCTTCCCGGTGGCACCGCCGGCAGGTGCGGGCTGTGGGGTCAAACTGCCTCTCCGCGTAGCTGAGGAGTTTTTTTCCAGCTCCTCCTCCTCATTCCGTCGCAGTTCCATCACCCGCAGGAGCCAGTTCACAAAAAGAAAGCTCCGTTTGAGCAGAGCCTCCAGATTCTCCTGGTTATAGGCAAATTCAGCCCCCTCCGGGACTTCCCCCCGGAACCGGGCCATGGGCAGCAGCCGCCGCAGCCCCGCCACCGTCAGACCCCGCCAGCCGGTCACCGCCCGCCGCAGCGTGGCCAGCAGCTGCGCCTCCGGCTCCTCCCCGGCCCGCACCGCGGCCACCGTCCCAGGCACGTCCAGGAGCCTCACCTCCACCGCAAACCCGTCAATCTCCGGCACCTGCACCGGCGGCAACTCCCGCCACTCCTCCCACCGCGGCACCAGTGGGTCAGACGCCAGCATCTCCTCCAGCCTCATTTTCCCCCCCATGACGGCACAGGTTTTCAACCCGCGCTCTCTTAGGTCAATGCGATGGACAGCTCGTCATCGCCGGCATTCATCGCCGCAACCGCCGTCAATTGGTCCGTTAGGATGCCGGCTCGGTTGCCCTCTTTGAGGTCGCTGAGCACCAGCTTGGGGCAGGAGATGGCGATGGTGTTGCCCGCCGCACTCCCCAGGCTGCATGACAGGGCAAACGCCGTCCCCGCCTTCATTAACCCGGGGAAATCTTTCGTGGCCACGGTCACCGTCTCCGGGTCAAAAGTCACTTTGGGGGCCCGCCCCGTGATCGTGGCGCTCACGTGCCCCGAGGCCGCATTGGGCGAGGACCGCAGCGCGATGGCATTGGCCACGTCGATGGTCAGCTTGTCGATCACCGCGGCATAGGAATCCGCCGTGAAGGTGGCCGACAAAAACGCCGGCGGCACCGTGCTCTGGTAGCTGGCCGACACCAGGGCCCCATCCACCCGCTCATAGTCCGCCCCGGTGAATTCGAAGTGCAGCATCCCGAATTTCCCGGCTTCCAGCTCCAGGCGCACCGTTCCCCTGGCACCCCAGATGCGGTTGATGATCCCGTCCCGGTACAGCCCCAGGGTCATGCTGGGGATGCTGCTGCTGGCCGGGGTGTAGGTCACCGAGGTGTTGGCCACAATCGTCTCGCTGAACCCGCAGGCCTTCAGGAACTTGCCCCACTCCGGGGCCGTGCCTTTCGTTCCGGACCCCTTTAACTCTACCGCGAACTTCACCTTGCCGGTCCGGGCCCCCGGCACCGGCACCATGACCGACAGCGTCTCCCGGTGCGGGTCCCGCTGGTTGATCTCCTGGGCCGGGTCAAAGCCGGTGTCATACACCAGCACCGCATCCGTCGCCGACAGGTTTTCTTTGGCGCCCTCGACGGCCTCAATTTTTCCCAGTAATTGCGTGCGCTGCAGTGCGATCGCCATTATTTGGCCCCCCTCTCCGCCGGCCGCCGGGGCGGTGCCTCCGGCTCCATTTTCGGCAATGCCTCCATCTCCGGCTCCTGCCGTGCTGGCTTCTCCGGCTCCACGATAGTGATCGCCGGCCGCACCTGGAATCTCAGTGTATCCATGTTATCCCCCTTCTCCCGGTGGCCCGGGCTTTCAGCCTATGCTCATCTGCTCAGCCCGCCGGCACCCGGTCATGCCAGAACTTGTACCGGGCCGTATAAATCACCTGGGCCTGGTCCCCTGCGAGGATTTTCTCCTCCACCGGCAGCAGGCCGCAGGCCCTGATCTCCAGCCCCAGGGTGTTGCCCGTCAGAATCTCCCGGAGATCAGCCAGCAGACTGTAAACGCCCGCCTCCCCGGTTCTGGCCTCCGCCTGGTCCCGCCAGCTCCGGGCCGCCACATACAGGGTGACCCGCACCTGCGCCGACAGGTACGGGTGGGCGATCACCTCATATTCCGCCCCCTCGATCTCCACCAACGCCGCCGGCAGCCCCCGCAGGCTCACCTCCACCCCGAATTCCGTCGCCCGGATCTGTCCGGCATAGCCCTCCAGCACCAGCAGCGGCCCCGCCGGCGCCAGCAGTGGCTGCAGCACCGTCAAAAGCCCCGTCTCGTAATCCCCGAAACTGTAGTCCCTCATCAGGGCCTGCCCATAATGTAAGCCGCGATCATCTCATCCGCCCGCTGGATATCCTCGTCCTGGAACACCAGATACGGCCGGGCCGGGATCAACACCTTCCGCCCCCGGCCCGCCATCCCCCCGAACTGGTGGATGGCCGCATATATCACCGATGTCCCGATGACCACGCTCCGGGGCGTCACCTCCGCCACCTCGATGCTGCGCCGCAGCCGCCCCGTGTCCGTCAGGGGCTTCCGCCCCTCCCAAGCCGCCTGGCCCCGGGCCGTCATGCTGGTCTTTCCCCAGAAACTTTTCCGCCTGGTATGCCAGTAAACCTTTGTCAGGAACTTAAGAGGCTCCCAGGCTGTGGGCCGCCCCCCCGCCGCGAAGTTGCGCTCCACGCTCCCGAGCATGTATTGCCCGAAAGCCCGCAGCACCGGGGTCAGATTCTCCCCCCTGGACTCCACACCTCGGAGTCGGGCCGCCGCCTCCTCAGCCCGCACCCTTATCGCCGCGCCCGCCATCGCCTCAACGTCCAGCTGGCCCGTTGGAACAGGGCCGCGATCTCCCGCTCCTCCTCCGGCGTCGGCCGGTAGTCCCGGGGCAGCCGCCCCATGGCCTCATAAGCCTGGCGCACCGCGGTCAGCCAGGCTGGCCGTCCGAACCAGCCCTTAAACCATCCCATCTCACCACCCGCTCAGCTTATCCCGGTCAAATACCCGGTCCTGCGATGCCACCTCCACCACCTCGGCCGCATCCCCGGACGGCTCTAGACCGTCGGCTCCGATGACCTGGGCCTTCCCCGCCGCCACATCCCGGAGATAGCTCAGGGCGTCCTGGTACCGCTGGCGCCGCACCTCGTCCGCAATCCCTCGGCGGACAAACAGGTGATATACCGCCATATCCAGGCACAGGGCCCGGATCCGGGGCGGCGTGGCCGCCAGCGGCAGGCTGTAGCGCAGCGCCAGATAACTGTCGATCTCCGCCCCGGCCCGGTCGATGGCGGCCTGGGCCACCGCCTCGTTCGGGTCCTCCCCGATCTCCGCGGTGAGCTCCGCCAGCTCCTTCTCACTGAGCAGCTCCTGGAGCTCCGTGGTCGTGCAATAGCCCACTTACCGCCTCCGGCCCCGGCCCCGCGGCCCCGCCGCCGGCGCCTCTGGTTCCTCACCAGGCGCCGGGGCTTGCGCTTCGGCCGGCTGATACCGTTCCCGGAGCGCCCCCAGCACCGCCAGGGCCAGCTCCGCCTCCGGTCGCGCTCCTGGCTCCAAAGCCGCCAGCTCCTGCAGCAGCATCTCCAGCCTCCCC
>Ga0272446_1007293_pt1 | contig 11051 bp, 8 predicted proteins | sample YNPCB0061_FD_194587 | JGI IMG/M metagenome (GOLD analysis project Ga0272446, IMG submission 194587) | Hot spring microbial mat communities from Yellowstone National Park, WY, United States - YNP-CB-006-1 | ecosystem: Environmental > Aquatic > Thermal springs > Hot (42-90C) > Sediment | place...
TCACCAATGGTGTGAAGCAAATAAAGTGTTGTGAGCCACAACATACTGACCTTGATGTTAGGGTCTAAATCTTTTACGCCAAAAGCTATGACTAAATAACCGATTGCCAAGAAAAGTAAACCATAAGCTTGTTTTAATGGAGAAGAAGGTTCTAAACCTCTTTTGTTGAGAGCTTGCCAAATCATTGAAAAGACGGGAGCTAATGCAACGATAAAAATGGCGTTAAAACTTTGAAAATAACTCGCGGGCATTTCCCAACCAAAAAGATTTCGGTTGGTTTGCTCTGAGGCAAAGATTGTGAGGGAGGCACCGGCTTGTTCAAAAGCCGCCCAAAAGGCAATCACAAAGAATGCAGAGATAAATATGACCCAAATTCTTGCTTTTTCAATTTTTGTTAGGGTGGGGTCTGTGATGATAGAGGCGGGAGCAGCCAAAGTAAGCGAGTAAATAAAGATTCCTATCCAATCCAATTTACCGAGTTCATCTCCAATTTTTGTTAGAGTGGCGTCTGTGATGATAGAGGCGGGAGCCAAAGTAAGCGAGTAAATAAAGTATCCTATCCTATCCAATTTACCGAGTTCATCTCCTTGCACTAAGGAAACACCAACAAATAGTATCAAAGAACCGGCAATCCAACCAATTAAACGCTTCAAAGTATTATCCTTTTGGGAGCCGATCTCATCGGTCTTGAACTTAGATGGGTTAGGTTTCCCGCCGATTGGTTCACCGCTGGGGGTTACGAGGTACTTATTTTTTAGGAGTTCAAAAGAAATGATACTGATAATCATGCCGATACAAGCAGCTAAAAATCCCCACTTAAAATACTCAGGGAGCGGTTTCCCATCAGAATAATGCTCACCCAGGGCGCCACAAACCAACGGAGCAAAAAATGCTCCCAAGTTAATCCCCATGTAAAAAATGGTAAAGGCTGCGTCTTTTCTAGTATCAGTTTGGGAGTACAAACTACCCACCATAGTCGAAATATTCGGTTTAAAAAAACCGTTTCCCATAATCAAAAATGCCAATCCAATCAACATTAACGTATTAGCAAAAGAAAAGTCGGTGTAGTTGCTTGCGCTAAGAAACATGCAAAATTGACCTAATGCCATTAATAATCCACCCACCAATATGGATTTTCGATTTCCCCAAAATCTATCAGAAATGTAACCACCTAATAATGGCGTTAAATAAACTAAACCTGTATAACTACCGTAAATTTTTGAAGCTTCGCTTTTATTCATCATCAAAGCATTCAATAAATAAAGCATAAATATAGCCCTCATTCCGTAATAACTGAAACGTTCCCACATCTCAGTAAAAAATAACAAATACAAACCGTCTGGGTGTCCTTTGGATGTTTTGTTTTGTGTTTCTTTTGATATTTCCATTATTCAAATAAATGAGCCGTAAAATTATAAACTTTTTTAAAATACCAAATGCTTTGGCATGAAATTCTTAAAACGATTTTGTTTCAACCATTGTGAACAAAATCATTTCCCAAAAGATAGGAACCAACGAATTATATACAAATAGGTCTTTCAATCTAAGCGAATTCGTAAAACAGTTATAGTTCTCGGTTTTCCTACTAGCGAATACTTTTTACACGAACCAAAAGGCAATTTCTTTGCCATTTTTCCGATACTGTAATTCAAAACTTTCGTAAATTTGTAATCAAAGAAAGGATGCTCTACGGAACGTCCCGTCTCGGTACTTTATTCCTAATCCCTATAATTTAATAAAACCTGTAAATACAGGCTGAGCTGGACCCTCTAAATAAATTTCATTTTTATCTGTTACTACTACATTTAGTTCGCCACCGAGCGTAAAAACACTCACTTTACCATTTTGCAAATGATTTTTTTTTAAGAAACAAATGGCAGCTGCCGTTACACCGGTTCCGCAACTTAAAGTTTCGTTTTCTACTCCGCGTTCATAGGTACGAACGTAAATACCTTCTTTTAATTCTTCTACAAAATTTACATTTGTACCGTTAGGTTGATAATGCTCGAAATTTCGTATTTCTTTTCCTTTTTCATACACTGGATAACTAATAACGTCCTGTACAAAAATTACATGATGTGGAGAGCCTGTATCCAAAAAATATTCATTGGAATTGAGAACTTTAAAATTTTTATAATCAGACATTAAAATCGAAATTTTTTGAGCATAGAGGTTTGCATGATGTAAACCGTCATAAGCAACAAATCTAACTTTAGAGGAAGCTATTGCTCCAATATCTTTTGCAAATAAAACGGCAGCACGAGAGCCATTCCCACAAAAAGAACCTAACTTACCATCGGAATTATAGTAAATCATTTCAAAATCTGCTTCTTTATGATTTTGGATGAGTATCAAACCGTCTGCTCCAATACCAAAGTGTCTATGACAGAGATAATTGATTTGGTTTTTAGACAAATGTATTGATAAATTTCTGTTATCTATCATGATAAAGTCATTACCTGCGGCATGGTATTTAGAAAATGAAATAACCATTTTACAAAATTAGGGTTTCTAGATAAGCATTACGGATGATGACTAATTTTTTTAGTAATTTTTCTACTTGGTCTAGGGGTATCATATTGGCGCCGTCAGATTTAGCTTCTTTTGGGTTTGGGTGTGTTTCAAGAAATAAACCATCAACTCCTGCTGCTATACCTGCTTTTGCAATGGTTTCCACTAATTGAGGACGACCGCCTGTAACTCCAGAACTTTGATTAGGTTGCTGTAAGGAATGAGTAATGTCTAAAACTACCGGGCAACCTGCTTCTTGCATCCATGGAATATTTCGATAATCAACTATTAAATCATTGTAACCAAAAGTTGTTCCTCGTTCGGTAAGAATCACTTTAAAATTTCCTGAATTACGTATTTTTTCTACTGCATATTCCATAGTTTTTGCACTTACAAATTGACCTTTTTTTATATTAACGATTTTTCCTGTTTTGGCAGCAGCAATGAGTAAATCCGTCTGACGGCATAAAAATGCAGGTATTTGAAGAACGTCTACATAATTAGCTGCCATTGCACATTCATGACTTTCGTGAACATCGGTAAGCGTTGGCAAATGAAATTGCTCATTAACTTTTTTTAAAATGTTCAAAGCTTTTTCATCGCCTATGCCTTGAAAAGAATCTAACTTAGTACGATTTGCTTTTCGATAAGAACCTTTAAATATTAAAGGAATGCCAAGTGGTTGACAAATTGTCAGTAATTTTTCTGCAACTGTAAAACAAATTTCTTCACTTTCTACTGCACAAGGACCGGCTATCAAAAAAAATTGATCATGCCCTTTTATCATTTCTGGCAACCAACTCGTAACCAATGAGTTTAGTGGGATTAAGTTGCTCATAAAATTCTATTTGTTTATTTTTTTTGCAAAGATAACCTTTTTTTTTGTAACTGTTCAGTTTGTTGGTAAAAAAAAGCAAGCAAGGATGCTTGCGATACTATGAGCGTGAGGGATTCGGAGGGCGCCGAAACCACCCCGCAGCACGCAGTGCAAACTTTTTTTAATTCAAAAATTTTTCTACCAATTCATTAAATCGGGAAGGTTGTTCCATCATAGGTGCATGACCACACTGGTCAATAAAAGCAAGATGGGAATTTTTGATATTTCTATGAAATTGATGTGCTACTGGAACGGGAGTAATATTATCATTAAGCCCCCAAATTAATAAAGTAGGGCATAAGATTTCTTTTAATCGATGAGCAAGATTTTGTCTTTGAGCACTTTTTGCTATTTTTATGATTCTTATGGCTTTATTGTTATCATTTACAATATCGAAGACTTCATTTACTAATTCTTTGGAAGCCGTTTGTGGGTTATAAAAAGTATATTCTACACGTTCTTTAATAAAATCTTTATTGGAACGTCTTGGCAAGGACTGCCCCATGCCTGCTTCAAATAGTCCTGAACTCCCAGTGAGTATCATTTTTGAAGTTTTTTCAGGATTATGCAGCGTATAATATAATGCAATATGCCCACCCAGTGAATTTCCAATTAAATTAACTTTTTGATAATTTTTAAATGTTATAAATTCAGCAATGAACTTTGTTAAGCCTTCTATGCTTGGTTCTACTTGCGAGGCAGTGTAAATAGGCATCAAAGGTATGATAACGGTAAAGTTTTTTTTAAAATATTTTAGTACGTGTGTCCAATTACTTAGGGCACCAAATAAACCATGCAACAAAATCAGTGGTTCTCCTGAACCTTCTTCTACATAATCAAATCCTTCTTCTTTTACTAATCTATATTCCATTTTCAAGGGCAAAATTAGTTTATTTTAGAACTAAAATCAAATTTTCAATCTTAAAGGCAGTTTTTATTCTTAGCTTTATGAAAATTATTCTTTTTTTTAAACAAAAAGCATTACTTTTGTGTTATTATTTGCATGGCGAAAGTTAGTATTGATATAGTTAGCGGGGATTTATTGCCAGATAAAGTTTACTTTGGTATTGATTTAGGAACTACGAATTCCTTAATTGCTTATGTAAAAGACGGGAAACCTCAATGTATTGCTGACTTTAACAAAGATGTCATGGTTCCTTCTTTGATTTATTTTGATTCATCCGGTGCAATTTTAGTCGGTGATGAGGCTAAGCCTTTTTTAATTTCTGATCCTGTAAACACCATTTTTTCAATAAAAAGATTACTCGGTAAGTCTTATAAAGACATACAAAATGATATTTCCCATTTTCCTTATAAAATCATAGATAATGGTGATAATCAATTAGTAAAGATTTTGATACGTGACCGTTTTTTTAGTCCCATAGAACTTTCTTCGTTTATTTTAAAGGAGTTAAAAAATCGAGCTGAGCATCGTTTAAAAGTTCCCGTAGAAGACGTAGTGATTACTGTGCCGGCTTATTTTAATGATTCACAAAGGCAAGCTACCAAGGAGGCTGGTAAATTAGCCGGTCTAAATGTATTGAGAATTATTTCAGAACCCACAGCAGCATCTATTGCCTATGGCATGGGTCTAAACAATAAAGATGAAAAACAAAATATTGTAGTTTATGACTTAGGTGGCGGTACTTTTGATGTGACCGTTCTCACGCTCGAAGACGGAGTTTTTGATATTCTTGCTACTAATGGTGATACTTACCTCGGAGGCGATGATTTTGACCAAGCGATTGTTAATTTTTGGATTTCTGAATACCAAATTCCAAAAGATTATATCCATTTAAATAAAAACTTTGCACAGCAATTAAGATTAACTGCAGAAAAAGCAAAAAAATATTTGAGTACTCATGAACATTTTTTTGATACAATTTTTTATAATAATCAATCCCTTAAACTTGAGTTGTCATTAGAAAAATTCAATCAATTGGTTTACTTTTTAGTAGAAAGAACCCTTGATTGTTGCCAAGCTGCGATGAAAGACTCCGGTCTAAAAATCGATGATATTGATAAAGTCATTTTAGTAGGCGGAAGTACAAGGGTGAATTTAGTAAAAAAGGAAGTAGAAAATTTTTTTAAAAAAAAGCCGTTAGACCACATAGACCCGGACCAAATTGTTGCCTTAGGGGCGGCACTTCAAGCTGATGCTTTCTCTGGTAATTCAGAAGTTTACCTTGCTGATATAACCCCTCTTTCTCTCGGTATTGAGACCGTCGGTGGGCTTATGGATGTTTTAATTCCTAGAAATTCTAAAATCCCCACCAAAGCGTCTAGACAATATACTACCTCTGTTGATGGGCAAGTCAATTTAAAAATTGCTGTTTATCAAGGTGAAAGAGAACTAGTCAAGGATAATAGAAAATTAGGTGAATTTATATTAAAAGGTATTCCAGCAATGCCTGCGGGTTTACCTAAAATTGAAATTCAGTTTTTTATAGATGCCGACGGTATCTTAAAAGTTTCTGCAAAAGAATTAAGAAGCGGTATTCAGCAAAGTATTGAAATTCAACCATCTTTTGGGCTAACTGATGAAGAAGTCGAAAATCGTTTACTGGATTCCATTCAAAATGCTAACTATGATATCGAAAAACGTTTACTACTAGAAGCTCAACAAGAAGCTCAACAAATGATTTATATAACAGAAAAATTTCTAAAAAATCATCAAAATTTACTTTCTGAACAAGAAATTTATGGTACCGAAAATTTAATGAAACAATTGAAGGAAGTTTGGAATTCCGATAACAAAAATACTATACTTGCTGCAATAGAAAATTTGAATGAATTTACTAAACCTTTTGCTCATAGGGTTATGGATACTGCTATTCAAGAAGCACTTTCTGGAAAAAAAATTATTGATGAAATTTAAACAATGTATTTATTTATCACCACTGTTGTTTTAAACCTATTGATTATTAATAGTTTGGTTTTCTTGGCTACTTCGTTACATGAAAACTGGTTACAATATTTTTTGCTTTTTAAAACGGATCTTTTCGGAATTAGAGAAAATTTGCATTTATCTGCTTATGGACCTGATTTATTTGAACCTATTCAATTAGTGACTTATTTTTTTTCTCATGCTAATTTTTTTCATTTATTATTCAATTCTTTGGCATTGGTGAGCATAGGTTCGATGGTTGAAGTTTCTATGGGTGTAAGAAAATTTTTGCAATTTTATTTGTTTGTAGGTATCATGGGTGGCATTCTTATCACATTTTTTGATCCCTCTCCCAACCCTGTATTGGGTGCATCAGTTCCTATTTCTGGTGTTTTAGTTGGTTTTGGCTATTACTACCCAGATAGAAGTTTGTTTATTTTTCCGATTCCTTTTCCTATTAAATCCCGAACTTTAGTAGCAGGTTTTATCGGCATAAGTTTTTTGATGGTATTAATTAACGAACAATACGGAATTTCGCATTTCGGGCACTTAGTAGGTGCACTTTTGGGATTATTATACTTCCTTGTAATGCCTAACAAAGCTAAAAATAAAATTTATTAAATTTTAATTCTTCATTCCTGCGGCTTATACCTTTTGAACTTTCTATAAATTTATTAACTTTGCAAAAAAAGTTCAATATGTTTTACAATAAAGAAATTTTTTGGATAGTAATTACAATAGCAATTTTAGTAGTAGTGGCTTTGATTTATTTCTTAAAAAAAGATGATGCTTTAATTCTTAATTCAAGCCTTAATAGTGAAGAAGGTTTTACTAGTTTACCAGAAAATTTAAAAAAAATTATTCATTCCAAAGGAATAACAGTCACACCAATGACACCAAGCGGTATTATTGAAATTAACGGAGTTAGGTTTGATGCACAATCCAGAGGAGAGTACATAGAAGCCGGAAAAGAAGTAGAAGTTATTGGTTTTGATACAGTTACACCGGTTGTAAAATTGGTTTAATTTTTGTTACTATGCTAAAAGATTAGCAAAAGATTTTCTATTTTTGCGATTTCTTTGATTTTGGTAGAAACAATAGCTATGAATCGTATTATCATAAGCATTTTGATTATTTTTAATCAATTCCTAAAAGCACAACAAGTTCTTTGGCAGCAGACTTTTGGTGGTTCACAAACTGACCAAGCTTCAAGCTTTGTTAATACGAATGATGGTTGTTATGGTATCATTGGAACCACAAGGTCAAGAGATGGGGATATAGATAGAGAGGGTTACGATTCTGATATGTGGTTTTGTAAAGTAAATTCCAAAGGAATGATTTTATGGCAAAAATATTTTGGTGGTAGATTTAATGAAGAAGGTGCTAGTGTTGATTATTCTAAGGAAGGAGGATTTTTGTTAGTAGGATCTTCTGAATCCAAAGACACCGTTGTTAAAGATAATTACGGAAAAAAAGATATTTATGTAGTGAGGATTGATGCATTAGGTACTTTGTTATGGACAAAATGTTATGGTGGTTCAGGAAATGACCAAGGTCTTTTTGGTATTTGTACTAAGGATGGTGGTTATCTTATTGGTGGAAGCACTGGTTCCAATGATGGATTAATTAAAAAAAATCAAGGTGGAACAGACTTTTGGGTACTTAAACTGAACCATAAAGGAGATATTCAATGGCAATCCAATTTAGGGGGCATGTCCAATGAATCGGCTAATTGTGCTGTTGAAGTAAATGACGGTTATGTAGTAATTGGTTCCACCGATTCTGACAATAAAGATATTCCTAAAAATCGTGGAAAAACTGATTATTTGGTTACTAAATATGATAAAAATGGAAAAATTTTATGGATTTTAACCTATGGTGGCGAAAGTTTTGATGAACCTCACTCCGCAGTATTGACACCTCAAAATACTATAATGATTGCCGGTACTTCTTTCTCTAAATCAGGGGATATAAAATTTCACAAAGGTGGTGGTGATTTTTGGTTACTTGAAATTGACCCTCGTGATGGGAAAATTTTATGGACTAATAATTTTGGTGGTTCCGGTGATGAAGGCGCTAATATGATTTCCGTAGGTTATGACGGAAATTTTTTAGTCTGTGGTATGACTAATTCGTTAAACGGTGATGTTACCAATCATAACGGTGTTTACGATGCTTTTATGGTCAAATTTAATAAAAAAAATAAATTATGGTCTAAAAGTTTTGGAGGAAAAAATAATGATTCATTTACAGCCATTCGAGAGATACCCTCTGGTGATTATGTAGCAGTTGGTTTTACCGAGTCTAATGACGGTGATCTTTCTTTGGCTTATAGAAAAGGAGGGGTCGACTTATGGATTATTTCTACTCGCGATCCAATTAATCCGCCACAAGCCATATCTTTAACACCCACCACCATAACAGGTTATATCCGTGATAAAGATACCAAAGCATTTTTACCTGCTGAAGTTTATTTAATGGATGAAACCAACGGTTCAAAGTTTAAAGCCTGTACTACTAATCCGCAAACCGGTATCTACCAAGTGATTTTACCCGATACGCACAGAATAAGTTTAGGATTTTTTTCCTTAGGTTACATATTCAAAACTCATTACGTCAAAATTAATGAATTCCAAAGATACTCCGAAATTCGTTTAGATGTTGAGCTCGAAAAATTAAAAGTAGGAACAGTAACAAAGTTAAATAACATAGAATTTGATGTTGGTGAAGCCACTCTACGCCCTGAATCATACCCAGAACTGGATAGATTGGCTCAATTTTTACAAATCAACAAAACGGTTCGTGTAAGAATTAATGGACATACAGACGGTACCGGGCAACCCGAAACCAAACAAAAACTTTCCGAACTTCGTTCTACAGAAGTAAAAGTCTATTTGATGAAAAAAGGCATTGCTCCGCATCGCCTCGAAACCAAAGGTTTTGGTATGTCTAAACCACTGGTAGAAGAAGTGGATGAAGAATCTCGACAAAAAAATAGAAGAGTGGAATTTGAAATTATTAGCTTTTAAAATTTATTCTATGAAGAAAAAAATGATATGGTGTCTCTTGGGATTATTTACTGGTTTCTTGAATGCTCAAAAAATCGATGCAACATTAGTGTTAAGTCCTAAAGAACCTAGACCATTATGGTTTGACTATTGTAAGTATGACAAAGGTTTAGTTACTATTGCTCCTATGTCCAAGTCTTCTAAAAGAAATATCGGTATTTATAAATACGATGAAAATTTTAAAAGGCAATGGGTAAAAGAAGTTTATGAACAGAACCTTAATTCTGAAATTGCTAACTTAACGGTTATAAGTGATAATATTTTTCTTTTTGTGAATGAAATCAATGGAAAAGAACAAGTAACTAAACTTTTTCATTGGGATATAGAAGGAAAAAAAATTAAAGAAAATCAACCTGTTTTAAGAATTAGCCAAAATGAAAAATTTTCTAATTTAAAATTCAAAAAGTCTTTTAATACCCTTAGATTTTTAGGATTTACTTTTTCAATTCAAAAAAATTGGGTAGATTTTCGTTTTATCACTTACAACGATGAGGATAATGTATTTTCAGAAGGTAAAATACAAATACCTTATTCTTCTGAAAGTTTTGAGATATTTCAAGTAGAAATATCAAATCAAGGAAATATATTTGTATTAGCCAAAGAAAAAAAAGGTAAAGGCAATTTACCCAATGATTACCATTATGTTTTAATCAAGTATCAACCGGATACTGAAAAACTTTCAAGTTGTACTTTATTAGTTGAAAATCGGTTTATCACCGATATCATTTTTAAAATAGACAAAAATGAAGATTTATTTCTTGGGGGTTTTTATTCCAATACCAATTCAAAGTCTATTATAGGAACGGTTTATTTTAGAATAGATGCATGGACTATGGAAATTGTTAATCAAAAATATGATAAGTTAGACAATTCATTTTTAGAAAGATACATATCACAAAAGCAAATTTACAAGGGTAGGGAATTAGAGGATTTTTATTTAGATAAAATGGTTTTACGATCTGATGGAGGAATTGTACTATTTGCCGAACGCTTTTATAGTACATTTTCCTCTTCTAGTATGTATTATGGTTATTATGGACCCAGTATGTACTATCGAGATAGAATCATTTATAATTATAACGATGTTGCTATTCTTTCGATTGATAACGCCGGAAAAATTGAATGGACATCGATTGTAGAAAAAAGGCAAAGTTCTGAGTTTCCTCAACAATTATCTTATGTACCAGTAATTACTCCCGAAAAAGTAGTTATTTTTTATAAGTATTACATTCGTGGTTTGGGGCACAATGTGTATTATCAAGTTGTAAATGAAGGAAAAGTTAATAGCCAACCTAAAATGTTTTTTAGTGATTTTTCTGCAAGAGATTATTTTTATCGTTCAGCCTGTGAACAAATTAGTAATAATGAAGCTATATTAGTGGTTTTTAAAGCAAGAGGAAGGTTATTCACATTTTACAAAGTAAGTTTTTAAATTCATGTCAACAATTAAAAGATTACCCGACGCCCTTATTAATCAAATTGCAGCAGGAGAAGTAGTTCAAAGACCGTCCTCGGTATTAAAAGAATTATTAGAAAATTCGATTGATGCTGAAGCCACTGAAATTCAAGTACATATTAAAGATGCAGGGAAAACCCTTATTCAAGTAAAAGATAATGGCAAAGGTATGAACCCTATAGATGCAAAACTTTGTTTTGAAAGGCATGCTACCTCCAAAATTTCTCAATTAGAAGATTTATTTCAAATCAA
>Ga0272446_1007294_pt1 | contig 11051 bp, 8 predicted proteins | sample YNPCB0061_FD_194587 | JGI IMG/M metagenome (GOLD analysis project Ga0272446, IMG submission 194587) | Hot spring microbial mat communities from Yellowstone National Park, WY, United States - YNP-CB-006-1 | ecosystem: Environmental > Aquatic > Thermal springs > Hot (42-90C) > Sediment | place...
TCAGGAAGATAACTTTCCAAAATCGCGAGCTCGGCTTTTTCTTTTTCCGCCAGTTCCTTTCGTCCGCCTTTTTCATACTGGCTAATTGAGTCTTTTCTCTGTTTCACTTGCCGCTTGAGAACCAAAACAATATCTTCATCGGAAAGATATTGCTTATCTTGCATTCTTTTTTCAATCTGGAAATTTTTGATAGCCGAAATCAAAAAGCGCAAAACGCTTGCTTTTTCTTTTTCGCCTAACTTGAGCGCCGTTTTAAGATCGGACTCAATGGTTTGGTGGAGCATATAAGTTGGAGTGAGTAACACAAGCCTGCAAAACTTTATTAATTTCACCCCCTACTGCCTGCTTCATATCACTCAAAAATTATTCTTCGCCAATTTTCTTCTTTATTCTTTTCAACGCTTCTTCGTCAAATTTTCCCATTTTTTTCAACTTATCCACTTCTTTTTTCACTTTAGCGCGATATTGAGCCGATTGTCGAAGCTGACGCTTGGTCTTCGGCTTGGCAAAAAATCTTCCTGAGCGAGCGGAAAGAAGAATACCGCTTTGCTGAACACGGCGAGAAAAACGCCGAATAAGCGCCTCGGATGTTTCCCGGTCTTTCTTTTTTACTTGAATCATAAAAACCTCCTTTCTTTAAAAATTTTCAATTATCAACTTGCCCAAAATGAAAATTAATAACCAGAAGTTGCGCAGTCTAAATAATTGCCTTATAAAAGCTGTAATGAATGTTTCATCAACTAAAACTGCCGGCTTACTTTTGAAAGTAATAGTCTATAAATAACTTAAAAAGCCAATTTGCTTTAGAAAACATTTTCACAGCTTGGATAAAATTTACATCAATTTTTGCTTTAATTAAAGCAAGTTATAAAGGTGCGTAAGTCTTCTGTTACTAATTATACTAAACACTAAACTGGCCGAATATCTTCCTTAAGCCGCGCTCCGCCTATTAGATGCAAGTGTATATGCCCCACTTCTTGCCCGCCATGACGGCCAACCCGAAAGAGCAGTTTATACCCTTTCTCCGAAATTTTCAATTCCTCGGCAATTTCTTTAGCCGCCAAAATCATCCGCCCCATCAGTTTCTCGTCTTCTTCTGAAATATTGACTACGCTTTCAATGTGCTTCTTGGGGATTACTAAAACATGCACCGGCGCCATTGGGTGAATATCCCGAAAAGCCGCCACTAGATCGTCCTCATACAAAAATTCCGTTGGGATTTCTTTTTTTACTATTTGGCAAAAAATACATTCCTTCACAAATTTCTAATTCCAAATTTCTAATTTCTAATCAAATCCCAATGATTAAATGACCAGTGTCTAAAAAAAATATTAAGTCTTCGGAATTCGGACATTTTGTTGGGAATTGGAAATTGGATATTGGAAATTTTTAGGTCAATTAGAAATTAGTCATTTTTTGAGTCTTCTCTTTACCTCGTCCACCACCCGTCCCGCATCGATAATTTCTTGATTTCCACTAGTCATATCTTTCACAATAACCGTTTTGTCAATAGCCTCTTTTTGACCAACAATAAGGGTTATTTCGACACCAAGACGATCAGCCACCTTGAGTTGAGACTTCAAACTGCCTCTTCCAAAACTTTCGGCTACTTTAATCCCGGATCGCTCCAAAGCTTCAAACATTTTGAGGCTTTTTCTCTTGGCAAAAGTTCCCAGCTGAGCTAAAAACACCCTTGGCTTTGGTTCTTTATAAGTCCTGGCTCCCGCTTTTTTCATTTCGGCGGTCAGTCGGTCAAGTCCCAAACTGAAACCAACAGCGGGAGTATTCTCGCCTCCCAACATTTCCACAAGACCGTCATACCTTCCACCGCCGCCAAGCGCTTTTTTCTTCATCTCTTCTCTGCCTGCTGAAACAGAAACAAATTCAAAAACTGTTTTTGTATAATAATCAATCCCCCGCACAAGGCTTGAATCCAATTCAAATGGAATCTCAAGCTCCTCAAGATATTCCAAAAGCTCTTTGAAATGTTCTCGGCACTCTTCGCAAAGGTGATCAATTGATTGAGGAGCGCCGGCTTTAACTTGAACACACTTGTCTTCTTTGCAATCTAAAATCCGGAGGGGATTTTTTTCCAGCCTTCTTTTGCAATCTATACACAGCTTTTGTTTTTTTGATTCAAAATAATGGACAAGCAAATTACGATAGCTTTTGCGGCAAGAGGGACAGCCAATACTGTTCAAATTAACTTGAACATTTTTGATACCTAGCTGATAAATTATCCGCCAGCCCATTTGAATTATCTGAGCATCAATAACTGGATCTTGTTCTCCCAGAGCTTCACAGCCAAACTGAAAAAATTCCCGAAATCTCCCTTCTTGAGGACGATCATAGCGATAACAAGGACCAATATAGTATAATTTCACGGGCTTAGGAGAAACATGCATGCCATGTTGGATATAAGCCCGAGCGATTCCGGCCGTAAATTCGGGACGCAGAGACACTTTTTCACCACCTTTGGTTGTGAAGGAATACATTTCTTTTTCCACAATATCTGTTTCTTGTCCAATACTCCTAGAAAAAATATTGGTGAATTCAAGCAAAGGAATGTCAATCCGTTGATAACCAAAATCAGTCGCTGCCTTTTCACTCACTCGTCGAACCTGCTGCCAATAAACTTGGTCCGCCGGCAAAATGTCCCGCATACCCCGCGGAGGCTGAAGAATAAGTTCTTCTTTTGGCAATTTGGCCGCTTTTGGCTTACGTATTAACTTTTTTGAGGTTTTTTTCTGGCGAGGCATGATAATTCTTTACGAATTACGAATACCTGCCCGCATTGCTACGCAAAGCGTTGCAGGCGGGCGCTTCGCTCGTGCGTTTATACGAATTACGAATTTTATAATTATTCTTATATTCGTAAGAGATTCGCCCGCCTGCTTTGAAATGCTTCATAGCAACAGGCATATATTATAATTTTAGTAATCTGACGTATTGCTCAAATGAGCATTGAAAAAACATCAAAGCATTTCGGGCAGGTAATTCGTAAAAGCTAAAAAACTTTCGCTTTCCCGAACGGCCAAGCCCGAAGCAGCACTTTTCCTATCACATTGCGCTCTGGTACCGGCCCCCAAGAACGGGAGTCCGAGCTATAATTTCGGTTATCGCCGAGAACAAAATATTCCGTGTCGGAAAGCTGAACGACTTGATCTCCGTTAGTTTCAACGCTCGAAGAAAGATAACCGCTCTCATCAAGAACAAAGCCTTCCGGGTTTTGAGCATTGTATATTTTTATTTTATTATCCCTAATCTCAATCTTTTCTCCCGGAAGACCAATAACCCGTTTTATATAATACACCGATGGATTTTTAGGATAGCGAAAAACAATTATGTCTCCTCTTTTCAATTCCTTAAAGGGCTTCACCGTAAAAAAAATCCTTTTCTCTCCGCCAAAAACAAAGCCGATGTCCGTCGTCTTGTATCCAAACTCGTTGACAATAAGATATTCCTTATCCTCAAAGTTTGGCTCCATCGAAGCTCCTTGAACAAAAAAGGGCTGAATCAAAAAAACCCGCAAGGGAATAATAATCACTACTACCCAAAAAATCATCTTTACCAGCTCCCAAATTATTCCTCCTATTTTAGAACTCTCTTCTGGAAAATTGTCTTTTTCTTCAGTCATAAAATGAGAAAACAAGCATGAAAAATTTTGTCTAGATGCGCAAAAGCGTGAATAAAAAACTTGCGCAATTGCCCATTTGCATTATTGGTATTTCATTGCTATATTTGCATTTCGTTTTCTAATAATAACAAATTTTTCAATTTTTAGCAAACTCGGCGGCAAAAACCTGATTAGCTTGAAAATGATCAGAAATTTCAAGAATAATTATAGTTACCCTCGCCATCATTTCGGAACTCTTCCTATAAATATTTACCCAGCTAAATTTTTACCGCTTAGCAAGTCTAGTGTATACTGATATATATGTTTTCCAGTCCTCATAACTTTCAAAATCACCCCCCTCACCAAAGAAAAAGACGTTTTCTTCTTTGGTTTCTTGCAGTTATGCTTATTTTGGGAATGGTTTTTTTTGCTTCCATCGCTATCGCTTATAAATTCTATTCCACCAGCCGCAAAGTTATTATTCAAAACGCGCCTACCTCTTTTCTAGACAGCTTAAAAGATATAACTTCCGGTCAGAAAAAGCCGCTCCGAGGTGAAAGCGAGGGGAGAATCAATATTTTACTTCTCGGCCTTGCCGGTGAAAATTATCCGGGAGAAAATCTTACTGATTCCATTATTATTGCCAGTGTCAACCCCCAAACTTACCAAACGGCCATGCTTTCTATTCCTCGGGACCTATACGTTCAAATTCCAAATACTTCTTCTTATACAAAAATAAACGCCCTCTATACACGCGGCCAGGAAAAAACGGCAGAAGGAATTGATGATTTGAAAAAAGCTCTCACGGACATAACAGGACTCCCTATTCATTATTACATTGCCATTGATTTTGATGGATTCAAAAAAATAATAGACGAATTGGGAGGAATAAAAATTCAAGTTCCCAAAGACATCCACGATGACCATTATCCGGGGCCAAATTATTCCTATGAAACTTTTGATATCCAAAAGGGTCTTTATAATCTTGATGGAGAAACGGCTCTTAAATATGCTCGCACCCGTCATGATGAAGATGGAGATTTCGGCCGGGCTTTTCGTCAACAGCAAATTTTGGAAGCCGCCCGCTCAAAAGCTTTTTCCATTAACACTTTACTGAACATCCCCGCCATCAACAATATTCTCGATACTTTAGGCAGTCATCTTCGAACCGATATTTCGCTTGATGAAATTGGTTCTTTTTTGGACCTTGTCAAAAAGATTGACACTCACACCACTATTAACAAAGTCCTTGACAGTGGAAAACCGGACAGTCTCTTGGCTGTTTCGCATATTTTCTTGGGAAACGTCCGGGCTTTTATTCTCATCCCCCGAACAGGAAAATATGATGAAATTCAAGAGCTTGCCAAAGATATTTTTAATCTAGAAACTATCGAGCGCAAGAAAAAAGAAATTGCCAGCGAAGAAGCAGTTGTGGCAGTGGTGAACGCAAGTGGCGTGAATGGTTTTGACAAAAAGATAGCCGTCCTTTTGCAAAAGATGGGATATTCAAACTTCGTAGAGGTTAAACCTCTACGAACTGAAAAAGAATCAATTATTTATGATATTTCTCAAACTAAGCCCTTTTCCCTTGAAGATTTAGCTAAAAAATTCTCGGCGAAAACTTCGCAAAATCCGCCAGCTTATCTATCCGCTCAATGCCAAAAAGCCAACCTTTGCCTTGTCGCCGGCTCTGATCTCATTGAAAATCTAAATTACGAAGAAAACACAGTTGAAGATCTTGAGCAAGGCTATGACAAACAAGCGGCAGATGAAAGAGAATACATTGAGCTTCTGAAAAAAGGAAGCCATCAAAAATTTTAGCGAATGGAGGTTAAATCTCTGCCAATACTCCATTTATGTTATAATTAAAAACAGCTTCTTGTTGAAAACGTCTCTATTATATTTTTATAATCGCGGCGTCAGCAAACAAGATATTTTTCTAGATGTAAACGACTATTCGAACAAAAAAGAGATTGATTTTTATGGAGGAAAGTAAATCTCCAGCCTTACTATGAAAACTATCTTTCTTGCCGGACTCGGCAATCCCGGAAAAAAATACGAAAAAACCCGCCATAATACGGGATTTATGTTCATTGACTATTTTTGGGAAAAATTCCGCAATGATTTTGATTTTTCCGATTGGGAACTTAAAAAAAGATTAAACGCTGAAATCTGTATTGGCAAAACCAACGGAAGGAAAATAATTCTCCTTAAACCCCAGACTTTTATGAATCTTTCCGGCGAAGCAGTCTCGGCGGCAGTGGAATATTATAAAATTCTTATTCGGGGCAAGGCCTCGAATAACCTATTTGTCGTCCATGACGAGATTGATCTGCCGCTAGGAAAGTATAAATTTTCCGCCAATCGCTCTTCGGCGGGACACAAAGGCGTCCAGAATATCATCGATCAGCTTGGCACAAAAAACTTTGTCCGGCTTCGGATCGGAATTGATAATCGAAACAAAAACTATTTCGGCAAGATTTCAACAGACAAAAAAATTCCCACTGACAAATACGTGCTGGGGAAATTTATGGATAAGGAGCTCAAGATCTTTAGGAAGACTTTAGAGGAAGCGGCAAGTGAGCTGATGAATAAGATTAAATAAAAATATAATAAAATCCCGCTTAACGGGATTCCATAGCTTTGACTTTTTATATTTGAGTTTTGAGCTTGCGACGTATGTTCTCTGTCCCGCCTAAAAGCGCTGGAATCGCCTGCAGTTGCAAACTATCCAACCTTACCGACGATGCTTAAGGAGGGGTCACACCGCCTGGCTTTCAGGCAGGACAGAAAACACATTTTTGCTGATTGATCTGATTTTTAAACGCAAAAGAGGAAACTTCCTTTTAAAAAAACAACCAACAAAGGAATAAAAGCTCCCTGCGCTTACTTGCCTCGTCGGCAGGCAAGCCTACTCGCCGGGCTAGAAATGTTGCCGGCAGACCGCTCGGCGGGTGCCCGTTGTATTCTCTGCGTGGGGAAAAAATTGATTATTTTTAAAGAAAAATACTTCAGAAACAGGTCAAATTTAGTTAGTAGGTCATTATAGCAAAATCAGGAAATTTTGTCAACTTTGAAAGCTGGAAGCTGAACTTTTCGTTAGGAAAGTTTAGCTTCTAGATAGTTTTAGCTTCCGAATAGCTTTTCAATATTTAGAAACAGGACCTACGCACTTTCATAATTTGCTTTAAGTAAAGCAAAAATTAGCGTAAATTTTGTCGAGACTATGAATTGTTTTTAGGATACTTTGGCTTCTTTAAGCTAATTATTCAACATTTTAGGTCCGAATAATTAGACTTTTCCCAAAATTATTTATAGCTTTTATAAGACAATTAGTTAGACTGCGTAATTCCTGTAAGAAATATGGAAGAAAATAAAAAAGAATTGCCATTTTATCACGCTTTTTCCTGCCTGGGCGGTTTTGGTCCCCAAAAAATCAAAAAACTTCTTGCCTATTTCGGAACTCTTGAGCAAGCCTGGAAAGCTGACCAGGAAAGCTTGCTAGCGGCTGATATTGGTCAAGCAGCGACTAAAAATCTTTTGGAAAAAAGAGGAGAAACTTTGCCTGAAAAACTTTTTTCTGAACTTGAGAAAAGCGGCATTCGCCTTATTGCTCAAGAAAGTTTCTTTTATCCGCCCCAGCTAAAAGAAATTCCCTCCGCGCCAGCCGTTATATATGGAAGAGGAAACCTGGAAATTCTCAAAAATAAGTCTCTGGCTGTTGTTGGATCGCGAAAATTTACTTCCTATGGAAAACAAGTAACCCGAAGCCTGTGTCGGGATCTTGTCCGCGCCGGACTGACAATCGTAAGCGGACTGGCTCTTGGAATTGACGCTATCGCTCATCAAGCCACTCTTGAGACCGAAGGCTTAACTATTGCTGTCTTGGGAACTGGCATTGACGATCAAACTATTTATCCCCGAGATAATTTCAGCTTAGCTCGGCAAATTCTTGAAAGCGGCGGCGCCCTTATTACTGAATATCCACCCTTGACTCCTTCTCTCAAGCAAAATTTCCCGGCCCGCAATCGAATTATGGCCGGCTTGACTCTGGGAGTCTTGGTTACGGAAGCGGCGCTTGATTCCGGCTCTCTTATCACCGCCCGCCTTGCTCTTGAATACAATCGTGAAGTTTTTGCTGTTCCCGGATCAATTTTTTCTCCTCAATCAGCTGGAACAAATCTTCTTATCAAAAACGGAGCCAAACTAGTTGAGTCGGCTAGCGATATTCTGCAAGAACTTAATATTTCTCCAGCCGAACAAGGGACAATAAAAAAAATTTACGAGCCAAAATCAGAAAAGGAAAAAAAGATTTGGCGTCTCTTGAGCGCCGACCCTCTCCATATTGACAGGCTCGTGAAATTAACTAGACTTAATCCAGCCGAAGTTAATTCGATTCTTTCTCTACTTGAAATTGAAGGCGCTATAAAAAACATCGGCGGACAGAATTATATAAAAATCTAAAATTAAAAAGTCAAAGGAAAAATCTGGGAGCCGGTTGTCTATCTAATATATTTATTTACTTTCATTGCCGCTTTTCATTTTTTTCACTAAACCACAAAAGCTATGAAACTAATTATTGTCGAATCTCCAACCAAAGCCCGAACAATTTCCAAATTTTTGGGTAAAAATTTCAAAGTTAAATCTTCCTTCGGCCATATTCGCGATCTTCCGAAAAAGGAAATGGGGGTTGATGTTGAAAAAAATTTTCAACCCAAATATGTCGTGGACGCTCAATCTCGGGAAAAAGTATCTCGATTGAAAGAAGAAATGAAGAAATCTGATTCTGTCATTCTGGCTACCGATGAAGACCGGGAGGGCGAGGCTATTGCTTGGCATCTTTCGGAGATTTTGAAGCTCAATCCCGAGGAAAAAAATCGAATTGTTTTTCACGAAATTACTAAAAAAGCCATCGAGGAAGCCCTTGAAAACCCCCGCTCTATTGACCTTGATCTGGTAAACGCTCAACAAGCCCGCCGCATTCTTGACCGACTTGTTGGCTACGAGCTTTCTCCCCTTCTTTGGAAAAAAATCAAACGAGGCCTTTCGGCTGGCCGCGTCCAATCAATTGCCCTGCGTCTTATTTGCGAACGAGAAAGAGAAATAGAAAAATTTCAAAAAGAAGAATATTGGACAATCTCCGCCAACTTGGAAATTCGGTTTCCAAGTGAACTTGGAAATTCGGTTTCCAAGTTTGAAGCGAATCTAATCGAGAAAAATGGTAAAAAAATCGAAGAAATCACAACCCTCAAGCTTTTTGCCGGAGACTATAAGACAAAAAAATCCTCCATCAAAAGCGAAAAGGAAGCCTTGGAAATAAAAGCGGAACTCGAAAAAGCAGTTTTCAAGGTTTCTGAAATCTTCCAAAAAGAAACAAAGCGCCTTCCTCCCCCGCCTTTTACCACTTCCACTCTCCAACAAGCGGCTATTAATTCGCTGGGATTTTCTGCCAAGCAAACAATGATGATTGCTCAAAAACTTTATGAACAGGGATATATCACATATATGAGAACCGACAGTACCAATCTTTCCCTTTCCTCACTAATAGCCGCCAGAAAAACAATTGAAAAAGTTTTTGGAAAAAACTATGCCCTGGAAAGTCCCCGGTTTTATAAAACCAAGTCAAAAGGCGCTCAAGAAGCGCATGAAGCCATTCGGCCAACCCGACCAGAAGTTTCTCCCGATGATCTCAACGGCTCTCTTGATGCCAGTCAGCATAAATTGTATCAGCTTATCTGGCGCCGAATGATTGCTTCTCAAATGCAGCCAGCTGTTTTCAACTCAGTCAAAGTCTTGATAAGCGCTCAAGGAAAGCAAAATCACTATACTTTTCAAGCCAATGGCTCAACTCTCAAATTTGATGGTTACTTGAAAGTTTATGGAGAAAAAATACCTGTTACTGAAAACCTTCTTCCGCCTCTCAAAGAAAAAGAGCTTTTAGAGCTTAAGGAAATAATTTCTCAAAAAAAGGAAACTACTCCCCCGCCTCGCTATACCGAAGCTAGTCTTGTAAAAGTTCTTGAGGAAAACGGAATTGGCCGACCTTCAACTTATGCACCCATTATTTCCACAATCATTGAAAGAAAATACGTGGACAAAGATGAGGGGCGTCGCTTGTTCCCGCTTGAAATCGGCTTCTTGGTAAATGATCTTTTGGTTGAACATTTCCCGCAAATTATGGACATAAAATTCACCGCGACTATTGAGGAAGATTTTGACAAAATCGCTGCTGGTAAAAAAGAATGGACATCGGTTCTTCGCGATTTTTATGAACCCTTTCACAAAAATCTTGAAAGTAAAACAAAAGAAATAAAAAAAGAAAATATCCTTGAAAAACTTGACCGGAAATGCCCCGAATGCGGCGGAGATCTTCTGGTGCGTTTTGGCAAATTTGGCAAATTCATCGCTTGCAGCAATTTCCCAAAGTGCAAATATACAGAAAAAACCGCCGAAGAAAAGAAAATTGAAAAAGAAAACAGCGGAGAAAATTGCCCCGATTGCGGTGCTCCGATGACGGTGAGAAGAGGAAAATTTGGATCATTTTTAGGCTGTTCAAGATATCCCGACTGCAAAGGGATCAAAAAGATAAATTCAGATAAAACCACTGGTGTAAAGTGCCCCAAATGCGGAAAAGGCGAAATCATAGAACGCCGTTCAAAAAAAGGCCGGCTTTTTTATGGATGCAGTGAATACCCCAAATGCGACTTTTCTCTCTGGAATCGGCCTAGTGGAAAAATTTGTGAAAAATGTGGAAGTCTCATGGTGTATCAAATGAATAGGAAAGAAAAATGTTCGAATAAGGAATGCCGGTAGGTTTTTTATCAAAGCATTTCGGGCAAGTAATTCGTAAAGAACCTATGACGCTCAACGAACTTTATTCCCGTTATAAAAATCCCCTCACGGCGCGGCAAAAACAGCTCATCGCCGAGGCTTTTGAATTTGCCCAAAAAGCCCACGCTGGCCAAAAAAGAAAAACTGGTGAAGATTATTTTGAACATAGTGTTCAAACCGCCGCCATTTTAGCTGAAATCGGAATGCGTTCCAAAACTACCGCGGCGGCTCTTCTCCACGATGTTCCCGAAGACACAAAAATTACGCTGGAAGAGATCCGCACTAAATTCGGCGACGAAATTGCCAAGCTTGTTGACGGTATAACAAAACTGGGAAAATTCAAGCTCCGCGGCGACAAAAAGGAAGTTCAACTGGAAAATCTGCGCAAAATATTTTTGGCAATGGCTGAAGACATTCGGGTGGTGCTAATCAAGCTCGCTGACCGACTTCACAATATGCGCACTCTTTATGCCCTTCCTCCTGAAAAGCAAGAGCGAATCGCTCGAGAAACAATGGAAATTTATGTGCCAATTGCCAATAGGTTGGGGATCGGAGAGCTCAAAGGCGAACTTGAGGACCTTGCTTTTAAATACCTTGAACCGGA
>Ga0272446_1007295_pt1 | contig 11048 bp, 18 predicted proteins | sample YNPCB0061_FD_194587 | JGI IMG/M metagenome (GOLD analysis project Ga0272446, IMG submission 194587) | Hot spring microbial mat communities from Yellowstone National Park, WY, United States - YNP-CB-006-1 | ecosystem: Environmental > Aquatic > Thermal springs > Hot (42-90C) > Sediment | place...
TGGAAAGGAACCACTGCCCGGCCTTCAGCGCCATCGTGGCCGAGAGGATGCGCCCGTTCGGCCACCGCCCGCCTCGGACCCGCAGGTCGCCCAGCTTGGACACCGTGACCGTCCCACGCGCCTTGTGTGGCGCGTCCAGCGTCGGCTCCAATGCCGTGATCGACTGGCTCGACAGGTAGAGACGGCCCTCGCCCTCGCGCTTCTTCTTGAACACGGGGAAGCCTCTGGCCTTGCCCCCGAGGCTCTTGCCCGACCGGAGCGCCTTGCGGTCGGCCAGGGCGTTGCGCAGGGCAAGATCGTAGCTGCGTGACACGTCGACGAGCGAAATGGCCGGAACATCGGCCAGCCACCCGTAGCCCTCGATGCGCTTCCTCTCGGGCAGGAAGGCGGAGAGTTCACCGTGGAAGGCGAAGCGCCGCCGGGCCGCGTAGAGGTCCCTGTTGTAGGCGGCGAACTGGTTCCAGACGAACCGGCAGGCACCCATCCAGGAGCGGAGCATGGCTTGCTGCTCTTTGGTTGGATAGGCACGGAAGACGACGGCCTGTTTCACCGCGGCCATGCCACCCTCTCGGTGAGAGCGGCGAAGGTCAACCGGCCTTCGGCCCGCATCATCTCGCCCAGGCGGGGCAGGAACGCGGACGGCCTGCGGTTCCAGCGGAACGCGACCTCGCCCGCGTAACGGCTGACGTGCTTGGCCGACACCTTGTGCCAGACGCCGACGATGGCCCGCTTGAACTGGCTGTTCCCGCTTTCCGCTGTGTTTACATGGACACGGACGCCTGTGTCCGTTCAGGTGCGGGCGAGCTCGTCCGTGCGGTGCAGCACCCTGAGGTGCCGGATCTGATTGGAGCCGATCCAGCGATAGGCGGGAAGCTCGTCGGTGAGCATCGTCGCGTCCCGCGACCGCCACCCCCGGACGCGCGGCGCGATCTCGGCGACGGAATGCGTGGCGATCCGCTCGGCCTTCCCCTTGCCGCCGCGCTCCACGGCGACCAGCCCGACGGCACGGGCAGGCCCGCGCCCGGGATGGGGCGGACGACCGTCCCGGTCCTCGTCGTCGTCCCGCCTCTTGCGCTTCTTCCCGCCGACATGGGTCTCGTCCACCTCGACGATGCCGGCGCGCGGATTGGCGTCCCGATCCTTCATCATCTCGCGGACGCGCTGCACCAGGAACCATGCGGTCTGATAGCCGGCGCCGAGCCATCGGCTCAGCTTCATGGCCGACACGCCCTTGCTGCCGGTCGCCATGAGGCACATGGCGAGAAACCACGTCGTCAGCGGCAGGGGCGAGCCCTGCATCGGGGCGCCGACCGTCACCGTGAACTGCTTGCGGCAGGACAGGCAGGTGCAGAGACCGGGGCGGGTCTTGATGCGCGAGACGTGACCCGCTGCGCCGCAGGCCGGACACACGGGACCCTGCGGCCAACGCACCTCTTCGAGGGACGCGCGACACGCGGCGTCGGTGGCGAAACGAGCCTGAAAGGCAGCGAGGTCCATGCACCATGATCTGGTGGGTGTGTGAGCGAAGTCAATAAGTGCGGCGGCGGAAAGGGGCGGGGCGTCGGGGCAGAAGATGGGCGAAGGCATATCCGTTGGTGGCGTGCAGCGAGGAGGAGCCAGCCTGGGGCGGCCATCATCTCGGAGCCTTGGTCGGGCGACCCGAAGGCGAGGCGCTGGCGGAGGACGGGTCCGCCGTCGCAGCGGCCGGTCAGCAGGATCTTCTGGAGGTTGGGGATCTGCAGCGCGTCGAGGAGGGCGAGGAGGGGGGAGGAGGGGATGCGGGGCATCGCGCCGACATGCCCCGCGCCCCTGGCCGCTTCCTCCTGGGAGAGGGATCAGGCGTCGAGGGCGACGTTGTGGTGGCGCGGGCGGGCGTGGAGCGCGTAAGGCCGGCCCTGGTGCCAGACGATGGCCTGGACATAGGAGGGACACTCCGCGAGCAGCGCGAGGGCCTGGGCGCGCTGATGGGCCGTCGCGCCGGCCTCGGCGAGGACGACGTCAGGACGGGCGACGAGGAGGCCGGTGGGGCCCGGCGGCAGGCGCCATGGCAGCAGGACGCGCGGCAGGATCCCTTGGGCCAGGGGCGCGATCCAGAGGCCGACGAAGACGACGGCGAGGGCGCCGAGGAGGAGCCCGCCTGCGCCCGCGACCGGGATGAGCAGGAGCGCGGGGAGGTCGCCTTGGACGGTCAGCGCGGCGAGGCCGGCGGCGAAGATGGAGGGGGCGACGAAGGTGCAGATGGTGGCGGCCCGCCCGAGGATCCGGATCCCCGCGAGGACGCGCAGCGACGGGTCCGCCCGCAGCCAGGTGAGGGCGTCGTCTGCGACCGCGCGGAGGTGGGCGTGCGGACAGGAGACCATGTCGGGCGAGATAGGCCGCGCCCGCGCCCCGCCCAGTCCCCCGGAGCCCCCTCCAACGGGGTCCGGCCTCGGTGGCCAGGTGGCGGAGATGTCAAACGCATTGCCGGGAGATCGGCCTCGCAGGGCGATATCCGTCCGCTCAACCTTTGTTGGGTTATCAACCCGGTTTGGGTTATAGACCCGAAAATTTGGAAGGGGATGCGCCCCGTAGGCCAGATGCACCGGAGAGGATGGTGCTGCTGGAGAGGATTGAACTCTCGACCTCTCCCTTACCAAGGGAGTGCTCTGCCGCTGAGCTACAGCAGCGGGGGAGAGGCCGGAGATGGCGCTGCCGGGGCGGAAGGCAAGCGCTCGAGCAGGAGCGGGATCCCGGCGCAGAGGATTGTCTCCCGGCCGATCGGCGGGGCGGGGCTGGTCCCGAGGGAGAGGATCGCGCCCTGATGCCCGGCGGCCCGGAACAGGACGAGGCTCGCCTGCGGGGAGAGGGCGCCGCCGAGCATGTGGGGGAGGCGCGCGTGGCGTCGGATCAGCGCCGGCGCGAGGCGGGGACCGGGGCGCGCGGCCGCGTCGTGGAAGGCGAGCATCTGGTGGGCGCTGGTGTCCTCGAGGCGCCAGGCGCGGTCATCGAGGTGGAGGCGGAAGGCGGCGTCTTCGGGGATCCGCGCGAGCAGCGGCCGCAGGAGCGGGGCCGCGAGGAGGAGGGCGCCGCCGAGCAGGCCGAGCCCGAGCAGGATCGCGGGAGGGACGAGGACGGCGACGAGGTTCGGATCCTGGCCCGGCGGCAGGAGCAGGGCGCAGGGGCCGGGAAGGAAGGCGAGGAGGACGCCTGCGGCGGCGCGGATCCGGCGTCGGCGCAGCGTCCGGACGGTGCCCGCGTCCTGGACGCTGTGGAGGTCGGGGAGGAACATCTCCTCAGCGACGCCCCAACCACAGCGGCAGCAGCGTTTGACCGCCGCCCGACAAGGTGGCGACGAGGCGCGTGGCGTCGGGCTCGGGGCCGGAGACGCCGAGCGTGACGGGCGGCGCATCGGCGAGCGGCGCCAGGAGGGCGCCGCAGGCGTTCGGGTCCTGGCGCAAGGAGTCCCACAGCGCCTCGAGCCGGATCCGGGCGTGGCTGCTGTCGGGCAGGGCGGGGCCGTTGCCGCCGAGGAGGACGAGGGATCCGGGCGGCAGGGGGTGGTCGCCCCGCTGGTGGCGCGCGAGCGCCGTCGCGAGCGTCGCGCCGGCCCTGTTGGCCGAGAGCGCCCGGCGGCACGGCAGGGGGGCGTGGGATCCGGCCGTCGAGAGGTGCCAGGCGGTGGCGATCTCGCCCTCCGTCCAGGTTAGCAGGGCGGAGTGCCGGACGTCGGCCACCGCCACCACGCCGGCCTAGGACTGGGCGAGGACGCCGGCGGCGTGCCGCAGGGCGGCGAGCGCGCGCGTCCGCGCCGGCGCGCGCCGAAGGATCTGCCGGGCCTCGCCCAGCGGCGCGGAGGCGCCCCGGGGGCGCCGGGGCGCGAGGAGGTCGGCGCTGGCGGGGCGCGGCATCCCCCCGTCGGGGGGCAGGCGCAGGACGGTCGGGCGGTTGTGGAGATCGGGCGACGCGGAGAGGCGCGGCACGACGGCCGCGCCGTCCTGGCAGAGGCGAGCGGCGGCCGGCAGGAGGGTCCGATGGATCCGCGCGATGGCGTCTTCGTCGGGATGGCTCATCGGAAGGCCTTCACGAGGCGGACGACGGGCAGGCGTCCGCGGGCCTCGAGATCGAGGGTGGTGGCGGCGAGCGCCCGCCAGCCGTGGCGGAGGTAGAAGGTGAGCGCGGGCAGTTCCGCGTCGGTGCGCAGGCGCCGGTGGCCTGCCCCGCGCAAGGTACGTTCTGCCCAGCGCAGGAGGCGCAGGCCGTGGCCTTGGCCCTGGTGGGCCGGGTCGACGTAGAGCGCGGCCAGCGTGCCGCGGCGCGGTTCGACGGCGGCGTAGCCGACGGGACGGTCGGCGTCGTCGGGCAGCACGGCCCAGCGCCAGCCGCGGGCGTCGAGATCGACCTCGAAGCCGGCGGGGAAGACGGCGCGGCGGGCGATGTGGAGCATGTAGGCGGTGGGCAGCGAGGCGCGGGTCGCGCGCCGGGTGATGGCGCCGAGCAAGGCGGCCTCGTCGGGGCGGGGAGGGCGGATCCGGCACATTGCAGGGCCTTGCGGAAGGGGTCTCGGGGGGAGATGGGCGCGCACTGCCAGGCGAGGCGCTCGTGGGCGAGCAGGAGCGCCGTCGGCCCGATGCGGACGGCGAGGACCCCGGGCCGGTCGGCCTCGGGGCAGGGCGCGTTGAGGGCGTCAGGGGCTAGAGGCCCAGCGCCTGACGCAGAGCGAGGCCCGCATGCGCGGTGCGGGGCAGGTCGAGGGGCCAGGCGGTCGAGGGGCAGGAGCCGCAGGCGCCCCGTGCCGTCTTGGCCCGGCAGGACGAGGGGGGCCCGCAAGCGCAGGAGCAGGGCCTGTGGGGTTTCGGGGTCCTGAGCGCAGGAAGGCCGCGCGGGCGGCCTCGGGGGTGCGCCGCGGCGCGCGGGCGACGAGCACGTCCTCGGGCGGCAGGGTCGTCGCCCCGCCGGCGAGGAAGGCGAGGCCGGCGAAGGGGACGGGCGGCGGCGGGCCCTCGGTGCGGACGAGCCATCCGGTCGTGCTGGGCAGCAGCGTCAGGACGCCGCCGCCATCGAGATCGAACGCCATCGCCCCGCCGGGGAGCGGGCGCGGCAGCGCGCGGCCGATCATGCCCGTGCCTCCAGCCACGGCGCGAGGGCGGGCAGGAGGGCGAGCCGGACGTGGGCGCTGAGGGGCCGGGGCGCGAGGGGCATGTGGCGTCCCGACAGGCTGGTGATGCCCTGCGCCGGCCCCAGCCCGAGGGCGCGGGCCTCCTCGAGGAAGGCCGACCATCCCTCCAGGGCGTCGGCGAGGCCGAAGGCGGAGGTGCCGAGGCGGATCGGCCAGGGGCGGAGGTCGGCGCCCCCCGGATGGACGATCAGTTCTCCCTCGGGCGCGCCGATGCGCGCAAGCCGGTCGGCGGCGAGCTGTCCGAGGGCGTCGAGCAAGGCGGTCGCCTCGGCGAGGCGGTGGCGCGCGAGGATCCCGGCGATCTCGGCTGCGGTCGCGGGCCGATCCGGCAGATCGTCGGCGAGCCCTCGCCAGATTGGGGAGGTGCCGGTGCGCGGCTCGGAGCCCTCGAGGGCCAGCCAGAGGCGCCGCAGCGATCGCCCGGGGTCCTCCGGCAGGACCGCCACGGTCCAGGCGCCGGCCTGCCAGGTCTGGTCGTCCGTGGCCTGGGGGATCCAGGAATCAGCAGGGGGGGAAGCGGCATCGGGGGCTCCGGACGGGGCGGCGCGTCCTTGCGCCCCGTCCGGGCCGGATCAGGGGCCATCGAGGAGGAGGAGGGTGCCGTCGGGACGCGGGACGACGCGTACCAGGCGGGGCGCGTCGGGCAGGCGCAGGATTCCGTGGCGTGCCTCTCCGCCGCGCGGATGGGCGGCGAGGACGCGGCGGCTGAGGCGGGCCCAGGAGGCGGGGACGTCGGGGGGGGAGAAGGCGGCGGCGGCCGCGGCCGTGGCGAGGTGGAGGTGGGCCGAGGCGTCAGCGGGGACGCGGGCCATCGGCGCCTCGCCGGGGATCCAGAGCACGTGGGCGGGGAGATCCATGCCGAGACGCTCGGCCTCGCCGAGGAGATCCTGGCCCGCGTTGCGCGCGGCGCGGGCGCGCAGGCCGGCGCCGGCCAGCGGCACGAGGAGGGCGGCCAGCATCAGGCCGGCGGCGCCGAGGCCGGCGGGCAGGAGCGGGCGGGTGTCGCCGAGGAGGAGGAGGGCGAGGACGGCGGCCGCCCCCGTCAGTCCCGGCAGCAGCACGAGCGAGACGGCGGCGAGGAGGAGAGGCATCGGGGCGTCCGCGAAAGAGGAAGGGATGACGGCCAGATAGGCCGTCCTCCTGCCCTGTCCAGGGCGGCGCTCAGAGCGGGCGCAGCGCGACGGGCCGCCAGAGGTCGCAGGCGTTGCTCCGGCGCAGGATCAGCCCGACGGGGCCGCGGCGCTGGAGGCGGATCCAGGGCGTGTGCGGATGCAAGATGGCGGCGGCGGCGAAGATGGCGCGCGCACCGGGTTCCATCGCGGCGCGGCGGAGCGCCTCATGGCGCGACGGGGGGGGATCCTCCGAGGTCGAGGGCGCCTCCGTCCGGCGTCTGGGCGAGCAGATCGGCGAGGCCGTCGCCGGCGATCGCGTCCCACTGCGGCAGGCCGGGGGGCCCGCCGAGGGGATGGATCTCCCAGGCCTCTCCGACGCGGCGCAGCAGGACGACGGGATCGCGCAGGATCTCGTCGTCCTCGAGCGTCGGGATCGCCTTGTCGAGGACAAAGATGCGCAAGGTCGCCCCGGGATGGGGGGAGGCGAGCCGCAGGCGGGGCGGGAAGGGAGCGCCCGGCAGGCGCAGCGCCGCGCGCGTCTCCTCGGGACGGGCATGGCGGGCGTGGGCGGGCGCGAGGGCGGCCAGGCAGGCGCGGACGCTCCTCTTGGGGCTCCGTCGGAAGGGGGGCGTCCCCGGAGGGGACGGGTCAGACGAGGCCCTGCAGCGCCACCGCGTAGATGATGACGACGACGGCGAGCGGCATCAGGGCGTGCAGGACGACGCCGACGGCGCCGATGGCGGCGCCGAGATGGACGCCAGGCGTCAGGAGGACCAGGGACGCGAGGATCGTGGGGACGGCGCGGCGCATCGGCAGGTCCTCCTGGGTCCAAGGCGTTCGGGGAGGACGCGCCTCCGGGAAGGAAGGCGCGCCCGACGATCAGATGGAAGTTCCCTCCCTGCTGCGCGAGGGGAGGCGGTCGGGGGGGATCCGGGCCGCATCGAGCAGGGCCGCGGCCGTGGCGCGGTCGGCCAGGCGCTCGTGGGTGGATCGGCCGTTCTTGTGGAAGATGTCGACGCCCCCGATCGGATCCACGATCTGGCCGTGCAGGAGGCCGCGGGCCTGGCCGACATGCAGCAGGAGGCGGCGCATCTCCTCCTCCGTCGCGCCCTCCAGCAGGGGGACGACGGTGGCCGGCGGGGCGCCGTGGGAGAGGAAGAGCCCGCCCCCGCGGCGTGCGGACAGGCGCGCGCGGCGGCGGATCCGGTCGGCGCCCAGGCGCGCGAGCGCGAAGACCCCGTGGATCTTGGCCCACGCCTCCGGCCCGAAGGCCAGCGTCAGGTCGGTGGTGATGGCGGCGATGAGGACGGTGGCGCAGGAGGGCGGCCAGGCGGGTTCGGGGCGCGCGAGGAGGACGGGGAGCCGGGGCAGCGTCCCGATGGCCGCGCCGGCGTCGATCCAGCCCCCGAGCCCGAGGCGCAGCGAGGCCTCAAGGACGCGCCGCGCAGGGCATGTAGCCCGAGGGGCAGGAGCACGATGAGGGCGATGAACGAGACGAAGGGGTGGTGGAGGAGTGCCAGGCCCGGCGGCGGCAGATCCCGCAGGATCGCGATCATCTCGAGCGTCGGGATCGCCATCTTGGCGTCCTCCTTGCTCAGTGTCCGGCCGCGGCGGGGACCTGGGCGCCTTGGGCCGGCCGGCGGGGCTCGGGGCGCAGGCCGTGGGCGAGGGCGACGGCGGAGGGCTCGTCGAGGCGGCCGGTGGCGGGCATGCCCATCGCGCGCTGCCAGGCGCGCAGGGCGTCGGCGAAGCCGCGCGCGTCGGCCTGGCCGTTGATGGGGCCGCGGTAGAGGCCCTGGGCGCGCAGCGCCTCCTGGGCGGCGCGGACGTAGGCCGGGCCGGTGAAGGGGTCGAGGTCGGTGCCCGGCAGCGGGGTGGCGTCGATGGGGCGCGGCAGATCGGCCGGCATGTCGCCGAGGCGCTCGATCGGGCCTTGGGCGGCGGCGGGCAGGGCGAGGAGGAGGGCGGCGAGGGCGATCGGAATCAGGCGCATCGGGGATCGGCCTTGGTCCAGGGGGAGGATCTGGGGGAGGATCTGGGTCGTGGCCCTGCGTCCTCTCCACAAGGAGGGGGACGCGGGGCGAGACGGGGCCGTCAGGTGGGGATGGCCCAGGCGATGCGGATCGCCTCTTGGATCCGGGAACGCCGGACCTCGGCGAGGAGGAGGAGGAAGGTGGCGGCGAGGACGACGCCGGGGCCGACGGCGACGAGGAGGAGCAGGAGGCCGAGGAGGGCGGCGCCGAGGCTCTTGAGCGACCGATCGTGGGCGGGGTCGTAGGCCGCCAGCGTCTCGGGGGCGAGGATCGCCTGGCGGACCTGTCCGACGAATCGGCGCGCGTCGGGGGAGAGGGCGCCGACGCCGTTGCGCCGGGCCAGCATCATGATGGCGGCCTGGTGGCCGGCGCGGAACTCGGGGGTCCAGGCGGCGAGCAGCATGCCGAGGGAGACGCCGAGCGCGCCGACCTGGGCGATTTCGGGGCCGGCGAGGGGGACGAGCAGCAGGAGCGTGGCGAAGCTGCCGAGGCCGGCGCGGAGGACCTGTCGGTCGATGCGTCGCATGGGGAAAGCCTCCTTCGCAGGGGGAGATGGTTCGCCATGGAGAAAGGGGGAGGGGCCGATGGCCCCTCCCTGCTCCCGTCTGGTGGATGTTCCGGTTCGACGGGTTGGCGTCCCCCGGCCGGGGACGGACGGCATGCGGGCCGTCTCCGCCGCCTGCCCCCTGGCCCGACGGGACCCGGAGGCGGGTGGTTTTCCGGGATCTCTCCCGGGATCCTCCTCCGGCGCCGGAGGATCGCATGCCGGTGGTTGGCCGCCTCCCTGGGGAGGCCTCCGGCTGGACGTCGCGGGTTCGTGGTCCCGGCGGGCGGTCTGGCGCGCCGGGGGGGAACCTAGGGCGTTGGGACGTGGGCGACGATGGGGCCGATCGCGTCGAGCAGGCTCTTCGGCGTGACGGTCGGCGCGTGGAAGGGCAGCGCGTCTTGGCGCACGAGCGCGGGATGGGGGACGCGCGGATCGAGGGAGAGGTCGTGGTCGTCGGCGACGAGCTGCGGAAGGTGCTGCAGCGTCAGCAGCCCGGCGAGGGTTCCGGCCTCGTGCTCCCCGCCCGGCAGGGCGTTCCCGACGAGGCGCCTCCAGGCCATCGGATCCATCGCGTGCAGGAGGATCGCGGCCGCTGCGCACTGAGGCATCGGCGCGTAGGCGGGATGGGGCCCCGGCGCCTGGTCGAGGAGGCCCTGGAGGAGAGCGCAGCGGTCCTCCGCGTCTGCGGGGCCGCGGGCGGTGGCCCAGGTGGCGCCGTCCTCGAGGACGGTCTCGCGCAGGATCGGCAGCGCCAGGGGGGCCGAGGACGGCACGTCGATGGTCTTGTGACGCACGCGCGGTCGTCCGGATCTCGACGGGAGGGGAGGACGCGCCGCCCCCCGCGTCTCCGGGGGCGGGGCGTCAGGTGGGGATCTCGACGCGCCAGGCGAGGTCGGGGGAGAGGCGCAGGCCGGCGCAGACGTCGAGGCCGCGGCGGATGATCTCGCCGGTGGGGCCCCGGCCGCGGGCGTCTTCGTGCATCACCTGGATCCGCACGTCCTGGCGCGCGCAGTCGCCCCAGACGGGAGTGCGGACGGACGCGCCGGGCAGCAGGACGTTGTCGCCGAGGCGGTCGGGGCCCCAGCGCTGGTCGTCGCTGGGCGAGAGGAAGAGGGCGAAGACGACGACGCCCGGGCCCATGCGGTTCTCGATCGCAACCTGGATCGAGGCCTGGCGGCTCTGCGAGGTGTCTGTCTGGCCCCGCGCGTCGTCTGGGGCGCTGTCGCGGAACTGGGTCTGGGCGAGGGCGGGGGCGGCGAGCAGGGCCGCGGTGAGCGCGGCGGCGGTGAGGCGGGTCATCGGGGGTGTCCTGGGCTAGAGGGGCGTCGGGAGGGATCTGGGGTCGCTCAGGGCCACCAGGAAGGCAGGATGGCGCGATGACGGCGCGCGATCTCGGCCGCGGCCGCCAGATGGGCCGCGCGGGCATGGGCGGTCTCGGCGGCGCGCAAGCGCAGGCGCTCGGGCCGCACGAGTCCGCCGCCCGGGGCGAGGACGCGCCAGCCGGCGGCGTCGAGGAGCGGGCCGATGGCGTCCTTGGCCGGCAGGTGGGCGACGAGGGTGCTGGGGTCGGCCCCTTGCAGGAACTCCCGGTGCTCGGAGCGGACCCAGAGCCGGGCGTCCGGCTCGCGGTCGGCCAGGAGATGCTGGATCGCGCGCAGCGCCTGGCGCGCGGGCGTGCCGATCTGCGCGTGCAGCAGGGCGGGGGCGTCTGCGGGATCAAGCAGGGTCGTGTCGGCGTCGATCGTGCCGCCGGCGCGCCAGGAGGGGGCGGCGGCCGCGGGTTCGGGATCGACGATGGTCGCGCCCTCCCAGCGGGCCTGCAAGGAATGGGGCTGCGGCAGGTGGAGGGCGATGGCGGGTCCGCGGCGGTCGAGGAGGATCTCGGCGCGGTTGGCGTGGCGCAGGAAGAGCGCGTGGCGGCCGTCGGCGAGGATGCCGGCGGGCGGATCGGGGGCCTCGCACCATCCCTCCGGGGCGTCGATGGCGGCGAGCAGGAGGCGATCCATCGTGGGGCTCCGGAGGGAGGGGATCAGGCGAGGTCGCGCAGCCAGGCGGGCGCGTCCGGCAGGCTGGCGAACCCGACGAGGATCCGGGCGCCGTCGGACGACGGTCTCCTCGACGGCGCCGGTCTCGGGATCCTCGACCGCGGCCCACTGGCCGGATCCGCCGAAGTGGCGGGCGCAGGGGCGCAGCAGAGGGCC
>Ga0272446_1007296_pt1 | contig 11047 bp, 11 predicted proteins | sample YNPCB0061_FD_194587 | JGI IMG/M metagenome (GOLD analysis project Ga0272446, IMG submission 194587) | Hot spring microbial mat communities from Yellowstone National Park, WY, United States - YNP-CB-006-1 | ecosystem: Environmental > Aquatic > Thermal springs > Hot (42-90C) > Sediment | place...
GTGCCTGATGTCCCTGACTGCAGCATAGAGCGGTTTATCGACAATGAAGTAGTCGATCCTCCATCCAATGTTGCGCTCCCTCGCACGCGACTGCATTTGCCACCAGGTGTAGCTGACTGTTTCGGGATAGCGCGCACGGAAGACGTCGACCCAATTGTCGGCAATCAGCCTGTCGATCCAGGCACGCTCCTCGGGCAAGAAGCCGACAGTCTTCTCGTTTTCTTTCGGCCGTGCGAGGTCGATGGGCTCGTGGGCAACATTCAGGTCGCCGGTAAAGATGATGCGTTGCTTCTTTTTGCGTAAAGCAGAGATGTACTGGTGAAAATGATCGTAGAATTGCAGTTTCTCCTGCCAGGCAGCGGGGGATTTACCCCCGTTCGGAAAATAATTCCCGAAGATTGTGAGATCACCCGACTGTACGCCTATTACCCGCCCTTCGTGGTCATTCCAGTCAGGCATACCGCGCAGAATCCGCGACTGCTCAAACAGGCCGCGGCGAATGAACATGCCGGTGCCCGAATAGCCGGGCTTTTCAGCGCTGTGGTAATGTGCCTCGTACCCTTCAGGGTTCAGCAGATTGTCACTCAGCTGCTCGGGCTTCGCCTTAATTTCCTGCAGAAACAGCAGGTCGGGTTTTTCCCTTTGCAGCAGGTGACGTAGTTCGCCCTTCTTTTCGATCGCGCGAATTCCGTTCACGTTAAAAGAGATGATTTTCATGCCCCTGATAGTGTTTGCGCCCACCTCAGGCGGAAAATCACTTAATCGGCCTCATATTGGGCACCGGGAATGCCGAAGTTCAAGTGTCAGGTTCTGCAATGCTCTGCCCGCGCAGTCACATTATGTCTCTCTTTGCCCTGTTGGTCGCTTTGACGACTGGCCTCTCTGCGCAGTTTCTGACTCCCGAAGAAACGGTGAAGTTACCGCCGCCGGCTGAAGTTCCCACATCGCCGTCACGTCCCGAACCCACTCCACCACCTACACCTCCACCTCCACCTCCACCTGCGCAGCTAAATCCTGCGCCTGCGCCAATCAGTCCTCCCCAGGAGGCCGACGGATATTTTGCCGACTTTGCTGCATACAGCCGCGAAAAGAACGTCATCCTCACCTGGCACCTGGCACGGGGGCGAACGATTGAGCGGCGTATCCAGCTTTACCGGTTCACCGAAGAGCCGCGGGTCATTCATGACATCTCGCGGGGCACGCTTATCGCAAAACTCTCCGGCGAGATCAATATTTATGAAGATGTGCCCCCTGGCAAAGGGACATACTACTATGCCATTTTTGTCGAGAGTAGTCGGGGCCTGGAACCAGCCTCTTTCAATATATCGCGCAATTTGGTTGGCCCCGTTGTATTCCAGGCTTCGGCAAAACCTGTACTCCCCGCAGCCGCGCAGGAAAGCGAGCCGGTAGCACAAAAAAAATCCTGCCCGGAATTCGAATCTGAAGAGGTTGAAGATGACGAACAGCCGGCGCGTGTGGCTAAAGACCCGGACGAAGCAGAAAAACACGCGCGGGGAATAAACGCCGTTATCAGGCGTACCTTCTTCGGCGGTGAGTACCAGCGCGCCGTGCGGGAACTCAGACCGTTTTTGAGAAATTCTTCCGCGCGGGTTCGTGCCAAGGCAATGTTCTATACAGGTCTCGCGCGCTACCGGCTCGAACAGTATGACCGCGCGCTCAAATATTTCAGCCATCCCTTAACAAAGAAATTTTACCGCCGCAATGCGGAATTCTGGATCAGGAAAACGACGGAGAACTTGAGGTAATATGCGCAGTGTAACAGTCTGGATAGGAGCCATCGTTTTTACGATCGGTGCCGGTGTCTTTCTCATAGAACGTGAATACATTTCCGGTGACAAAATCGCTCGCGTCAGGCTTGAACAGGGCAAGTTGCAGCTTGAGCGCTTTGATGAAGATGGTTTGCGTAAGGGTATAGACGAGCTTACCGCGGTAGTGGCCAGTTACCCGGAAAGTGTCTATGCCCGCGAGGCCCGGTTCCACCTGGCCGAAGCCTACGAGCGACTGGGTATGCGCGACGTCGCACTGGGAAAGTACAAGCGCCTGGCCGAAATGCCCCTTTCAGACCAGCTGAAGATGCGGGTGAGGTTCAAAATAGCCAAACTACAGATCATGCGCAACTACTCAGACGAGGGCATGAACCAGCTTCTCAGCCTGCTGAACTCGACAAGCGACAAGTCGCTCCGTTCAGAAATATACCTGGAGATCGGTAAATATTACCAGCGCAAAGGATTGGAGCAAGATGCTCGGCGCAACTATCAAAATGCCCTGACGGAAAATCCTGAAAACCGCGAAGCCAGAGCCGCGCTCGGAATGACCGACGCGGACTACACAAACTCCGTGGCGCTCCATGGCATACTGGACAAGCAGGCCGCGCAGACACCGGAAAAACAACAGTCGGCAGCAGGGCAGAAATTTGATCTGGCTGCCGGTATCAAGGCATTCACGCAGGGCGAGTATGCCCGCGCCATAGAACTGCTCATGCCTGCCGCAAAATCTACGGCGCCTGAATCAGAAGAGGCCCTGTACTATATAGGGAACGCTTACCTTAAACTAAAGGACTACCGTAAAGCCGTGCACTATCTCAACAAGGCGGTGGGTAATTCGTACCGTGAGCGGGATGAAGCCGCGTACATCAAGAAGGGCGAAGCATATTACCTGAATAACCAGCTCGAGCGAGCGGCACACGTCTTCCAGTTTGTTCGCACGCATTACCCGAACGGGAAGTATGCACAGATCGCGGCAGACTGGGAAAACGAAACGCGCCGCCTGCTTGGCGACAAAAGTGGCGACAAAGCGCTGCCTGATGACCAGGACGAAGGAGACGAGGATGACGACGATGTTCTGGGTTCAGTCGCCGTTGGCGACGAAGCTGCTCCCCGGCCCAAGAAAAGCGGCAAGGTGGCCAGAAGCGAGGCTTCTGAAGAGCTGACACTCGATGACGACGCTGACGTCACGCCCTGAATTCCCGCCCCAGGCGCGTGTTCTCAAAACCTGAGCTCCTCCAGCATTTCTTCAATCTGCATCTGCAGGGCAGCGTCGGTATCGAGTAGTTCCCGCACTTTTTGGTCCGCATGCAGCACAGTGGTGTGATCGCGCTTGCCGAATGCCCCGGCAATGTAGCTGAGTGTTGCTCCCTGGATAAGCTGTTTTGCCAGGTACATGCAGACATGGCGTGCAAGCGCGACCTGCTCGGTTCGGTTGGATCCAACAATCAGTGATTCGTCGACATGCAGAGTGCGCGAAACTACGCGCAGTATATCTTCAATCGTAACCTGGTGGATGCCGTTTTCCTGTGGCAACGCCTTGAGCGACATCTTTGCCATCTGCAGGTCAATCGGGCGTTTCTCGTGCTGCGAAGTGAATTGCAGAATACTTAGAGCGGCTTCCATGGGGCGCACCTGTGAAGTAAAGCGCGTGGCGAGGTATTTAATTACATCAGCGCCGATCTCTAAGCCAGCCTCTTGCGCTTTGGTCCTGAGTATTGCCATGCGCGTTTCAAAATTCGGAGCCTTGACATCGACAATCAGACCCTGCTGAAAGCGGCTCTGCAGTCGGTCATGCAGTTGCGGAAGCGCCTGGGGTGGCCGGTCGGCTGAGATCACAATCTGTTTTCTGTTCTGGTAGAAATAGTTGAACGTATGAAAGATTTCCTCCTGAGTAAAATCGGCGTTCTTGCTGATGAATTGCACATCGTCGAGCAGGAATATGTCGACGCTGCGGTAACGCGTTCTGAAATATGAAAGATTCTTGTCTTTCATAGCCTCGATGAGGTCGCTCTGGAAAATTTCCGACGGGCAATACTTCACCTTGAGCCACGGGTAATTTGCCGTGACATAGTTGCCAATTGCCATCATCAGATGTGTCTTGCCCAGGCCGACACCGCCGTAGATGTAGAGCGGGTTGTGGTAGTTGTTCGGCTTCTCCGCTGCACCCAGCGCGGCGGCATAAGCGTGCTCGTTCGACGGCCCCTTGATAAATCGATCGAACGTGTAATTGGGATTCAAATCAATTCTATTGGGAAAAGCTGTTTCGGCCCTGGTTGGGGTCTTTGGCTGAAAAATAGAAGGATTTTCTCCTTTCACCTGTGTCTTTTGCAGCAGTTGCAGGTCTGCATTCAGGCCAAGCGCCCTAATCTCTTCTGCAATCAGCCGGCGGTATTGTCCCTGCAGGTGCTTCTTAACCTCAGCGCTGGGGCAGAGCAGGTACAGCGTGTTATTTTCCCAGCGCGCTTCGAGCTCCGCGAAGAAGATAGCAAATACCTGCGCAGGTATTTTTTGCTGCACTCGTTCTTTAATTACAGGCCAATAGCTGGTTGTTCCGGCGCGCAGCGCTTCGGTGGTAGGTTGGTGGGCGTTCGGTTCGGTGTGGAGCATGGGGAAAATTTTGGAAACATGCCTGCAAATTACAAGCAAAGCTTTTCCCGCAACACAGGCTTTCGCATACAATTGCTGTGGCAAAGGTGTATCGTTTGGTAACAGGTATTATGTCACATCAGCGCACCGGAGCGCGCGAAGAAAGCATGTTCGAGCCCGTCAGTCTTCTTGTTCCAGAATGAGAATAGTCTCAAACTCGTCGTAGATAAAGCGCCGTGCTGTCTTGCGGGTCGTCTCTCGAAAACGCAGTGGATACGAATCACCCTTATAGGCCGAAGGCAGCGAGAAGTCATAGCGTACGGGGGAGTTTCGCTGTGCAGCGCCAACGATGATATTCAATAATTCACCGGCGGCATCCATCATCATGCGGTCTTCGTCGCTGTTGGGAATATTCAGGCGCTGCATCGCCAGTACGACGCCCGGGTGTGAGATATTGAGCCAAAGTGTGGCTGAGCTTTTGCCTGACAGGTCAATCCGCGATGTCACGCTCTGGAATTTCTCGGGCAGTTTCGGCAGATTTTCGCTTGTCAGGTCTTTTATCCCGATAAATTGCAGAAAAACATTCCGCAGGGTAGAGGCGAAAACTTCAAAGTCCAGCATTCCTGAAGAACATCCCAATCTGGTCCCAGAGTTGTGGCCCGCGTATGGGCTTTTCGACGTAGCTGTTGACCCCGGCGGCCGCAGCCTGTAGTATGCGCTCACTATCCGTTACGGAAGTGATCATCACAATGGGTACCTTGTTGCCTGTACTTCTGATTTCGCGCACAAATTCAACGCCATCCAAAACAGGCATGTTCCAGTCGAGAAAAACCAGTCGAATATCATTCTTCTGGAAAATTTCCATCGCGTCCCGGCCGTTCGCGGCGTGGAAGAATTCGATTCTATCCGCGGCTTCTTTCAGGTTTTCGCGAATTACCTGCTCGACGATGGTGCGCATCAGTTCGGAATCGTCGACTATCAATAGCTGCATTTTTAGACTGGCACCGCTATGCGGAATACCGTTTCTTGATCGCTTGTCGTAACCGTCACGGTGCCGCGCAGTGCAGCGACAGTTGATGCGATGTATTCCATGCCCAGGCCGCGCCCCGCTTCAAGCGTTGCAGACTTATGGGCAGACGTCAATCCCTTTTGGAGTATGTCCTGCAAGGGGATGGTTTGGCCTGATGGCAGACCAGCAATGCCCCTGCCGTCTTGCCGGTAAGTAAGTTCGACGCAATCGCCTGCATGTATTGCCGTGAGAGAAATGCTTAGCGATTGTGGTTTGCCGCGCTCAAGACGCTCCTCGGCGTTTTCGAGTCCATGTGCAAAGGTGTTGCGCAGTAACTGCACTATCACATTGTGCAGGCTTTGCACTGCCTGCTCGGTGCCGGCGCCGAATGAGACTTCTACACCTGCAGGCACGGAATATTCCGCAGCTTTCCGGTTGATTTGGTTGAGCCAGAAAAGCCGCAGTTGCTCCAGTTCAGTCTTTTCGGAGTGCTGCTCTGGCTCGCCGACAAGCTCGCGGATACGCGCCACCAGTTTCTCCCGCCCGACTATTAGTCCCTCGCAAGCGTTTATCAAGCGAGAGATCTCATGCCGCAGAAATCGGGAGTCGTTTTCACCCCCATTAATTGCCTGCGCCAGATAGTCTTCCAGTTCGTGTAACCTTTCTGCAAGTGGAATAAAGCCCAGTTGCAGCGCATTACCCTTCAGGGCATGGGTCTTTGACGCAAAGGCTGTCAGCAGATTGCGGTCGCTGCCAAAAGCACCGATCAGCTGCTTGCCGTCACGCAGGAATTCTTTCTGCTGCACCATGAAGGCATCGAGTATCGAGGCCGGTACGCGCATCATGTTGATGATTGCATCGAACTCGGCGCGCTTGGCGGCTTCCGCGAGGGAGATTTTTTCCTGCAGGGTTACACCGTAAGTTTCGTCGACCACAGTCACAAGCAGCCGGTGTACTTCGCCGTCTGTCTCACCCGCGAGCGGCCTGAAGGAAAATCGCAGGTGCCGCACTTCGCCCTGGGCGTTACGGTAGGTAACCTGGCGCAATGGATTGGCTTTTTCAAGCATGGGCGCACTGATGTCTTGTCCTGAGAAGCAGACTTCGATGTAGCGATCAACCGCCGAGCTGAGTTTTTCGTCGCTGAACAGTTCACTGAAACGGCGATGCGCGATTTCTTTCACACCGAAGATCGTTAGCGTTGCTGCGGAATACTCAGCCTGTATTATACCTCCGCGGTCGATGGTGAGCACGCCCTGTTCGAGTGCTTCAAGCATTTCTGAGATTTCACGAGTCCGGGCAGCGATGCGACGCTCCATCTGCGTCGAGTACTCGCCGAGTTCCTGCGCCATCAGGTTCATCGCATAGGCAAGGTCTGACAGCTCGTCGCTGCTGCCTGTTTCAATGCGAACCGAAAAATCCCTCTGGCCGATGCGTATGGCCGCCTTCTGTATTGCCTCGAGCGGTTTGAGCAGCAGCTTGCTTGTCGCAGATGCGACCATTACCGCCAGCAACAGAACGCCGACGATGATATAGTAGCCGGTGACCTTGAGGCGAAAAAGCGCATCGAATTCCGTTGCGGCGGAAAAGTCGATGACGAGCAGCGCGACCACGCGGCCCATCGCATCGCGTATAGGTGTGTAACCAGCAATGAATACACCGGAAGTCTCTGTACGGTAGCTGTTGCTGACCGCAACTTCGCCGTTCAACGCCGCTGACACAGCGAACTGCTGCTTAACGGCAAAGATGTCGCCGATACGGTAAAGCTTCTCGTGGGGGTCAATGCGTCCATTGTTGTCGCGATCGATTTCTTCAAACTCGTCAGCGGCAAGCACGCGCAGGTGCATGGGCGTAATCTCATGCATCTTCACGCCGGAAATCCACACCCTGTGGATTTGTGGCTCGTTGCCCTCTGCCACATGGTCTGCGGAAAGAATCGTCTCATGCGCCGCTGATTTTCCCGAAGCAAAGCGCAGCCGCCGCAGTTTTTGCACAATAATCTGGTACGCGGTTGTGCGGATGATTGCAGTTTTTTCCTCTTCGCTCAGCGCGGAAATAACGGCTCCCTTAACTCCGGGTGGCAGCGCGGCTGCGCCTCGCGCAGAGTTGAGTGTGCTATCGAGTGTTTGCAGATATTTGATATCTGCCGGGGTCAGAAGGGTTACTCCCAGTTTGCCGAAATCCTTAACCCGGCTTACCATTTGTGACCAGATTTGTGCGCTCGTCATCTGGTAGTAGTAGATGAGGCTGGTAACGGTCGCACCGACTGCGACCAGAAAGATCGCGGCAGCCAGACGAAAGCGGAAATTGAAAAGCTTACCCAGCATTACCCATGCGTCGCAATACTTGTTCGTGTATGCCCGGGCTTGCGGCAATAATGGATTTACCCTTTACGGCGTTCGCCCCGGCAAAGTCTGTGATGATACCGCCGGCACCGCGCACGACTGGCACAACAGCCATAATGTCCCACGGATTCATGACCGGGTCGATCATGATGTCGGCATAGCCTGCTGCGAGCAGTGCGTAGCCATAACCGTCCGCCCAGGTGCGCCAGAATTTCACCTCGGCGCATAGGCCAGCAAAATCTGCGTTGGGATGGTGCTCGGCGACATGGCGCGCATCGGTTACCAGCAGGGTACATTCAGAAAGATTCTGTGCAGCCCGTATCCGAGCCGGGCGATTGTTGAAGAAACATTCTTTGTTATTGCCCCAAACAAGCTCGTTCAGCACCGGCTGATAAATCGCGCCGCATGCGGGCTCATCTCTATGCATCAGGGCAATGAGGGTCGTGAACAGGGGAACTCCGGTAATGAAACTTTTGGTGCCATCGATGGGATCGAGTACCCAAACAAACTCGGCATCCGCGCGGTGGTTGCCATGCTCTTCGCCGATGATCCCGTGGTCGGGAAACTCTTTGAGTATCAGGTCGCGCAGCCGCGATTCGATTTCAATATCTGCTGCCGTCACAGGTGAGGCGTCGGCTTTGCTGACCATGCCGATTTCTTCGAGCGGCTTTTTGAAGAACTTTGCAGAAACTTCGCGGCTGATCGCTGTGGCCTGCGGTAGCAGGGAGAGGAAAATATCCTGGGCAGATTTCATAGGCAATCGCTACGCTTTTTCAATTTCCTCTGCCTTGATACCGTGCATCGTGTGTGGCATCATTTCGCGGTCATGGTAAAGCAGGCTATAAGTTCCGTCTGCATGCGCTTCGGCAATTTCGGCTGTTGAGCCAGGCATAATGATCACTCCCTCAAATATGTGCGGGGGTTTCTTTATCTTAACCTTATCTCCGGGACTGAACTGCGCCATAACGCAGAACGCAATTCCATAAGGGCAATAGTCAGTAAAGGGAAGTTAGGCCGTCCTTTTCATAAGGAACGGTGACCGGACCAAATCGGGTATTGAGGTCGAGGTGGAATTTCATCGCATACCTGAGCTGGCCAGAACGCAGCATATCGACGACACCTTTTTTTAGCCCCAGCAGCTTCAGCGTGACTGGCAGAACCACGGCCATCGATTTATCCTGCCCGACGAGGCGTTCGACCGTTACTTCTGAAGTCGAGACCAGGTTATCCTGAAGAGAAAACTCGTAGCGGAAGCGGCGAATATCGAGTTCAAAGTCATGGTTATTGGTCACCCTGATATGGAGCATCAGCGTGGCCGATGTGACCCCCAGTTCGGCGAGCGCAATTTTCGTGATTTCGAAGCGCGGCCTGTCTGGTACCGGAATTTCTCCTTTCTCGGCGATATCAAAGCTCAGGTCGCCAACGGGTGAGTCGAGAACAATCTTGCCTGTAAAGCTGAAAGGTAGCGCCTTCTTGGTCAGCGCACCGGCTATACCGGAACGCATACCCGCATAGCTGACGCTCAGCGGCAGGGCAACTATACTCAGCGCATTTGCCGCAATCGTCGTTTTGTCCTCTTTCTGGCCGCGAACAAGCCGCTCACCGTCGACGTCGAGTGTGTACTCAAGGCGGTTGAGCGTTGCCCCCACGGAATTGGGATTATTGATCTTTACGTGCACAACCAGTTCGGCGCCAGTGAGTGCTATATTCCGGATTTCAACCCGGTCAACGCCGATTTGCGGCGGATCAAAGATTTTTTTCGCCAGCGAAGCACATTGCAGGCCGGCAGAGACCGCTATCGCGGCAACGATGTAGCAGGATAAATGGCGGTTACGCATCACATGAGCCCGAGTTGCAGTTTTGCTTCATCGGACATCATGCCGGTGTGGAATGGTGGCTCCCATACAAGCTCGATTTTTACGGATTTCACACCCTCAACAGTTTGCACTTTGTTTTGTATTTCGGAGGGCAGTGATTCAATCGACGGGCAATTCGGCGAGGTGAGGGTCATGTCGATGCGCACATTGTTCTCGTCGTCGATGTCGATGCCGTAGATCAGGCCAAGGTCATAGACATTGACGGGGATTTCCGGATCGTAACACGTACGGATGACGGCAATGATATTTTCTTTCAGGTCGTCGTGCGACAGCGCCGCGCTCACAGCTCCTCCTCCGTGATGCCGAAAAATTCGCGTGCCGGCCCTTCAGGCACGTAATCAAAGAACTGCCGCTCAGAGGAATGGATCAGCATCTGCTCGGCCACGCTGCGTGCAAGACCACGTGCCATCAGGTAAGTGAGCGCTTCCTCGTCGATGAAGCCAACCGTCGAACCGTGCGTGCACCGGACATCGTCGTGCATAATATTCAGGAATGGTTGCGCGTCGATGCGCGCACCGGCAGAAAGGGCAATCCCCCGGTGCAACTGGTGTGCTTCGGTTCCACTGGCGCCGGGGTCGACCGTGATACGGCCGGTGAAGCTGATCTGCGAAGCGTCGCGTGCATAAGAGTAGAATTTCTGTTCGGTCCGGCTGTTGCCTGCCAGGTGCCGCACGTTGACTTCGATAGCGGTTGCGGTCGTAGACTGCGTGCGTGTCAGGCCGGTAAACGTCGCTTCGGTACCTGCCCGCACGCTCGCTTCGTACGTGAAGCGCGCGGCCGTATCGTCGAGCAGCGAGTACAGGTCAAAGCGGGCGTGTTCGTCCGCTTTGACCGTGAGCTGCAGGTCACGTGCCGGCCCCCGCGCAAGCAGAAAAATCTTTGCAGCCGCATGGGCTGCGAGATGGATATTCACCGCGAGCGCACCATCTGCCGCTGTGAGCGGCATAAACACCTGAACTATGCCTGAGGTAATGTTTAGGCTGAGCGTCTCGAGCTGGCTGAGCACGCTGCCTTCGAGGTACACCTCTCCGGGTTCAGTTAATCTGATCTGGGCCTGCTTGCCTGTAACGTTGCAGGTATGCCCGGGTGACCTGCTCTGCCCGGCAACCAGTGAGATCGTCTGTGTTTGCTGCGCGAGTGGCATCTTAGTCGTACCCGTTGGCTTCGATACGGTGGACTATCTCCATGCCGCCCGATTCAATAATTTTCCCGCCGGCAAGTACGTGTACGTGCTGCGGTTCAATATACTTCAGAATTCGCGAGTAGTGGGTAATGACAACCATACTGCGCACCCCGTTGCCTTCACGCATGACGTTGACGGCTTCTTTGGCCACCAGTTCGAGCGCATCGACGTCGAGGCCGGAATCAATTTCGTCGAGCACCATGATTTTCGGCTCGAGCAGAGCCATCTGCAGAATTTCGTTCTTCTTTTTTTCACCACCCGAG
>Ga0272446_1007298_pt1 | contig 11046 bp, 11 predicted proteins | sample YNPCB0061_FD_194587 | JGI IMG/M metagenome (GOLD analysis project Ga0272446, IMG submission 194587) | Hot spring microbial mat communities from Yellowstone National Park, WY, United States - YNP-CB-006-1 | ecosystem: Environmental > Aquatic > Thermal springs > Hot (42-90C) > Sediment | place...
GCCGGGGGCAGCGTGACGCGGAAGGTGCTGCCCACGCCGGGCTGGCTCTCCACCGTCAGCTCGCCGCCCGCGCCGACGACGATGTTGCGCGACACCGAGAGGCCCAGGCCCGTGCCGCGGCCGACGGGCCTGGTGGTGAAGAAGGGGTCGAAGATCTTCGGCAGCACGTCGGCGGGGAAGCCGCGCCCGGTGTCGTGCACCTCGATGACGGCGTTGCCCTCGGCGTCGGTGGCGCAGCTGACGCGGAGCTCGTTCCGCTCCGGGTCGCCTCCGTCGGGCATCGCCTGCGACGCGTTGATGAGCAGGTTCAACACCACCTGGCCCAGGCGCGTCTCGTCGAGGCCCACCTTCGGCGCGGGCTCCAGGTGCTTCACCAGCCGCGCTCGGTGGCGGATCTCGGCCCACGCCATGCCCACGGCGGCCTCGATGGCGCGGTGCGGCTCCACCGCGCCGTCCTTCGGCGATGCGGCGCGCGAGAAGGTGCGCAGGTCCCTCACGATGTCGCGGATGCGCTCGGCGCCGCCCTGCGTCTCGGCCAGCAGCTCGGCCACCTCGGACAGCTTCGCGGCGCGCACCGCGTCGTCCACGTGCGCCGGCCGCGACAGGTCCGACACCTTCTGCTGCGCGTACGCGAGGTTGCCCATCACGTACGTCAGCGGGTTGTTGATCTCGTGGCCCACTCCCGCAGCGAGGCCGCCCACCGCGGCCAGCCGGTCCCACTGGATGGCCTTCACCAGCAGCTGCTTGCGCTCGGTGACGTCGCGCGCGAGCACCACGGTGGCGGGCGTGCCTTCCCAGTCCTGCTTCGCGGCGATCCACTCGAGGTCCACGGCGACGCCATCGGCGCGCTGCACGCGCCCCTCGACCGGCGCGGCCTTCGCCTGCGTCACCGCGCCGCGCACCGCCTCGAGGTCCGCCGGGGCCACGAAGTCCCACAGCACGCGCCCTTCGGCTTCGTGCCGGTCGCCCAGGCCAGCACTGCGGCCAGCGACGGGTTGGCGCGAAGCACGTGGCCCTCGCCGTCCAGCACGCCGATGGCGATGGGCGCCGTGTCCAGCACTGCGCGCAGGCTGACTCGCGAGCGCTCGAGGGCCGCGGTCGCGCGGTCCACCGCGGCCGACAGGCGCCGCCGGTCGAGGACGTCGAAGCGCCCCAGCGTCAGCACGGCCATCACGCTCATGCCCACCGCGAGCACCGAGCGGAGCAGCTCCACCCGCAGCCCCGTCGCGGCGAAGAAGGCGGGCCGGTTGAGGACGCTCGCCGGGGAGAAGTCCGCGGCAGGGCCCACGATGATGGTCGCCCCGTAGGCGGCGAGGACCACGGCGAGGCCGCGCACGGGCCAGGGCGGAGACGTCAACGGCCCGTCCCAGCGCACGCGAGGCCGCGCGAGGAAGCAGGCGGCCGCGAGCGCGCCCGGCGTGCCGATGAGCCACCGCGCGGCCACGTTGAGCGGCACGGGCCCTCCCAGCACCGACGCGGCGACGAGGCACAGCGTCCCGGTCGCGAACGCGGCCCCCACCCCGCGCCGCCGCACGCGTGGCTCCCGGCCGAGCAGCGCGAGGCTCACCGCGAAGCACGCCAGGAGGACGAACGACAGGCTGGCCAGGAGCGCGCTGCGGGCCTCCCGCGCCGGCGTGCTGCCCCGCAAGAGCGTCCACAGCTCGAGCCACTCGGCGGCGGCGTGGGTGAGGCCGAACAGGGCGAGGAACGAGAAGACGGCGGCGAGCGGCTCGTCGCGCAGGGGCCACAACCGCGCAGAGACGGCGACGGCCATGGCGAAGAACGCCAGCCCGTACGCAAACAGAACGACCTGCAGGTCGATCGCGCCCATGCCGTGCGCGGCTCGTACCGGTCGCCCCCCAACCGCCGTCGCCCGTCGAGCCGAAGCGTCGACCGCGGCGGGCGCGCCGTCCACGCCGACACGCGACCACCTCAGCAGCGGCGCTTACCGGCCTGCGAAGGGCGCCGCGCGCCTCACACGTGCTTGGGCTGCTTGTTGTTCGCGCGCTGGACGAACTCCTCGAGCTCGCCCGACACGCGCGACGCGTCGATGAGCGTCTTGTAGCGCCCCAGCGGCAGGTCGAGCGGCCCGGCGGCCGTCATCACCCACAGGGACAAGTCGTAGCCCGTCGGCACCTTCGTGATGGGCCACTGCTGGACGCGCAGCTCGACGCGCGCCAGCTCGAGCGGCTCCCCATCGAGGAGCAGCCGCCCCGTGGTGCGCACCAGCGTGTGGTTGCGGCGCTTGAGCGCCCCCAGCGCCTTCAGCGTGCACAACGGCAACACCACCAGCCCCACCACCACCCAGGCCAGCGACGCGGGACTGCCGAGCTCGAAGGCGCGGAACAGGGGCCAGTAGGCGGCCGTCGGCAACGCCCACAGCACGGCGCGGCGGAAATCGGGCGCGATCTCGAGCTGGATGCAGTCGGGGCGGGGTTGGCTCAAGCGAACGCGCGACATGACGGGCTTTCTGTCACCGAGTGTAGCGCCCCGGAGAACCCTGCGCAGGCTCGTCTGTTCCCCGCAACCCCGTGAAAACCGGTGGCGTCGGGCGCGATGCGCTACAGTCCCGCCAGCGATGAGCCAGGACGACGACCAGGACGGAGCCGAGCGCCGCCGCCACCCGCGCACGCCGCTCCACATCCTCGTGCAGTTCCGCTTCAACACCTTCGAGGACTTCCTGGCCGAGTACTCGCTCAACATCTCGCCCGGCGGCATGTTCATTCGCACCGACGAGCCCAGCGACGAGGGCTCGATGATCTACCTGCAGTTCTCCCTGAAGGACGGCAGCCGCCTCATCGAGGGCATGGGCAAGGTGGTGCGCGTCAACCCGCCCGGCGTGAAGGAACGCCCCGCGGGCATGGGCGTCGAGTTCGTCAACTTCGACGAGGAGTCGATGGCGCTCATCGAGGAGATCTGCGCGTCGCGGCAGTCGGCGAAGAACTGAACGCGCCATGGGCCTCCGCGCACGCCTGCTGCTGGCCTTCCTGGTGCCCACGCTGCTGGTGCTGGCCGTGGGCGGCTACCTGCTCTACCGCGCCAGCCGCAACGTGCTGGAAGACGAGCTCGGCCGCTCGCTCGCGGACATCGCCGGGGCCGTCTCGTCGCAGCTGAAGGCCGACCGCGTGTGGAGCCTCACGCCCGAGGACGCGCAGGGCGAAGGCAGCCGCACCTTCCGCTCGCTCGTCGCGCAGCTGACCGAGACGAAGGACCGGGTGGGCGTGCGCCGCGTGCTGGTGGTGGACACCGAGCGCCGCGCGCGGCTGGACGTGGGCGGGGGCCTCCCGCCGATGGCCGAGGCGACGGAGCTGTTGCGCGACTCGCTCGAGCTGGCCCGCGTCTTCGAGGGACGCCCGGCCTCGTCGCAGGTGCTCTTCGAGGGCACCGACGGCCGGCTCTACAAGACGGGCTACGCGCCGCTCCTGCAGGACGGGAAGGTGGTGGGCGCCGTCGCGGTGGAAGGCAGCGCCGCCTTCTTCGGCCCGCTGGAGGGCCTGCGCAACGCGTTCCTCGGGCTGCTGGTCGTCACCCTGCTCATGCTCGCCGCGGCCGCGGTGCTGGTGGCGCAGGGCCTCACCACGCCCATCGAGCGGCTGGTGCAGAGCGCGCTGCGGATCGGCGGCGGCGACCTGTCCACGCCCGTCGACGGCGAGCGCGGGAAGGAGATCGCCATTCTCGCGCGCGAGCTCGAGGCGATGCGCCAGGCGCTCGAGAGCCGCGACCGGCAGCTGAAGCTGATGCTGGGCGGCGTCGCGCACGAAGTGAAGAACCCGCTCGGCGGCATCGAGCTGTTCGGCGGGCTGCTGGACGAGGAGCTGAAGGCCGCCACGCCGGATCTCGCCGAGGCGCAGGCGCACCTCTCGCGCATCCACCGCGAGCTCGACTACCTGAAGCGCATCGTCGAGGACTTCCTGGTCTTCGCGCGCGAGCAGAAGCTGCAGCTGGCGCCGGTGGACGCGAAGCACCTCGTCGACTCTGCCGCCGCGCACCTCGCTGGCGAGGCGGCGTCGAAGCGCGTGACGCTGAGCGTGTCCGCGGAGGCCGCGCCGCTGTCGGGCGACGAGAGCCTGCTCACCAGCGCGCTCGTCAACCTGGTGAAGAACGCGGTGCAGGTGTCGAAGGAAGGCCAGGCGGTGACGCTGTCGGGCCGCGTCGACGGCGGGCGCTACGTCATCGAGGTGCGCGACGAAGGCCCCGGCATTCCCGCCGACGTGCTGCCCCGCATCTTCGAGCCGTTCTTCACCACCCGTGAGAAGGGCACGGGGCTGGGCCTGCCGCTCGCGCGCAAGCTGGTGGAGGCGCACCGCGGCGCGCTGTCCGCCAGCTCGCAACCGGGGCGGACCGTCTTCACCGTCACGCTGCCGACGGGCTGAGTCAGCCGCGGTACGTCCAGTGCCAGGGCTCGCCGCGCACGTCGTTGACGAAGCCGTAGCGCCGGCCGTTCGCCGCCAGCCACCGGTACGCCGCCGACGAGTAGCTGCCGTTGGTCGACACGTCCACCGACAGCCCGCCCTGGTGGTTCGAGTACCCGGGCCGCGCCGCGAGGTTTCCGCGCCCCGCGCGGTACAGGTTGTAGAGGTACGTCTGCTCGGCCATCGTGCGGAAGCCGCTCACCGGCACGAGGCTGACGCCCGCGCGCGCCGCGTCCGCCTTCATGCGGTTGAAGGCCGCCGCGGCGTCGGTGCGCAGGTACTTGCCGTTGCCGATGGGCGCGACGCTGAGGCTCACCGGCCGGCCATTCACGTAGCCCGTGGTGCGCGTGCCGCCCGAGACTGGCGGCGGGCGGCTCGCGCTCGCCCCGCCCGACGCGCCCTGCACCCCCAGCGAGCCCCACGTGCGCGGGCCGACCACGCCGTCCACCGCGAGGCCGTGCTTGCGCTGGTAGTCCTTCACCGCCGCCAACGTCTTCGGGCCAAAGATGCCGTCGACGGCCAGGCGGTAACCGCGATCGTTCAGCTTCCTTTGCAGCAGCGCCACGTGCAGGCCGCGCGAGCCGTAGCGCGCGAGCGCCATGCCCGAGGTGGCGGCGGTGGCGGTGCGTCGGGCGGCGGATACCTGGGTCATGGACGTGTTCTCCTGCAAGCCCCTTTGAGGAGAATTCTCACACCTCCCCAATCGCGGTTGCTTTCCGGATTTCTCACGTTATCCCGGGTGGATACGTGCACTTGACGCTTACAGAAAGAACGGGCCGGCGCTGGTTCCCTGGCAGCGCCGGCCCGGACAGGCGGGCACGAGACTCCTGGTGAGGCCGTCAGAGGATCATGCCGCCGTCGAGGTCGAAGGTGTAGCCGCCGTCGCGCGTGCCGCCCGGGCCGCCGGGGCCGGTCTCGGTGATGGTGCTGTCGGGGCAGCCGTAGATGATGGACAGCCTGGCGCCGGGGGTGTTGGCGAGCGCGTCGCACGCCGGGCCGTACAGCGTGATGCGGTTGGTGGCGCTGGTGTATTCCCAGCCGGCGACGCGGTTGGGGTCGCGGGGGACGAACTGCCCGTCGATGGCCACGAAGAGCTTGCTCGCGTTGGGCGGCGTCTGCGCGAGGCGGAAGTCACAGCCGACGGCCCCCTGCGCGATGGACGAGAGCGCCTGCTGCAGCTCGGCCGGGTTGTCCGCCTGGTAGTAGCGCTGCGAGCCCATGCGCGCGGTGCCGCCGCGCACGGCCATTTCGTTGAGGTTGCCCTGGTCGACCGCGCCGCCGAAGCCGACCGTGTACGTGCGCACGCCCTTCGCGAAGAGGTCGCTCACCGCCTGCACCGGGTCGCCGCCGCAGTTCTCCTTGCCGTCGGTGATGACGAGCACGAAGTTGGCGCGCGCCGGGTCCGACAGCTCGGGCACCTGGCGGGCCACCGTCAGCGCGCCGGCCACCGGCGTCTGGCGCCCGTCGGCGGTGGAAGGCAGCGCCGCCGCGATCGCCGCCGCGTTCGACGGGCCCGGCGTCACCAGCACGTTGCCCGGGTGGCAGATCTGGCTCTGGTACGAGAACATCTGCAGCCCGAAGCGGATCTGCGCGCCGGTGCTCGAGGTGAGCGCCTTCACCGCCTCGACGGCCGCGGCCCACTTCGTCGTGCCGCCCACCGTCTCCATCATGCTGCCCGAGTGGTCGAGGACGATGAGCATGTTCGCCTCGGTGCGGGCGGCCTCGAACTTCTCGCCGCCGCACGACGCCGGCCCCGCGTCGGCGCCCGTGCCGCCGCCCGTCGCCGGCGGAGGCTTGCAGGTGCCGCCCGGGTTGCAGGTGCCGCTCGCGCAGTCGGCGTTCGTCCCGCACATGTTCCGCGGCACGCAGCCGCCGCCCGCGCTGCAGAAGTGGTCGATGGCGCACTGCGCGTCGTTGGCGCAGACGTAGGCGCACACCCCCGAGCCCAGGCACACGGAGCCCAGGCCGCACTGGGCGGACGTGGTGCACACCGGCGGTGGAACGCCACAGGACGAGGCGAAGGCACCCAGCGTGAGGCCGACAGCGGAAGCAAGGGCGAGGTGACGCATGGCGGGCGGCTTTCGGTCAGAAGGTGAAGGCCATGGCCAGGGACGCGAGCGCGAAGCAGCACGCCAGCATCGCCCAGCCGTCGAAGCGCACCGGCTCGGTCCACGCGTCGTCCAGCCCGTCGTCGTCCTCGAGGTCGGCGTCCGCGTCTTCGGTCTGCCAGCCCCGCGGCGGTTGGCGGTGCGGCGTCGCCTTCTTCGCCGTCACGCCAGCGGCGACCACCGGCACCACCTTCGCGGGCGCGGCGACGGCGACGGGCGCGGGTGCCGGGGCCGCGGCGAGGCCGGCCCACTTCGCGACGACGTCGGCGTCGGGCGAGAGGCCGAGCTCGTCCATCACGTCGAGGAGATCCGACAGCACGTACGCGCAGCTGAACGGGCGCTCGGCCGGGTCGGCCACCAGCATGGACACGACGAGCTCGTCGAGGGCTTCGTCCAGCGCCGGGTTGAGGCGCGACGGCGGGGGCACCTCGTCGTGCCGGGCGATGGACAGCCGCGCGCGCGCCTGCGCCGGCGTGAGGCCCGTGAAGAGCTGGAAGAGCACGCCGCCCACCCCATGGATGTCGGCCAGCACGTCGGTGCCTTCGCCCGCGCCGCGCAGCGCGACGTGGCCGTCGGCCGAGACGGAGAAGCTGGCCGCGTCGACGGTGCCGGCCGTCTTCTTCTGGGCGTGGAGGTCGCCGAGGGCGCGCACCACGTCGTGGGCGAGGAGCAGGGCGACCTCCATGGGCACGCGCGCGCCGGGAGTGCGGTCGAGAAGCGCCTGCAGGGAGCTGGACGGGAGGGAACGAGGCATGCGGGGGAATAAAGCAACGCCCCGGCCAACCGCAGGTGCCCGGAATCGCGGCGGTCCTTCAGCGGGTGGAGGATCACTGTCGTGGGCACCTGGCGTGCGCGTGCGCCACTTCGACGTTCGTTGACAGCGCGAATGGGGAGTAAGAGCCCACGTGCCACCTCGAGTGCACACCCCGCGCGCCGCGCGGTGGCTCACAGAGGCCGAACCAGGAGAACCGACATGGACATGGGCATGACGAAGAAGCTGGCGTACGGCTACGACGAGGCGCTCGAGAAGGTGCCCGCGGCCCTGAAGGCGGAAGGCTTCGGCGTGCTGACCTCCGTCGACATGAAGGAGACCCTCAAGGCGAAGCTGGGCGTCGACTTCCGCCGCTACATCATCCTCGGGGCGTGCAACCCGCCCTTCGCGCACCGCGCGCTGTCGAAGCACCTCGGCTTCGGCCTGCTGATGCCGTGCAACGTCACCATCTACGAAGGCGACGACGGCAAGGCGGTGGTGCAGGCCGTCGACCCGATGCTGTCGGTGGCGCCGAAGGTGGGGCCGGAGCTCGCCGAGTTGGCCGGCGAGGTGCGCGCGAAGCTGGAGAAGGCGCTGGCGTTGATGTGAGCGTCACCGCGCCGCGGCGCGGGCCTTCTCGAGCATCCGCTTGAGCGCGGGCTCATCGGCGCGCGCCAGCGCCTCGTCCCAGCCGAGCCACTGGGCGCCGTGCGACTCGTTCGGGTCGTGCGCGAGCGCGTCGGGGTTTGCCGCCACCACCAGGTAGCGCACGTCGAGGTGGCGGTGCTCCGGGTCGGCCTTCCGCGCGGGGATGACGTGCACGTCGACGTCCAGCGGGCGCGGCGCGGTGGGGTGCAGCTGCACGTCGAGGCCGGTCTCTTCGCGCGCCTCGCGCAGCGCCGTGGCCGCCATGTCGCCGCCGTCGGCGTGGCCGCCGGGCTGGAGCCACCGCTGCAGCTTGGCGTGCAGCACCAGGCACACGCGCTCGCCGGCGGGGTCCACCACCACCGCGCTGCCGGTGAAGTGCGCGGGCCACTGCGTGCGCGAGAAGGGCTGGGCGAGCGACTCGGCGAACTCGCGCATCACCTGGAGGTCGACGCGCTCCTGGTCATCGGCGGCCTCGTGCGCGGCGAGGAGGGCGGCGAGCGTCACGACGCGGCCTCCGCGGTGAAGGGGCGCGGCTGTTCCACCTGCGAGAGGAACCCGTCGGCCGCGGCGCCGCGCGCACGTTGCAGCTCGTCGGCCGTCACCGGCACCAGCCACAGCAGCGTCACCGGGTCTCCGTCGACGTCGGGCAGCGGCACGGGGGCGCCATACTTCGCGCCGCTGGCCACCAGCACGCCGGCGTAGGTGGTGCCCTTGAAGGCGTCGGAGGGGATGGTGTGCCCGTGGCCGAGCCACGAGTAGCGGCGCCACGGCAGCTCCGAGGCGAGCGTGAGGAATCCCGCGATGCGCTCGCGCAGGACGTCCGGCGTGCCGTGCGGCACCGCCAGCGCCAGCTCGACGCGGCGCAGGGGCCGTGGCTCCCTCGCCGACAGCTCGACGCCCGGCATCGGCCGCTGCGACATGCCCACCGTGGCGATGACGACGGCGCGGTCCGACTCCCAGGCGCCCAGGCCCTGCGGCGGCCAGTCCTGCGCGTCCTCGAAGTACGTCGTCTCGCGGCCGAGCGCCTGGCCGAGCGCCTGGCGCACCGCCTTGCGTCGCTGCTCCCACGCCAGCTTCGAGTCCCAGCTGTCCCAGTACCGCTGCGCGTCCTTGAAGCGCGTGGCGATGGGCCCAGACTGCTCGAAGCGCCAGGCGAAGGGCGCGTCGGCCACCACGTCGCGCGCGTAGCCGGGGCAGTCTTCGTGGCCCTGCCATGGCACCGTGCAGGCCAGCACGTCGGGGCCTTCGAAGAGCGCCACGCCGTTGCCGTCGGGCAGCCAGACCAGCCTGCAGCGCGTCGGGTCCAATGGCGCGCCGGCCTCGGGCCTCGCGCAGAAGCGGGCGGGCATCAGCGGCGCGTCGCCCTTCTCCATGTCCTCGCGGGAGACGTCGGGCGGCGCCGGCAGCCGGTTGCGCACCCACGTGGCGCGCAGCGCCTGGCCGGTGCCCTCGTGGAAGTACTGGTACAGGTACACGACGCGCCCGTCGTCCTCCACGACGGCCTCGGCGTTGCCGTTGGGCGACTCGGAGCGCAGCACCACGTCTTCGGCCATGGCGCCCGACTGTAGTCCGCTAGAGTGCGGCGCATGGCGCGAATCCTCGTCATCGACGACAACGACACGATGCGCGAAGGCATGACGGTGACGCTGAAGAAGGCGGGGCACGACGTGCTGGCCTTTCGCAGCGGCGTCGACGGCGTCGCGGCCTTCAAGCAGAAGGGCGCGGACCTCGTCGTCACCGACCTGAAGATGGACGCGATGGACGGCATCGAGGTGGTCAAGCAGCTCAAGGCCCACGAGCCGAACGTGGTGGCGATGGTGGTAACGGCCTTCGGCACCATCGAGACGGCGGTGGAGGCGATGCGGCAGGGCGCGCACGACTTCATCACCAAGCCGTTCCCGCCCGACGTGCTGCGCGCGAAGGTGGACGCGGCGCTGCAGCTGTCGCGACTCGGCGCGCAGCTGGTGAAGGAGCAGGCCCGCAGCGAGGCGTTGTCGAAGGACTCCGCGGAGAAGGTGGGCAAGAGCCTGGTGGGCGAGTCGGAGCCGATCCAGAAGCTGCTGGCGCAGGTGCGGCGCGCGGCGGCCACCGACGCCACGGTGCTGGTGCACGGCGAGTCGGGCACGGGCAAGGAGCTGGTCGCCCGCATGCTGCACGACCTCTCGCCGCGCAGCGCGGGGCCCTTCATCACCACGCACTGCGCCGCGCTGGCCGAGACGCTGCTCGAGAGCGAGCTGTTCGGCCACGAGCGCGGGGCCTTCACCGGCGCGGTGAAGAAGAAGCTGGGCCGCTTCGAGCTGGCCGACGGCGGCACGCTGTTCCTCGACGAGATCGGAGAGATCAGCCCGTCGGTGCAGACCAAGCTCCTGCGCGTGCTGCAGGAGCGCGAGATCCAGCGCGTCGGCGGCGAAGAGACGGTGAAGGTGGACGTGCGCGTGGTGTGCGCGACGCACCGCGACCTGAAGGCCGAGGTGGCCGCTGGCCGCTTCCGCGAGGACCTCTACTACCGCCTGCACGTGGTGCCGCTGACGCTGCCGCCGCTGCGCGAGCGCCCGGAGGACATCGCCCTGCTGGTGAGGCACTTCATCGGCAAGCACGCGCCGCGCATCAACCCGAAGGTGAAGGCCGCGGCTCCCGACGCGCTGGCGGCGCTGGCCCGTTACGCGTGGCCGGGCAACGTGCGCGAGCTCGAGAACGCCATCGAGCAGGCGCTGGTGTTCGCCGAGGGCAGCGAGCTGACCGAGAAGGACCTGCCGGCCTTCCTGCAGGGCCCGGCGGCGCGCGCGGCACAGGCCCAGGGCGCGCTGCCCATTCCGCACGGCGACCGGCCGCTCCCCGACATCCTCGAGGACCTCGAGCGGCAGCTCATCGAGCGCGCCTACGAGAAGGCCAGGGGCGTGAAGACCGAGACGGCCCGCCTCCTCGGCATCAAGACCAGCGCGCTCTACTACAAGCTGGAGAAGTACGGCTTCATCCAGAAAGGTGAGACACCGCCTGAGTCGTGAACGCAGTCGGTGGGGCTCGCGCGACCCCGGCGAGACACGGCGGCGGCTCGTGGTTCCGCGCAGCTCCGCGGCGGCACATGGGTTGCTGACGCGCAACCGCCATGGGCCAGGCTGCGTCGGGG
>Ga0272446_1007299_pt1 | contig 11045 bp, 8 predicted proteins | sample YNPCB0061_FD_194587 | JGI IMG/M metagenome (GOLD analysis project Ga0272446, IMG submission 194587) | Hot spring microbial mat communities from Yellowstone National Park, WY, United States - YNP-CB-006-1 | ecosystem: Environmental > Aquatic > Thermal springs > Hot (42-90C) > Sediment | place...
GGCGCTCGATCCTCAGTGGCGAGCGGTCCCTGGCCGATCTCGAGGCCCTCGTCGCCGGCGGCGGGATCGACCCTCGACCGCGGTCCGGGCGCCAGGAGCTCCTCGAGAACCGGGTGAACCAGCGGATCTGGGCCGTCGAGTCGGGCGACGGCCGACGGACCGCCTGAGGCGACGGCGAGCCGCGGGTCGCCCGAACCGGATCGTGGTCGGCCGAGGGAGGACGGAGTCATGGCGGTCGTCATCGGGATCGACGTCTCGACGACGGCGACGAAGGCCGTCGTCGTCGACGAAGGCGGGGCGGTTCGCGGGATCGGAGCCGCCGAGTACCCCTTCGAGACGCCGCGGCCGCTCTGGAGCGAGCAGGATCCCGAGCTCTGGTGGACGGCGGCCCGTTCGGCGGTTCCGGCCGCCCTCGCCGCTGCCGGCGTTCCGGGCTCGGCCGTGGCGGCCGTCGGGCTGACCGGCCAGATGCACGGCGCCGTGCTGCTCGATGCCGCGGGCGCCGTCCTCCGTCCGGCGATCCTCTGGAACGATCAGCGAACGGCCGCCGAGTGCGACGAGATCCGCTCGCGCGTCGGCACCGAGCGTCTCATCGCCGTCACCGGCAACGATGCCCTCCCCGGCTTCACGGCCCCCAAGCTCGTTTGGGTCAAGCGCCACGAGCCGGAGGTCTGGCGGCGGATCGATCGGGTCCTCTTGCCCAAGGACTACGTCCGCCTCCGGCTGACCGGGGAGGCGGCCGTCGACAAGGCCGACGGGGCAGGGACGCTCCTCTTCGACCTCCGGGCCCGCGACTGGTCGCCGGAGATCGTCGTCGCCCTCGAGATCGATCCGGCGTGGCTGCCGCCGACCTTCGAAGGACCGGCGATCACCGGCACCGTCGGCCCGGCGGCGGCGGCCGCGACGGGTCTCGCCCCGGGCACGCCGGTCGTCGCCGGGGGCGGCGACCAGGCCGCCAGCGCGGTCGGGGTCGGAGCCACCGCGCCGGGGACGATGACGATCTCCCTCGGCACCAGCGGCGTCGTCTTCGCCCCGACCGACGCCCCGCTCGTCGAAGCGCGGGGTCGCGTCCACGCCTTCTGCCACGCCGTGCCCGGGCGCTGGCACCTCATGGCGGTCATGCTCTCGGCGGCCGGGAGCCTCCGCTGGTTCCGCGATACCCTCGCTCCGGGCGTCGACTACCCGACCCTCGTCGAGGCGGCGGCCGAGGTCCCGGCCGGGAGCGAGGGCTGCTACTTCCAACCGTACCTGACCGGGGAGCGGACGCCCCATGCCGACCCCCTCGCCCGGGGCGCCTTCGTCGGCCTCACGGTCCGCCACGATCGCCGTCACCTCGTCCGGGCGATCCTCGAGGGGGTCGCCTACGGGCTCCGGGACGGCCTCGAGCTCATGCGCGGAGCGGGGATCGCCCCGCCGGTGCAGATTCGGGTGACCGGAGGCGGCTCGGCGAGCCCCCTCTGGCGCCAGATCGTTGCCGACGTCCTCGAGGTCGAGGTCGCGACGGTGAACACGACCGAAGGGGCGGCCTACGGAGCGGCCCTCCTGGCCGCCGTCGGTGCGGGCTGGTTCGCCGGTGTCGACGAGGCGGCCGCCGCCTTCGTCCGGGCGACCCCGGCCGCCGTCCCCGGGCCGGACGCCGCCGTCTACGCCGAGGCGTACGCCCGGCACCGGACCCTCTACCCGACCCTCGCCCCCTTCTACCACGCCCTCCCGCCGGCCTAGCCGGCGCAGACGGTGCAGCCGGCGCAGACGGTCCAGCCGGCAGCCGGCGCAGATTGGGCGGGCCCTTACTGGGCGGCGAGCTCTTCGGGACCCAGCTCGCCGGGTCGGCGCCCGGCGATGATCATCGTCAGGATGTCGTCGGTGGTCACCGTGCCCCGCTCCACCGTCTCGACGATCCGGCCCTGGTACATGACGCTGATCCGGTCGGAGAGGTCGAAGACGTCGTGGATGTCGTGGCTGATGAGGAAGATCCCGATCCCCTCCTCCTTGAGCTGACGGATCAGGGCGTGGACCTGGGCCGTCTCGGCCGGGCCGAGGGCGGCGGTCGGTTCGTCCATGATGAGGATCTTGGCGTTGAAGTAGACGGCCCGGGCGATGGCGACCGACTGGCGCTGGCCGCCCGAGAGGCTGACGACGGGCTGCTTGAAGCGGGTGAAGTTCGGGTTCAGCCGCTGCATGACCTTGCGGGTCTCGGACTCCATCGCCGAGTCGTCCAGCTCGCCGAAGAGCGTCGTCAGCTCGCGGCCGAGGAAGACGTTGGCGGGGGCGTCGAGGTTGTCGGCCAGGGCGAGGTTCTGGTAGATCGTCTCGATCCCGTACTGCTTCGCGTCCCGCGGGTTCCGGATCGTCACCGGCCGGCCCTCGATGAGGATCTCGCCGGTGTCGGCCGGATGGGCCCCGGAGAGGGCCCGCATGAGGGTCGTCTTGCCGGCCCCGTTGTGACCGACGAGCCCGACGACCTCGCCTCGATGGAGGTCGATGGAGGCGTCCCGGACGGCGTGAACGCCGCCAAAGGAGACGTTGATGTTCCGCATCTCGACGAGCGGCACCGTGGCCGCGCTCATGGCCGAGGCCGTCGCCGAGGCGCCGGACCGCTCGAGCGTCGTGTCGTCCATGGGTCAAGCCACCTCCCTCACGTTCCGCGCCGGCGGTTCCAGCTGTCGAAGGCGACGGCGAGGACGAGGACGATCCCGGCCGCCACGTTCTGGCCCGGCGAGTTGACGCCGAGGAAGGCCAGTCCATAGGCGAGCGACTGCATGACGAAGGCTCCCAGCACCGCTCCGGGGATCGTCCCGATCCCGCCGGCGAAGGAGGTCCCACCGACGACCGCGGCGGCGATGACGTAGAGCTCGTAGCTCTCGCCGACGTCGAGGGTCGCCGCGTTCAGCCGGCCGACGGCGACGGCCGCCGCAAGGGAGGCGAGGATCCCCATGAGGATGAAGGTCTTCATGATCGTCCAGCGGGTGTTGATGCCGCCGAGCTCCGCGGCCTCGGGGTTGCCGCCGTAGGCGTAGACGTAGCGGCCGAAGCGACGCCGCCTTGCGATCCAGGTCATGACAATCGTGACCCCGATGAGGATGACGATCGGGTAGGGCAGCCCCATCGGGATGAGGAGGCCGCCCGGCGGCTCGGGGATCCCGTGCTGGCGCGCGTACTCGCTCGCCAGGGCCGGCGGCAGGTAGTTCATGTTGGCGAAGGCCGCCAGGCCCAGGACGATGAGACAGCCGACGACGGCGATGAGGACTTCGGCCCACATCGGTCGAACCGGGAAGCCGAAGCGCCGCCGCTGACGGCGCCCGTTGACGAGGAGGAAGACGAGGCCCAGGCAGGCCGCGATCCCGACGAGCCAGGTCAGCTCACCGCCGATCGAGCCGCGCGGGCCGCCCCCCAGGAGCTGGAAGGTCGGGTCGAGCCCGGTCACCGCCGCCCCGTTGCTGAGGTACCAGACCGCCCCCCGGATCGAGAGGAGGCCACCCAGGGTGACGACGAAGGAGGGCACCCGGCCGTAGGCGATGATGAAGCCCTGGAGGGCACCGAATCCCGCCCCGATGGCGATCCCGATGGCGAGGGCGACGGCCCAGCGGAAGGGAAAGTCCGGACCGAGGCCGACGACCCGCGGCAGCCAGTCGGTCATGAGCAGGGCGTAGCTCATGGCGACGAAGCCGGTGAGCGACCCGACCGAGAGGTCGATGTTTCGAGAGACGATGACGAGGACCATGCCGGTGGCGAGGATGGCCACCGTCGTGGCCTGGACGGCCAGGGTGACCATGTTGACCGGCCGGAGGAACTTGCCGCCGCTCAGGACGTTGAAGGCGAGCAGGATGACCGCCAGAGCGACGAGCATCCCGAAGAGGCGGAGATCGATCTCCGTCGCCGCAACGAGGCGCCGGAGCGACGCGAGGGGCGACTGCTCCGCCGTCGGTGGGGCCTTGGCCGCATCGGCCAGGTGAGTCACGGCCGCCCTCCTGAACACTGTCCAGGTGGCTGCGCCCCCGGATGCTTCCGGGGGCGCAGCCCGAGCTCACAAATGATAGTCCGCGAGGGACGTCAGAGTCCGCAGGCCTTGGCGCCCGGGTCCGAAGCGGTGACGCCCTTGCAGATGTCGTCCTTCGTCGCGTACCAGCCGGCCGAGATGACCTTGTCGAGGTTCTCCGCCGTGATCGGCGTCGGCTGGAGGATGAAGGCCTTGACGGTCTTGCCGCCCGGCGTCTGGAAGTCGATCGGCTTGTTGCCCTCGGTCGGGGCGACCGAAGGATCGATGTCGATCGTGATGTCTGCCATGGCGGTGCCCTGGCAGAGGGCGAGCGCGGCCTGGCCGGCAGCCTTGCCGAGCTCGTTGCTGTTCTTCCAAACGTCGACGTACTGCTTGCCGAGGGCGACGTTGTTCAGGTTCGCTGGATCGCCGTCCTGGCCCGACAGCGGGACGAAGGGGTGGCCCTTCGCCGTCTCGGCGGCGACGACGCCGAGGGCGGTGCTGTCGTTCTCGGCGAGGATCGCATCGATCGTCTTCCCGTCGGCCCGGGCCTTGTCGATGATCGCCTCCATGTTCTGCTGGGCCTTGCTCGTATCCCAGGCGTCGGTGTAGGTGCCGTAGTCCTGGGGCCAGTTCGTGCCGGTGGAGTTGAGGACGGTGATGTCACCCGACTGGATCTTGTCGAGGAGGCCGGCCTGCTTGAAGCCCTCCGGCAGGAAGGTCGAGGCGTTCGGGTCGCCGGGGTCGCCCTTGATGATGACGTAGTTCCCCTTCGGGACCTTCTTGAGGAGCGCCTCGGCCTCGGCCTTGCCGACTCCGACGTTGTTGAAGGTGATGTAGAGGACGCTGGGATCCTCGATGAGGCGGTCGTAGGCGATGACCGGGATGTTGTGATCCTTCGCCGCCTGGACGGCCGGCAAGATCGCGTTCTGATCCTGGGCGAGGAGGATGAGAACCTTGGCGCCCTGGTTGATGAGGTTGTTGACGTCGGTGAGCTGCTGCTCACTGCTGAGGTTGGCGTCGGCATCGATGTACTTGCCGCCGCCGGCTTCGACCGTCTTCTTGATGTTCGGCTGATCGGTGGCCGCCCAGCGCGGCTGCTGGAAGTTGTTCCACGAGACGCCGACGATGCACTCGGCCGCCTGGCTCGGCGCGGTGGAGGCACCCGCCGAGGCTGGGGCCGAGGCGGCCGGTGTGGGGCTGGCGCCGCCACCGCAGGCGGCGGCGAGAACGGCGACCGCGCCGAACAGGGCGGCGATGCGGCGATGGGACATGTGCATTCCTCCTCCTAGCTGACTTCGATCCGACGTCCGTGTCACTTCGTTCGTTCCGATGGCGACCTCCTTACTCGTGAGCTGCATCGAGACCTGGGCTCGCGACGCCGACGACCCTCGCCCGGCCGGCTCAGGCGCTCGCCGGCACGGCCACGGCGCTCCTGGGTCGGAGCCAGCTGGCCGGGTCGGCGAGGAGCGGATCGAGCGCCAGCTCCGCCGCACCGAGCAGCGGAGCATCGACGCCGAGGCGCGCCGGCACGATCCGGACGAGCGCCCGCGGCGCCGGCAGGGCGAAGTGGTCGAGGCTGTCCTCGAGCGTGTGATCGACGTACGGGTGGATCCGACCGAGGAGGCCACCCAGGACGATGAGCCGGGGGTTGAAGATGTTGACGAGGCCGGCCAGCCCCCGGCCGAGCCAGCGGCCCACGTTCTCGAGGGCCGCCAGGGCACGCGGCGACCCGGCGTCCGCCTCGCGGAGGACGGCCTCCACTCCGTCCCGTCCCTCGTCTGGGGCGTGGCCGGCTCGGAGGAGGAGGGCCCGCTCGCCGACCTCCGTCTCCCAACAGCCGACCGACCCGCAGCCACAGGGGACGCCGAGCGGGTTGACGGGCAGATGGCCGACTTCCCCGCCGAAGCCGGCGGCCCCGGTCAGCGGCCGGCCGCCGAGGATGAGGCCGCCGCCGACCCCCACCTCGCCGGAGACGAAGAGGACGTCCTCGTACCCCGCAGCCGCTCCCCGGCGGAGCTCGGCTAGGGCGCCGAGGTCGGCGTCGTTGGCGACCGAAATGGGAGCCCGGACGTCGAGGACGCCGCGGAGCCGCTCGGCGAGGGGGACGTCCCGCCAGCCCAGGTTCGGGGCGAGGGTCACGAGGCCGTCGCTGCGGCGGACGATGCCGACGACGGCGACCCCGATGCCGACCGCGGCGGTCGTGGGGAGGCCGATCGGCCAGATCCGGCCGACGAGCTCGGCCAGGTCGCCGACGATCTCGTCGACCGAGAGGTGGGCCCGGGGACGGGCGACCCGCTCCCGAGCCTGGACGACGCCGCCCAGGCCGACGACGGCTGCGGCGAGGGTGTCGACGCTGATCTCGAGGCCGATGGCCACGGCCCGGTCCGGGTCGAGGCGGACACGGGACGACGGTCGGCCGGGCGTCCCGAGGGGCGCCCCGGGCGCCTCGCTGGCGAGACCCCCCTCGACGAGCTCGCCGACGAGGCCCCGGATGGCGCTCCGCGTCAGGCCGGTCCGAACGACGAGGGACGAGCGCGTCAGCGGGCCCCGGAGGTGGAGCTCGCGGACGATGGCGCTCAGGTTCGCCCGCCGGACCGTTTCGCTGCGTTGCCCGATGGCGCTCAGCTGACTCCTCACCGCAAGGTTTGTGAACCTCTCGCTCAAATGTTGCCGTATACTCCGGCATCGCAGCCGGCGCTGTCAAGCGGTCGCTCGTGCGGAGCCCGCCGGCAGGCCGTCCCGCCCGGCGAGGCCGGGTGCCGAGACGAGCGCCGACGGCCGCCGGGAGGCGGCGCCGCGGTCGATGGCATGGCACGGATCGGAGGACGAGCATGGGGATCTTGCAGGGCAGAGTCGCCCTCGTGACGGGGGCGAGTCGGGGGATCGGGGCAGCCGTCGCTCGAGCCCTCCACGAGCAGGGGGTTCGGCTCGCCCTGGCCTCGCGGAGCGGGAGCGACCTCGGGCTCCCCGACACCTTCGCCCGGGCGGTCGACGTCCGTGACGCAGCCGGCCTGGAGCGCTTCGCCGCCGACGCCGCGGCGGCCCTCGGCGGTCTCGACATCCTGGTCGTGAACGCCGGCGTCGGGGCCTACGGCCCCTTTCTCGAAACCGCCCCCGAGCACATCGAGGAGATGATCGACGTCAACGTCCGGGGTGCCATCTACAGCATCCGGGCCGCCCTTCCCCACCTCCTCCGCAGCTCGGCCGCCGACATCGTCATGATCGCCAGTGAGGCGGGCCGCCGTGGTCTCCCCTACGAGGCCGTCTACTGCGCCTCGAAGTTTGCCCAGGTCGGGCTGACCCGAGCCCTCGACCACGAGCTGCGCGAGCGCGGCATCCGCTGCACGAACATCTGCCCCGGCGGGGTGGCGACGGACTTCGCGATGGGGCGCGGCCGGACACCGGACATGCCGGCCCTGGCCGGGATGATGCGGCCCGAGGACGTCGCCGAGGCCGTCCTCTTCGCCCTCACCCGGCCGCGGACGCACCGGATCCTCGAGGTCGCCTTCCGGCCGGTGACCGAGGGCTCCTGGGGCTGATCCGGGAGGCCGCCCGATGTCCGAGCTGCGCTGGGGGGTCCTCTCGACGGCGAAGATCGCCCGGACCGCCGTCATCCCGGCCCTCCGCCGGGCGGCCCGCTGCCGTCTCGTCGCCGTCGCCTCGCGCGACGCGGCCAGGGCCCGCGAGGTGGCGGAGCGCTTCGAGATCCCGAGGGTCCACGCCTCCTACGAGGCCCTCCTCGCCGATCCCGAGGTCGATGCCGTCTACATCCCGCTTCCGAACCACCTCCACGTCGAGTGGTCGGTGGCGGCGCTCCGGGCCGGCAAGCACGTCCTCTGCGAAAAGCCCCTCGCCCTGACCGCCGCCGACGCGGAGCGGGTCATCGCCGAGGCCGAGCGGAGCGGCCGGCGCCTCATGGAGGCGTTCATGTACCGCCTCCACCCGTCCTGGCAGGCCGTCGTCGACCTCGTCGCCGCCGGGCGGATCGGCCGCCTCTCGGCCGTCCAGAGCTGGTTCTCCTACTACAACGCCGACCCGACGAACATCCGCAACGTCCTCGCCTACGGCGGGGGCGCCCTCTACGACATCGGCTGCTACGGCGTCAACCTCTCGCGGCTCCTCTTCGGCGGCGAGCCGGATGCGGTGGAGGCGACCATCGTTCGCGATCCGGCGACGGGGGTCGACATCCTCTCCGCGGCGATCCTCCGCTTCGGGTCGGGGATCGCGACCTTCACCTGCTCGACCCGGGTCGAGCCCGACCAACGCGTCCACATCTACGGCACGGAGGGCCGGATCTCGATCGGGATCCCCTTCAACATCCCGCCCGACCGCGAGACGGAGGTCTTCGTTACGGCCGGCGGCGAGCCGCCGGTGGCCCCGAACACCGAGGTCCTCCGCTTCCCACCGGCCGACCCGTACGCGGTCGAGGCCGAGCGCTTCGCGGCGGCCGTCCTCGACGGGACGCCGACCCCGGTGCCGCCGGAGGACGCCGTCGCCAACCTCCGAGTCCTGGAACGCATCTTTGCCGCGGCCGAGGGAGGCGGCTAAAGGCGCCGCGGGGCGAGGGCGAGGAGGCGATGACCATCGACGGCGATGGGCCCCTCGACGGGGGTCGACTGGCCAGTGAGGGTCCCCTCCGGCGCCGTCCGCCGATCACCCACGTCGTCGCCGGTGTCGTCCTCGCCGGGCTGCTCGGCGGGCTCACCCTCGGTGCCATCGGGCCGTCGGGGTCCCTCGGCCCACCGCGCTTCGTCGAGGAGGCGGCGGCCGCCGGGATCGACCAGCGCTACGAGGGCGACTTCCCGTTCTTCGTCGGCGGCGGGGTCGCCGTCCTCGACTGCGACGCCGACGGCCGCCCCGACCTCTACATCGCCGGCGGCGCGGCGTCGGCGGCCCTCTACCGAAACGTCAGCCAGCCGGGCGGACCCCTTCGCTTCGAACGGCTCGCCGACCCGACCACCGACCTCGACGCGGTCACCGGCGCCTACCCGCTCGACATCGACGGCGACGGTCGCCAGGACCTCGTCGTCCTCCGGCGCGGCGAGAACGTCCTCCTCCGCGCCCTCGGCGGCTGTCGCTTCGAGCGGGCGAACGAACGCTGGGGCTTCGACGGCGGCTCGGCCTGGACGACGGCCTTCAGCGCCACCTTCGAGGCCGGGTCGAGCTGGCCGACCCTCGCCTTCGGGAACTACCTCGTCGACACGGATCCCCGGGACGGCTGCGCCCCCGGGGTCCTCGTCCGGCCGAACGAGCGAGGCGACGGCTTCGGCCCGCCGGTTCCCCTCGCGCCGAGCTGGTGCACCCTGTCGGTCCTCTTCAGCGACTGGGATCGCTCCGGCCGCCGCGATCTCCGGGTCAGCAACGACCGCCACTACTACCCCGAGACGAGCGACGGTGCCGAGCAGCTCTGGCGGATCGAGCCCGGGGCGGCGCCCCGCCAGTACACGGCCGCCGACGGCTGGCAGCAGCTCCGGATCTGGGGCATGGGGATCGCCAGCTACGATCTGACCGGCGACGGCTACCCAGAGTACTTCCTCACGAGCCAGGGCGACAACAAGCTCCAGACCCTGGCCGCCGGCCCAGACCGGCCGACCTTCGTCGACATCGCCCTCCGGCGCGGGGTCACCGCCCATCGACCCTACGTCGGGGACACGACCCTCCCCTCGACGGCCTGGCACCCCGCCTTCGGCGACGTCAACAACGACGGCTGGATCGACCTCTTCGTGTCCAAGGGAAACGTCGAGGCCCAGCTCGACTTCGCCGAGCGGGATCCGAGCAACCTCCTCCTCGGCAACCCGGACGGGACCTTCCAGGAGTCGGGCGAGGCGGCTGGGATCGCCCGTTTCGCCCGCTCGCGGGGGGCCGCCCTCGTCGATCTCAACGCCGACGGCCTCCTCGACCTCGTCGTCGTGAACCGCCGGGCGAATGTCTTCCTCTGGCGAAACGTCGGTACCGGAACGGCCGAGCGTCCGGCGCCGATGGGCCACTGGCTCGAGGTCGCCCTCCGCGACTCGACGGGTCCCAATCGGGACGCCATCGGGGCCTGGCTCGAGGTCCGCTTGGGCGACCGGGTCAGCCGGTGGGAGCGGGCCCTGGGCGGTGGCCACGCCGGCGGCTCGCTCGGGCCGATCCACGTCGGCCTCGGTGGGGCGAGGGAGGCTGAGATCCGGGTCGGCTGGCCCGACGGGTCCTGGAGCCCGTGGCGACGGGTCGGGGCCGATGCCCTCCTCGTCGTCGACCGCTTGGGGTCCGGGGCGAACCAATGGATGCTGGGCGCGTCGGCACCCTGACATGTCGGAGGTGATGGACCATGGTCGACACCAAGGCGCGGCGGGCGCGCCTAGCTGAGATTTCGCTGCCTCCCTTCGGCGAAGCGGTCCGAGAGCCGGTCCTGCCGGAGTCGATCTACGAAGCCCGCCTGGAGCGTCTCCTAGCTCGGGCGTCGGCCGCCGGCTTCGACGTCATCGTCGTCTATGCCGACCGTGAGCACAGCGCCAACCTGTCGTACTTGACCGGCTTCGATCCGCGCTTCGAGGAGGCGATCCTCATCGTCGGCGAGGCGGCCGACCCGGCGATCCTCGTCGGCAACGAATGTGAAGGTCTCGCCGCTGCCGCCCCGCTCCCGATGCGCCCTCGACTCTTCCAGGAGCTGAGTCTGCCCTCTCAGCCTCGGGACCGCTCGGCGACGCTCTCGGATCTCCTCGCTGCCGAGGGGATCAGGGCCGGGACCCGGGTCGGTCTCGTCGGCTGGAAGACGTATGCGGATCCAGCGGCGAGCGACGTCCCCGCCTACATCGTCGACGAGCTGCGCGCCCTCGTCGGGCCGGGGGGAGGCGTGCGCAACGCAACCGGGCTCTTCATCGATCCCGCGGATGGGCTGCGGGTGACGAACGAAGTCGAGCAGCTCGTCGCGTTCGAGTACGCCGCGTGTCGGACGTCAGGCGGCGTCCGCCGTCTGCTCTTCGGCCTCAAGCCCGGCATGACCGAGCGGGAGGCGGTCCGGCTCCTGGATTGGAATGGGATGCCCCTCTCCTGCCACCTCATGCTGACCGCCGGTCCGAGGGCC
>Ga0272446_1007300_pt1:0-5000 | contig 11044 bp, 8 predicted proteins | sample YNPCB0061_FD_194587 | JGI IMG/M metagenome (GOLD analysis project Ga0272446, IMG submission 194587) | Hot spring microbial mat communities from Yellowstone National Park, WY, United States - YNP-CB-006-1 | ecosystem: Environmental > Aquatic > Thermal springs > Hot (42-90C) > Sediment...
GGGCCCGATCTTTTGCACGATCTCGTCCAGAATGCGTTCCCGCTCCCGTTTGCGCGCCAGGCGTTTTTCCAGGGCATCGGGACGGATGGGGATGCTCATCTCGTTGAACATCACCTGGCGCAGCAGGCGGAAACCGAATTGCATGAGGGCAACGTCATCGGTCTTGATTTGCTCCCGCGTCTCCGGCTCCACGTCGTAGAGATCATTGAACTGGTCGGAGGTGACGAATTCGCGGAACTGGTCGAGATCGTAACAGGTCATGAAAAAGAGCTGGAGGCTCCGCTTGCTCGGTTTGCCGACGGTGGGCCCGGCGGATTTCTTTTTCAGGATGAGCTGCCGCCAGCCCCGGCTCAGTTCATCGTATTCCTCGAGTCCCTGCTCCTTGCGGTATTCGGCGATGGTCAAACGGCGCGGCTCCTGATGGCCGAGGCAGTGCTCCTCCTTGACCAGCGCGTAGGCTTCCCGGTCGAAATTTTCCCCTTGCCGACGGATGGACAACAGGCCCAGGGGATAGTACCGGCAGGCCGTCGGCCGATCCTCATAGACGCTGCAACCTTCTTCGGTCATGAAGCGGCAGGCCGTGCCACCCTCCACCGGCTTGAGCTTGACGCCGGCGATGCCGTCCTTCTCCATTTCGTAGGGGACGGTGTAGGTGGTGAGGAACTCCCCGGAAGTCAGGTTGAGGCGTTTTTTCAGGCGCAGAATGTCGTAGGGCGTGAGGGAGATGTCGATGTTCCTGCAGCAGGCATTGAAACAGGCGATTTCCTTGTGGCAGCGGAACTGAATGACCGTCGTGGGCTCCAAAAGCTGCGGCACGACCGGACTTTGGGGGAAGGGGGAATCCTTGATCTCGAATTTGTCCATGGCACGACCTCTCTGACAGACACCACCGGCTCCGGCGTGACAGCCGAACCCAAGTCACATTCATAACACGCCTTGGCGCCGGACAAAAGCCTGCCGGCGACAGTGTTTTCCGCCGGCCCCAAACAAAACCGGGCGCCTTGCGGCGCCCGGCCTTGCTTTGCCGACTGTCGCAAACCGCTCAGTGGGCCGCGGTCTTGAACAGCTTGGACTTGTCAACCAGGTCGTAGTGCTGACGCTTGAACACCGTCCACTGCTTGGTGTTCTTGTCATAGACCGAGTTGACGAAGCACTTCCAGTTTTTCTCGTCGATGAAGTTCTTGTCGGCCCGGTAGTAGAAGCCGGGATAACGGGTCTCTTCACGGAACTGGATGTGCTTCATGTGCGCTTCCGCGGTGAGAATGCGGTGGTAGTTCTCCCAGGCACGCAGCAGCTCGTGCAGGTCCTTGGCACGCATCTTTTCCGCGTCTTCCTTCAACATCTGCAGCTTCTCTTCCGCCACCTTGAGCATGTGGGCATTGGTGGTGTAGTAGGTGGACACCCCGGCTACATACTCGTCCATGATTTTCTGCAGACGGAACTGCAGCATCTTGGGCGTGATGTAGTGCGGGTTGACGTCGATGGCGGTGGTGTAGTCCTTGTACTGCAGGAAGTTGCGCACCGGTTTGTAGATCTCCTCCACGAGCTGTTCCACCGGCGTGTCCAGCTCGGGTTTGAGGTCCTTGTGGTCGATGCAGTACTTGACCATGGCCTTGGCGGCGATACGCCCTTCGGCATGGGAGCCGGAGGAGAACTTGTGACCGGAGGCGCCCACACCGTCGCCGGCCGTGAACAGGCCCTTGACCGTCGTCATGGAGCGGTAGCCCCAATGCCAGCCCTGCGGCAGATGGGCCGGGATCTTGTCCTTCTCGGGGTGATCTTCCGTGGTGGGCGCGCCCACATCCTCGGGACCGGACACCCAGATGCCGCAGCAACCGGAGTGGGAACCCAGCAGATACGGCTCGGTGGGCATGAGCTCGGAATTTTTCTTCTCCGGCTCGATGTTCTCACCCACCCAGATGCCGCACTGACCGACACACATGTCGAGGAAGTCCTCCCACGCTTCCGCCTCGAGGTGCTTGACCTCGCGCGGGGAGAGGGTTTCCTTGAGCTTGGCCAGCGCCGTCACGGTGTCCATGTAGATGGGCCCGCGGCCTTCCTTCATCTCCTTGAGCATGAGGTGGTTGCGCAGGCAGGAGGCGGGCACCGATGCCTGGCCGTAGGGCGGATACTCGTTGAGGAGTTCCTTGTTCTTCTCCATGTAAACTTCGCCCAAGGCGTTGACCGCCTTGGCTTTGAAGAGGAGGAACCAGGCCCCCACCGGACCGTAGCCGTCCTTGAAGCGGGCCGGCACGAAGCGGTTTTCCATCATGGTCAGTTCGGCGCCGGCTTCCGCGGCCATGGCGTAGGTGGAGCCGGCATTCCACACCGGGTACCAGGCACGGCCGGTGCCTTCACCCACGGAACGCGGACGGAAGATGTTGACCGCGCCACCGGCGGCGAGCAGGATCGCCTTCGCCTTGTACACATAGACCTTGTGCTCGCGCACGGAGAAGCCCACGGCCCCGGCGATGCGATTCTTGTCGTTCTTGTCGTTGACCAGTTTGACGATGAACACACGCTCCTGGATGCGGTCCATGCCCAGGGCTTTTTTCGCTGCTTCGGCGACGATCCATTTGTAGGATTCGCCGTTGATCATGATCTGCCACTTGCCGGAACGCACCGGCTTGCCACCATCCTTGAGGGCGGGCAAGCCTTTGGAGCCGTCGTGGCGCTCACCATTTTCGTCCACCTTCCAGATCGGCAGGCCCCACTCCTCGAAGAGGTGCACGGACTCGTCCACGTGACGGCCCAGGTCATAGGCGAGGTCGTCGCGGGTGATGCCCATCAGGTCGTTGGACACCATGCGCGCATAGTCCGCGGGGTCCTGCTCCGGGCCAATGTAGGTGTTGATGGCGGACAGACCCTGGGCGACGGCGCCGGAACGGTCGAGGGCGGCCTTGTCTACCAGCTTGATCTTGAGGTCGATGCCCAGTTCGGCCTTTGCCGCTTCTGCCCAGCGCACCACCTCATAGGCGGCGCCACAGCAGGCCATACCACCGCCGATGAGAAGGATGTCCACTTCTTCCTGGACGATTTCGGGATTGCCAAATTCACCAGCCATTGTTCTGTCTCCTTGCTGCGGTTCAGCGGTGCACGCGGCCCGCTCCTTCCCGCAAAATCATCGATTTACCGGGTTGCCTGAAAAATCATTTGCGGATCAGCTCGGCCGGATTGCCGGCGCGGAAGCCCCCAACGGACACGAAGAAGCCGGGCTTCGTGATGTCCGCGAGCTTCGGCAGGGGTTTGCCGCCGTAGGGGTCGATCGAGCCTTCCGGCGTGGTGCGGATCGGGAACTTGAAGCGCTTGAGGGTGCCGTTGCGGAACTTGATGGTCCACATGATGGAATCGGTGCCGCGCAGGGGTTGCACGGAGCCGCCCAGCGGCACGATGTCGGCATAGTGCCGCACTTCGATGGCCTGCTGCGGGCAGATCTTGACGCAGGAATAGCACTCCCAGCACTGCTCGGGTTCCTGATTGAAAGCCTTCATGGGGTGGCCGGTCTCGGAGCCATCCTTGTCCAGCTTCATCAGGTCGTGGGGGCAGATGTACATGCAGGCGGTCTTGTCCTGACCCTTGCACCCGTCACATTTGTCGGTGCGAACGTAGGTTGGCATTTCTTTCCTCCAGTTGTTGCAACTACAGTTGAAAAAGGCCGGTTGTTGCGAGTGCCGGCCTTGCCCTTGTGAAACTATTTCGCCGAATGACCCTTCAGTTCGACTTTGACGTTTTCCTCAGGGGGCAGGCTGGCGTAATAGCGCTTCAGCACCGCAGCCACCTCCGGCCGGGTGAACTCCACCGGCAGGTCCTTGCCCTCGGAGAGCATCGCCCGCACCTTGGTGCCGGACAGGAGGATGCGGTCGTCCTTGGAGTGGGGACAGGTGCGCATCGAAGCCATACCACCGCATTTGTTGCACCAGAATGTCCAGTCGATCTTCAACGGCTGCGTTTCCAATGAGCCGGGCGGAATTTCATCGAAGATTTTCTGCGCGTCGAAGGGGCCGTAGTAATCGCCCACGCCCGCGTGGTCGCGGCCGACGATGAGGTGAGAGCAGCCGTAATTCTGGCGGAACAGGGCATGCAGCAACGCTTCCCGTGGCCCGGCATAACGCATGTCGAGGGGATAACCCGCCTGGATCACGGTGTTGGGCACGAAATAGTTGTCGATGAGGACCTTGATCGCCTCGGTGCGCACCTCGGCGGGGATGTCACCCGGCTTGAGCTTGCCCAGCAGGGAGTGGATCAGCACCCCGTCCATGGTCTCGACGGCGATCTTCGCCAGATACTCGTGGGAGCGGTGCATGGGGTTGCGCGTCTGGAACGCGGCCACCCGGGTCCAGCCCAAGGACTCAAACTTGGCGCGGGTTTCGGCGGGAGTGAGGAACTGGTCGCCGTATTTGGCTTTGAACCCTCCGTCCGAGAGAACCTTCACCGGGCCGGCGAGGTTGTACTTGCCCTGGGCCATGACCATCTTGACCCCCGGGTGCTCCAGATCGGTGGTCTTGTACACCATCATGCACTCATGGGCCTTGTCGATGGTGTATTTGTCGGTCACCTTCATGGTACCCATGATCTCGCCGCTTTCCCCATCGACCAGGGCGACTTCGTCGCCTTCCTTCACATCCTCGTCGTCGGTGGAGAGGGTGATAGGAATGGGCCAGAAAAGGCCGTTGGCCATCTTGTAGCCATCGCAGACACCCTGCCAGTCCGCCCTGGTCATGAAACCCTCCAGCGGGGTGAATCCGCCAATCCCCATCATGATGAGGTCTCCGGTCTCCCGCGAGGTCATGGGAATCTTGGGCAGGGATTGGGCGCGGGCAAGCTCGGCTTCCCGGGCCTCCCCTGTCAGCAGGAGGGGCTTGAGGTTGCCGCCGCCGTGGGGATTGACCAGCTTGGGCATGTTGTCTCCTCTTCAGATGGTCATCATGGATGTGAGAGGCTGCAAGGATAGCACGGATAAAATTCCCCGCCTCATCCAACAATTTTATGCTCTGATTAAG
>Ga0272446_1007302_pt1 | contig 11043 bp, 8 predicted proteins | sample YNPCB0061_FD_194587 | JGI IMG/M metagenome (GOLD analysis project Ga0272446, IMG submission 194587) | Hot spring microbial mat communities from Yellowstone National Park, WY, United States - YNP-CB-006-1 | ecosystem: Environmental > Aquatic > Thermal springs > Hot (42-90C) > Sediment | place...
ACGAATGGCGCATTCGAAACTGCCGCGCGCCCAGCGATGCTGCTGACGGCGAAAGGCAGTGAAACTGACGGGCAGTTCAGCCTGCACTTCGATGTTACCTGCGTAGCGCGCAGACCAGCCGCGCAGAAAGGCGCGGTAGGAAAGGTCGAGGTCTTCGGTGAGGGTGTCGGCTTTCCAACCGCCTGCATCCAGAATTGCCGCCTTGCGCCATACGCCTGCCGTGCCGTTGAAGTTGAACCATAAATTAAGTCTCGAACGCGCAAGCTGCTCGACGGCGAAATGCGCGTCAATGGACAGCGATTGAAGAAATGTCAACATCGAGTAGCCGCGATTCAAGTGTCCCCAGCGCGCTTGCACAAATGCGACTCGATCGCTATCGAAACAGGGCAGGACTTTTTTGAGAAAATCGGGCGCGGGGATGAAATCCGCGTCGAAGATGGCAATGAATTCTCCCTGCGCTATTTTTAATCCCTCGGCAAGAGCGCCGGCTTTGTAGCCTTTTCGGTCGGTGCGGTGCAGGTGACGAATGTTCAAGCCGTGCATTTGCAATTGGTGCACGATCTTTTTCACCAGGAAGAATGTGTCGTCGGTGGAGTCGTCCAATACTTGAATCTCGAGCAAGTGACGGGGGTAATCGAGCGAGGCAACGGCGCGGATTAATCGTTCGGCAACATACCATTCGTTGAAAATGGGAAGTTGGACAGTGACAACAGGCAAGGTTTGCAGTTCCACAGGTGAGGGTTCTGCCGTGAGCGCGCGGCGCTGTCTCCAGGCGTGAAAGGCAAGGTAATAGAAGTTCAGCCCGTACAGAAACAAGATGGCAACCACCAGAAAATAGATAATCGTAAGCGGAATGAATAACGATTCGATAATCACTGCGATGTCTCCATGGCAGCGGCGAATAATCCCCAAGCCAGCCATTGCCACATTCTGCCTGGCATTGAAAGCCAGGTGTAATAATCGAAGAAGCCGACCACAGTAACAGCCAGCAATAATCCTGCCGCGCCAATCAGGTTTGGGTTTGTCCATAAGTCTTTGCGGCGCATCAGCGCAAGCCATGGAAGCGTCAGCAACAGGAAGTAGAAGGTCGCGCCGAATATGCCCGTCTCCATTGCGGCAACCAACAGCGTGAGATGAGGCGGCTGGTAATCGGTCGGAAACACCGGATATTCGTTCTTCATGGCGACCGGTGAAGCGCCCAAGCCAATCCCTGCCAGCGGGTGTTTGACGAAGATATGGTTAGCGGCTTCGTTCAGGAAAGCGCGGCCGTCAGCCGATTGTCTCTCCGCTGGAATTTGTTCGAATGAAGATCCCACATTCAAGCGCGCCCCCAGATACTCTTTGTTTATTGCGGCGAAAGGAAACACGACAATCGTCGCTGCCAGCGTGAGCCAGATCACAGGCTTTAGATTTTTCCCACGCCTGAGCCGCGCCTCCCCTCCTGCGATCAAGCCTGCTCCTGCAAAAAAAGCCAGCCACGCCGCCCGGGAAAATGTAAGCAGCAGCGCTACAGACATTAATATAAAAGGGACCCCTGCCTTCAACAGCCATTTCCCATCGCTTTTCAGAATCATTCCGAGCAGAAAGACCAAACCAAACGCGAGACAGCCCCCCAAAATATTGGGGTGATCGGTAAGTCCATACGCGCGCAGGAAGCGGTGCACTCCATCTGTAACAATGCTGATGCCCGCCTGCTGCGGATCAAGGACATGCTCGCCGAAAATCTGTAATCCAATCGAGCGCTGCAAAATGGATTGCGGCACGGCAACCATTGCCTGAATCACCCCCTGCACAGCAATTGCCGCACCGATTTCGAAAGCGGAAGGTTTCTCGTTCACCACATAAAGATAGAACAGAAACAACACCCCCAACCGAACGGCATGGTAAAACGAAAGCGCACGGTCAACACTGTTGAGAATGGAAAACCAGCCGGTCAGTGTAAGCCCTGCCAGCGGCAGCCACACAAAGGCTGGACCCATTTGAAGTGCCGCGCCTTTCCACTGTTGTTGTGAGATTCTCCAGGCGAGAATAGCCGCCGCCATCGTAATGTCTGGAAGAAAAAGGAGGAAGTCGGTGTAATCGCCATAGAGGGTCCCGTTTGGGCGCGCCAATAAAACCATTCTCCAGCGCAAGGGTAAAAGAACGAGAGACGCAAGGAACAGATAATTTGCCGAGGTTGAAAATACTTTTGCGCGAGGTCTATACATAATTTGATCGGTGGCAAACGACATTCCTAATTATAATTACGAATGAGACCCCCCATGTCGGATTTTTTCTTCGCACAAAGATTAGTATATTCTTAGCCAGGGTAATGGATGACACGAGAAATCGTCATCAACGGGCGTTTTCTTTCACACCGCATCACAGGCGTGCAAAGGTATGGAAGTGAAATTGTCCGATTGATCGGGAACAGATGTCGGATCGAAAAGACGCGGGCAAATGGCGCTGTTGGTCATCTATGGGAACAGTTCCTTCTGCCTCACAAATTGGGTTCTAATTCTGTGCTTTGGTCACCTGGAAACACAGGACCTTTAATGGTACGGGAGCAGGCATTGACCATTCACGATCTAAGCCCTCTAGAACACCCTGAATGGTTTCGCGCAAGTTTTTCGTTTTGGTACCGTCTGTTTCTGCCCATTCTGGCAAAGCGAGTCAGAGTAATTTTCACTCCATCCGAATACATGCGAAGAAAAATTACGGCGCGGATTGGGGTCAACAACGTACTTTCTGTGCCGTCAGGCGTGAATCATGAGATGTTTCACCCTGAAGTGAGCCAGAGTACCTGCGAACTGCCAAAGCGGTATGTGTTGTTTGTCGGTTCGCTGGAGCCGCGCAAAAACCTGCCTCTTTTGTTGAAGGCGTGGAACGAAATCTATTCCGAATTCCCCGATGTCACCCTGCTCATTGTGGGCGCAAGCGGGCGTATTTTTCGCAGTGTAGATTTTCAACACATCCCGCCACAGACACGCTTCCTGGGCTATGTGGAAAAGGAGTTGCCCCTGCTTTACGCAAACGCAGAACTCTTTGCGCTTCCATCTCTGGAGGAAGGATTTGGGTTGCCCGCTCTGGAGGCGATGGCTTGCGGCACGGCGGTAGTGGTTTCTAATGGCGGTGCACTGCCGGAAGTGGTTGGCGATGCAGGACTCATATTCAATTTAGCCGATTCTGCTGCGCTGACGAAAGCATTGAAGACCTGCCTGCGCGATAAGGATCTGCGCCGCTTGTTGAGGGAAAAGGGTCTTGCGCGCGCACAACAATTCTCATGGCACGTCACCGCTCACATCATCTGGCAGACATTGAATGAGCTCTAAGCCACGCATCGCTTTTGTGGTTGATGCCCTTGCATCCATTGGCGGCGGAGAGAAGGTTCTTTTTACCGCTCTCGAGGCATATCCGCACGCGGAGGTCTTCACGCTTGTTTACAACGAAATGTATTTCACGCAAACGCCGCTTGCAAACAAGAAAGTCAACACCTCTTTTATCAATGCAATTCCGTTGGCGCACAAGCGTCACCGCTTGTTCTTGCCGCTCATGCCGACCGCTATCGAGCGTTTCGATTTGCGCGGCTATGATTTTGTTGTGTGTTTCAGTTATGCGGTGGCGCATGGCGTAAAAACCCCAAACGCCGCGCGCCATGTTGCATACATGTACACACCCATGCGGTATGCGTGGACGGACATCAACCTCGATGGAACGCGCCGGCGAAAAAACCTGATTCTGGATAAATTCATGCAAGCCTTCCGCAAATGGGACCGCAAAGCCGCTTCACGCGTCCATCAGTTTGCCACAATCTCCCAAGCCGTATCCAAGCGGATAGCGGATGCGTATCAACGCGACGCTATCGTCATTTATCCGCCGGTGGATGTAGACCGTTTCAGGCCGCAACTTCCGCGCGAGAATTATTACATCACCGTGACAAGGCTGGTGGCGCATAAACGGGTCGACCTGATTGTTGAGGCGTTTTCGAAGTTAAATCTTCCTCTTGTCGTAGTCGGCGACGGTCCCGAAATGCGGCGTTTGAAAAGCATGGCAAATTCCGCTGTCAAATTTCTGGGTTATGTTCCAGATGAAACGGTGTCAGAATTAATGGGCAGGGCGCGCGGTTTCGTCTGTGCGACAGAGGAAGACTTCGGGATTGCTGTCGTTGAAGCGCAGGCGGCGGGATGCCCGGTCATTGCCTACCGCGCAGGCGGTGCGCTGGAAACCGTGCTGGATGGGAAAACTGGCATATTTTTCAATGAGCAAACTGTCGAAAGTCTGGCTGAGGCGATACGGCGGTTCGAAAAGATTCATTCCACCAATTTTATTCCTGCTGATCTTCTCGGTCATGCGCGCAAATTCAGCAAGGAACATTTCCTGCAAGAATTCAAAGAGTTCGTCGGCGCTTCGGGTATCCTATAACTGACGTTCAGCGAGCAGAATCAATCCCTCGCTCAAAAGTCCGCCTAATTTGCCTTGCATTTGACTGTGACGGGATGCCGCGCTATACAATCCTCTCTGCATGCTTCAAAACATATTCCCCATATTGCCTTTGCAGGGCTTTGGATACTTCACCAACTTTCCCCTCCCCCACTGTTCTGTCGTCAATCTTCACAATCGGCACGATCCCGCGCGAACTGGATGTGAGAAACGTCTCGTCGAAATCCTCATCCACGTGCGGGGGGCGGTATTCGATTTGTATCCCATGCCTCCTTGCCAGTCTCAGTACAATGCGGCGCGTGATGCCGGGCAAAATACCGTAACGGGCAGTGATAAGAACGCTGCCCCGTATGGCATAAAAATTCGACGTCATCCCTTCCAGTATCCTGCCGTTTTTTGTCAGCAGAATTTCGAAAATGTCCTTGCTCAGCATTCGTCTTTGCATGAGGCTTTGCGTAATGAAATTTGTATCCTTGATGCGCGGGTCGCGGCGCGCGAGATCTGCTGTGATAACACGCACACCGTTCTCGTAAACTGTCGGTGGCAATGACTCGAACGGTTCGATGCCAGCATAGACATCCCCTTTTTCCCGCGTCAAAATCAAGCGCAAACGGGATTCCCTCGGAAGGTTTTCCTTCACAATCTCCGCCATACGTTGACGCAGCGCTGTTTCATTCAGGGCAGGGTGTATCCCAAATTCGCGCGCGGGATTGTACAACCTTTGTAAATGAAATTTCAGTCCGAGAACTCGTGTCCCTGCGGCAAGAGTAGTGAATGTGGTGTAGAACCCCGGCGGAAGCGCCTGGGTCATTTCATCAAGTGTGGACGCTGGAATAGCGAGCGATGTCTTTCCGTCTGCTGTGAGTTGATAGCATTTTATCGTCATGCCGGGGATTATAGTACAGGCGGCGTTCTCTAACGCCATCTACGAGTTTCTCTCCTGCCATGCCCACTTCCAGCAAAGAATTTCGTTCGGGCGTGTTCGGCGTGTAGTACGGACCTTCCATCTGCGATGGGGTCAAACGTCCGTCACAGGCAGGGGCGGGGAGCAAGACGAAAGGGTCGGCTGAGGCATTGGCAGAGTCGGTGGGAGGGGAGGAAATGTCCGTGGGGGGCGAAGCAGGTTCGGTCGGAGAGGGAAGCGGAGGTTCGGTCGTTTGAATCGGGACGCAGGCGCTCATCAGCAGGATGGTTCCAATAAGAAAGGCGCGTTTCATCGAGTTCTCCTTTTTTACCCTGACGGAGAAACGAAGGCGGGTCTTACTGTGGCGTGAACTGAAAATTTAATGCAACTGTCCTTGACATATATTCTTGCCTTGGGGTAAACTCTCATCGCTTTCAGCAAATTCTAAAGAAAGGAGCGCACTACATGAACACGTTCTTCAGCACCAAACTGTACATCTTGCCCGTGGATGCCGGGATTTTACTTTATCGTAGTGCGCCTGTTGACCGTTAGGTCCAACTCCCCCCTGTCGTTTCAGGCTGTGGCGCACCCGCCGCAGCCTTTTTGTTTAATGTCGTACTGCGTAACTGGCGCTCTCTTACGCCAGCGGCATTCGAGAATGCCTATTACGCATAATATCGGAGATACATCATGACTACAATTCAACCAACTTACGAGCCTGCAATTACTTTCGACTTCCGCCGCGCCCTCGACGAAAACCGTTTGAAGGGGCTGTGGAAAATGATGGTGGATTACCGCCTGCCCTATCTCGGCGCGACCGCTGCGCTGGCTGTTTCGGCGCTGGCAAAGACCTTCACCTACCTGCTCCTGCGCTACTTTGCTGACGACGTTCTGACTCAGGGAAAGTTTATTGGCGGAAGCCTTGTGACGACTTCGTTGTGGATTGGCGCCGGCTTTGTGGGGCTTGCCCTTCTCGAAGGCGGATTCTCGTTTCTTTCGGGACGTTTAGCCGCTTACACCGCCGAGGGCATTACACGCCGCCTGCGCGACTTCCTCTTCGACCACATCCAGCGCTTGAGTTTTTCGTATCACGCTACCACCCCCACCGGCGACTTGATCGAACGCGTCACTTCAGACGTGGATGCCTTGCGCCGCTTCTTCAGTGAACAGGGCATCGGCGTGGGACGCATTATCCTGCTGTTCGTGATCAATTTCATCGCCATCTTGAACCTGAACGTGGAACTGGGGCTTGTCTCGGTCATCGTCATCCCGTTCATGCTGTGGGTTTCGCTGTGGTTCTTCAAGAAGGTGACCAAGGCTTATGAGGAGTATCAGGCGCAGGAGGCGGTGCTTTCCACCACCCTGCAGGAAAACCTGACCGGCGTGCGCGTGGTCAAAGCCTTTGCGCGGCAGGAATACGAAAAGAACAAGTTCGAGAAGGACAACTGGGGCAAGTTCCTGAAAGGGAAGATATTGCTCCTCATGCACTCAATGTTTTGGCCCCTCTCAGATATTGTGCTGGGCTTGCAAATGCTGTTCGGCTTTGTCTACGCTGCCAATATGGCAATTGATGGTGAAATCACGGTCGGCATGTATATTGCTTATGTGGGTCTGGTGGTGTGGCTAATCTGGCCCATCCGTAACCTGGGACGCATCATCGTCTCGGCTTCGACCGGGATGGTGTCGTATGGGCGTCTGATGGAAGTGGTCAGGCAGGTGCGTGAGCCGCTGTACGAAGGGGCGTACCAGCCCTCGGGTCCGGTACGAGGCGATGTTGTGTTCGAGAATGTCTCGTTCATGTACTCCGACGGTAAATCGAACGCACTGAAGAACATTTCCTTCCATGCCCAACCAGGACAGGTGATCGCCTTGCTCGGTTCGACCGGTTCCGGCAAGACCTCGCTGGTCAACCTTCTGCCGCGCTTCCATGAGTATACCGGCGGGCGGATTTTGCTCGACGGCGTGGAGTTGAAGGATTACCCGCGCGCTTATCTGCGCCGGCAGATTGGTATTGTGGAGCAGGAGCCGTTCCTGTTCAGCCGCTCGATCCGCGAGAATATCACCTATGGCGTAGGGCGCGACGTTTCGCAGGAAGAAGTGGAACGCGCCGCCAGAGCCGCCGCCATCCATGATGTGATTCTCTCGTTTCCGGACGGCTATAGCACGCTGGTCGGTGAAAAAGGCGTGACGCTCTCCGGCGGGCAAAAACAGCGCGTGACCATTGCCCGCACGCTGCTCAAGAATCCGCGCATTCTGATTCTCGACGACTCGACCTCCTCGGTGGACACAGAGACCGAAGCCTCCATCCGCGAGGCGCTGAACGGACTGATGAAAGACCGCACGACCTTCATCATTGCTCACCGCATTCAGTCTGTGATGAACGCCGATTTGATTCTGGTGCTGGACAAAGGCGAGGTCGTTCAAATGGGCACGCACGAGGAACTGCTCGCACAGGAAGGCATGTATCGCAGGATTTACGATATTCAGACGAGGATTGACGAGGAGCTGGAAGAGGAAATTTCAAGGATGACTGATCAAGGATGAAGGATGAAAGATGAATAAAGCGCAAAAGGAAAAGGTGAAAAATGGAAGATGAAACTCCTCAGGATTTGCGAACACGAACGGCTGATTTTGCTTTGCGGATCATCAAACTTTATACAAGTCTCAGTAGATCACGAAACCCTCGCGTAGTGTGCGCTCTCCCCTGGCACCGCCCGCCAGGGCAGGTGTAGCGCAAAACTGGCGTTAGAGAACGCCAACCGCATGCAAGCACAGGCATGAGAGGTGAAGACGATTGCATTGCCTTCATCATTCATCTCTCATCTTTCATCCATCTTTTTTGGAGAAATAACCATGTCTGACACCGAACTTATCGAACTCGAAGAAGAAGAACACACCTCACAACTTACCGCGCCGGTCTTCAGGCGCATTTTGACCCTGCTCAAACCGCACTGGAAGTGGGTGCTGGGTTTCCTCCTCACCATCGCGTTGACTTCCATCCTTGATGCCTACTTTACCTTCCTGAACAAGCAAATCGTGGATACCGGTATCGTGCTGGGCGACAAGGCGCGCGTGATGCAACTTGCCGTCATTTACGGCGTTTTTCAGATTTTGCAGGCGGGGTTTGTATTCACGTTCATTTACCTCGCCGGTGTGCTGGGCGAGCGCGTGCAATATGACCTGCGCAAGATGCTCTTCAACCACCTGCAAGACCTCTCGCTTTCGTACTACGCCCAAAATGCGGTGGGACGCCTGATTGCCCGCGTCACTTCCGATACCGGGCGCGTCGCCGACCTGCTCACCTGGGGTGTGGTGGATACCACCTGGGCTGTCATGAACATTATCACCTCGGTCACCTTCATGGCAATCATCAACTGGAGACTGGCGCTGATTGTCTTCATGGTTATCCCCATCATGCTCTTCATTGCGGTGCAATTCCGCAAGCGCATCCTGGTGGAGTACCGCACGGCGCGGCGCACGAACTCCAAGATTACCGGCGCGTTCAACGAGAACTTTCAGGGCGTGCGCGTGGTCAAAGCCCTGCTGCGTGAGGATGAGAACACCCGCGAATTTCAGGGTCTCACCACTCAAATGTACAATGCTTCCTACCGCGCGGCGTGGCTCTCGGCGCTCTTCCTCCCCACCGTGCAGATCATTGCCGCGCTGGCGCTGGGAGTCATCGTCGGCTACGGCGGCACGCAGATTCAAGTCGGGTTGATGACCATCGGCGGCATTCAGGCGTTCGTTTCCTACCTGACCTTCATGATGTGGCCCATTCAGGATCTGGCGCGCGTCTATGCCGAGATGCAGCACTCCATTGCCTCAGCGGAGAGAATTTTCAAGCTGGCAGACACCCCGCCCGAGGTCCACGATAGACCCGGCGCTATCGAGGCGAAAACGCTGATGGGTGAGATCGAATTCGACCACGTGGATTTCTATTACGAAGACCGCAAGCCCGTCCTGCAGGATTTTACGCTCAAGGTCAGGCCGGGAGAGATGATCGCGCTGGTCGGTCCGACCGGCGGCGGAAAGTCCACGATTGTGAATTTGCTGTGCCGCTTCTATGAGCCGCGCGCCGGTGTGATCCGCATCAACGGACGCGATTACCGCGATTACACCCTCGCCTCCATCCACAGCCGCATCGGTATCGTGTTGCAGACGCCTCATCTCTTCTCGGGCAGTGTGCGCGAGAACATCCGCTATGGGCGGTTAGAGGCGACCGACGCTGAGGTGGAAGAGGCGGCGAAGATCGCGGGCGCGCACGATTTTATTTTGACGCTCGAAAAGGGCTATGACCACAACGTGGGCGAAGGCGGTAACCTGCTCTCGGTGGGTCAGAAGCAGTTGATTTCGCTGGCGCGCGCTGTGCTTGCAAAACCCGAACTCTTCATCATGGACGAGGCGACCTCCTCCGTAGATACGCTGACCGAAGCGCTCATCCAAAAAGGCATGGATGCCCTCATGCAGGGACGCACGTCCTTCGTCATCGCGCACCGTCTCAGCACTATCCGCCGCGCGGACCGAATCCTGGTCATCGAGAACGGGCGCATCGCCGAACAAGGCACGCACGCCGAGCTGCTCAAACTGCGCGGACATTATCACCGCCTGTACACGCAGCAGTTCAGGCATGAGTTGGAGGTGCAGTATGGGGTGGCGGATCAGCAGACTTCCGAAGTCTCAAAGACTTCGGAAGTCTTAGGGGAAGCGCTGGCGGCGGATTGAGGTAAGTGGTAATTGGAGATTAGATATACCGAAGCTGATTTTTCATTTCTTCGGCTGTGACTTCATCGAGCAGAGAAAGCAACCTGGCGACCACTTCGTGGTCTTTGCGGCGTTTGACGATAATCACGCCGTAATGGCACGCTTTCCACATAAGGATGCCCGGCAAGACCGCCGCGCGCCCCTTCAAGAACAAGAGACTGGCGCAAGCGTTTGAATTCCGCTTCGAGCGCATCCAGGCGATGGATGACGGTTTGAAGGTCAAGAGAAAATTGGGTCATACGTTATGCCTGCTTTCCATGTCGGAAGGGCGTATGGTCTCATATGGGAATTATACCTGATGGAAGGACAGAAGACGATAGACCGTGGACCCTTGCGGAGATGGTGAAGGCTTCGATGCGCGCCCCCCACCCAGCCTCCCCCAAATCCTTTGGATTTGGGGGAGGTGTCCGAAGGACGGAGGGGGTTGAAAGCGAAGACCTCCGAGTTCACAAAGGCTCGGAGGTCTTTTCTTGTTTACCGGAATTCGGGATAAGCCTTCGGGCAACACCCCTCCCCCCAAAATGGGGGGAGGCCGGGAGGGGGGTCACTCCAACTCAGCCAGCCATTTCTCCACCGTTTTCACATGCGGGCTTTCGATGGCGCGGTAGATGGCCAGCGCCGCCTGCCAGAGCGCCTTCGCCTTCTCTTTATCCCCCAGTTTTTTGTAAGCCATGCCCATGTTTGCGAGGGCATTGCCTTCGCCGCGGCGGTCGCCGATCTCCTGCGCAATCGCCAGCGCCTGTTCATAGAATTCGATGGCTTTGCGGGCGTCGCCCAGGTTGGCATAGGCATTCCCCAGATTGCCGAGGGCATTGCCTTCGCCGCGGCGGTCGCCGATTTCCCGCGCAATTGCCAGGCGTTTTTCATAGAATTCGATGGCTTTGCGGGCGTCGCCCAGGGCGGCATAGGCAAGCCCCAGATTGCCGAGGGCATTGCCTTCGCCGCGGCGGTCGCCGATT
>Ga0272446_1007303_pt1 | contig 11042 bp, 11 predicted proteins | sample YNPCB0061_FD_194587 | JGI IMG/M metagenome (GOLD analysis project Ga0272446, IMG submission 194587) | Hot spring microbial mat communities from Yellowstone National Park, WY, United States - YNP-CB-006-1 | ecosystem: Environmental > Aquatic > Thermal springs > Hot (42-90C) > Sediment | place...
AAAATTAGATTGGATAAATGGAAAATATATTAGAAATTTGCCTTCAGAAGAAATTTTAAAGAAAGTTAAACCATTTTTATTAAAAGAAAATATTTCTGCAGAAGATAATTTTATTTTAAAAATAATTAATATTGAAAAAGAAAGAATGAAAACATTAAAAGATATTTTAAATTTAGGGAAATTCTTTTTTAAATTAGAAGATTATGACGCAAACTTGCTTATTTGGAAAAATACTCCAAAAGAAAAAATTAAACAAATTTTAGAAAAAATTTATAATATTTTTAAAGAAATGAAAGATTCTGATTTTAATAAATTTAACGCAAGCGAAAAATTAACAGAAATTATAAATTTAAATAGTTATAGTAGGGGAGAGGTATTTTGGCCTTTAAGAGTTGCTTTGTCCGGACTTTCAGCTTCTCCTGATCCAGTTGAAATTCTTGATGTTTTAGGAAAAAATGAAACATTAAAAAGAATAGAAATAGCTTTAAATAAATTAAATTGATAATTTTTAAATTATGAAAAATATTTATTTTAAAAAAATATTATTAATTACATCGCTTTTATTAATTTTAAACAGTTTTAATTTAAACAATATTTTGGCTCAAACGTCAAATATTGAAGATTTAAATTCGCAACTAAATGCAGCAAATCAAAATTTAGATGAATTAAATCAAAAACGCTCTGAATTAGAAGCAAAAATTAAAGCTAAAACAGCTGAACTTGAAAATATTAATAAAGAACTTCAAAATACTCAAAATAATTTATCTGCAACAAGACAACAAAAAGCAAGTTTACAAAATGAAATTCAAAAATTAAACAACACTATTAAACAATTAGAATTAAATATTGCTGCTGACCAAGCAACCATTCAAAAATTACAATTAGAAATTCAATCTTTAAATTATGATATTTCTGATATTAATATTTCAATAAACAAAAAACGCGACGCAATTATAAAAACTCTTCAAGAAATTCAAAAATCAGGAGATAAAAATATGCTAACTATTTTATTGAGCAATAATAGTTTGGCTGATAGTTTTGCTGAAGCTCAAAGTTTAACTAATTTAAGAAGTCAACTTCAAATTGATATTGCTAATTTAAGTAATTTATACAAACAATTAAATCAAAAACTTGAGATGACAAAAGATAAAAAATCAGAAATAGAAACAAGAAAAAATAATTTAACAGTAAAACAAGCAATCATTAAAGATCAAGAACAAGAGAAAAAAATTGTTTTAACTCAAACTAAAAATCAAGAAAGTTTATATGCTAAACAATTAGCAGAACTTCAAAAACAGCAAGATACTTTGGAAGAAGAAATTTATCAGATGGAAGAAGAATTAAGAAAGAGCTTTAATTTTGGTCTTTTACCTTCAAAACATAGTGGTGTGCTTGCTTGGCCAATTAAATTAAAAAATGATGGGGGAATTGGTATTATTACTCAAAGATATGGCCAAACCCCTTATTCTAATAGACTTTATAGAGGAAAACCTCATAATGGATTGGATATTGGCGTTCCGGTTGGAACTCCTGTTTACGCTGCTGATGATGGAATTGTTATGGCCGTAGATAATAATGACAAAAGCTCATGGGCAAAATATCAGTATGGAAAATATGTTTTAATTAAACATAATAATGGTTTAGCAACCTTATATGGACATCTTTCACAATGGATTGTTTCAAAAGGTCAAACAGTTAGCCGCGGACAATTAATCGGATATTCCGGAAATACCGGATATAGCACCGGACCACATTTACATTTTGGCGTTTATTGGGCTTCTAGTATTATTTTAAAAGCAATTCCGCCAGCAGCCGGATTAGTTCCTGTTGGAGTCACAATTAATCCCGAAGATTATTTGTAAAAATTATACAAATTTTATTTGTAACCCTTATTTTGCGAAAATTTCATTGTTGCAAAATGAGGCTTATATCTTTTACGACGAATTCTTATTATTCGTCGTAAAAGATATATTATGCGACAGATAATTTGATTTAAAATCTTAATAAATATACAATTAATATATAATGAATAAATCAAATAATCAAATTCCCCTGCTTTTTGGATATGAATCAAAAGAAAAACCAATTGTTCATTTTATTGGTGTTGGCGGAATTGGTTTAAGTAGTTTAGCTCAATGGTTTTTATCTCAAAACTGGCAAGTTTCAGGCTCTGATGCTTCTTTTAATGAAACTATCTCATATCTTAAAAAACTCGGCTTAAAATTCAAATTAGGCCATAAAAATAGGAATATAAATTCAAAAATAAAACTTGTTGTTTATAGTCAAGCAATCCCACAAAATAATCCGGAAATAATAGAAGCTAAACGCAAAAATATACCTTTAAAATCATATCCTGAAGTTGTTGGTTATTTAACTAATATTTATAAGACAATTGCAATTGCTGGCGCGCATGGCAAAAGCACAACAACCGCTCTAACCTCCTTAATGCTTTTAAATTATGATTTAGATCCAACTGTTATAATCGGAACAAAGCTTAAAGAATTTAAGAATACAAATTTTAGAAAAGGAAAAGGTAAATATTTAGTTTTAGAAGCTGATGAATACGGAGGAGCTTTTTGGAATTACTCCCCTACTTTTGCAATTATTACAAACATAGACAATGAACATTTAGATTTTTATAAAAATTTTAAAAATGTAAAAAAATCTTTTTTAAGATTTTTAAATAATGTTAAATTCGGAGGAACAATTATTTTAAATAAAGATAGTAAAGATTTATATCAATTAAAAAAAGAAGTTGAAAAAATCGCTAAATTTAAAAATTTAAATATTATTTGGCATTCTTTAAAAGATAAAGATGCTTTAAAAATTAAAAAAGTTATTCAAATTCCCGGCGAACATAATATTTCAAACGCCTTGGCTGTTTTAAATTTAGGAAAAGTATTAAAAATTCCCGAAACTCAAATTTTACATTCTATTTCAAAATATAATGGCTCTTGGCGTCGAATGGAATACAAGGGAAAATTTAATTTAAATTTAAAAACAAAAAATATTAATATTTTAGTTTATGATGATTATGCACATCATCCAACAGAAATTAAATCTACTCTTTCTGCTTTTGCTAATAAATATTCTCAATCCCCTATTATTTGCTTATTTGAACCGCATCAAGCAAAAAGATTAAAAGAATTATTTAAAGATTTTATAAATTCTTTTTCAAATGCGGATATTGTTTTTATTTTGCCTATTCATAAAGTTTTAGGCAGAGATAAAAACGAAAAAAAATTTAATTCTAAAAATTTAGTAAAAGCTATTTTAAAAAAATATCCGAAAAAATTAGTTTTTTATATTGATGAATACAAAAAAATCAAACCTGAATTAAAAAAAGTTTTAGAATCAATTGATTTCAGAAAATTTAAAAATCCAAACGAAGCTATACTTATAATGATGGGTGCTGGAAATATTTATAAGTATACAGAGAAATTATTAAATTAAATAGATTAAATTATAATCAAAATTATAAAAATATTTCAAAGTTTATAAACAAATAAAAAAGCAATTTAAAACTCAAAACTAAAAGTTAAAAACTCAAAACTTCAACTTAAAACTTAAAAATTTTGAATTTTGAAACTCGAATTTTGAATCAATTTTGAATTACTGAAATTAAAAACGTTTCAAAATTAAAAAATTAGAATTTTATTCAAAATTCGAAATTCAAAATTCATAATTTATCTTTGGGATTGCTTCGTCCCGAAACTTCGGGACTCGCAATGACATTACTTTTGACTTTTAAGTTGTAATTTTGAGCTTTGAATTTTGAACTTTGAGCTTGTTTTTATTCGCGTCATCATTCGCTATATTCGCACGCATTCATAGATTCGCATTATGGTTTTTTTTATTCGGATTATTCGTAAATTCGTATATCTTCGGACAATTCGGATTATAGTTTTTTAACTTTTGAATTTTGGCTTGTACTTTTGACTTTTGAGCTTTGAATTTTGAATTTTTGTGATTCGTATATATTGTTTCTTAACCAATTTTTTGCTATAATATAGTAAAGGTCGCAGTTATTAAATTTAACATAATATTTAAAGGTCAAAAAATTATAATAAAAATATGTCTAAATTAAATAAATTATTTCTTTTATTGTCGCTTTCTTTAATATTTACAAATTACGTAGGAGCACAAACAATTAATACTCCTTCTCGAAATTTTAGAGAAAGAATTTTAGAAAGAACCCAAGAAAAAATTCAGGTTCAAAATGCAACAAATACCACAAGCACTCAAGTAAAATTAAAAAATTTAGAAGAATTAAGGCAACAAATGCAATCAAAAATTCAGGAAATTAAAGATGAAAACAAAAAAAGAATTGCCCAAAATTTAGTTAGTCAAATGGAAAGAATTAATAAAAGATTATCAGAAGATCATTTAAAATATCTTAACACCATAGAAAAAGTATTAAATAAAATAGAAGAAAGAGTTAAAAATTCAACAACAACAGATGCAACTATAACTTCAAAAATTGATGAACTTAAAACAAAAATCGCGGCTTTAAGATCAAAAATTGAAGCTCAAATGCAAAAAGAATATTTAGTTCAAATTCAAACAGAAACAAAATTAAGAGAAGCTTATCAAACAACTAAAAAAGAATTGATGAGTGATCATAAAAATTTAAGGCAAGAATTACAAGCTCTTAAAAAAGAAGTCCGCGATTTATTTTTAAAACTTAATCCAACTAATGCTACAACCACAAACGCAACATCTTCTAATTAATAAAGGTCTAAAAAAATAAATAAAAAAATGTCTAAAAAAGTAGTAATAGGAATTATAATCGTTATTGTTTTAGCTCTTGTTTTGTATTGGGTTTATAAAGCTAATCAAATGAATCTATGGCTCCCCAATCCCCTATTAAATCAAAATCAGCAAGTTCCAACCACTGCTTCAGTCCAATCACAAACAACTCCGGAAAGCGATTTACAAATCTTAGACAGATTAGATAAAGAATATGATTCTAACTTTAATCAGGAAATGCAAAATATGGATACGGAAATAAATAAATTATAAGTCAAAATTAAAAATGCAAAATGCAAAATGATTGTAGCTCATTAAAAATTTCTTTTAGAAATTTTTAATGAGCTTCCTAAATTTTGAGATTTGAATTATTTATTATTCTTAATTCATTAATTCATAATTCACGCTTCATAATTCATTCAAAGTGATTGCTTCATCTCCCTATCCTTCAGGATAGCTCGCAATGAATACCAAATAATTAAATAATTAAACTTTTGAATTTTGAATTGTAATTTTGACTTTTTAATTTTGACTTTTGAATTTTTGTTTTCATTCGTATTGTTCGTAAATTCGGACATATTCGGATAATTCGGATTATGGTTAATTTTTGACTTTTGAGTTTTACCTTTTTATAATGTAGTTATGTTTGAATGGTATAATACTCCAGAAGAATTTAAAGAAGCAAATGGTTATATTATTGATGATGTTTGGTATCCAAGAGTAACTAAAATTGTTTCAATTAAATCAAAACCTGCTTTGTATTTTTTTTATGCTGAAGCTCCGGATTTTAAATCTGGACAAGAAATAACAAAAGAATCAGCACGCGAAGGAACTTTAATTCATAATACAATTGAAGCAATTCTTTTAGGACAAAATCCCGAAATTGATCCTTCTATCAAACCATCTATTGATGCTTTTTTAAAATTTTTAGAAGAAAAAAATATTCAAGTTACTCCAGAATTAGTTGAAAGAAGAGTTGTAAGTTATGAACATCGCTATGCTGGAACGGTTGATGCTTTAGCTTTAATTGATGGCAAATTTGGAGTTTTAGATATTAAAACTTCACAATCAATTTATCGCGATTATAATTTACAAACCTCCGCCTATATGGATGCTTTAAAAAATCAATTTAGAAATTTACAAACACGCTGGATTTTAAAAATTGATCAAATTCAAACTTGTAATATTTGCGGAGCAGTTCGCAGACTTAAAGGAGGAAGAGAAAAAATTAGAATGCCTAAAAATGGAAATGAAAATGAATTTAGTAAAGTTCCGGAAGATCATACACATGAATGGTCAGAACTTAAAGGAGATATTGAATTAAAAGAATTTCCTTATTGGCAAAGCGATTTTGAAGCTTTTTTAGGAGCTAAAAAACTTTGGGAATGGGAAAACGAATATTGGCTGAAAAAAATTGGGTATTTATGATAAAATATGTTATATTAATAAATACAATATTAAAGGTCGATTAATAATAAAAAAAATAAAAAAAAAGTCGATTTACAAAAATCAATTAATAACAAAAGTATGGCGAAGAATTTTGAAAAACAAAAGAAATTACAAAATCCAGATATTTATCCAGATATTTTAAAAAAATTAGAATATTATCGAGACAAACGCAAGGCGAAGTTTGAAAAACAAAAGAAATTACAAAATCCAGATATTTTAAAAAAATTAAAAGATTATGGTCTAAAAAATAATTTGATAAATAAACTTTTACAATTCGGAATAATTAAATATGTGTTAAGAGAAGGAAATATATATCATATTTACTATGAAAAAGATTTTAAATATAAAAGCAAAGGTTTTACACAACAAACTTCTCATCTTATCGTTGCAGAACAACCATTAAGAAAAATAAATCCTCAAACAGGACAAGTAGAGCAAGAAGTAAAAAAATTTGTCATTTATACTCCGACGTATCAGCCTGAGCGGATGCCTCAGCGGATAGAAGATGGTAAAAAACTAACATCAAGAAAGCCATCTTTAAGCCAAATGGATGGAAATTGGGAAGAATTAGAAGATGACTTAGACGAAGAAGAAGAATTAGAAGATGACTTAGACGAAGAATTAGATTAAAGTTTAAATTTATTAAATTTAAAATCAAAACAAAATTTAAGAAAAATTTATAAAATTTTTAATTTACTAATAATTTAATTTTTTGTCTTTTCAATAATAATCGGTGCGCGGTTTAGTTCGCGGGCAGATAAGTATCCTAAAGCAAAACTAATTGTTGAAACTAAAAAAATAATTAAAATAAAAATTATTTCTTTTTTATGATTTTCATAAAATGTCTTAATTTTTTCTTTTAATTTTTGCATTTATTTTGATTTTTTATAAATTTCATAAATTTCTTTTACGGTTGTCGCTTCTTCCGCGGATTTATCATCGCGCCATCTTAAAAATCTTGGAAATCTTAGAGCTAATCCCCCTTTTTTAATTATATCAGAAGCAACAGTATGCACAGGACTAATTGTAATTTCTGCTCCTTCAACTTCTAAAACTTTAACTGGTTCAAACCAAACATCTGCTTCCATTTCAGTTGAAACTAATCTATGTTTTTCTTTTATTTTATATTTGTTTAAAATTTTTGGTAATTCTTCCAAATCTTTATCCGTAAATCCTGCCCCAACTTTTGTAAATGTATAATATTTATTTGTCTTTGGATCAAATGAAGCTAAAAGCAATGAACCATAAGTTCCGGCACGTTTCCCTGTTCCATACAAAGCTCCAACAACAACTAAATCAAAAGTATCAACTAATTCTTTTTTATAATCTTTTTTAAATTTAATCCAATTCCAACCCCTTATACCTGCCTGGTATACGCTTAAACTATCTTTAATCATAATCCCTTCGGCGCCTTGCGCTAAAGCTTCTTCAAAAAAATCTTCAATTTCATTTTGATTTTCAGAAATAATATATTTAGCAAGAGCAATTCCCTCATTTTCTTTTATATTTTCTTCTAATTTTTCTTTACGCACTAATAAATTTTCATTTAAAAGAGATTTATTATTTAAATATAAAATATCAAAAATAAAATATTTTACAGGAGTTTCTTTTGTATATTTTTCAATTTCATATTTTCGGCGTCGCGTCATTAAAACTTGAAATTTTTCTAATTCGCCTGTTTTTTTATCTATGGCAACAGCTTCTCCTTCTAAAATTGCGTTTTTGCCTTTAAAAGTATTTTTTAAATTTAAAATAACATCAGGAAATTGATGTGTAATATTTTCATGTCTTCTTGAATAAAGAATTATTTCATCGTTTTTAATGTGCGCTTGAATGCGCTCGCCATCATATTTATATTCAACAAAAACTTTATTTGGAATATGCTCTTTAATTTCAGAAATTTCAGCAATTCTTTGAGCAAGCATCATTCTAATTGGAACGCCCACAATTGGTTCTGCTTTTTCTAAGTGTTTAATTCCGTATTTTAACGCTTGATAAACAACTTCTCCTAAATCAGAAAAAACATTATAAGCATGTTCTAATATTTTTTTAGCTTCTTTTGATCCAACTAATGCTTTTGAAATTCCATATAAAAAAGTCATTTCAGCAACTCCTAATCTTAATGTTCCTAAAACAATACGTGTAATATATTTAGCTTCTAATGAAGAAGAAGATTCTAATAAATTAGCTAATAAATTTAATTTTTCTTCTTGAGATCCTTTTCCTGAAGCTTTAGCAATATTATTTAACACTTCAAAAACGCCAACAATTTTAAGATTGCTTGATTCTTTTTGAATTAATTCAAAAGCAACATCGCCTAAATCCCCTATTTTATGAAAATGTTTTTGAATTTCTTCCGGAGTTTTATTTGTTGCTTTAGCTAAAGCGCGAATTACTAATTTTTCTGCTAATCCCATTTCAATGCTTTTATAATCAGCTGCTATTTTTCCTTTAATTAAATAAGCAGTAATACGCGCTTCTTCTGGAGAAATTTCTTTCAAAAAAGAAGCTAAAATATCAATCATTTTTAAACTTGAAGAAACTTCTTCAAGTTGATTAAACAATTCTGCTAATTTTTTAAAATTTGTATTTTTATCTTTCATATAATTTATTTTATAACATTTTAAAAATAAATTAAATTATTCTTTAATAATTAATTTAACGCTTAAATTATTAAATAACAAACTTACATCTTTTATAATTTCTTCAACTCTATCTTTTTCAAGACCTGCAATTCCAGCGCCTAATAAAGGTAAAGCAACTGATTTAAATCCTTCGGATTCAATATATTCAAAAACTTTTGTTAAAATATTTTTTAATTCTTCATAAGATATTATTCGTCTGTCATTTTTATAATCAATAGTTGGAATATGAATAATTTTTTTACATTTTAAATTTCCGCCCGAAGTTATAGCAAAATCTCCAATTGGAACAAATCCAACTAATTTACTTTCTTTTTCTATAACACTGCCTCCAGCTAAAATTAAAGCAAGTGCAACTCCTCCGCTATGCTTTAATTCTGTATTTGCGGCATTAATTATAACATCAGCCTCTATTTTTGTTATATCACCATTAATTTTTTGAAACATTTTTATTTATTTTAATTTTTATACAATTTTTTAAAGAAAAATCGCCTACTCTTGTTCTTATCAAATTTTTTAAATATCCTCCAGTTTTAAGATATTTACCTAAATCATTTGCTAAAGACCGAATGTAAACGCCAGGTCCGCACAAAACTTTTATTTTTAAAATAGGCCATTTATATTTTATAATTTTTATATTTTTAATTTCAACTTCGCGCTCTTTTGGATTAATTTTTATTCCTTTGCGCGCATAAAAATATAAAGGCTTTCCTTTAATTTTTACAGCACTAAAAATTGGCGGAGTTTGTTTAATTTTTCCAATAAATTTAGATATTGCTTTTTTAATATCTTCTAATTTTGGTTTTTTATTAATTTTAATTATTGTTTTTTCTCCTTCTTCATCGAAAGTTTCACTTATTTTTCCTAAATAAATTTCAGCAATGTATTCTTTTTCTTTTTTAACTTCGTTTTGTAATTTTTTAGTAAATTCTTTACCAATAGCTACAACTAAAACTCCTGAGGCTTGTGGATCTAATGTGCCAGCATGTCCTATTTTTTCTTTATTATCTTTTTTAAGAACACGAATAATATCATAAGAACTTACGCCTTTTGGTTTTAAAAAAGCATAAATTCCGGGATTTAGTTTCATTTTAAGTTATTTTATTTCGTATCTTAAAGTAACAGTTACTTTTGTTTCTTCTGATCCTGGTTCAATTGTCGGAGAAGCTGGAACTGCAGCTGCTTTTAATCCTAAAGATTCCCCTCCTCCCATACCATAATTTGCATAATAAGGAGAATAACCTTCTTCAATAGATAAAAGATTGCCTAATTTAAATCCAGCTGCTTCGGCAACTTTTTGGGCTTTTTCTTTTGCTTTTAAAATAGCTTCTGTTCTTGCTTCGTTTTGAACTTTATCCGGATTGTCAATAGTAAATGTTAAATCAGAAACATTATTTACGCCATATTCTACAATTCCTGATAAAATATCTCCAATTTTTGAAAAATCTCTTATTTTAACATTAATAGTTTGCGTTAAAGTATAACCAGTTATTTCAGGCGGAGGACAAGGTTTTGGTTTTGTAGCACCTAAACCTCCTTGTTGTGACCCTAAAGCAATTGGTTCACTGCAATTATAATAAGTATATTTTGGAGAAATATTATAATTTGTTGTTTTTATATCCAAAGAATCAACTCCTTGTTTTTTTAAAAAATCAATCGCTGCGTTCGCTTTATCTGTATTTTCTTTTTGAATTTTAGCTAAATCTTTTCCTTCGGTAATAATACTAAAACTAAATTTTGCAACGTCGGGCTTGCTTACTGCTTTGCCTTCTGCAGAAACTGAAAAACTTTTATACGCTCCAGGCTCAATAGAACGAGAATAGGTATTAACATAACTTATAATTCCATAAGACAAAGTCAAAACTCCTAAAATTAAAACTATATACCAAATATTTTTTATTTTATTTTCCATATTTTTTATAAAAATTGACCTTTATTAAATTATAATTTTAAATAATTAAAATAGCAAACTAAATTAAAAAAGTGATTCCAAAAAATATAATATAAATTAAAATTAAAATTAAAGCGTTTTTTAAATTTAATTCTTTATTTTTTTCAACAAACCACAATAAAAGCAAAATAACTAATATATAAATTAATCTATTTATTTCTAAAAATAAAAAATTTTCTATATAAATCGGAGAAATTAAAGAAACAATTCCCAAAACAAATGTTGCCGGAGTAATAACCGCGCCTATCATA
>Ga0272446_1007304_pt1 | contig 11041 bp, 4 predicted proteins | sample YNPCB0061_FD_194587 | JGI IMG/M metagenome (GOLD analysis project Ga0272446, IMG submission 194587) | Hot spring microbial mat communities from Yellowstone National Park, WY, United States - YNP-CB-006-1 | ecosystem: Environmental > Aquatic > Thermal springs > Hot (42-90C) > Sediment | place...
GGGCATCTTCTGGAAACCTCCACCGACGCGCAGGCAAACCGGAAGCGAATCGAGCAGTTGCTCGACGACGAAGCCGACGCCGGGCTCGGCCGCGCCGACGCCATCGCCAAGCTCATCAAGGAGACCGCCTTCACGCATCTCAACCGGCTGGTGGCGTTCAAGCTGCTGGAAGCGCGCGGGCTGGTGCGCGGCGTCCTGGCCAAACACCATCAGGCCAACGGTTTTCTGATGTGGCTGGCCGGACGTCCAGAGGAGGAGGCGCTTTATCACCAGGGGGACAACCCCAACGACCGCGACGGCTCCGGTGAAGCCCCGCGCGACCGCGCCTACCGCCATTTCCTGCTGTGGCAGTGCGGCGAGCTGGCCAAGGAGATCCGGGTGCTGTTCGACCCGGACAACGTGCCGAGCCTTCTCTTTCCCCGGCCGGGCGTGCTGAAAGAACTCATCGATGCGCTCAATGCGGAGGACCGCAAGCAGGACTGGGCGACGGGCAACGAAGAGACTGTCGGGTGGGTGTATCAGTATTTCAACTCAGAGGAACTCGAGGCCGCATTTGCGCAAGCCCGGCTAAGCGGGAAGAAGTTCTCGAAAGAGGATATTCCGTCGGTCACCCAACTCTTCACGCCTCGCCCAACCGTCCGTTTTCTTGTTGATAATACTCTCGGCCGGTTGTGGCTCTCCATGCATCCCGATAGTGGTCTTCAGGATAGACTCGCATACTTGGTTCCACTGCCCGGGACTCCACCCGTTGCTCCGTTAAAGCCCGCCAAGGACATTCGACTTCTTGACCCGGCCACCGGGACGATGCACTTCGGCCTGGTCGCCTTCGATCTGCTCGCCGAGATATATCGCGAGGAACTGGCCCACGCCGGAACGCCTGGCTGGCCGGCGCAGGCGTCTGTTTCGGACGAGGCGGCGATCCCGGCGGCGATTCTCGCGAACAACCTTTTCGGAATCGACATCGACCTGCGCGCGGTCCAACTGGCCGCGCTGGCGCTTTACCTCAAGGCCAAAGCGGCCAACAAGCAGGCGGTTTTGACGGAGAGCAATCTGGCCTGCGCCGACGTTGCCATCTTTCGCGGTCAACACCTGAACAAGATCATGAGTGAGATGGCCCTTCCCCGGGGCTTCACGCGGGAGCTGTTCGTCAAGTTCCGCGACAGCCTGGAAGAAGCCAGGATGATGGGCTCCCTCGTCCGGCTGGACAAGCACTTTCAGAACTTCCAGAGCGACCGGCTCCGGGAGGCGATTGATGCCTACGTCGACAAGAAACGCGGCGAGGGCGTTGACGAGTCCTACTTCGCCAATGAGACCGGCAAGGGCCTCCGGCTGCTGAACGTCCTGGAGAGGCGCTACGACGTCGTCTTCACCAATCCACCCTATGTTTCGGCGCGGAAGATGAACGCCGAGATGAGCCGGTTCATGAAGGCGAACTATAAAAATGCAAAGGGTGACCTCTACGCTGCCTTCATTCAACGGTGCATGGAGTTGACCGCCGACTCCGGCGTTGTCGGCATGTTGACGATGCACTCGTTCATGTTCATCAGCAGCTACGAGAAGCTGCGGGAGTTGTTGACAGAGAACGCCGTGGTAGAAACGGTGGCGCACTATGGACCCGGGCTGTTTGCGGTGGGAAACCCAGGCACCCTCCAGACGGCTGCCTTCGTGCTGCGGCGGGAGCAGTTGGAGATGGAGCGGCGCCAGGCGCGGGGGGTGTACTTCCGGCTGGTGAAGGAATCGGATGCGGAGTCCAAGCGAACCGCCTTCGAGCAGGCGCTGGCGCGCCGCCGCGCCGGTCAAGCCGACCCCCGCATCTACGAATACCGCCAAGGCGACTTCGCCGCCATCCCCGGCAGCCCCTGGGTCTACTGGATCACGCCGGGGCTGCGCCGGTTGTTCCACACCCTGCCCAAACTTGGCGAGATTGCCGCCCCCCGGCAAGGTCTGGCCACCGCGGATAACACGAGATTCTTACGCTACTGGTGGGAAGTCGGGTTGCTGAGGATGGAGCGCAACGCGTCTGATGCAGGAGAAGCCGAGCGCAGCGGTTCCCGCTGGTTCCCCTACATGAAGGGAGGAAACTTTCAAAGATGGTACGGGAACCTGGAATATTGCGTGAATTGGGCCAGTGGTGGGGCTGAAGTTCGCTGCTTGGGAGAAGAGGCGGGGAAGGTCGCTTCCCGCCCACAGAACACCGACTTCTACTTCCGCCGCGGGGTGACGTACTCCTATCTGACAGCGGGCGCCTTTAGTGCCCGCCTCTCTCCTGGCGGCTTCATCTTCGATGTCGCCGGATCCTCGCTCTTCCCCGATGATATCCCCCTCGTTCTTGCCCTCCTGAACTCCACGTTTGCTCAGTTCGCCCTGAAACTGATCAACCCCACGGTCAATTTCCAGGTGGGCGACCTCGCCCGGCTGCCCGTCCCCAAACACTCCAGCAGCCGCTTGCGCGAACTCGTCGAGCAGGCGATCGAGCTCGCCCGCAAGGACAGTCAAGAGGACGAAACGACCTACGACTTCATCGCTCCGCCTGCGTGGCCTAGCGGGATCGAGCGTGTCACGGCCCGGCATCGTCAACTGGAAGCCGTCGAGAAGGAGATCGACGAGGAGGTCTACCAGCTCTACGAAATCTCGCCAGAGGACCGGAAGGCGATCGAGGAGGAGCTCGCCTCCGCGCCGCTGGCGGAGGCCGACAGCGGCGAAGAGGAGGCCGAGGCCCGCGAAGAGTCCGCCGAAACGGCGGAAGCCTTCCTGACCCTGGAGGAACTCGCCCGACGCTGGGTGAGCTATGCGGTGGGCATCGCTCTTGGCCGCTTCCACTGTCCCGGCTTGGAGCCTCTGACCGATGCCGACGGATTGATGGTGGTGGAGCGCGACCATCCGGACGACTTGGCCCAACGCGTGATCGACATCCTGGCGGCGGTCCACAACGAGACCGAGGCCGCGCGCATCATCCGCGCGGCGGCCGGCGCCAACGGCGAGTTGCGCGATACGCTGGCCAGCTACCTGCTGGGGCCGTTCTTCAAGGCTCACGTCAAGCGCTACCGCAAGCGGCCGGTGTACTGGCTGCTCCAGTCGCCGCGGCAGAACTACAGCGTCTATCTGTTCCACGAACGCGCCACGGACCAGACCCTGGCGCTGATGCAGGGCAAGCGCTACCTGGGCGGAAGGATCTTCCAGCTCAAGCAAAAACTCGAGGACGCCAACCGGTGCGAAGCTGCAAGCGAAGGGCGCGAGAAAGCCCGGTGGCGCAGGCTGGCCCAGGATCTGGCCGAGGAACTGGCGGATCTCGAAGAGTTCGACAAGGCCATCACGGCGACCAACAACGAGCCCATCGCCGATGCGCAGGGCCGGCCCGCGGCGGCGCGCTGGGTTCCCGAGTTTGACGACGGAGTGCTGCTCAACGCCGCGCCGCTCTACCGGCTGACGCCCGCCTGGAAGAGGGCCGACGCGAAGCTCGACTTGGGCAAGGCATGGAAGGCGCTGAAGGAGGGCGAGTATCCCTGGGCCAAAACCGCGATGCGATATTGGCCGCAGGAAACGCTGGCCGCCTGCCAAGAAAACCGGAGCTACTGGATTGCGCATGGATTGGAGTAAGGGCCGATGGGAGTGATTCTCGAAACGCTCGAAAAACTGATCGGCGACTTCATCCGGGACCGGGTCCTGGTAGTGTGGTTTGACCCGGAGCGGCATTACGAAAGCGCCGTGGGGGCGCTGAACGCCGGCCAGGAGCGGGTGCTGCGCTTCACGGGCAGTTACTACCAGTTGCGGCGGGAAGCCGAGCCGCTGATCCGCGGCCTGGAGCCGCCGAAGCTGTTGGTCTATGTGCCCGCCGGGTGGGAGGAGTCCCGGGAGCCGCTGGCGGAACTGCTGGCGCTGGGGATGGAGCTGCGGCCGGGTGTGGCGGGCAACCGCAACACGCGGCTGGCGGTGATCGCCCGCAAGGCGCTGAAGGGCCGGGTGCCGGATGCGCGGCTGGAGGATCTGGACCGGCAGATCGAGCAGGGTGGGCTGACGCTCTCCGAGCTGGAGCAGTTGGCCGAGGAAGGCGTTGGAGGCCCGTTGCCGACAACCCTTGCGGTCCTGTTCGGAACGGCGATGGTGGAGGAGGCGGCGCTCGAGTTTCTCGGCTCTCCCGGCCGCGATCAGGAATTGGTGGAACGCAAGGGGCTCGCCGACTGGGCCCGGTCCCTCAGCGCTGCTTTCGGCCTGCCCGCGGAGGCAGGCGGCTCGGCCGCCGAGCTGCGCTTTGCGCTGGCCCGGCAGGCATTGACCGGCGAGTTGCTGGAGGTTCTGGGCGGCGAGGCCCCCGAGGCTCTGGCGCGCCTGGTCAGCCAAGGCGACGCGGCCACGCGGAAGCGCGCCGCGGAGCTGGCCCGGGCGTGGCGCAACCGGATGGACCTCTCCGCCAACTACCCGGAGATGGCGGCCGCCGTCGAGAAAGCGCTGCACCTGGATTCTATCGACTTTGTGGACGCGGCGCTCGAACGAATCGAGACGTTTCCGGGGCTGGAGCGGAGGCTGCTTCGCCGTGTGGCGGAAAGGGTGCGGGAGAATCCCGCCGCCGCGGCCGTGGCCGAATCCCGGCAACGCGGCTTCTGGGCCGGGCAGGATACCGAACTTCAGGCCGAATGGGCGCTGGTGGCGCAGGCGGGCCAACTGCTGCGGCGGGCCACGGAGATGGAGGCAGCGCTCCAGGCGCGCCCGTTCACCTGGCCGGAACTGGTGGAGAATTACACGGGCGATGCGAATTGGGCGGAACTCGACACGCTCCAGCGGCGGCTCGAGAGGCGCGCCAGCAGCCTGGAATACGCCTTGGCCAACCCGGCCGCCGAAGTGGAGCGGCTTGTGACGGTGGCGCGGCGGCGCTATCAGGAAGCGGCCGGCCTGCTGGCGGAGCAGTTCCTGCGCGCATGGCAGAAGACGGGTTTTTCGACGGCGGGACGCCCGAGACAAACCGAGGTATTCGATCGCTGGGTGGCGCCGGAGATGGCGGGACGGCGCACGGCCTACATCCTGGTGGATGCGTTGCGTTGGGAACTGGCGCAGGAGCTTCCCGAGGTGTTGGGCGGAGCGTTCGATACCCGGATGGATCTGGTGATCGGCACGGCGCCAAGCATCACCGAGGTCGGGATGGCGGCCCTGCTTCCTTCGGCGGCGAGCGGCCTCGAACTGGGCGGCACAGCCAAGTTGGAAGTGCGCCTCCACGGCAGGCTGCTCAAGAACCGGGCCGACCGCATCGCGTACCTGAAGGAGAAGGCGGGCGCGCCCGTGGTGGACCTGCGGCTGGAGGATCCGAAGGGATTCCGGCGCAAGCTGAAGGATCTGGACAGCGGGCCGGCGCTGGCCGTCGTCACCTCGCGCGAGATCGACCAAAGCGGGGAGGAGGAGCTATCGAGCGCGCGGGAGCATATGGAACGGGTGCTAACCCACCTGGGCCTGGCCCTGCGCCGGCTGGCCGAAGAAGGCTTCGAGCGCTTCGTGATCGCCCCGGACCATGGCTATGTCTACGGCGAGGATTTGTCCGAGAGCGACAAGATCGATCCGCCTGGGGGCGATGCGCTGCTGTGCCACCGCAGGGTATGGATTGGCCGCAGCGGAACTTCGGGTGGGGAATGCCTGTTGACCGAGCTGAACCGCTTCGGCGCGGCGTCGGATCTGCTGCTGGCCGTGCCTTGGAACCTCGCGGCGTTCCGGACCGCGGGGCCGGCGGCTTACTTCCATGGAGGGCTGTCGCCGCAGGAAATTCTGCTGCCGGTGATCGTGGCCACCCCCACCGCGCTGGTCAAGGGTAAGAGCGCGCGCAAGCTGACTTGGGACGTGTCGCTCGGCAGCGCGAAGATCACGGCGCGGTTCCTGAGCGTAAGGATTCAGGCGCGCTCCGGGAGCCTGTTTGAGGAGGCGTGGCCGCTGGTCCGCGTGGAGGTGCGCGCGGGCGCGGAGCTCTGCGCCATTCCGGTGAGCGCCACCTACGGCTATCAGGAGGCGACGGGCGCGGTGGCGCTGCGCTCTTCGGAAGCCCATGCAGCGGAGACGGAGGTCAATACGGTGGCGCTCATGTTGACGGGGAAGGCGCCGCAGCGCGGCGTGGTGAGCGTTCACGTGGTGGACGCCGCCTCCGGCGTGGACTTGAAGAAACTCGAAAACGTGGAGGTGTCCCTTGCCATCTGAAACGGGAGCGGTGGACCTGCTGGACTTGAAAGCGAGCCGGGTCTTCGCCGGCAGAGTGGTGCGCAAGGAACTCGTGCGCAAGCTGAAGTTCGGCTCCACGGTGCCGGTGTACGTGCTCGAATACCTGCTGGGGAAGTACTGTGCGACCGATGATCCGATGGCCGTGGAAGCCGGCCTGAAGATCGTGAATTCGACGCTGGCGGAAAACTTCGTGCGCCCGGACGAGGCCAACCGCGTGCAGTCGCTGGTGAAGGAGAAAGGCCGCTACACGCTGATCGACAAGGTGAAGGTCCGCTACCTCTCCGACGACGACAAGTACTGGGCGGAAATCGTAAACTTCGGGCACAAGTTCGTTCACGTGCCCGACCGTTATGTGCGGCAGTACGACCGGCTGCTGGTGGACGGCGTCTGGTGCGAGGTCGAGCTGCGGCACGAGTACGATGACCAGGCTTCCGGCAAGCGCAGCCCGTTCTGGATTGAGGAGCTGCGGCCGATCCAGGTAGCCGCTTTCGACTTGAATGAGTACGCCAACGCGCGGAGTGAGTTCGCGACGGACGAGTGGGTCGACCTGTTGATTCGCACCATCGGTCTCGAGCCATCGGGGATGGAGAAGCGGCTGAAGATGCTCTATCTGCTGCGCCTGGTTCCGCTGGCCGAGCCGAACTACAACCTGGTGGAGTTGGGCCCGCGCGAGACGGGCAAGAGCTTCGGCTATCAGCAGCTTTCGCCCTACGCCATCCTGCTCACCGGGCCGACGACCGTGGCCAACCTGTTCTACAACATCGCGACGGGCAAGATCGGCCTGGTGGGGCTCTGGGACGCCGTGGCGTTCGATGAGGTGGCCGACCTCCAGAAGATGCCCAAGGAGGTGGTGACCACGCTGAAGACCTATTGCGAGTCCGGCACGTTTGCCCGCGGCAAGGAGCAGTTGTCCGGGACGGCGTCGATCGCCATGTTTGGCAACACCAACCAGCCGGTGGAGGTGATGGTGCGCTCCTCGCACCTGTTTGCGCCGATGCCGGACGTAATCCGGGAGGACACCGCCTTTCTGGACCGAATCCATTTCTACATCCCCGGCTGGGAGATTCCGAAGATGCAGACGGCGATGTTCACGCGGGGCTACGGCTTCATCGTGGATTATCTGGCCGAGGCCTTGCGGGAGCTGCGGCGGCGGAACTTCACCGAGATCATCGACCACGAGTTCAGCCTGGGAGCGCAACTGAAGAGCCGCGACGTAAAAGCAGTGCGGAAAACCGTCGCCGGGCTGGTGAAGCTCGTTCATCCCCACGGCGAGGTGTCGAAGGATGAGCTGCGCGAACTGCTGGAGCTGGCGATGGAAGGGCGGCGGCGGGTCAAGGAGCAATTGAAGAAGCTGGGTTCGTTCGAGTTCTTCCAAACCTCGTTCAGCTACATCGACAAGGAGACGGGAGAGGAGCGCTACGTTGGGGTGCCGGAAGAGGGCGGGCGGAATGTGATCTCCAGCGACCCGTTGGAGCCAGGATCTGTGTATGCGGCGAGCGTGGACGACCAGGGTAAGGTGGGGCTTTACCGGTTGGAGGTGGGCTGCTCGAACGGCACGGGGAAGCTAAAGCTGGCTGGCGGCATTGACGGCGCGATGCGCGAATCGATTCAGCGCGCGTTCGGCTACCTCCAAGGGAACAAGGTGAAGCTGGGGATCGCCCGGGAGTTCGACACGACCGATTTCCACGTCGAGGCGATTGATCTGTTGCAAAACCGGGTGTCGTGCGAGTGCGGCATGGCGCTGATTGTGGCGATCATCTCCGCCATCAAGCGAGTCTGTGTGCAACCGGCACTGGTGATTCTCGGCGACATCAGCATCCAGGGCAACATCAAGGGTGTCCGGACCCTGGTGGAGCCTTGCCAGTTGGCGATGGAAAACGGCGCGCGCCGGGCGCTGGTTCCGATTGAAAACAGGCGGCAGTTTCTGGAAGTTTCTGGTGATGTAGCCGAGCGCCTGGATCCCATTTTTTACAGCGACGCGCCCGTGGCGGCGAACAAGGCGCTGGCGATCACATAAGGAGAGATTCGCTAAGATTCTCGATTGGAATCTGTGGGCCAGATCAGACGGACCGGCTGAGCCCGCTGGCTTTGGAGGCTGCGGCTATGGAACCAACCACCTCGAATGTGGCGGCGGCGATTGAAACAATTCGGAAGCGCATTCAGCAGATTCGGGTGAGGAAAGAGACGATCGGCGAGCAGAACACGAAGGCCGCTTTGATCGATCCGCTGCTGAGCGCCCTGGGGTGGGATCTCCAGGAAATCGACGAGGTCCGGCGGGAGTACCGGCGAAAGCCGCAAGACAACCCGGTGGATTATGCGCTTTTCCTCAATCGGACGGAATGTCTGTTGATTGAAGCGAAGTCGTTGGAGAAGGACCTGGCGGATCGCAGGTGGATCTCGCAGAACATCAGCTACGCCGCCGTGGTGGGAGTCAAGTGGTGTGTCCTGACCAATGGCGATGAGTATCGCATATACAACTCGCACGCCGAGGTGGACGTAGAAGAGAAACTGTTCCGAAATGTTAGCGTCTCAGCCACCGATCCCAAGACCCTGATCGATACCATCGCCTTGCTGTCAAAGGACAAGATGCGTGGCAGCCTCCTGGATGAGCTGTGGAAGGCGCATTTCATCGATCGCAAGGTGCGGCTTGCGTTCGAAAGCCTGCTTGGCGAAGATGATGCTGCCCTGATTCGGTTCATCTGCAAGAAGGCGAGTGGCGTCACCCCGTCAGAAGCCCGGTTATCGCTAAAGCGTGCCAAGATCACGATTGACTTCCCCGTGCCGAAGGTTCCCGAACAGGCCACGACCCCACTGCCGCCACATGCCGCAGAGGAGCCCGAAGTGGCAATCGTTCGGAAGAGAGCCGACACGACACCTGCAGAAACCGGGACTGGGACGTCGGAAGTCACGCTGTCCACCCTCATTGCGGCCGGCCTGATCACCGCGCCGTTGGAGGTTATGCGAACTTACAAAGGCTTCAAGTTGGTGGCGACGGTCCAGCCGGACGGGCGCGTCGCCTTCGGCGGTCAGGTCTACGACTCCCTCTCTACCGCGGGCGGAATGGCCCGCAAGTCGGTGATCGGAGCGCCGGAGGGGCGCCCATTCCCGCCGACGAACGGCTGGACGTTCTGGCGGTTTCACGACCCGAAGACCGGCGAACTTCGGGATATAGACAGCGTTCGGCAGGAATTCCTCACTGGTAAACCCAGGCGCGGCTGACATGGATTCACTGTACTGGATCGAGGGGCGCGGGCCCTCGACTCGGTTGCTTCATTAGGAACCAACGACCTGACACACGATGGATTTCAGGTGTCGTCGCTTGGGCCGAATCAGCGAAACGATGATGCCCGTCAAGAGAAACGGTGGAGCGCCGGGGCACGCAAAAGGCGCGGTGCATCAGGGTGCGCGGCGAGCATGCGGCTGAGGTCGTTCTTCGCGTCGGCTTCCACGCCGAGGCGGCAGGCCGCCGCCAAGAAGTGGTCCACGGCGCCGGCGAGGTCGAGCGCGGTGATCTCGTATCCGTAGCCAGCGAGGATGCGGTCGACGGCAAGGCGGCCAATGCGGAGCGCGAAGACGGGGTCTGACTCCAGGAAGTCTCTTGACGCGCGGCTGAGGGTTTTGGGGTCCGTCCGGCCAGTCGTGGCGAAGCGGAGGGCCAGGTCCAGGTGGCCGGCGTCTTTGGCGGCGGCAAACCATCGTCCGGGGTCGCCGCTGGCGTCGGCCAGACCCGTCAGAATCCGCTGGGGATCGACCTCCGGGTACTTCTTCGCGATCTGCCGGAAGGTCGCCAGGCCTGTATTGGCCTGGTTGGCGGTGAGGGCGTAGCGCTCATACGCCTCCGCGCGGCGGCCGGCAGCGAGCAGGATCTCCTCACATTCAGCGTCCACGGCCGAGTTCGGGATGTTGAGTCCGCGCGAAGCCTCCGCGTAGGCGAGGGCCTGGTCGAGGAGTCCCTGGGCGCGCAGGGCCCGGATTCCGTACCGGCGCCACGGCCAGATCGGACGCTCCTTCAGCGCCAGCACGTCGAGCAGTTCCTGGTAACGCCCGGCCGCGAGCAGGCTGGAGAGGCAGAGGTCCGTCCCCGAGACGAAATCGCCGGGCCGCTCCTCGGACCAAACCCTGCGCAGGAGTGGCAGGATTTCGTCCGCCCAGCGTGATGCAATCTCGGCGGAGGCGCACAGATCACCCCACCGCTCCTGCACCAGCCACAGGTAGCTCACGCCGTCGTCCTGGATGGCTTGCCACAGGCGATCCAGCCACCGGTCGCGCGTCTTCACGTCCGCCGGCGCCGTGGCGATCACCGGAATGAGCTCGCCCAGCGTCCAATTCACTGCGCCGCCCAGCGCGCCCGAGGAGGTGTCGATTTGCTCGAAGGCCGGCCAGAGCCGCTCCATTAGCGCGACAGCGCCCTCCGCGGCTAGGACCGGATCGCGCCGGGCGACGGCACGGATTTCAGAGACGGCCTGTTTGAGCCGCTCAATCGCCGGGCGTGAGCCGCGCCACCCTAACGCTCGCGCCCGGAAGCGTGCCTTGAACGCCCACTTGTGGCTGGTTCTGTCGCCCACGTGAAGTCCGTCGTCCCATTGTGGCAGGGACGCGAGGCTGCCGTAGCGAGATCACGGATGAAGGATCAGTTGGCTGTCTAGGGGTTCGTGTAGACCAGGATGTAGCCGAGAGTGGCCCCCGCGGGCGTCTTCACCTTGAGCACGCCGGACCAGCCGGAGGGATTGTTGGCAGCGCCGAGTTCGGCGAAGCGGTAGCCGTTGCCGGAGCCGCCGGCGAGGATAAGTTCGCCGTTGCCGGTGGGCTCGAGGAGGGTGCTGTCGGCGAGGTGGGAGCCGGGACCGTG
>Ga0272446_1007305_pt1 | contig 11039 bp, 7 predicted proteins | sample YNPCB0061_FD_194587 | JGI IMG/M metagenome (GOLD analysis project Ga0272446, IMG submission 194587) | Hot spring microbial mat communities from Yellowstone National Park, WY, United States - YNP-CB-006-1 | ecosystem: Environmental > Aquatic > Thermal springs > Hot (42-90C) > Sediment | place...
TCAGAGCGTCCGCCCGGCGTGCTGATTGACCGGTGCGGTCACTCGCCTCTGCGGGGTGCCTCCCCCGGGCGAGAGCCCGTCCCGCCCCGCCGGCAAGATGCGCCCGCACGGATGGTCGATGCGCAGACCCCGGCGGGGGAGGCTTCCGTTCCGCGTCGCGATCGTTCCGGTCTTCCCAAGCCCAGGCATCAGTAGCTCCGCGGCAGGCCGAGCACATGCTCGGCGATGTAGGCGAGCACGAGGTTGGTCGAGATCGGCGCGACCTGGTAAAGCCGTGTCTCGCGGAACTTGCGCTCGATGTCGTACGCCTCGGCGAAGCCGAAGCCGCCATGCGTCTGCACGCAGGCCTCGGCCGCCGCCCAGGAGGCCTCCGCCGCGAGCATCTTCGCCATGTTCGCCTCGGCGCCGCAGGCTTGCCCCGCCTCGAAGCGCGCGCAGGCCTCGCGCACCATCAGTTCCGCCGCGCGCCACTGCGCGTAGGCGCGCGCGATCGGGAACTGCACGCCCTGGTTCTGGCCGATCGGACGGTCGAACACGCGCCGCTCCCGGGCATAGGCGACCGACCGCTCGGTGAACCACTTCGCGTCGCCGATGCACTCGGCGGCGATCAGGATCCGCTCGGCGTTCATGCCGTCGAGGATGGTGCGGAACCCGCGCCCCTCCTCGCCGACGAGGTTCGCGGCCGGGATCTCCATGTCGTCGAAGAACATCTCGCAGGAATTGTGGTTCATCATGGTGCGGATCGGTCGGATCGTGAGGCCCCGGCCCGCCACCTCACGCATGTCGACGATGAAGGTGGAGAGACCCTCGGTCCGCTTCGCCACCTCGTTCCGCGGCGTGGTGCGCGCAAGCAGCAGCATGAGGTCGGAATGTTCCGCACGCGATGTCCAGACCTTCTGGCCGTTGATCACGTAGCGGTCCCCCTCCCGGCGCGCGGTCGTCTTGAGCGCGGTCGTGTCCGTGCCGGAGGTCGGCTCGGTGACGCCGAAGGCCTGGAGCCTGAGCCGGCCGGCAGCGATCTCGGGCAGGTAGCGGCGCTTCTGGTCGGGCGATCCGTGGCGGAGGATCGTTCCCATGATGTACATCTGCGCGTGGCAGGCCGCTCCGTTGCAGCCGCGCGCGTGGATCTCCTCTAGGATCGCCGCCGCCGCCGCGAGCGGCAGGCCGGCCCCGCCATATTCCTCGGGGATCAGCGCGGCGAGGTAGCCGGCCTCCGTCAGCGCCTGGACGAACGCTGTCGGATAGGCGCGCTCGGCGTCGAGGCGCCGCCAGTATTCGCCCGGGAAATCCGCGCAGAGCTTCGCAACCTCGCCGCGGAGGTCGGCCCAGGGGTCGTCACGAATCACGCTCTGGTCCATCGGCTCTCCTCCCACGCCGGGATTAGGCGCCGACCGCAGCGGATGCAAGGCGCGCCCGCGCGCGGCCCGCCCCTGGCGTTGCCGGCGGACGAAACGCGCGCGCCACGGGGACGGATGCCCTTTCCGCATCGCTTATGCAAGGCTTGCGCTTCCCGCATGCTGGATGGACGGAGCCGATGCGCGCAGCAATGTTCAGCACCAAGCCCTATGACCGAAAAAGTTTCGAGGAGGCGGGGCTCGACGGGATCGAGATGCTGTGGCTCGAGCCGCGGCTCTCGGCCGATACCGTAGCGCTGGCGGAACGATCAGACGCCGTCTGCCTCTTCGTCAACGACATGGCCGACGCTGCGGTGATCGGCCGCCTCGCCGCGGGCGGCACGCGGCTGATCGCGCTTCGCTGCGCGGGATTCAATAATGTCGATCTTGCCGCCGCCGAGGCGGCCGGGATTGCCGTCGTCCGCGTCCCTGCCTACTCGCCGCACGCCGTGGCGGAGTTCACGATCGGGCTTCTGCTTGCGCTCGTGCGCCGGATCCACCGCGCCTACACGCGCACGCGCGAGAGCAACTTCTCGCTCGATGGGCTGCTCGGCTTCGACCTCGTCGGCCGCACCGTCGGCGTGATCGGCACCGGGCGGATCGGTGTGATCGTGGCCCGGATTCTCACCGCCGGCTTCGGCTGCCGCGTGCTCGCCAACGACCTCGCCCCTGATCCTGGCCTCGAAGCCATCGGCGTGCGCTACGCCCCGGTCGCCGAGATCATGGCGGAGGCCGACATCCTGACGCTGCACTGCCCGCTCACGCCGCGCACGCACCACCTGCTCAACGCCGCCAGCATGCCGCGACTGAAGCCCGGCGCGATCGTCGTCAACACCTCGCGCGGCGCCCTGATCGACACCGACGCTGCGATCGAGGCGCTGAAGTCCGGCCAGCTCGGTGGGCTTGCGATCGATGTCTACGAACAGGAGGCCGATCTCTTCTTCGAGGATCTCTCGAACACGATCATCCAGGACGACACGTTGCAACGGCTGATGATGTTCCCCAATGTGCTGGTCACCGGCCACCAGGCGTTCTTCACGCGCGAGGCACTCGCTGCGATCGCCGCGACGACGCTTGCCAACATCCGCGACTTCGCCGCCGGCAGGCCGCTCGCCAACGCCGTGCGCGCCGCCGAGGTGATTCGCTGATCAGCGCGGCGGAGACGCCGCCTGCGCGGCCGGCTGCGCGCCCACGCGGAACAGGTAGTCGGCATCGCCCGCGAATCCGGCCACCGGCTCGCCGCCGGGCAGGCGCGCGGCGGCATAGCCAAGCGGCGCGAGCAGCGACCAGAGCCGCTCGGGCGTCTGGCCGCTCCGCGCCAGCGAGGCGGCAGAGACCTCGACGAGCAGGGCCGGGCGGAACCGCGCGAGCACGCCGCGCCCGCCCTCCAGAACCTTCACTTCCCATCCCTCGACATCGCACTTGATGAGGTCGCATCGCACGAGGCCGAGCGCGTCCGCGAGCCGATCGAGGGTCTCGACCGCCACGGTGTCGCTGCGCGTCGGCCGTGCCGGAGCGGCCGCGGCGAAGGAGGCGAGACCGAAGCCGACCGCGCCGGAGCGCTTGATCGGGCTCTTCAGGACGAGGCTTCCGGGCCGGTCGGACAGCCCTTTCGGCACGATCGTGACGGTCTCGAGACGCTTCAGCCGCACCACGGTGCGGAGGATGGAGAGCGCGTAAGGAGAGGGCTCGACCGCGATGACGCGGCCCTCGCGGGCGAGGCGTGCGAACAGCTTGGTGAACTGCCCGGCATGCGCGCCGACATCGATCACGACCCCGTCGTTCGGGACGAGCGTGCTGAGCAGCGGCAGGAGCTCGTGGTGATGCTGCTGCGTGAGCGCCTTCCAGGCATGGGCGAGCCAGTGAAGCGAGAGCTTGGCGTTTGCTTCGAAACTCATGCGGAGCGTGCGATCCGGCGCGGCCCGATCATGACAGAGGCTGCGGCGGTGAAAGCGTCGGTTGCCTCGAAGTCATTCGCAAGCCCGCGGCTTCTGCTGATCCGGGCGACGTGGCGCTCGACTGCGCAGCGGCAAGCTGGTCCCGGCGGCAGCCCAGTGTACCCTCAGCCCGCTTGGGCATTCAGCCTCGACAACCCCGCGGGATGATGGGGCGTGCCGTGATCACTTCAGCCGCGATCCCCACAGCCGCGACCCTACGGTCCCGCCTCATGACGTGTTCGGAGCGACGCGGGCTGGTGTGGGTCGTCGTGGTTCCCTTGGCGGTGATGGGGGACCTGGGATGAGCGATCTCGTTTGGCTGAGCGAGGCGCTGAGGCGGCGTCTTGCGCCGCTTTTGCCAGCGGAGACATGCAGCACGCCGCGGGTGGACGACCGGCCTGTTCCAGTCCGACCGTTTCAGTGCTCACCAGTCGCGCTCCATCTCGTCTCTCACCTCATCCAGAGCGCCGCCGGCCGCCCTTGCGCTTCGTCGGGTCGTACCCCCCGCCACCCGGCCCCATGGGCGTGGGCTTCCACGTCTCCGCCGCGCGCTTCGGGATGCCCGGCGCGTCGAGGCCGAGCTCCTTCGCCTCGAGCCGCCTGATCTCGTCGCGCAGCCGCGCGGCTGTCTCGAACTCGAGGTTGGCCGCCGCCTCGCGCATCTCCTTCTCGAGTGTGGCGATGGTCTTGCGCAGGTCCTTGCCGACGAGCTCGGCAACGCCGCCGCCCTCGACCGGGGCGACCGTCACGTAGTCCTGCTCGTAGACGGAAGCGACGATCTCGGCGATCTGCTTCTTCACCGATGCGGGCGTGATGCCGTGCGCCGCGTTCCAGGCGATCTGCTTCGCCCGCCGCCGTTCCGTCTCATCGAGCGCGCGCTTGAGGCTCTCGGTCATCGCATCCGCGTAGAGGATCACCCGCCCCTCGACGTTGCGCGCCGCCCGCCCGATCGTCTGGATCAGGGACGTCGTCGAGCGCAGGAACCCTTCGCGGTCGGCATCGAGGATGGCGACGAGGCCGCATTCGGGGATGTCGAGCCCCTCGCGCAAGAGGTTGATGCCGACGAGCACGTCGAAGGCGCCGAGGCGGAGGTCGCGGATGATCTCGATCCGCTCGAGCGTGTCGATGTCGGAATGGAGATAGCGCACGCGTATGCCGGCATCGCCGAGATATTCCGCGAGATGCTCGGCCATCTTCTTGGTCAGCACCGTCACGAGGGTGCGCATCCCCCGCGCCGTGACATCGCGGATCTCGGCGAGCAGGTCATCGACCTGGCTCTCGACGGGGCGGAGGATCGTCACCGGGTCGACGAGCCCGGTGGGGCGGATCACCTGCTCGACGAACACCCCGCCTGTGCGCTCCATCTCCCACGGGCCCGGCGTTGCCGAGACGAAGATCGTCTGCGGCCGCATAGCGTCCCATTCCTCGAACTTCAGCGGGCGGTTGTCGGTGCAGGAGGGCAGGCGGAAGCCGAACTCGGCGAGCACCTGCTTGCGGTTGAAGTCGCCGCGGAACATGCCCCCCACCTGCGGCACGGTGACGTGGCTCTCGTCGACGAAGAGCAGAGCGTTCGAGGGGAGATACTCGAACAGGGTGGGCGGCGGCTCGCCCGGGTTCCGCCCAGAGAGGTAGCGGCTGTAGTTCTCGATGCCGCGGCAGCTCCCCGTCGTCTCCATCATCTCGAGGTCGAATTGGGTGCGCTGCTCGAGCCGCTCCGCCTCGAGCAGTTTGCCCTGGGCGCGGAGCTCGGCGAGCCGCTCCTTGAGCTCGGCGCGGATGCGCACCACCGCCTGCTGCAGGGTCGGGCGCGGGGTGACGTAGTGGCTGTTGGCGTAGACGGTGACGGTCTCGAGCGCGGCCGATGTCGCGCCCGTCAGCGGGTCGAACTCGGCAATGCTCTCGATCTCGTCGCCGAACAGCGAGAGCCGCCAGGCACGGTCCTCATAGTGGGCGGGGAAGATCTCGATCCCGTCGCCGCGGACGCGGAAGCTGCCGCGCGCGAAGGCCGTGTCGTTGCGTCGGTACTGCAGCTCGACGAGCGCCTTGAGCAGCCGCTCGCGCACGATCGTCTGCCCGACCGAGAGGCGGACGACCATCTGCGAATAGGTCTCGACCGAGCCGATGCCGTAGATGCAGGAGACGGAGGCGACGATGATCACATCCGGCCGTTCGAGCAGGGCGCGCGTGGCGGCATGGCGCATCCGGTCGATCTGTTCGTTGATCTGCGCGTCCTTCTCGATGTAGGTGTCGGTGCGCGGAACATAGGCCTCAGGCTGGTAATAGTCGTAGTACGAGACGAAGTATTCGACGGCGTTGTCTGGGAAGAAGCTCTTCATCTCGCCGTAGAGCTGGGCGGCGAGCGTCTTGTTCGGGGCGAGGATCAGCGCCGGCCGCCCCGTGTTGGCAATCACATGCGCCATGGTGAAGGTCTTGCCTGAGCCGGTGACGCCAAGCAGCACCTGGTCGCGCTCGCCCGCCTCGACGCCCTCGGTCAGGGCCGCGATCGCCGCCGGCTGGTCGCCCGCCGGGGCGAAATCGGAGGCGATCCGGAACCGCGCGCGCTCCGCCACCGGAGCGCGCTTCTCGGGGACGAAGAGCGCCCGCGCCTCTTGCACCGCATAGGTCGTCATCGCCTCGCCTCCGCCATCGACGCCTCAGGGTCTATCTCGAACCACCCTCGACATGAGCCGGGGTGGGGGGGGACTTGCCGGGCTGCAATGTGGTTCGGCCGGGTCCCTCCACCGGGGACCAAAGACACGCGATGCACCCCAACCACCCAATCGGAGCATAGGCGTGCGGGCTTGCCCGAGGCCAGTGACGTGACAGCCGACGACTGCCGGAGCCAGGGGCCGCTGCTGCCCGGCAGATGCCCGTGAGGACGTATCGTGCGGTTTTTCCCCACCCTGCGTGCGGTACCTTTGGCCCGTGGCGGGCCGCGACGGCGCGCCACACGTCATGCCTAAGTGCAAGGACCCACCCTTTACCTTGGCGACGACCGGAGAGCCATTCGATCACAAACGCGCCTTCGAGCCCAAGCGCGCGGGGACGTGCTTCGAGGCCGCAACGCAGGGCCGGCCGCTCTCCGCCCCCGCCGCGGCTTGACGCCGGGCAGCGGCCGCTGCACCTGACCGGCATGCGGATCGTCGTCGCCATGTCGGGCGGGGTCGACTCCTCGGTGGTCGCGGCGCTCTTGGCCGAGGCGGGCCACGAGGTCATCGGCATCACGCTGCAGCTCTACGACCACGGCGCGGCGGTGGGCCGCGCCGGCGCGTGCTGCGCCGGCCAGGACATCCACGACGCCCGCCGCGTTGCCGATCACTTGGGCATCGCCCATTACGTGCTCGACATGGAAGCCCGGTTCCGCGCGGCCGTGATCGAGGACTTCGCCGAGGCCTATGCACGCGGCCTCACCCCGATCCCCTGCGTGCGCTGCAACCAGCGCCTCAAGTTCGACGACCTGCTTGAGACCGCGCGCGACCTCGGCGCAGAAGCGCTCGCGACCGGCCACTACGCCCGGATCGTCACGGCCGAGGATGGGCACGCGCTCGCCGCCGCCGCTGATGCCGCACGCGACCAGTCCTACTTCCTCTTCGCCATACGCCGCGAGGACCTGCCCTTCCTCCGCTTCCCGCTCGGCGCGATAACCAAGGCTGAGGTGCGCGACCACGCCGCGCGCCTCGGCCTGCCGGTCGCAGGCAAGCCCGACAGCCAGGACATCTGCTTCGTCCCCTCAGGCTCCTACGCCGACCTCGTCGCACGGCTCCGCCCCGAGGCAGCGGCGCCGGGCGAGATCGTCACCGAGGACGGTCGGGTGCTCGGCACCCATCGCGGCATCGCGCGCTACACCGTGGGCCAGGCGAAGGGCCTCGGCGCTGCGAGCCGCGACGGGGAGGAGCGGATGCACGTTCTGCGCCTCGAGGCCGGCACGCGCCGCGTCGTGGTCGGCCCGCGCGCAGCGCTCGGCCGGCGCGCGCTCGAGGCGGGCGAGGTGAACTGGCTGATCGACCCGCCGGCCGCGCCGCTTCCCTGCCTCGCCAAGCTGCGCGGGCGCGAGGCGCCGGCACCGGCCGAGGTGGCCTGGGACGGCGCCATCGCGCGGATCACGATGGCGGAGCCGGCGACGGTCGCGCCCGGCCAGGCGGCGGTGTTCTACGACGGCGGCCGGGTGCTCGGCGGCGGCTTCATCCGCTCCGCCTGAGCACCCGGCCTCGGCACCGGGACGCGCCCTCGCTCAGGCAGCCCGCAGCTCGCCGAGGAAGCTCTCAACCGCTCCGCCGAGCGTCCTGCTCTGCTCCATCAGGGCCGCGGCCGACTGGCGCACCGTCGCACTCCCCTCGGCCGCAGACGAGGCGTTGACGTTCACCTGCGCGATCTGCTCGGAGACGCGCGCGGTGCCGCTCGCCGCCTGCTGCACCGACCGCGCGATCTCCGCCGTCGCCGCGCCCTGCTGCTCGACGGCTGCGGCGATCGAGGAGGCGAGCGCCGAGATCTCCTCGATCCGACCCGCGATCTGCTTGATCGCGCCGACCGTGCCCTCGGTCGCCTGCTGCATGCCGGTGATCTGCGCGCTGATCTCCTCCGTCGCCTTCGCGGTCTGGCCGGCGAGGTTCTTCACCTCAGAGGCCACCACCGCGAAGCCCTTGCCCGCCTCCCCGGCGCGCGCTGCCTCGATCGTTGCGTTGAGCGCAAGCAGATTGGTCTGGCCGGCAATGTCGCCGATCAGCCGCACCACGTCGCCGATCCGCGCTGCCGCGGCGGCGAGCGCATCGACCGAGGCGTTGGTGCGCGTCGCCTCCGCCACGGCGGCGCTGGCGACCGAGGCCGCCTGCGCCACCTGGCGCGAGATCTCGCCGATCGAGGCGGAGAGCTCCTCAGCGGCGGCGGCCGCACCGTTCACGCTGCCAGCCGCCTCGCCCGCCGCCTCCGACACCGCCGTCGAGAGCGCGACGTTCCGGCGCGCGGTGTCGGCGATCCGCCCCGCCGTCTCCTCGAGCAGGCCGACCGCCTCCGCCATCCGCCGCACGACGCCGAGCACCTGGCTCTCGAAATTGTCCGCGGTGCGAAGCTGTGCGAGGCGCCTGTCCTCCGCGGCGCGGGCGCGCGTTGCCTCGGCTTCGGCGCGCGCTTCGGCGGCGGCGGCGGCCTGGGTCTGCAGCGACCGCACGGCGCGCGCGAGCTCGCCGACCTGGTCGCGGCGCTCCTCGCCGGGAACGGCGGCGCCGAAATCCCCTTCCGCGACCTTGCGCGTGGTCGCGGCGAGAACGACCAGCGGGCGCAGCGAAGAGCGGATCGCCGCCCAGGCGAGCAGCGCCGAGACGACGAGCGTGGCAAGCCCGACCGCGAGCGCTTCGAGGAGCGCCGCGCGCACCTCGGCAGCGATCTGGTCGACCGGGACGCCGACGAACAGAAGGCCGACCTGGCGGCCCGAGGCGTCGCGCACCGGCTCGTAGATCGTCAGGTGATCGCGCCCGAGGATCTGGTTCTTGCCGCGATAGACCTCTCCGCGCGTGATCGAGGCCTCGTAGGCGGGGCCGGCGGCGAGCCGCGTGCCGGTGCCGCGCGTGCCGTCAGGCCGCGTCACGTTGGTGGCGATCCTGAGGTCGCCCAGGAAGATCGTCGCCACGCCGCCGGTTGTCTTCCTCACCGCATCGACGATGTCGTTGCGGCCGTTGAGCGGCTGGCCGCCGACGGTCAGACGGTCGCCCTCGACGGCGAAGCCCTGCCCGAGCCGCGCCACCTCGTGGTGCAGAACGCGGAGATTGGCCTCCAGGCTCGCCTGGGCCTGCGCATAGGCCCGCTCCTCGAAACTGCGCGCGGACCAGAAGGTGAGCGCCGCGACCGCAAGGCCGCTGGCGAAGATGGCGCAGGCGACGACACGGGCGGCAAGCCCGACACGGTTGCCGAGCCGGGCGAGCCCGACCTTGGCGGCACCAAACACGCGCATGACGAACTCCCTCCAGGCGACGGCGGCGAAACTGCACTCGCACTCCCTAAACGGGTGTTAAGCCCGCTCAGCCGCCGCGCTGAGGTGCGGCCATGTCGGCGGGCGGCGCTCCCCCCTGGCCGCCCTCAAAGATGCCGAAGAGGCCGCGCAGGAAGCCCGGTGTCAGGGCAGCGAGCGGGTTGACGGACGCCTCAGGGTCGGCGATCGGACCGCGCAGTCTGTAGGTCGCGGCGAACAGCCCCCCGCCCGTCTCCGGCGAGAACAGCCGCCCGATCAGCGGGATCTGGCCAAGCAGAGCGTTGAACACGTAGGCCGGAACGATCGTGCCTTCGAGGTCGATCCGGTCGCGCGTGCGGTCGATCGTGCCGCGCGCGGTGAAGCCGAGCGAGGGCGAGATCGCGCGCGCGTCCCGGAGGTCGAGCCTGCCCGCCGTGTAGGTGAAGGGGGCGACCGCGCGGGTGAAGGAGACGCCAGGGCCGCGCGCGACGTCGAGCACGCCGTAGAGCGTCATCGCCTGCAGCACGCGCGCCGCCGCGGGCGCCTCGCGCAGGCGGAAATCGACGAGTTCCGCCTCGCCGGTGAGCGGGTGGCCCGGCGTTGCGTCGTCGAAGCTGCCGCGGATCGCGAGCGTGCCGCCGGCCATCGTCGTGATGATGTCGAGCGCGTTGAGCACGGCGCCGGCATCGTCGGCCGTCAGGCTGAGGCTGCGCCGGCGCAGCCCGTCGGGGGCGATCCGCGCCTGGAGGGTGCCGCGTTCGCCGGCGCGGGCGGTGGCCTCGCCGCGCAGGATGAGGTCGCCCACGGCAGCGCCGGTCGCCCGAACCTCGCGCAGCTCCCGGCCAGGGCTGAGCACGAGCCGGTCGATCGCGGCGTCGAGAAGAACGGTGGGCTGGGGCCGCGCCGGGTCCGGCGGGGGCGAGGGCGGCGCCGGCTCGCGCGGGCGGTTCGAGAGGTCGAGCACGGCCGCCCGCAGCGTCACCGCATGCTCGCCGCCCGGCCGCGCGGGCAGCCGCACCGAGCCCGCGAGCCGCGAGGCGCCGAGCCGCGCCTCGGCCACCTCGACGCGCTCGAGCCGCCCCTCCCGCGTGAAGAAAAACCGCGCGCGGCCGCCGATCTCGCCCGCTTCGAGCCGGGTCAGCTCAGCGCCGGTGAGCCGCCCGCCGGGGGCGAGGGAGAGCCGCGCCTCTGCCGCACCGGGCCGACCGCGCGGCTTCTCGACGCCGAGCGCCGCGACCGCGAGGCTCGCCTGGGCGAGGTCGGCGCGGACGGTCGCGCTGCCCGCACCGCTGCGCCGCGCCTCGTAGGCCGCCTCGACCGCGACGGGGCCGGTGAGCCACGGCGCGAGGTCAAGGTCGAACAGAGCGGGCAGTCCTTCCTGCGCTGGCACGCGCGCGGCGTAGCGTTCGACGATTTGCGCCGCAGGGCCTGAGCGGAAGTCCATCTCTCCCGTCACCTCCGCCGTCACCGTGCCGAACTGGCCCGAGCCGCTGACGCGCATCCCCTCGCGCCCGGCGGCGAGCTCGAGCCGGCCGCGCTCGAAATCCCGGCCCGCCAGCACGGCGGGGATCTGCACCTCGCTCGCCTGCGCGGCGATGGCGACGTCGAGGTCGTCCAGAGAGAGCCCATCGAGCAGCGGGAAGGCGACCGAGAGCGTGACCTCGCCGCGGCCGGTGATGCCTGGGGGGGGCGCGCCGCGGCGGCCGAACAGGTCGAGCTTCGGGTGGGCGATCAGCGCCATCGCCTCGGCGAGCGGCGTCTCGATCC
>Ga0272446_1007306_pt1 | contig 11039 bp, 10 predicted proteins | sample YNPCB0061_FD_194587 | JGI IMG/M metagenome (GOLD analysis project Ga0272446, IMG submission 194587) | Hot spring microbial mat communities from Yellowstone National Park, WY, United States - YNP-CB-006-1 | ecosystem: Environmental > Aquatic > Thermal springs > Hot (42-90C) > Sediment | place...
ATCGAAATCCCGATTCGGCCTTCCGGCATCCCCATCGTGAATATACCGGTTGGCGAAGAGAGACAGCTTGTGATCGGGACGTCCGTTGATTCGGTAGACGCCCCCTACATACAGCTTTGTCTTTTCATACTCGGGATCATCGATCATGTTTAACCAGGAAGTTGTTGTACCATAATTGGTATAGTCGGAATTCTCGTAAAAACCGCCTGCAAACAGACTGCAATTGTCGACATCCCGACCATGGAAGAATCTCGTGGAAAGGGTATCATACGAACCATAACCGGCCATCAACCGTGTTTCCGTTGCACCGAACCGTTCCGGTAAGATCAGGTTGGTGGTTCCTGCAAGCGGGGACTGGTTGCCGGCAAAATCCATGAAAAGGTAATTGGGATACAGCACAGAAGCCGGTCCCCTCTGCGTTTCGATGCGATCCAGGATCCAGGGATCGAGCGCTTGCGGATCTACGAAACCATCGATCGGCAAGCCATCGAGCATGTACATCGTGTATTTCGGTCCGATGCCGCCTGAAGCTCCCCAGTTGGCATCGTTTCTCGAGAGGATGCTGGGAGCCATCCCGGGCTGATACTGCAGGATTTCGATCAGATTGCCCTTCGTCAATACCATACTGTCCGTTTCTTCCAGCGTGATCACTTCGATTTTCTGGGTCACGTTGCCTTTGGACTCAGGCACCTTCGATGCCGTAACGACCATCTGATCCATCTGGTACTCGGGCTGCGCCGCGTAAAGCAGCGACAGGTGAAGTCCAAGGCCGGACAACACCAGCCATCCGAATACAGCCCCAAGCCATCGTGAATACCTTCGCCTCATCTCTTTCTCCTTTCTGATGTGTTGGATCGTTTTGGAAACGCAGCAAACCGAAATTATCGCCCAAGATGATTCCTATGGCAGATTTGCCGCATTCCAGCCTCGACTGCAATGAAAGATGCCAGGTGCAATACAGCAAAAAAAAGCCGGATATGCACATACACAGCTGCATATCCGGCCTTCAAGCCGTTTCCAAACACATGCGATCCGTTCAGATGACGCCTTCTTGGCGTCGGTTGAATGAACCTCTACCAAAAGCGATGAAACGTGTCAACACCCCGAAAAGGATCGTGGGTATTTGTCAAGATAGTTGTCGCACGAAGTCATGCCGCACTGCTGCGTGTGAACCTCTCAGCCGACGATCTTGCGACTGAAGACATCCACGATCATGTACAGGTAGAAGAACATTCCGCGGATGAATGTCGGCAAAGGAAGTTGCAGGGAAGATTTTGTTCTGCCCTATCAATTGTGCCCGACTATTGGCCTGATCATGCCAAAGCCGGAAGAATTCAACGAGAGTCGCCTCGCAGCCCTGTATTTTACAGGATGTTGCAGAGCCGGATTGGATATCCGGTCGTTTGTTCTTTTTACAATCCAACCTTCTGGAGTAAGGATTTCTATCGAGGCTTGTATAGCTATATTCATCTATATATAGTATTGAACAACTATCGTGATCGATGATCGATCCTTCAAAACGAAACGAGCCTCATTCGTTATCTCGATCGGTTCATAAGCAGATCGTGATTCGGCGAAATACCCGTGTCTTCGATCTGATGCAGCAGGGCAGCTCGCTGACCAAGCACGGCCTATTACGGTCAGCAAGCGGGGATGAAAGGTTGAGAAACCATGACACCCAAAAAAGACACTACATGGATCGGCAAAGCAGCCGTGGTCGGTCTCATCGTTATCGGCATTTTCGCCTTCCGATATTTCGAGTTGGAGCAATATTTCTCCCTCGACTACATCAAGACGTCCCAAGAAAAATTTCGCCAGGTGTACCAGTCAAACCGGTTTGCGGTGATCGCCGCCTACATGGGCATCTATATCGGGGTCGCGGCCCTGTCGCTACCTGGTGCGGCAGTTCTTACGTTGGCCGGCGGAACGTTGTTCGGGGTGGTCGTCGGAACCATTATCGTATCGTTTGCCAGTACCATCGGCGCCACCCTGGCCTGCGCCGTTTCCCGATTTCTGATGCGGGACTGGGTGCAGGAAAAATTCGGTGAAAAGCTGGAAGTTATCCACACAGGCATCGAAAAGGAGGGGGCCTTCTATCTGTTTTCCCTTCGTCTGGTGCCGGTGTTTCCGTTTTTCATGATCAACCTCCTGATGGGCCTCACCAAGATGCGGCTGTTCACCTTTTTCTGGGTCTCACAGATCGGCATGCTGGCCGGAACCGTGGTGTATGTCAATGCCGGGCGGCAACTGGCCGACATCGATTCCTTATCCGGAATTCTTTCCCCAGGCGTGCTGATTTCCTTTGCTGCCCTGGGTCTGTTTCCGATCACCGTAAAAAAGCTTCTGACATTCTACAAACACTGATCTCGTCAACAGTCGGAGGTAGAATACCTGGGAACCCGCTGTGAATGGCAAGGGCGGTATTCCTTCCAGTGCCTGGATGACGGCCGGTCATTGAACAAAAAGCACCCTTCACCTGAAGCAAACCGGTTTGGCCGGTTGTTGGAGGAGCCCATGAGAGATCCGGAAACAACCATTATGAGCCCATGGGATGCCCACAATCAGCAATTGGTGGGCCATGTTCATCCTTTGGACTGGCAAAATCCCAAGCCTGCATCACGCTACAACCTGGTCGTCATCGGCGGTGGCACGGCTGGACTGGTATGTGCCGCAGGGGCTGCCGGCCTGGGAGCCAAAGTGGCCCTGGTCGAGCGCCACCTGATGGGCGGCGATTGCCTCAATGTCGGCTGCGTACCGTCCAAGGCCGTGATCCGGGCGGCTCGAGCGGCAGCAGCCGTGCGCGATGCCGGAGCCTTTGGGGTGCAGGTTCCCGAAGGCGTCACCATCGATTTCGGTCGGGCCATGGAGCGCATGCGGCGGCTTCGGGCCTCCATCGCACCCCACGACTCGGTCCAGCGCTTCAGCGACCTGGGGATCGACGTTTTTATCGGTGAAGGCCGGTTCATCGATCCCCACACCGTTGAAGTTGCTGGTGAACGCTTGACCTTCAGGAAAGCGGTCATCGCCACCGGTGCACGGGCTGCGGCCCCGCCCATCCAGGGATTGAAAGATATCCCCTATTTGACAAACGAGACTATTTTTTCCCTCACGGAGTTGCCCAAGCGCTTGGCCGTCATCGGTGCCGGACCCATCGGCTGTGAAATGGCCCAGTCCTTCGCCCGCTTCGGTTCGGAAGTGCTGCTGGTGGAAACGGCGCACGGCATTCTTTCCCGGGAAGACGCCGATGCTTCCGGCATCGTCCTGGAATCCATGCAACAAGACGGGGTGAAGCTGCTGTGCTGCGGCAAGGGCCTCAAAGTGGCCAAGACTGATGGGGGCATCCGTCTGCGCGTGACATCACACGGCAGAGATTACGACGAAGTGGTGGACCAGCTTCTGGTGGCCGTAGGCCGCGCGCCGAATGTGGAAAATCTGGGACTGGAGGCTGCAGGCGTCGCTTTCAACAAGAAAGGCGTACAGGTCAATGACTACTTGCAAACCAGCCGGCCTCACATTTACGCAGCCGGTGATGTCTGCTCGCCTTATCAGTTCACCCATGCGGCCGACTTCATGGCGCGCATCGTTATCCGGAACGCCCTGTTTTTCGGCCGATCCAAGGCGAGTTCGCTGACGATTCCCTGGTGCACCTACACCGAACCCGAGATCGCCCATGTCGGACTGTATGAAAAGCAAGCCGTCGAACAGGGAATTGCCGTCGACACCTTCACCCGCAAGCTGGGGGATGTCGACCGGGCGATTCTCGAAGGTCATACGAACGGGCTGGCGCGCGTACATGTACGAAAGGGTACGGATCGCATCCTCGGCGCCACCATCGTGGCTGCCAATGCCGGAGACATGATTGCGGAAGTCACCCTGGCCATGACGCACAAATTGGGCCTTGGTCGCATCGCAACTACCATCCACCCCTACCCGACGCAGGCGGAGGTCTTGCGCCAACTCGGAGACGCGTACAACCGGACGCGGCTGACGCCCTTTGCCCAGTCGCTGTTTTCGCGGCTTATGGCCTGGCGCAGATGATGGTGTTTCAAGAGGAAAGAATTCCCATCAAACAAGAAAGGAAAGATCCAATGGAAGAAACAACCTATTATCAAAAGCGGGACCTGGAGGATTTCGTCAACATCGGCGAGTATGCCTCCACAGCAGGCGCCAAGTTTTTCGAATACTATGCCACGGCCACCAGCGCTGGCAAGCTCACCGAACGGGAGAAAGCCTTGATCGCGCTGGCAGTTGCCACCGTTCGTCATTGCCCCTACTGCATCGATGCATACACCAACAAGTGCCTTTCCCTCGGCGTCGACAACGACGAGATGATGGAAGCCATTCATGTCGGAGCGGCCATGGTTGCCGGCGATACCCTGGCCCATGCCACCCAAATGCGCAAGATCATCAAACAGAAGGAGATGTGATTCCATGCAATTCACGCCACCATTCCATCCGGCGGATGCATTTATGGATCGTCTCAGGGCTTGCGGTCTTGCCCCCTTGCGGGCGGCGGGTATCGAAATCCTCCAGATGAATATCACACGCCGGTGCAACCTGCGCTGCAAGCACTGCCATGTGCAGGCAGGTCCCGATCGTACCGAGATGATGAGCCGGGAAACCATGACCCACTGTATGAATGCGGCCGAACACCGAAACATCACGACCATCGATATCACCGGAGGTGCTCCGGAGCTTCACCCTGACCTCGAATGGCTGATCGGCGAAGCGGCTGCCTTACAAAAGCGCCTGATCGTCCGAAGCAACCTGGTAGTGATGCTCGACCCGGCATATCGACGCTACCTGGATATCTTTGCAGCGCACAAGGTCGAGCTCGTCGGCTCCCTGCCCGACTACCACGCCGAAAAATCGGATCGTCAGCGCGGAGATGGCACCTTCGCTGCCGCCATCGAGGTGATCGGCGAGCTCAACCACCGATCTTACGGCCTCATCGACAGCGGCCTGATGCTACACCTCGTCCACAACCCGGTGGGAGCTTACCTGCCAGGGCCGCAGTCGGCCCTCGAAACCGAATATCGTCGTGTGCTGAGAGATCGGTACGGTTTGCATTTCAATACCCTGTTTTGTCTAGTCAACAATCCCATCGGCCGCTATGCCGATTATTTGAAACGCAGCGGCAACTGGTCGGATTACATGCGCACGTTACAGTGCGCCTTCAACATTCAAACCGTAGGAAGTCTCATGTGCAGGACCACCCTTTCGGTAGGATGGGACGGACGTCTGTACGATTGCGACTTCAACCAGATGCTCGATTTGACGGTAAACAGCGGCGCTCCGAATCATATCGAGGATTTTGACTACCACCGGTTGGCCGAACGCGAAGTCGTTGTACGCAGCCATTGCTTCGCATGCACCGCCGGGGCCGGCTCCTCCTGTCAGGGTGCCCTGACGAGCTGAGTCATTTGGGGCCGTAGCAGAAGCCCGCCAGCCTGAGATGTGGCACCACAAGCCAGGAACATTTAGGGGAGCGTAGGTGCGCGCATTTCCGGATGCCACCGGGATAACCCCATGAACACTCTGAAGAGATGTATACCGATGAAGTTTTTTATGAAAACAACTCGATATGTGGTTCTGATATCCGCTTTGCTGTCGATCGCCTGCCTGCATGCGGCGGATACGGTTTTCATGCGGGAGACTTTTGAAACCCTCGATTCCTGGGAACCTCTCTTTTTCCCAGGGATCGATAGGCACACACACTATGCCATTCAGAAACAAGGTGGATCGAATATTCTGGTTGCCGCAAGCAGCAACAGCGCATCGGCACTGGTCTACAAACAAACCTTCCATATCGTTGAGTTTCCGATCATCCGTTGGCGCTGGAAGGTCGATAAGGTGTATGCCGGTGGAAACTACCGGCTCAAGTCTGGAGATGATTATCCCATGCGGGTGTATGTCCTGTTTGCATTCGATCCCGACACCTCGACAATCGGGATGAACATATCCTATGGGATCCTCAAAACCCTGTATGGCCACTATCCGCCGCACAGCACCCTGAACTATATCTGGGCCAATCGGCCGGAAGAGACAGAACCCGTGGCCAGCCCCTTCACGGATCGATCGATCATGATCCCGCTGGAGCATGGACCGCAAAAAGTCGGCCAGTGGGTGGAAGAAACCGTAAACGTTCTGGAGGATTACAGACGTGTCTTCGGTACCGATCCGCCATCCGATGCCACACTGGCCATCATGAACGATTCGGACAATACGGGAGATGCCGCGACATCCTCCATCGAATGGATTGAAGTACTGAAAACCGTCCCACCTTAGGAAAGGTGCTGAAAGCGGGCTTATGCGAAGCTCTCTTTCATCGTATTCGTGTGAAAAAACCTTTCGAGCAGTAACCTGTTCCTACCCAATGGAACAACCCGAACACTCATCAACAGGAGAATCTTTATAGCACGACTGGAACGATTCCCGGAACCCATGCGTTCTCATCTGGCGGACCTGCCCTGTCCGACCTATCCAACAACCCCCTGGGTCGAAGGCCCAGCCTTGTCGCAACGAAGATTCGCCTTGATCTCCACGGCGGGGCTGCATCGCCGGGATGACCGGCCTTTCGAAGGCCTGTCGAACTGGGACGCCCGCTGGGCAAACCCCTGAATGCCGCCCTGCAGCATCAGGTGATGTTGGCCGCATTGAAGCTGCTGGAATCTCTTGAAGGCCCCATTCTGGAGGATTTTCCCGATGAGGGCTTGCCGGAGATCGAAGAAAGTGACCAAGATCCGGCCGTTCTGGCCTGTCCCATTTCGTTTCGAAAATCTCCGGAAAGCGTGAGTGACTCCGAAATGGGCATATCCGCCTTCCGACAGGAAGTTGCCGAATTTCGCAACTGGTACGACATGAACCTTCAGAAAACGAATCGTACGGCTGTGGCGCACTTCGATCTGAAATCGGCCTGTGAGTTGTTCTGCACCTATGCTATCGGGGGCTCCATCCAAGACAAAACGAAGGGTATGCCGCCGGGAGCCGCCATCCGAATTGCGGCTCAGGATCTCAAGGCCTTTTATTTTGAAGCACTGATGGCCCAACCCGGGGTAAAATCCGTTGACGGCAAAGCGTTCCAACGATGGTTCTGGAACGAAACGGCAGCCTCCGACCTGTTGAGGGATATTCAGAAAAAATGCCTCGAAGAAACGGATCGGTCCTTGAAAATGACAGGAAAAATGCTGATCCCCCTGGATCAGGGCTGAATGTCTTCATCTGAAAAGAGCCGCTTGCGAAGCGGTTTAGGAGGTAACGTTGGAACGTCTGCTCAATATTCGGGAAGCGGCGGCATATCTCCATGTGTCCGAAATGACCATTCGGCGCTGGACAAATGACGGGTCGCTTCCCTGCTATCGCATCGGGGGCCGAAAGGCCCGAAGGTTCCAGATGTTGGACCTCGAGCAGTACCTGAAGCACACCCCGAACACCGCGCCTTCTGCCGATGTGACTCTGGGCATGGATGGACTTTCGGTGCCGGATGGTTCCCATCTAACCCATCTGAGCACCGACAGGGAAGAATCCTTGACCGTTGCGGCATCCTTTATGGCCGATGGCTTGATCCATCAGGAAACCGTGATGATGGTTGCTCCTGGAACCGCTTGCGATGAGCTGCTTCAGTTGATCGATCACCGGGGGATCGATGTCCGAAAGTATCGGGATATCGGCAACCTGCATGTCCGAACCGGCCAAACGAGCGTTGATGAACAAATTGAGATGATCACCGATATTGCCTGCAAGTCTTCCGGCCGGTTTCGGCTGTTCGGGGAGATGACATGGACAATGGAGCGGGATTGGTCCTTCGAACAGATCCGGCAGCTCGAAATCGCGGTGCAGGAGCGCATCCGGCCAGGTGTTCTCCTGCTGTGTCAGTATCCGCTGTCGCAGTTTTCGGCGCAGGTGGTGATGGCTGCCATTGAACATCACGACCATCTGTTGTATCGGGGGATCTTGAAAGAGAGTCCGTATCATCGGGCTTGATCTGGCTGCCATCCAGCCTTTGCGAGATCGGGCGGCAGCGTTTTTACTTGGCATTGGAAACATTGCCTGCCCGCAGACGAAGCACTGCCCCGAAGCGGGGTTCCGCTCAGGCACAACCATCCGCCATAGACGTTGAAGGGGTTCTATATGACATCCGAGGCTTATCTACGGCTATTCTGTTCCGGCGCCCTGTTTGCCGTCTTCGGCATCTGGGAACTCCTGTTTCCCCGCCGGAAGCGTCGTTTTACCAGAGCCAGACGATGGACGAGCAATCTCGGGTTGGCGTTGATCGATGTCCTATCGATCCGTGTCCTGTTGCCGACGGCTGCGGTGGGAATCGCTCTGCAAGCCCATGCCTCGGGCTGGGGCCTTTTCAAGAACCTGCTCTTACCCGAACCGCTGGAAATGGCTCTGGCCGTCGTGCTGCTGGATCTCATCGTGTATCTTCAGCACCTGATGTTTCATGCAACCCCCCTCCTGTGGCGCCTGCATCTGGTGCATCACACGGATATGGATCTGGACCTGACCACGGGACTTCGGTTTCATCCCGTTGAAATCCTGATTTCCATGATCATCAAAATGACGGCCGTCGCCGCATTGGGGCCATCCGTTGATTCGGTTGTGACCTTCGAGATTCTCCTGAACGGTACCGCCATGTTCAATCACGGCAATATCGCACTTCCCGCTTCAGCGGATCGCATCCTGCGGCTTTTCCTCGTAACACCGGACATGCACCGAGTGCACCATTCGGTCACTATCCGGGAGACGAACAGTAATTTCGGTTTCAATCTGCCCTGGTGGGATAGGTTGTTTGGGACCTACCGGGATCAACCGGTCATGGACCATGTAACGATGCCGCTGGGAATTGCTCCGTTTCGGAAAGATTCGGAACTTTTTCTGGGAAACCTGTTGATCCTGCCGCTGACGGCGAATCCGGGCGACTATTCTCTGAACCGGATCGGCGGCGATCCGCAAAGGCTTCGAAACGGAAGACAAAACCGGTGATATTTACCAACAGAACAACGGTCGCAGGCATCTCTGCCGGAAGGTTCTTCGGAGCGGTCCAACCTGAGGCAGGCCATCGCCGCCTGATCCTCTTTACCCGATTTCCGGTTCCAGGATCGACGAAGACCCGCTTGATCCCGCTGCTGGGTGCAGCAGGAGCGGCATCTCTTCAGAAAAGCCTCACCGGAAAAGCCATGGCAACGGCCCGCTGCGTTGCATCCGAAACTCATGCGGCCATCGACGTTTGTCATGAAGGCGGCAACGAGCGGTTGTTTCGGCATTGGCTGGGGAAGGGGCTCGCCTTTCATCCGCAAAAAGGGACATCCCTCGGAGAACGGATGGCCAACAGCTTTCAAATGGCTTTTGACGCCGGGACCAAGCACGTCGTCCTGATCGGATGCGACTGTCCGCACATGGGGATCGAACCGCTTCGGCAGGCCTTTTCAGCACTGGATCGCTGCGATGTCGTTCTGGGGCCGGTTCAGGACGGCGGCTATATCCTGATCGGGCTGCGAAGACCAGAGCCGTGTCTCTTCGAAGAAATGCCCTGGGGCATGCCGGAACTGTATGCCGAGACCCGGCGGCGCATCCTGCGGCAGGGCCTTTCGCTCAATGAGTTGCCGATGCTCTCGGATGTCGACAGGCCGGATGATCTGACGATGGATGTGTACCGAGCCATCGGCTGGCATTCCGAAAAGGCAATGACGGTGATCATCCCGACGCGCAATGAAGCCGACCAGATCGCCGAAACCGTCCGCCTTGCGCTGCAGGGCGCCGATGAGGTGATCGTGGCGGACGGCGGCAGCGAAGACGGTACACGGGAAAGGGCCGAAGAGGCAGGCGCGAAGGTGCTCATGATTCCGTACGGCCGAGGGACCCAGTTGAATGCTGCAGCCCTTGAGGCGACCGGCGAAATTCTCGCCTTTTTGCATGCGGATACCCGTCTTCCCGATGGATTCGGGGAGGAAATCGTCCAGGTGCTGCGAAACCCCGATATGCTTGCGTGCGCCTTTGAACTGGGCATTCGGGGCCAAGGCGCCGGTGTTCGGGTGGTGGCGCGTCTGGCCAACCTACGCTCCCGACTGCTCCGGCTTCCTTATGGCGATCAGGTTCTCTGCATGAAAAAAAGGGATTTTCTGGAAATGGGCGGCTATGTGAATTGGCCCATCCTCGAGGACCTGGAACTCGTGTTGCGCCTGAGACGCCGGGGGGACATACACATCCTCCCCCGAAAGGTCTGGACCTCGGCCCGGCGATGGAACCGTCTGGGCGTTTTGCGAACCACCCTCATCAACCAGATCCTGCTCGCCGGTTATGTCTTCGGTATGGATCCCTACCGAATGGCGGCATTGTATCGAGGACTTCGTGAGCGTTAAGAAATCAGAAGACAGAAGTGATCAGCCAGAATTCAGGAGGCGGAAGAATATTCGTGGAAATCGCTCCTGCAGCCGGCCGGGTGTAACACCCGGCCCTGCACCCCGATCGGCCTCCTCGAACAGCGACTGGGGGCCGTCGGCCGCCCCCAAATCGCAAACGAACGTCCAAGCCCTGATTCCATGAGTCTGCTGAAGTTCTACGGCAATCCGCTCCAGGGCATCCCGCTCGGCGGGGTGGGCTCCCAACAAGAGATGCACCCCGTTTCCTGCCAGATGTCGGGCGATTTCCAGCCCGATTCCGGAGCTTGCCCCTGTCACGACAGCATTTCTGCCACGAAGGGAATACGTTTTCATCCCCGTCATACCCGCTCCAGGATATGGATACACATGGCCGCCTCTTCTACGCCGATGTTCCCGCCGCCGTTTTCGGCAAGCGCCAGCCGGGCGCCTTCCACCTGACGGCTTCCGGCCTCGCCGCGCAGTTGCAGCCCGATTTCGTAAATCTGGGCAAGCCCCGAAGCTCCGATGGGATGCCCGCGGCACTCAAGCCCGCCGCTGGTATTCACCGGCTGCTTTCCGCCAAGCCTTGTGGCAAAGGTTTCGGCATAGGGTCCTCCTTCTCCGATCGGGCAGAACCCCATGGCTTCCGTCTGATGCAACTCGCCGTATGCCGTT
>Ga0272446_1007308_pt1 | contig 11037 bp, 9 predicted proteins | sample YNPCB0061_FD_194587 | JGI IMG/M metagenome (GOLD analysis project Ga0272446, IMG submission 194587) | Hot spring microbial mat communities from Yellowstone National Park, WY, United States - YNP-CB-006-1 | ecosystem: Environmental > Aquatic > Thermal springs > Hot (42-90C) > Sediment | place...
TGTGGTCCGCGATCCTGCCGGCCGTCGACCCGCTCATGCTCAGCCTCAACGGCCCCGCCTTCCTTCTCGGGCACGTCATGTGGGGTGCCGCCCTCGGTCTCCTCTGGGCGGCGGTGCGGCCGGCGAGGGAAGCCGGCTCCCTCCGCGCGGCCTGACGGGACGCCCCGGGATGCGACGTCGATCCGGCGCGGCGACCGCGCAGCCCAGCCTCGTCGCCCTCGCCGTCCCCGTCCTCGCCCTCGTCGTCGCGGCGTGCGGACAGCCCGGCGGGCGACCAGGGAGCGGCGCCGGACCGTCGCTCGGGTCGATCACGGGGGCGGCCTGGGCGACGGCGACGCTCACCGACGCCCGTTCCGGCGAGCCGTTCCGGTTGGCCGACTTCGAGGGCTCCGTCGTCGTCGTCGAACCGATGGCCGCCTGGTGCATCAACTGCCTCGCCCAGCAGCGGGAGGCCCAGGCCGCCCTCGAGCGGCTCGGTGACGCCGTCCCGGTCGTCTACGTCAGCCTCGGGGTGGATCCGGGGGAGCAGGCGGAGGACCTGGCGGCATATGCCGACCGAGAGGGCTTTACCTGGCGCTTCGCCGCCGCCGGACCCGCCGTCGCCCGGGCCCTCGCCGACGCCTTCGGGCCGATCTTCCTCTCGCCGCCCTCGACGCCCCTCATCGTGGTCGACCGCGCCGGCACCGTCGTCTATGCCGACGTCGGCCGCCATCGCGCGTCCGAGCTCGAGGAGCTGATCCGGAGGGCGGCCGGGTGAAGCGTCCCAGTCCACCCCCGACCACCCGCGCGGCGCCGTTGACGCCGCTGGCCGACGCGCCCGCCGGACCGCTCGGGCCGTCGGCCACCCTCCCCAGCGTGGATGCCGAGACGATGCGAGCCGTCGATCGGCTCGCCGTCGAGGAGTTCGGGATCAGCCTCGTCCAGATGATGGAGCTCGCCGGGTCGCACCTCGCCGAGGTGGCCCGCCTCGAGCTCGGGGGGTCCCTGGCCGGGCGCCGGATCGTCGTCGCGGCGGGCTCGGGCCACAACGGCGGTGGCGGGCTCGTGGCCGCTCGTCATGCCCAGAATCGGGGGGCGCGCGTCCAGGTCGTCGTCGCTCGGCCGGTCAATCGGCTCGCCCCGGCGACCCGTGCCCAGGTGGCGACCCTCGTCGAGATGGGCGTCCCGTGCTGCGTCGCCGACTACGACCTCACGCCGGCTGCGCTCGACGAGCTCCTCGCCGCCGCCGACCTGCTCATCGATGCCGTCCTCGGCTACGGCACTCTCGGCCCGCTGCGACCGGAGGTCGCGGGGCTCCTGGAGCGGCTGCAGGCCGCCGGGCGGCCGATCCTGAGCCTCGATCTTCCGTCGGGCGTGGATCCGGACAGCGGCGAACCGGCGGGAGCGGCGGTTCGGGCCGCGGCGACGATGACGGTCGCCCTGCCGAAGCGGGGGCTCCTCACCGAGACCGGACGCCGCCACGCGGGGCGGCTCTATCTGGCCGACATCGGTCTCCCTCGGGCCCTCTATAGTCGTCTCGGCCTCGAGGTCGACGGTATCTTCGCCGCCGGCCGAGTCGTTGTCCTCCGGGAGGTGCGATGACCAACCGACCAGGCCCGTCGTGGGTCGAGAAGGTGGGCCTCCTCCGCGAGCTGGAGCTCTTTGCCGGCCTCTCGGAAGCCGACATCGAGGCCATCGGCCACGCCACGACGATGACCCACTGCCAGGCGGGTCAGATCATCCTCTCGCCGGACGATCCCCCGGACCGGATCCACATCCTCAAGCGCGGCCGGGTCCGCGTCTACCGGGTCACCCCGGATGGCAAGCAGCTGACCCTCGACATCTACGAGCGCGGCGCCATCCTCGGCGACATGCGGCTCCTCGGCCAGAGCCGGATCAGCGAGGCCTACGCCGAGACCCTCGACGAGGCGGTCATCTGCACGATCACGCCCGACGAGCTCCGGCGCCTCATCGAGCGCTACCCGATCGTCGCCGTCAACATCATCAGTCACCTCTCGCGCCGCCTCCAGGAGGCCGAGCGGGAACTCGAGGCGATGGCCTACCAGCGGGTCGGCCAGCGCCTGGCCCGCAAGCTCATCGATCTCGCCGAACGCTTCGGGATCTCGACCGGTCGGGGGACCCTCATCGGTGCGCGGCTGACCCAGCAGGAGCTGGCCGAGATGATCGGCACGACCCGCGAGACCCTCGCCCACACCCTGTCCGACTTTCGGCGGCGAGGCCTCCTCGAGACCGTCCGCCAGCAGGTCCTCATCCGGGACGCCGAACGGTTGGCCGGGATCGCCGAGGGCGAGGCGGACTGATCGGACGGGTGAATCGATGAGCGCGACCCTCGGTCGGATCGTCGACGCGGCGGGGCTCGGCCGACGCCACGATGGAGGGGCCGCAAGGACGGCCCGCCGCGGTCGCGAGCAGCTCCGGGACTTCGCCGAGGCTGCCCTCGACCACGCCACCGGTGGCCCCCTCGTCGGCCTCCTCGCCTTCGGCCTGACGATCCTCGTCGGCGTGGCGGCGAGCGTGCGGGCACCCGAACCGATCCCGATCGCGGTGATGACCGTCGGGACAAGCGTCGGGCTTTGGCTCGGCCTGGTCGTGCCGCGTGGGCGGTTGGCCGTCGTTGCAACCCTGGCAACGGTCGCCCTCCTGACGACGTACGCGAAGGTCGTCTTCGACCTGGCCCCGACGGTCGTCTGGCTCTATGCCTTCGTCGTCCCGGCCGTCGGCATCACCCGGGGCTGGCGAGAGGGAGCGGTCGCTGGGCTCGTGTCGGCGCCGGCCATCCACTGGATCGAGACCGGCATCCCGGTCGATCCGCTCGACCCCCAGACACCGTACGCCCTCCTCATCCTCGTCGCCCTCGGGGTCGTCCCTGGCGAACTCCTCCGTGTCGCCCGCGCTCGACGGATCGAGCTCGACGCGCAGCTCGGCCGCACGGCCGCCCTCCTCGAGGAGACGCAGCGGGCCCACGAGGCCGAACGAGTCGCCCGGGCGGGGGAGCGCGAGGCCCATCGAGCCGCGATCCTCATGCTCGCCTGTGCCGCCGAGATGCGCGACGGGACGACCGGCGCCCACGTCGAGGCCGTCCGCGATCTCGCCACCCGGCTGGCCGCGGTCGCCGGCCTAGAGCCCTGGCGGATCGAGGAGATCGGCTGGGCCGCCACCCTCCACGATGTCGGCAAGCTCCGAGTGCCGGATCGGGTCCTGCTCAAGCCCGGTCGCCTCACCGACGAGGAGTGGGCGATCATCCGCCAGCATCCGAGGTGGGGCGAGGAGCTCCTCCGGGGCTTCGCCGGCTTCGAGGTCGCGCGTCAGATCGCCCGCTGGCACCACGAGAACTGGGACGGCTCCGGCTATCCAGACGGCCTCAAGGGGACCCAGATCCCCGAGCCGGCTCGGATCGTCCGGGTCGTCGACGTGTTCGACGCGCTCCGGAGCGAGCGACCGTACAAGGCGGCCTGGCCCCTCGAGCGGATCGAGGCCGAGCTTCGCCGGATGCGCGGCCGGGCCCTCGATCCCGAGCTCGCCGACCTCTTCCTCGAGCGGATCCTTCGGACCCTCGCCTGAGGATCCGGCCGACCCTCAGGCCCCGGCCGCCTCCCGGGCGACGATCTGCTCCGCCACCTCGACGAGGTCGCGGCCGACGACGTCCGGACGCGGGCCGAGGGGATCGAGGACCATCCCCGGCCGAGCGACGAAGGCGGCCGCCGCTCCGGCCCGGAGGGCTCCGACGACGTCCCAGGCGTGCGCCGCCACGAGCCGCAGGCCATCGATGGGGACCCCGAGGCGCTCTGCCGCCATGCGGTAGGGCTCCGGTGCTGGCTTCAGGCGTCGCGCCTCGTCGGCGGACAGGATCGCCTCGAAGTAGGGGGCGAGCCCGGCGTTCGTCAGCTGCTCGACGGCGACGGCCTCGACGGAGTTCGTCAGGCTCGCCAGGCGGAAGCCGGCGTCCCGGAGTCGCGCTAGGGCCGGTGCCGCGTCGGGGTAGGGCGGCAGGCGGCGCAGCCCGGCCATGATCTCGTCGCCGGCGTCGGCCGGGAGGGCGATCCCCTCCCGTTCGGCGACCATGGCCAGGGCCGCTCGGCCGATCCGCCCGAAGTCGACGTACGGCCCGGTGACGACCGAGACGAGGGCCGACTGGAGGAGCTGGGCGAACCACGCCCGGCGCAGCTCCGGCCGCCCCAGGAGCCGCTCGAAGAGGGGATCGAGGGCGCGGAGATCGAGGAGCGTTTCGTTCACGTCGAAGACACAGACTCGAGCCATCGCCCACCTCCACGTCGCTCGCCACGACCGCCATCGCCGGGGCTCTGGCCCTCGGCGCCGGCGGGATCGACCCTACCACGTCCGGCCGTCGGCGACGGTGGGCGGGATCACGTCCCCCGTATCATGGTGGCCGACCGACCGTGCGCGATCCGACCGGGAGGAGGGACGCGAGGGAGATGGCGATCACCGACACGCCGGCGCCGGCGCCGACCCCGATCTGGACGCCGCCGCCCGACGCCCGCCAGCGCTCGACCATGGGCCGCTGGCTCGACTGGCTCGAGCGGGAGCGAGGCCGACACTTCGCGACCTACGACGAGGCCTGGGCCTGGTCGGTGGACGACCTCGAGGGCTTCTGGTCGTCGGTCTGGGCCTTCTTCGACGTCCGATCCGCGACGCCGGTCGAACGCCCCCTCGCCGAGCGCCGGATGCCGGGCGCCCGCTGGTTCCCGGGGGCGACGCTCAACTACGCCGATCACGCCCTCCGGCTGCCGGGCCGGCGGCCCGCGGACGTGGTCCTCGTCTCGGTCAGCCAGAGCCGCCCGACGCTTCGCCTGACCGCCGCCGAGCTCCGCGAGCAGGTCGCCCGCTGCCGGGCCGGTCTCCGGCGGCTCGGCGTCCGGCGCGGCGATCGGGTCGCCGCGTATCTGCCGAACGTCGCCGAGACCGTCGTCGCCGCCCTCGCCACGGCGAGCCTCGGCGCCGTCTGGTCGTCCTGCGCCCCCGAGTTCGGCGTCGCCGCCGTCGTCGACCGCTTCGCCCAGATCGAGCCGGCCGTCCTCCTCGCCGTCGACGGCTACCGGTACGGCGCGAAGGCGATCGACCGGGCCGCCGAGGTCGAGGCGATCCGGCGGGCGCTCCCGTCGCTCCGGGCGACCGTCGTCCTCCCCTACCTCGATCCCGAGCGCGCGCTGCCACCCGGGACGGTCGCCTGGGAGGACCTGTTGGCGAGCCCGCCCGAGCCCGGCTGCGAGGCGGTCCCCTTCGACCATCCCCTCTCCATCCTCTCCTCCTCGGGGACGACGGGCCTCCCGAAGGCGATCGTCCACGGTCACGGCGGGATCCTCCTCGAGCACCTCAAGGCCCTCGGCCTCCACACCGACCTCGGCCCCGCCGATCGCTTCTTCTGGTTCACGACGACCGGCTGGATGATGTGGAACTACCTCGTCTCGGGTCTCGCCGTCGGGGCGACGATCGTCTGCTTCGACGGTGACCCGGCCTTCCCCGACCTCGGCGCCCTCTGGCGGCTGGCGGCCGAGGAGCGGCTGACCTACTTCGGGACGAGCGCGCCCTACCTCATGGCCTGTCGGAAGGCGGGGCTCCGGCCGGGCGAGGCCGTCGACCTGGCGACCCTCCGGGGCGTCGGCTCGACCGGCGCGCCGCTCCCGGCGGCCGGCTTCTTCTGGGTCGCCGAGGCCGTCGGGCCGGCCGTCCAGCTCGGCTCGCTCTCCGGCGGGACGGACGTCTGCACCGGCTTCGTCGGCCCGGCCCCGATCGTGCCGGTCTGGCCGGGCGAGATCAGCTGCCGGATGCTCGGGGCGAAGGTCGAGGCCTTCGACGAGGCCGGGCGGTCGATCGTCGGCCGCCAGGGCGAGCTCGTCCTGACCGAACCCCTCCCCTCGATGCCGGTCGGCTTCTGGAACGACCCGGACGGGAGCCGGTATCGGGCCGCCTACTTCTCGACGTACCCCGGGGTCTGGCGGCACGGCGACTGGGTCACGATCACCGAGCGGGGCTCGTGCATCATCACCGGCCGCAGCGACGCGACCCTGAAGCGGGCCGGGGTCCGGCTCGGGACGGCCGAGTTCTACGCCGTGGTCGAGGGCCTGCCCGAGATCGCCGACAGCCTCGTCGTCCACCTCGAGGACGAGGCCGGCGGCCCGGGCGAGCTCCTCCTCTTCGTCGCCCTCCGGGCGGGCGTCGAGCTCGACGACGGGCTCCGGCGTCGGATCGCCGACGAGCTCCGCCACAATCTCTCGCCCCGCCACGTCCCCGACGAGATCGTCGCCGTCCCCGCCATCCCGCGGACGCTCTCGGGCAAGAAGCTCGAGGTCCCCGTGAAGCGGATCCTCCAGGGCGCGCCACCGGAGAGCGTCGCTGCCCGGGACGCCCTCGCCGTGCCGACTGCCCTCGACGCCTTCATCGCCTACGCGACGGTGCGGCGGGGCGGGACCGACGGCTAGGGGTCGTCTGCCGCCGCCTCGGCCTCGATGACGTCCATGACCGCTCGGATGAGGGCGAGGTGGGTGAAGGCCTGGGGGAAGTTGCCGAGGTGCCGACCGGAGTGGGGGTCGAGCTCCTCGCCGTAGAGGTCGAGGGGGCTGGCGTGGGCGAGGAGCCTCTCGCAGAGCCGGCGAGCCCGCTCGAGCTCGCCGATGGCGACGAGGGCTGAAACGAGCCAGAAGGAGCAGATCGTGAACGTCCCCTCCTCGCCGCGGAGGCCGTCGTCGGTCTCGGCCGGTCGATAGCGGAGGACGAAGTCGTTCTCGGTCAGCTCGTCGGCGATGGCGAGGACCGTCGCCCGGATCCGCGGGTCGTCGGCTGGCAGGAAACCGACGAGGACGGCGAGGAGGACCGAGGCGTCCAGGGCAGTCGTGGCGTAGTGCTGGGTGAAGACACCCCGCTCGTCGACGCCGTTCGCGCAGACGTCGGCGTGGATCTCGTCGGCGATGGCTTGCCAGCGCTCGGCGAGCTCGTGCTCGTCGCGGAGCCGGGCGAGACGCGCCCCCCGGTCGAGGGCGACCCAGCACATGATCTTCGACGAGGTGAAGTGGCGCGGCTCGCCGCGGACTTCCCAGATGCCGCGGTCGGGCTCCCGCCAGTGGCGCGCGGCGGCCTCCACCTGGCGAACGAGGATCGGCCAGATCCGCTCGTCGAGGCTGTCGCGGGAGGTCGTGTGGAGGTAGAAGGACTCGAGGATGGCGCCCCAGGCATCGTGCTGGCGCTGGCGGTACGCGGCGTTCCCGATCCGGACCGGCCGCGCCCCCTCGTAGCCGTGGAGGTGGTCGAGCGTCGTCTCCTCGAGCTCCCGTTCGCCACCGACGCCGTACATGACCTGGAGGTCGGCCTCGCCGCCGGCCACGTCGGCGATGAAGGCGAAGTAGTCGTTCGCCTCCGAGTCGAAGCCGAGTCGGTAGAGACCCCAGAGGGCAAAGGTCGAGTCGCGGATCCAGCTGTAGCGGTAGTCCCAGTTTCGTTCGCCGCCGGGGGTCTCGGGGAGCGAGGTCGTCGGGGCGGCGATGATCGCCCCGGTGGGAGCGTAGGTCAGGCCCTTGAGGGTGAGTGCCGACCGCTCGAGGTACGTCCGCCAGGGGTGGTCGGGGAAGCGGCCGCGGGCGAGCCAGTGCTGCCAGTGGTGGGCCGTCCAGACGAGGCGGCGGTAGGCATCCTCGGCGGTCCTCGGCGGTGAAACGTCGCCCCAGGCGAGGGCGACGAAGCGAACGTCGCCCTCCTTCATGAGCGTCCGTCCGATCGCTTTCGGGCCCTCGAAGCCGAAGTTGATGTCGCTCGTCAGGGTCAGGCGGACCTCGCTCCCCTCGGCGGCGCAGACACCCTCCCGGTAGCCCGGGCCCGTGTACGCCCAGCGGCCCGGCCGACGGCCGTAGTCGAAGACGGGCTCGCAGTCGAAGACGAGCTGGACCTGGCCGGTTACGCAGCGCACCATCCGGAGGAGGACGTGCTCGGCATCGTAGTCGGTCGGGGCCCGGCGGTGATCGGGGTGGCGGCCGTCGTCGCGCCAGGGGCCGATGAGGAGGAGGTCGCGGACGATGATCCAGCCGGTGGGGGTGCCCCAGCTCGTCTCGAGGACCATCGTCCCGGGCAGGTAGCGGCGGGCGGCGGGGACCCGGACGTCGGCCGGGCCGAGCCGAAAGCCACCAGCGCCGCGATCGAGGATGGCCCCGAAGATGCTCGGCGAATCGAAGCGCGGGACGCAGAGCCACTCGACGTTGCCGCTCGGGGCGACGAGGGCGGCCACCTCGCAGTCGGAGAGGAAGCCGTAGTCGCCGATGGGCGGGAAGGGCGATCTGGCGCCCGCTCGGAGGGGGCGATGGGCGAGATCCGAGCTCGGTCGCCGCCTCGCGCCGACCCCAGGCCGGCGAGGCGGCGCCACCCGCGGCGGATCCGGCCCAGCGTCCTCGGGGGCGACGGAGCTGGGCCGGGCTCGGGGCTCGGTCGTCGATCGGGCTGTCGGTCGGTTGTCGGCGTCGCGGGTGACCATCTGGCCGAGCTGCCCTCCGCGGTTGGACAGAACGGTGGCGGTCAGTCTGCCAGATGGCAGGCCGGCTGGCGATCGGGATGTTCCCGCATCCGGGGGCTCCTCATCCGGGCCGCTCCCTCGGCCGCCGTGCCCCTTCGCTCGGCGTCCCCTCTGCCACGAGCCCGACGGAGGCTCCCGTCAGCCGCCGATGGCGACCATCCGCTCGATGGCGAGCCGGGCCCGCTCGGCGACCTCCGGCGGCACCCGGACGACCGGGCCGCCGGCCCGGAGCGCGTCCCGAACCTTCGGGAGCGTGATCCGCTTCATGTAGCCGCAGACGGCGTCCTCTCGGATCGGGACGAACTCCGTCTCCGGCGCCGCCCGACGGAGCCCGTAGAGGATCCCCGTCTCGGTCGCCACGTGGAGGCGCCGGGCGCCCGACCGCCGGGCGAACTCGATCATGCCCTGGGTCGAGAGGACGTGGGTCCGCTCGTCGGCGAAGGCGAGGGCCTGACTCGTGCAGCCGCATTCGGGGTGGACGAGGAGGGCGGCACCGGGCTCGCTCCGCGTCACCCGCTCGACGTCCTCGGGCCGGATCCCGGCGTGGACGTGGCACTCGCCCGGCCAGAGGTGGAGGCGCCGCCCCGTGACCCGCTCGAGCCAGAGCCCGAGGAAGAGGTCGGGCAAAAAGAGGATCTCGCGGTCGGGCGGGATCGCCTCGATCACGGCCCGGGCGTTGCTCGACGTGCAGCAGTAGTCCGACTCGGCCTTCACCTCGGCCGTCGTGTTCACGTAGCTGACGACGACGGCGGCCGGGTGGCTGGCCTTCCAGGCCCGAACGGCGGCCGCATCGACGGAGGCGGCGAGGGAGCAGCCGGCTTCGAGGTCGGGCAGGATGACGGTCGCCTCGGGGCAGAGGATCGCCGCCGTCTCGGCCATGAAATGGACCCCGCAGAAGACGATGACCGGCGCGCCGGAGGCGGCGGCGCGTCGGGCGAGCCCGAGGGAGTCGCCGACGTAGTCGGCCACGTCCTGGATCTCCGGCCGCTGGTAGTGGTGGGCGAGGATGATCGCCTGCCGTCGACGGGCTAGCTCGCGAACCTCGGCGGCGAGGGCCTCGAGGGTGGCGCTCGCCGCGGCCGACGCCTCCCGATCCAGCGTCCGCCCCGCCGTCGGCGAACCCCCGGCGCGGTCGTCACGGCCGTCCGGATGACGACCTCCCACCGGGTCCAGCGTCCGCTCGCTCATCGACGAACCTCCGGCGCGGCCTCGACGGCTGTGACGACCTCGACGATCTCGAGCGAGACCGAGAGGGAGCGCGCCCCGTGGGTGAGCGACCCGACCGAGATGGCATCGACCCCGGTCTCGGCGATGGCCCGAACCGTCTCGAGGCTGACGCCGCCCGACGCCTCGAGCCAAGCCCGACCGGCGGCGACGGCGACCGCCCGCCGGAGGTCGTCGACGCCCATGTTGTCGAGGAGGATGCGGGTCGCCCCCGCGGCGAGGGCGGCGGCGACGGCCTCGACGGTCTCGCACTCGACCTCGACCGGCCGGCCGGTGGCGAGCGCGGCCCGCACGGCGGCCTCGACGCTGCCGGCGAGCCGGAGGTGGGTGTCCTTGACGAGGATCCCGTCGAAGAGCCCGAACCGGTGGTTCGTTCCCCCGCCACAGCGGACCGCCCACTTCTCGAGGGCCCGGAGGCCCGGCGTCGTCTTGCGCGTGTCGAGGATCACGACCCCGGTCCCGGCGACGGCATCGACGAAGGCCCGCGTTCGGGTCGCGATCCCCGAGAGGCGCCCGAGCAGGTTGAGGGCGAGCCGCTCGCCGGCGAGGATGGCCCGCGCCCGGCCGGCGAGCTGCACCATGGGGCCCGGTTCGGCGACGGCGCCATCGCCGACGGTCTCCGTCCACTCGACGGCCGGATCGAGGGTCGCGAAGACCCGGCGCGCCACGGCGAGACCGCAGACGACGCCCGGCTCCTCGAGGCGGATCTCGGCCCGACACCGGGCCTCGCCCGGGACGATCGCCTCGGTCGTGACGTCACCCGAGCCGACGTCCTCGGCGAGCCAGGCAGCGATGGCGGCGTCGAGGGCGTCGACGGCCTCCCGCGAACGGTGGACGCTCGGCGCGCTCACGACCACTGCTCCACGTGGAACGTTCCCTCGGGACCGACGACGAGGTGCCGTCCATCGAAGCGCGGATCCGGGTCCGGGAAGTCGGCGCGGACGTGGCAGCCCCGCGTTTCGCGTCGAGCGAGGGCCGCCGCGGCGACGAGCTGGACGAGCAGATGGTCGACCGCCAGGAGCGGCCGCAGCCCCTCGGCGTCCCGGACGATCCCCGCCCCCGCCCAGACCGCGGCTCGGAGCGTCGCGTCGGGGAGCGGTGGGAGTGGCTCGTCCGCGGCCGCGGCCGCAACGGGCCGTGACCGCGGCGTCGAGGGCGTCGCCCGGCCGAGGTCGTCGAGGGCGGCCAGAGCGGCCCGGCGGCCGAAGACGAGACACTCGGCGAGGGAGTTCGAGGCGAGGCGGTTCGCTCCGTGGACGCCGCTGGCGGCACACTCGCCGGCGGCATAGAGGCCGGGCACA
>Ga0272446_1007309_pt1 | contig 11037 bp, 9 predicted proteins | sample YNPCB0061_FD_194587 | JGI IMG/M metagenome (GOLD analysis project Ga0272446, IMG submission 194587) | Hot spring microbial mat communities from Yellowstone National Park, WY, United States - YNP-CB-006-1 | ecosystem: Environmental > Aquatic > Thermal springs > Hot (42-90C) > Sediment | place...
CACGCCGAGGATCGCCAGCGCCGCGACGTAGATGGCCAGCTCGAAGCGCTTCATGGCGCGCGCCCCTGCGCCTGCGCGGCGAGCTCGAGCTGGTGGTTGTGGGCCTTGAGCGACACCAGGCCCGCGGCCATCAGGACGATGAGCGCGATGAAGGTGATGCGCAGCGACGTGCTCATGACTCGCCTCCTCAGTCGTACGCCCGGTCGCCCGCCACCTGGGCCGCCGAGAGATCGATGCGCCGCGTGAAGAGCAGCAGGTTGCTCGTGGCCATCGACGCCACGAAGAAGGTGCCGCCCATGGCCAGGCTGCCGACCGACAGCGTTGGCCACGCGGCGATGAAGGCGCCAGTCGTGCACCCACCGCCGATCATCGCGCCCAGCGCCAGCCCGAAGCCGCCCGAGAACGAGCGCACCACCGCGGCCGTCGACCACTCCTTCTTCACCGGCGCCTGCACCGCCGCCTCGGACTGGATCGATAAAGCCCGGGCCAGCATCGCGCCGGGGAAGACGCCGACGATCAGCATCGCCCGCCAGAGGATGTCGTCGGTGATCTTCGGGACCACCTCGAGCGGGTGGCCGAGCACGTGCGCCGCGCCGCCCACCAGTGCCAGCAGCGCGCCCGAGAAGCCCAGGTAGCCGTTCTGCGCCGTTGCCAGCACGATCACCACGCCGCCGACGATGCCCGCGGCCAGCCAGCTCCACTCGCCGCGCACGTAGTCGAGCAGCGACTTCCGCTCGCGCGACGGCGTGTACTTCTTCTCGGGCGTGAGCTTGTCCACCACCGTGGCGATGACGAGGAACAGCGCGCCCCACGCCAGCGCCACCACGCCGTACGGCAGCCCCAGCAGGCCGTGCAGGGTGATCGGCTTCTGGTTGGCGGCGATCACGCCCGCGTCGGTGAGCGGCGTCTTGAGCAGGTTGTACGCGAGGATCCCCGAGACCAGGCCGACGATCGCGAACGTCGAGGCGAACTTCTTGTCGCCGCCGCGCCCGCCGGCCTTCGCCACGCAGGTGCCGGGGCAGAAGCCCGTCGCGCCCATGGCGATGCCGAAGATCACGCCGCCGAGGACGTGCGCGGTGCCCAGGAAGGGCATCACCCGCGGCACCAGGCGCAGCGGCTCGGCGAGGCCCGTCAGCGCCGCCAGCCCGTACAGCGCCGACGCGGTGGCGATCGCCGTGAAGGCGAACTTCATCACCTTGGTGTCGCGTAGGGTGAGCATGCCGATCACGCGCGAGAAGCGCGACGCGCCCACTTTGTAGAGGACGACGCCGAACGCGGCGCCCGTGAGCAGCCCGGTCAGGACGGGGATCATGATCGCCTCACTGCTGCGTGCCGAGCGGCAGCTCGGGCGTGTTACCCCACTCGTTCCACCCGCCGACGTACAACTTCGTGTTGGTGTGCCCAGCCTTGATCAGCGCGAGGTATTGGAAGCTGCCACGGCCGAGGCCGACGTGGCAGTACGTAATGACCTGCTTGTCCGGCGCGTAGCCGTTCTTCTTCAGCTTCTCGAGCTGCTTCTGCACGTCCTTCGCGTCGCGCAGCGTGGGCTTGCCGGCCTCGCCGTCCTTGTTGCCCGCGTACTTGGTCCACGGCGAGAAGACCGCGCCGGGAATGAAGCCGCCCCGCGCCACGGTGATCTCCTTGCCCGGCGCCTGCAGGCCGCCCAGCAGCTCCTTGCCCGTGTACTCCTCGAGCTTATGGCGGGAGTCGAGGATCAGCGCCTTCGACGGATCCTTCGTCGCCGCTTCGACATCCGCGCGCGTGGCGATCATGGACCACTGCACGTCGGGCTTGAAGGACTTCGCCGCCGGCTTCTTCGCCTTGCCTTCCTCGGTGGGGCCGCCCTTCGCCTTCCAGGACGCGAGGCCGCCGTCGAGGATCTTCACGTTCTTGTGGCCGTAGAGCGTCAGGAAGAACCAGTCGCCGCTGGCGTTCACGCCCATGCCCGAGTCGTAGACGATCACCTGCGTGTTCGAGTCGATGCCGAGCTCCTTGCCGATGTACTCGGCCGCGGTCGCCTCGCACATCGGCAGGCCTTTGCACTTCCGCACGTCGTCCAGGTACTGCAGGTCGTGCGCGAAGGCCTCCACCGCGCCGGGCAAGTGGGCCTTCTCGAAGTCCTTCTCGCCGTCCGAGGCGACGAAGCGCACGTTGTCCTTGCCGACCAGCTTCAACGCGTCGTCGGCAGAGATGAAGACGTCCTGCGCCAGCGCCGGCAGGGCCAGGACGACGAGGGCGGCGGAAAGCAGTCGGGGCAAGCGGGTCAGCACGGGAAAGTCCTCTCTGTGGAGCGCTGCGTAACGGGGGCACGCCCGCGCACACCTCGGGCAGCCGACTTGAGAGCCATCACTTGCAACTTCGATTCGCAGGGCTGCTACTGACGTTTTTCCAATCCCTTGGCGGCAACGCGCCGCGTCAGCCCGCGCATGTTTGGCGGTGTGGCCGGGTGGGGGGCGCAGTGCTATCAGCCCGCGCATGGCCCGGTCCCCCCGTCAGGCGAAGGCGTCGTCTCGAAAGTCCGCTCCGCGAGTTGCCGCGAAGCGCTCGAAGCAGGCGGCAGCGAAGAAGCCGAGGGCGAAGGCGAAGGGGCCCGCAAAGCGCACGCGCACGCCCGTCTATGACGCGGGGGGCCTCAAGTGGCAGGCGGCGGAGGTCGCGCGCTGGCGCGGCAGCACGCTGGCGAAGTCGTTGGACAAGCTGCCCACGCGGCGCGAGGCCTTCGTCACCGACTCGGGCATTCCAATCCCCGAGCTGATCACCGCGGCCGATCGCCGGGGCGAACGCTTCGAGCAGCTGGGCCTGCCCGGCGAGTTCCCCTACACGCGCGGCACGCAGTCGACCATGTACCGCAGCCGCCTGTGGACGATGCGGCAGTTCGCCGGCTTCGGCACGCCGAAGGACACCAACGCGCGCTTCAAGTACCTCATCAGCCACGGCATGACGGGCCTGTCGACCGCCTTCGATATGCCCGCGCTCATGGGCTACGACGCCGATCACCCGATGTCGCTGGGCGAGGTCGGCAAGGAAGGCGTGGCGATCTCCACGCTCAAGGACTTCGAGATCCTCTTCGACGGCATCCGCCTGGACCAGGTGACGACGTCGATGACGATCAACGCCTCGGCGATCATCGCGCTCGCCATGTACATCGCCGTCGCCGAGCAGCAGGGCGTGTCGATGGACAAGCTGGGCGGCACGATTCAGAACGACATGCTCAAGGAGTTCATCGCCCAGAAGGAGTGGATCGTCGGTCCACGCCCGGCGGTGCGCATCGTCGTCGACATGATCGAGTTCTGCGCGAAGCACATGCCGAAGTGGCACCCGGTGTCGATCAGCGGGTACCACATTCGCGAGGCGGGAGCGACGGCGGTGCAGGAGCTGGCCTTCACCATCGCCGACGGCATCGGCTACGTCGAAGAGTGCGTGAAGCGCGGCCTTCCCGTCGACGAGTTCGCGCCGCGGCTCTCGTTCTTCTGGGACGTGCACAACGACTTCTTCGAGGAGGTCGCCAAGTTCCGCGCGGCCCGCCGCATGTGGGCGAAGATCATGCGCGACCGCTTCGGCGCGAAGGATCCCCGCTCGATGATGCTGCGGACCCACGCGCAGACGGCCGGCGTGTCGCTCACCGCGCAGCAGCCGTACAACAACGTGGTGCGCGTCTCGCTGCAGGCGCTCGCGGCGGTGCTGGGCGGCACGCAGTCGCTGCACACCAACTCCCTCGACGAGACGTACGCGCTGCCCACCGAGGAGTCGGTGACGATCGCCCTGCGCACCCAGCAGCTCATCGCCCACGAGTCGGGCGTGGACCGCGTCGTCGACCCGCTCGCCGGCAGCTACTACGTCGAGTACCTCACCGACGAGATGGAGCAGCGCGCCTTCGACTACCTCCGCCGTATCGACGAGATGGGCGGCATCATCCGCGCGGTGGAAGAGGGCTACCCGCAGAAGGAGATCGGCGAGTCCGCGTACCGCTTCCAGCGCGAGGTGGAGGAGGGCGACCGGCTCATCGTCGGCGTCAACGCGTTCAAGTCCGACGCCGCCGCGCCCATCGATCTCCTGAAGATCGACGAGCGCGTGGCCCACGAGCAGCTGGAGCGCCTGGCGCAGGTGAAGCGCGAGCGCAGCCAGGCCGCCGTCGACGCAGCGCTGGCGAAGGTCGAGGCCGCGTGCCGCGACGAGAAGCTGAACCTCATGCCGCCGGTGATCGAGGCGGTGAAGGCCTACGCGACGCTGGGGGAGATCTCCGACGTGTTCCGCAAGGTCTGGGGCCAATACCGAGAGGGCGGCATCTTTTAGCGGCGCCCGCGGCTGAATCTGAATCCTCGCGGCGCAGGCCCGCGGCGGAATACAGTGGCGACGCCGTGCCCAGACTCAGCTGTTTCTTCGCGATCTACACCGACGGTTCGGCCCTCGCCGACGCCTTCCCCGCGCCCGCGAACACCGACGTCTACCTCGGCGAGATGGAGACGATCGATCTGCCCGCGCCGGGCGACGAGCTGTTCGGCCCGCACGCCGCGCTGCTCAGCCGCTTCAAGCCGAAGCGCGGCTACCTCCTGGGCCTCACCCGCGAGGTGAAGGGAGCGTCGAGCTCCTTCTTCGCCGACGCGCGGCGCGTGCTGATCGAGGCCACGAGGGGCGTCAACGGCTTCGCGCTCGACGTGCTGCGCCTGTGGCCCTTCCCGCTGGCCAACCTCGACGAGGCGCTGCCGGAGGACCCGCTCGCGGAGGACCTCTTCTCGGTCGGCTTCACCGAGATGGGCGAGCACGGCTACCGGGCCGAGACGTTCGGCTTCGCCAAGCTGGGCCAGCGCGAGCTGTCCTTCGAGTTCAAGGGGCGGGCGCTCCTGGAGGAGGCCGCGTTGATGTGCGGCCACCTGGCCGACTGGCTCCTCGAGCACGGCCGGCGCGTCGATCACGGGCAGTCGATGTCGTACGGCTTCGATCGGATCACCTTCTTCGCGGCCGAAGGCGACGCCGGCGGGCCGTTCCGCGGCTGGCACCCGCCGCTGATCCAGAAGCTCCTGCCCGCGTCCGTCTTCGAGGGCGTGGGCGTGCTGGAGGTGATGGCGAGCCCCGAAGGCGCCGCCGACGAGCAGCATGATCTCACGCTGACGCTGCAGCGCTCGCTGGACCAGCGGCTGCTGCTCGAGGAGCTGGATCTCACGGGCGACTCTCCGCACGCGAGCAGCACGGCGCAGGTGAAGGGCTTCATCACCGCGCTCTCGCACCTGTCGGCCGTGCGGGAGGAGCCGCACGCGTCGAAGGACAGCGGGTGGCGCTTCACCAGCCGCGCCGAAGGGGACAGCGGAGAGAACGGCGTGACGACGCTCAGCGAGGTGGTGCGCCGGGTCCCCGGGCTGCTGCGCTTCCTGGCGCTGCCACACGGCACGCGGCTCGAGTGGGACGCCGATGGGGCGCTGAAGATGGATCTCTCGAAGGCGCGCCACGAGGACGACGAGCTCGACGCCCTCGACGACGAGGGGTGAGAGGGCCAGTGCGTGGATCCCTTCTTCGGGGAGCTGTACCTGCGCAGCACCCGGCCGTTCCTCCCTGAGCGCGTCAGCGACGCCGAGGCGGACTTCCTGCGCCCGAGGCTGCCCGCGACAGGCCGGGTGCTCGATCTCGGCTGCGGCCACGGTCGGCACCTGCGCCGGCTCCCGGGGCTGTCGATGGTGGGCGTCGATCGCGACGGGCTGTCGCTCGAGGAGGCGCGCGCCTTCGCCCCGGTAGCCCGTGCGGACTTCACGGCGTTGCCCTTCCGCGAGGCGGCCTTCGCCGGCGCCTTCTGCTGGTACAACACGCTGGGCACCTTCGAGACGGAGGTGGCGCGCGCGATGCTGCGCGAGGTGGCCCGGTGCCTCCAGCCGGGCGGCGCCTTCGTAGTGCAGGGGTCCAACCGCGCCCGCGCCGAGGAGCAGCCGACGTCGTTCTACGACGGGGCCCTGCCCGACGGCTCGCACCTGCGGGAGGAGTGCACCTACGACGCCGCCGGGCGGCGCGATCGGCTCACCCGCCGGCTGACGTTGCCCGAGGGCCGCGTCATGGCTGCGAGTTTCTTCATTCGTTACTATGACCCTGACGAGTGGCGGTCCCTGCTGGCAGAGGTGGGGCTCGAGGTGGAGTGGGCGTGCGGCGGGGTGGACGGGACGGCCTTCGCGGCTTCGTCCGCGGACTTGATCGTAGGAGCGCGCAAACGTGTCTGATCGCAAGCTGAGAATCCTGGTGGCGAAGCCCGGCCTCGACGGCCACGACCGCGGGGCGAAGATCATCGCGCGGGCGCTGCGCGACGCGGGCATGGAGGTCATCTACACGGGGCTGCACCAGACGCCCGAGATGATCGTCAGCGCGGCGATCCAGGAAGACGTCGACGCGATCGGCATGTCGATCATGTCCGGCGCGCACATGACGCTGTTCCCCGCGGTGATCGAGCTGCTGCGCAAGCAGAACGCGGGCGACATCCGCGTGTTCGGCGGCGGCATCATCCCGGACGACGACATCCCGCAGCTCAAGCACAAGGGCGTCGACGAGATTTTCACGCCCGGCTCGAGCACGCAGGACATCGTGAAGTGGATCAAGGAGCACATCCCGGCCCGGGCATGAGCGATCCCGCCGCCGCGTCGACGAAGTCCCCGGCGCTGGTGGGCGTGCCGAAGCGCGTGGACGTGTACGAGGTCGGCCCGCGCGACGGCCTGCAGAACGAGCTGCGCGCGCTGTCGACGCCCGACAAGGCGCGGCTGATCGAGGCGCTGGTGGCGGCGGGCGAGAGGCGCATCGAGGTGACGTCGTTCGTCTCGCCCCGGTGGATCCCCCAGCTGGCCGACGCCGAGAAGCTGCTGGCGCAGGTGCCGCGGCGGCCGGGCGTCGTCTTCTCGGCGCTGGTGCCGAACCTGAAGGGCCTCGACCGCGCGAAGGCGGCGGGGCTGGAAGAGGCGGCCGTCTTCCTGTCGGTGACCGAGAGCCACTCGAAGAAGAACATCAACAAGTCGGTGGCCGAGGCGGTCGCCACGTCGCGCGAGGTGGCGGCGGCGGCGCTGAAGCAGGGCATGCGCGTGCGCTGCTACCTGTCGACCGTCTGGGGCTGCCCGTACGAAGGCAAGACGCCCCTCGCCCGCGTCGTCGAGGTGGTGAAGCAGCTGGTGGACTGCGGCATGTACCAGCTGTCGCTGGGGGACACGATCGGCGTGGGCACGCCCGGCCACACCGCGGAGCTGCTCGGCGAGATGCTGAAGCTCCTGAAGCCCGAGCAGATCGCGCTGCACCTGCACGACACGCGCGGCACCGCGCTGGCGAACGCGCTGGTGGGCCTGTCGATGGGCATCACCACCTTCGATGCGTCGATCGGCGGGCTGGGCGGCTGTCCCTATGCGCCCGGCGCGGCGGGCAACCTCGCCACGGAGGACCTCGTCTACATGCTGCAGGGCATGGGCGTGGAGACGGGCATCGATCTCGGCCGGCTGGTCGAAGCGGGCGAGCTGGCGCAGGAGCTGATCGGCCGGAAGCTGTCGGGGAAGTACCTGCAGGCGGCGCTCGGTGAGCGCGAGAAGCAGGCGAGCCGCGCGCGCGCCGGAATCTGACGCTCGGCTCGTCGGGAGGGGGAGGGGATGAGTAATCGCGTCGTCCGGCTCGTCCCGTACGTCCTGTTCGTGGGGCTGGCGGTCCCCGGGCTCTTCGTCGGCTTCGTGCTGGACGACTGGGTGCATCGCGCCATCCTGTCCGGCAGCTTCGCGCAGTTGAGCCCGTGGGATCTCTTCACCTTCGCGCCCGGCGATCCCGCGCGCCTGTGGCCCATGGTCTCCTTCGGGCCGTTCCCCTGGTTCACGCTGCCCGAGCTGAAGATCTCCTTCTTCCGCCCGCTGTCGACGGCGCTGATCCACCTCGACGTCGCGCTGTTCGGCGATCGCCCGTTTCCGGCGCACCTGCATTCGCTGGCGTGGGGCCTGCTCCTCCTGCTCGCGGCCGATCGGCTGTACCGGCGGGCGATCCCCGGGCTCGCGCTCGTCGCGCTGCTGCTCTTCGCGGTGGATCGGTCGCACGCGATGCCGCTGGCCTGGCTGTCGAACCGCAACTCGGTGGTCGCGACGGCGCTCGTGGCGTGGGGCCTGGTGGGGCACCTCGCGTGGCGGCAGGACGGCAAGCGCTGGGGCCTCGTGCTGTCCGTCGCGGCGTGGGCGGCGGCGTTAGGGTCTGCCGAGGCGGCGCTGGGCGCGCTGGCCTACGTGCCAGCCTACGAGTGGCTCGGGCACGACGACAACCGCCGGGCCCGGCTGCGGGCGCTGATCCCCGCGGCGTTGGTGGGGCTGGCGTTCGTGATCGCCTACCGCGTGACCGGCTCCGGCGCGTGGGGCGGTGCGACGTACATCGACCCGGTGCGCGAGCCGCTGGTGTTCCTCGAGAACGCGCCCGCGCGTTTGTTGGCGATGCTCGGCGCGTGGACCAGCGGGCTGCCGGCGGATCTCTGGCTGGCCCAGCCGAAGGCGCGCGGCGCGCTGATCGCCGCGGGCGTCGTGGCCGTGCCGCTGTGGCCGTGGCTCTGGCGCTGGCTGGAGCTCGATCGCGAGCCCGAGGCCCGCGCGGTGAAGTGGCTGACGGTGGGCGGCTTCGCCGGCGTGCTGCCGTTCCTCGCCACCTTCCCCACGGACCGGCTGTTGATCGGCCCGTCGCTGGGGCTCGCGGCGCTGGTGGCCTTCGTCCTGCGCACCGCGTGGCGCCGCAGAAAGTGTCTGGTGGTCGGCTGGCTGGGCGCGGTGACGGGCTTCGGCGGCGTGGGCGCCTGGGTGCTCGTGCCGACGATGCTGGGCGAGTGGCGCGACGCGGTGATCGGCGCGATCGACCGCCCGGTGGGCGTCGACTCGTTGGGCGGCAAGCGGATCGTCGTCATCGACAGCTCCGACCTCGCGGTCGGCCTGTACCCGGTGCTGGCGATGGCGGCGCGCGGCATGCCGCTGCCCCAGTCGTGGAACCTGATCTCCCCGGCGATGGCCGCGCACCGCGTCACCCGGCTCGACGAGCAGCGCTTCGTGGTGGACATCATCGACGGCCACGTCCTCGGCACGGTGTTCGAACAGAACGCACGCGCCGATCGCTTCCCGCTCGCGGTCGGCGACGCGGTGAAGCTCGAGTACCTCACCGTCACCGTGCGCGCGCTGCACGAGGGCAAGCCCAGCCGCATGGAGGTCGAGCTGCGCGACCCGCCCGCGGCGTACACGTTCCTGCGCTGGGACGGCGAGCACCTGGCGACGGTCGAGCTCCCGCGGCCCGGCGCCGTGCTGGAGCTGCCCCGGGCCAGGGCGACCGTCGAGCGGCTCTTCGGCCAGTGACGGTCAGCGTCCGAACAAGCGCTTGAGCCAGCCGATCGGCCCGCCCGCCTGCCGAGACGGAGGCTCCTCCTCGAGCTGCGCGATGCGCTGCTTCACGGTGTCGGGCGTGTCGTCGGTGGCGAAGGTGGACGCGACCTCCTGGCCCGTCGTCTCCTCGCGCGCGGTGATCTTGAGCAGGCACTCGTTGTTCAGCTCGAAGGACAGCTCGACGGCGACGCTGCCCCGCGGCCCGGGAGGCAGGCCGCCCACGCGGAACGTGCCCAGGTACGTGTTGTCGCCGGCGCGCGGCGCCTCGCCCTGGAAGATGGCGATCTCCAGCTCGCGCTGGTCTGCCCTCGTCGTGTGCACCGAGTACTTGCGCGTGACGGGGAGCGCCGTGTTGCGGGGGATGACCGCGTGGAAGCGCCCTCCCGGCAGCCCGACGCCGATGGACTTGGGCAGCACGTCGATGAGCAGCAGGCCGGCCTTCTTGTCCAGCGCGTCCGCCAGCAGGGCCGCGCCCAGCGCCACCGCCTCCTCGGGGTTCCCCGCCGTCACCGGCTTGCGCCCGAACAGCAGGGTGATGCGATCCATCACCAGCGGCGCGCGGCTCTGGCCGCCCACCAGGACGATCTCGTCGATCTGATCCGCCCGCAGGCCGCGGGCTCGGAGGATCTCCTGGCAGACCTCCATGGTGCTGTCGACGAGCGAGCGCGTCAGCTTCTCGAGCTGCGCGCGCGTCAGCGTCACGTCGACGTCCATGGGCTTGCCGTCGATCACCGAGACGAAGGGCACGTGAATGCGCGCCTCCTTCTTCTCGGACAGCGCCATCTTCGCGCGCTCGGCGGCGTCGAGGACGCGCTGGATCGCCACGCGGTCGGTGAAGATGGTGTCGGTGCGCTGCTCGAACTCCGCCAACAGCCAAGCGACGATCGCGCTGTCGAAGTCGATGCCGCCGAGGAAGCTGTTCCCCCCGGTGGAGACGACCTCGTACACCGCGTCGCGGAGCTCGAGCACCGACGCGTCGAAGGTGCCGCCGCCGAGATCGTAGACGAGCAGCCGCTGCTGCCGCCGGTGCGCGTAGCCCCAGGCCAACGCCGCCGCCGTCGGCTCGTTGACGATGCGCTCGACGTGCAGGCCCGCCAGCCGCCCGGCCTCGCGCACCGCCTCGCGCTGCCGCTCGTCGTACCAGGCGGGCACGGTGATCACCGCGCGGTTCACCTGGGTGTTGAGCCGCCGCTCGGCGAGCGCCTTCACCTCGCGCAGCACCAGCGCCGACAGCTCCTCGAGCCGGTAGGTGCGATCGGCCAGCTGCACTGCGCAGTCGCCGGTCTCGGTGGGCACCACGTCGTACGGGAAGCGGTGGATGATCTCGCGGACGATGGGCGAGTCCGCCGGCCGGCCGATCAGCCGCTTGAAGCCGTACACCACCCACCGAGGGTTCGTCGCCAGCTGCGCCCGCGCGGGGGCGCCGACCAGCAACTGCCCGCGGGGAGACAGCGCCACCACCGACGGCACCAGGCTCGTGCCGTCGCGGTTCTTCAGCATCATCGGCTCGCCGTTGATCACCACCGCCGCGCAGGAGTTGGTGGTGCCGAGATCGATGCCGATGATGGGCCCGGTGGGCTGGGGGATCGGCGCGGGCTCGAAGGCCGGCGCGTGCACTGTCTTCGCGCCTTCGCTGGCCACCACCAGCCGTCCGGACTCCTCCGACGGCAGCAGCGGCTGGCTCTGCGACGGCGGC
>Ga0272446_1007310_pt1 | contig 11036 bp, 10 predicted proteins | sample YNPCB0061_FD_194587 | JGI IMG/M metagenome (GOLD analysis project Ga0272446, IMG submission 194587) | Hot spring microbial mat communities from Yellowstone National Park, WY, United States - YNP-CB-006-1 | ecosystem: Environmental > Aquatic > Thermal springs > Hot (42-90C) > Sediment | place...
CCGACGATACCCTCGGGTTGAATTTCTGTTTTTCGGCCCAGGATGAAACGAAAGGCGAAGGGCAGGAATGAACTATCGCCCAAATTGGCATCTGCGCTTTGTAACAGGGCAAACTGGCTTTCGAACCCACGACCGACAGTGGTGATCCTGTTTCTCATCACAACATACTGGAGTAGCAGGGCTTCTAGCTCATCATAGGTTGCAATAAGAGTCTCAAAATCGGTGGTAAAGGAAATAGTTTTAGTCAGGTTGATGAATGTATCGATCCGCCTTTGCAGTTCCGGTTGCAATGTGGCATAGGTTACCAGGTTATCCTGAATATCTTTTAACCCCTGATTGACATTATTTTCAATTATGTCACCATAACCGGCCTGGTAAAATTCCTCCCGATAGAGAGCAAAACCGTCGGTATACCGCTTTGCCGCGGCAACATAGTCACCCTTATCTATAAGGGTGCGGCCTTCGGCCATAATTTTATCAAACTGGGCACGGTTATAGGTAAAAAGGGCCGTTTCTTTGGTTTTAAGAATAAATTCCCGGGCCGCCCGGTTCGGTGCTGCTTCCAAACCTTCCAGTTGTCGGATCATGGCCAGTTTTCTTTCATCATTAGTAGGGTCCGTAACCAGAACATTTAAGAGCTCATCGGCTATTTTATTGTATTCTTCCCGGAGTTTTACGATACGCTGCAGCCTTCGCTGGGCATCATCAAAACGGTCAGGATTATTTTTAATAAACTGTGTTAAAAGCAAAATTGCTTCGTTATATTTACGTTCCTGAATAAGGGTATCTACGGTGGCAAGGGAATCCTCCTGGTTTCCTCCTGCATAGACCCTTCCCTGCCCTATAACAAGCAAAAGCATGAGGGTTACTAACATGAGGAAAAGAAACTGTCTGGCCTTTAAGCACCGTTTCATGTAGAAGGCATACCCATTACTACCTTATCGGAGTCATTACTTTTATACTATACAGTAGAAATATATCCCAAACCGATATATATTTACATTGAGAGGATATGAATAGTACCAAAGCCCTGTTTTTAAACATTTTATTGGTTCTCACCCTTCCATTGTATGCTCTTGATATAAACAACACCTTCTATGGTTCTGTTACCGATTATTTGCTTTCAATCAATGGAATTGATGACAATCAGGGCCTTACCACCTTGCCTGTTCTTTCCATCCCCATGGGCGGCCGTTCAGAAGGGCTGGCCACTGCTTTTGCAGCAGTAGCCGATGATGCTTCTTACATTGAATGGAATCCTGCTGGTTCCTCCATGCTGTCAAATACGGAGTTATCCTTTTATCATAACAACTGGATTGCGGACACAAAAATAGAAGGTCTGGTTTATACCCAGCGGCTGGGGAATTTAGGAATCGGAGCTGGGGGAAAATGGCTGTATCTGCCCTTTACTGAATATAATGAATTTGGTGATCGGGCCTCCAAGGGTTTTTATTCAGAGACTGTGGCCATACTAAATGCTTCATACAATTTCTTTTCAGGATACTATTTCAGCGGTGTATCACTCGGCACCAATGTAAAAACTGCCATAAGGCTGGTCCCCGATTATTCCAATGACAAGGGGTCCATTATTTCTGGGTCCGGAGCAAGCCAGTCGACCATGGCCCCCATGCTGGATATTGGCGCCTTGAGCCGTTTTAATTTTATGAAATTTTACTACAGCCGGGAACGGAACAGTGCGGTTGCATTGGTAGTAAAAAATCTGGGCTTTCCAGCCCAGGGTGATCCCCTCCCTACGGAAGCGGTCTTTGGTATTGCATATAAACCAATACGTCCAATCCAATGGTCCTTTGATACCACCATTCCGATTAACTTGGTTAACCCAGAACTTTCAGAGAAACCCTATTGGGCTACGGGCCTTTCAGCCCAAATTACTGACTTTCTGGGGATGCGCACGGGCCTTTTGTTTAAATCGGGCAACATTCGAATTACCATAGGCAGTGCCATCTTGGTGGATACAATTCTTGTAGATGTAAACTATACCCTGGACCTTCTGACCCAGTTGCAGCCCTTAAACCGGGTCAGTGTAGGAGCAAAATTCAACTTTGGCGATCAGGGCCGGGGCGAACGGGCCAAGCAGGTAGAAGCCTTGTATCTTGCAGGGTTAGAGGCCTATGCAAGGGGTGAAACCGATACGGCCATACAAAACTGGGAAGCGGCATTAAAACTGGATCCCCATTATGACCCCGCAAAGGAGGGCCTTAAAGCCCTGATTGGTGCAGAGGCCCTTTCCAAACGGATTCTCGAAATCCAAAAAATAGAATAGGGGCGCCCTTTTATCGTTTTTTTCGGAAGACCCGGTAGTTTATATCGGGAAATATATTATGCTTCCGTTCAAGCTGGGTAAGCCATTCGGTACTGATATAATTTCCCCCGAGAGAATCATAGATGGTGGTAAAGTTTTGAATGCATTCTTCCACCATAGAGCGGGCAAAACTGCTCGAGAGCCCCCCATGCTGAATAGCAGCCCAGTCCGCCGATTGGGCCAGCAAAACTTCCCGGGCCGCCTGATTTAAGGTTCGCTCCTTTAGTCCGCCATCATTGGGAAACCGCTCAGCCAGTTCAATCATCCGTTCAATGGCCCGTAAAATGTGGGGATACATCCAGTCGTTAGAAGCATCGAGCCAGGTTTCTGCATATCCATTAAGGCCCCAGGAAGAAAACTCGGGCATAACCTTCTGCAGATGTTCCGTATCAATTTTGTGGGCATAGGTTCCAAGATTGACAAAGGATAACTCATCCATGTATGCCGCTTCCCTGAAGAGGGTTTCCAGGAACTGGGGCCCTTCGAACCATCGGTGCCCAAAAAGGTCCGCATTATAGGCACAAACCGATATGCCCTTTTCTCCTGTAATCTGTTCTGCGTCCTTTAACTGTTTGAGGCGGTCTGCCAAGAAGGATTGAGCATGAAACCGAACACGTTCGGCGGCCAGATCCGGATTATACCAATTTTTATGTTGACCCCGCTGAGTAATAGCCCAATATTTATACCCCGTAGGAGTCCGTTCACCATTAGGCTCCAGGAAAGGTTCAATCAATTCCTGTTCCAGTTCATACCCAATATCTCTATAAAAATCCCGATATACCGGATCAGCGGGATATCCCCTATCTGGATCCAATATTGCCCGGGATGCGGAAATATCCCTGCCAAAAACAATCATGCCATTGGGAGACCGAACTGGGGCAAAGGTCCCCTTTAGAGGAGTCGGATTTCCAAGCAAGAGGCCGTGGGTATCTACAATGGTGTAGCTAAAGTTATAGGATCGTAAATATTCATCCAGAGCGGGATGCCAGGCGGCCTCGGGGAGCCAAAACCCATGGGGCAAACGCCCAAACAGGGCTCGATGGGAAGAGATGGCCACTTCCATCTGGGCCTGTATATCCTCTGGGTAGGTAGTATAAAAGGGCAGAAACGCATGGGTTGCAGCAGTAGTCAGAAGCTCGATCTTGCCTTTTTTTTGGTAGAAGTCCAGGGCCTTAAGTATATTATGCTCATAACGGCCGGTAAACAGGGCCTTTGCTTCTACAACCCGGTCATAGTACATCCTTGCAAGCCGATGAAGATCGGGGTTTGATCTGGTCCGGTCCACTTCTGACAAGCCGAATACGATTCTCTGATCCAGATATTCCAAAAAGCGCTCTATTAAAAGGGGGTCCTGCAGAAGGTGACTCAGGGTGGGAGAAATGACAAGCCCAAGATGAAAGGGAATTCGTTCGGCATCGAGCCGTTCGAACATGGTTATGAGGGGCAAATAGGTTTCGAGAATAGCATCAAAAAGCCAACGTTCTTCTAAAAATCGAGGATAATCGGGCTGTCGTACAAAGGGAACATGGGCATGGAGCACAAGAGAAAGGGAATATCTATCGTTCATCAAGAGACACCTCAAAAATTACATTGTTGGTGAATAAAGGACTGGGAATCACTGCTGTGGGTGATATCCAGCTCATCTAGTCCGGATAAAAGAAGTATGGGAGCAATAGGATTGGTATCGATACTGTGGCGAAGGTTGGTAATGCTTTCGGGAATTTTAAAGGGCGGTGTTTCTGCAAGCAAAAGAGACTCCTTGGATTTTTTCATCCGAAGCTCGACCTTGAACCAGCCCTTACTGCTGGGGAAACATACATACCAGGCCCGGTCCATCACATCCACATCGATAGAAAAGGATTCGTCTTCGGCACCTTTACCGGGATGCAGGGAGACCACTCGGAGCTGATAGCCATTAAAACCTGGAGTTGCTTCATGGGATTCCCGCTCGGAGGTTTTAATTTCCCAGAAAACAAAGGCCCATACAGGATCCCGAAGTAAAACCTCTATATAGGTTTTATTATAAAAGAAGGTGGCCTTTTCTACCTTTACGGTAGAAACATCCTCTATATCCTCATCAGCTTCATCGTCTTGCTGACTCGCTTCCAGAATTTCCTGTATTACAAAAACCCTGTTCAAATCCGACGGTAGATCCAAGCCCAAGTCTTCTGCCAACGCATTTAATTCATCGGTCGGCAGGGATTCCAGGTAACTCTTTTTCAGCTGTATTTCGCCCATATCTGGCCCTATCATGGGAAAAAGCGGGGCCAGTGTCAAGCACTGGGTTCACTTACGGAATTGAGGGTTCAGAAAAGGGGGACCGTTCAACATAGGCATCGATATCAAGCTGTTCTAAGATTTCGGCGTCTTTACAGTCCTGGGGGCGGCCCCTGGCACGCTTATTTTTTATAAGCAGTTCCTTTGAAAGGATTTGGACAGGGACTCCCCAAAAAGAGCCGGTTCGTCTTTTTTCCCAGGCTTCCTGCCAGGAGAGTCCGGAAATTGCGGTGACCATATCGAGCTGTTCCGGAGGGTACCCGAGACGGACCAACTTATCGGGGTCTGAGAAATCATCTCTAGTTAGTCCCACATCGCTAAAACCAAAGTCATGTAGGGCCTGTAAAAGATGCTGGATGTTTGCCTGGTTTGGGGCAATAAAAAGATCGAGGTCATCATTATGCACTGGATAGCCGTAAAAAGTAAGGGCATATCCGCCTACAATAAGATACTCAACCTGATTGGAATTGAGATACTGAAAAAGTTCTATGAAATCCCGTGGAGTCTCTGACATATCATGCCTCCTAAGGAGTTTCTTTAGGTTAGAACAGTCGCCCAGGAATGATTGGTTTTGGCTGTTCTATGTTAACCATAGGAGAGCACGCGCAATAATACAAGGGGAAAAATGAGAAAAAATTTATGTACTAAGCCAGGGACTGCTGAGAATTTGACTGCCATACTCTATTTCCAGAAATGAATTAAAATAATCAGGCAAGGGAGCCTTTATGGTACAATTTTTTTGTAAAGACATACTTGGAAAGGTCAGTTTCCAGGCATGGAGCATAAGCCGTTTCACGCTACGTTCCTTTTTAAGCACTTTGTTCAGGGTGAAATCACCATATTTATCATCCCCAAGAATGGGGTTTCCGATTAAGGCCAGGTGCCGCCTGATTTGGTGCATCCGGCCGCTTCCCAGTTGGAGTTCAACCAAGGAAACATGTTCTGAATGGACAAGCCGATTGTATAACGTAAGAGAAGCCTTTTCAGTGCCCCGGACTTCCAGGGGTTCATCAATATAACCTTTCCCGGGGCTTATGATTCCGTTGCACAGGGCAAGGTACTTTTTTTCTGCCCTTTTTCCACCTATGATGGCACTATAGTACCGGGCGGCTTCTTTTGTTTTTGCAACAAGAATGATACCGGAGGTATCCTTATCCAGGCGGTGGACGAGAAAGGGGCGTTGGCGCCACGCTTCTGCCAGAAGGTCATCGAGGCTGGTGGTAATTCGGTCGCCGCCTTGAACTGCAAGGCCCGCAGGTTTATTCAGCACTACACAGTCAGCATCTTCGTACAGTATGTCGATATTCTTCATTACAGGGAGTATAGTAATAGTATGAAAGTCTCGTCCAGTGTACCTCGGGCTCTGTGGGGAATCTTTTTTTTCGTATTGATTCCGTTGTATCCCCTATTCAGTGAAACCCTCTATTCGCCGACCTATGGCTTTACCATAAATCCCCCAGCGGGATACACCTACTCAGGAGGAGACGGGAAATCCCGCTTTTCCTTTAGTTTCGAAAACCGCGCTCCGGCCTATCTGGATATTCGTATCTATGAGCCGGGTACTTTTACATCCGTAGAAGCCCTTGGAGCGGATATTCAAAAGCGGATTTCCTCACAGGGGGAACGCAGCCTCTTTACCTACCGGGGGCGGCAGGCCCTTTTAATGGAACTGACATTCACCCTCAATGGCAAAAAACAATCCGGCTGGGGGCTGTGCATTGAATTGGGAGACCGGGGAAACAATAAACACGCCCTTTTAGCGGCTCTGGCCTATGGGGATGCGTCGATAGAGGAACTTATTAATTTTCATCTTTCAGCCCTGGATTCTATTGTCCCCGCGGCGGGCGATGAGTTAGTGCCGGGACCAGTCTCTGTGTATGCCTTTCCGGAACAAAAACCTGAGGAAACCAAGCTGGCGGGCCTTTCGGTGACTGCCCTGCTGGAGCCGGAGGCTGCCCAGGCCTGCAAGGCTACGGTGGACCGGGAATTTGCGGTCCTTGCATCCTATAGTCAGGACAGCCTTTGGAAGGAAGCATGGATACGCTTTTACAAAATGATATATCGGGATGCCTACGACCGGCTTTCCGGTGTAGCCTTTGCGGTTGAACGAAATATCAGTCAGCAGATTGATGCAGAGCCCCGGACCCCTGCACAGCGGGACCGGCTTTTTGCAGAACAAACCCTGAGCTGGGTACAGAATTTTAAATATGAACGGGACCTGTTAGGTTCGGACTTTGTAGATGTGGTGAGTGCCGCCACCGAGGGCCGAGGCGATTGTGATAGCCGGGCCATGCTTTGGGCAATTATTCTGCGGCATAACAACATTCCCAGCGCTATTATGGTTTCCCGGGATTACAGTCATGCCATGGGGCTAGCTTTGGTAGAAGGAGCGGGGGCTCGGTTTCCGACCGGTACAGGGAGTTCAGAACGGAAATGGGTGGTGGCAGAGACGACAGCCCAGGTGCCCCTGGGGCTTATCGGTAAATCGGTGGCAGATCCTGCGAAATGGATTCCCGTTTTATTTGAATAAAAGGCGCTCTATACATTGACTGGCCGGCGGTTATCCCGGAGCCGCTGGGAAAGATAATCCCTATCCAGATTCAGCTTATGGACCAGGAAAAGTAGCTGGTCCGTAGAAAGCAAATTCTGTTCTGCATAGAGGTAGCAAAGGGCCCGCTCCGCAATACAGGGAACCAGGAGGGAATTCATATTTTCTACCTGGGCGGTTTCCTGGTGGACATAGCGGCGAACAAAACTCTTATAAAGCTCAGAGCGTTCTATGTCATGGTTCATAGCGAAGAGTTCCTGCTCCAGGCCTTCCAGTTCGCCCCGGGCGGCCGCTTCGCCTAGGGGTTTTAATATGAAATAGGTGTATTCTTTCCCGGGCAAGAAATGGTGTTTATCGCAGCGGGTACAATAATTGGGTTCCCGGGGGTCATCCTTTTCGCGGTCACCCCCAACAATAATCAGGGGGTCAAAGTACAGGGCCGGGCATTCCTTTCCATCAACCTTGTAATATCGATAGGTATAAAAGGAGTCTTCGATGCAATCCTGGTGCTCGCAATAGGCTGTAAGGGGATACACATCGGTGGCATTTTCTACGAGCAGCCGGGCGGTGGCGTTAAAGATTTCACGCCTGAAATTAAGGATGAGGGTCGGACAGACAAATACAAGGCCCCGCTGTTCCGACTCATTTTTCATAAGGTACGCAATGCGTTCATCATAAAAGGCAGCCTCATCTACAATCCAGGTGCCGATTTCAGGATGGGCTTTAATAAGGTCTTCCAGGCCGAAGGAGTCCTGAACAAAGGCGATACGTTCGCCGCACCGTTCAAAGCCGCCGCGATATGCCAGGGCATCCGCCGGATAGTCGGGGAAACGGCCCGCATCGAGCCGGGATCGGACAAAGAAGATATTTCTTCGGTCCGCATCGCCCTGGCCAGACTCGCCGTTAAAAAGGCTTTTCTGCGCATCCCAATAGGTGGTCTCTGCCGCAACCTTTGCCCCCTTTTTCCGAGCCACTTCCCCATCCCGCCATAGCCGGGCAGAATACTCCGTTTTACCGGACCCCATGGGGCCGATAACCAGAATACGGCGCCCGGCGGCGCGAAAGTCAAAATGCTGGAAGGCTTCGTGAACCTCCAAGGCGGGGAAACCCAGACTTTTCAGAAATCCTGCGGTTTCCCGTTCCGTATTGGCAGACATAGCCTATGTACCGAACCTGCAGAACCCTACTGGGCCTGAATCAGCAGATTGTAAGCTTCCTGGGCTGTCTTTACCGCCAGGAGGGCTGTCCGAAGGTCCTTATTTTTCAGCTTGGCGCTGAAATAGGACAGGGTCTGAAGATAGTAGGCGTGCTGATTATAGGCTGCGGCAATCATAAAAAGAAGCCGCACCGGCTGATCATCCAGGGTCTGAAAATCGATGATGTCGCACTGGCTGATACCAACTGAAACTACCAGATCAGTGACTGAAGATAGCCGCACATGGGGAATTGCAATGCCGCGGCCAATGGCGGTGCTCATTAATTCTTCCCGTTTCAGAATTTCAGAAGCCAGTTCCTGCCGGTTTTTTACCTGAGGCGCATTAGCCAGATTATCGGCCAGTGCCAGCAGAGCATCCCGCTTCGTAGCAAAATTCAGAAAAATGATCCGATCCGGCGAAATGATATTTTCTACCTGAACAGAGGAAAATTGGGGGGACATCCGGTTCATAGAAAGCCGGTCATTCACCCATTTCTCTATTTCAGACTTTTTAAACCGCCATACGGTTCCTATTTTACCTGCGGGGATTTCACCTTTTTGTGCCCAATCATACACGGTCCTTTCGGAAACTCTCAGGTATTTTGCAACTTCTTCTATTGTTAATATATCATCATCAATCATATTCACTCCTTATCTAGTATAGACCGTATAATCACTACTATATTGCAACACACCGCAGAATATGTCAAGTAAAAGTATTGATTTCCAGATTTATAGTTTTTGAGCCAGATCATGAAGTGAATCGAAGGGGACCAGCTCGCCCATGGTGGTATCGAGCCGTTTCTGGCTTGAACCTCCGCAGCGAACCGGGGCCTGTTTGTCCATAAACTCGCTTAAAACCTGTCTGCAGGCACCACAGGGGCCAACAGGATCTACTGAATCGGGGGTAGCAATCGCCAGGGCTACAAATCGGCGTTTACCCGCACTGACCGCAGATACTACGGCGCTACGTTCTGCACAAATGGTTAATCCAAAGGAACGGTTTTCCACATTGGTACCGGTAAAAATGGTTCCATCTTCACAGAGCAGGGCAGCGCCTACCCGGAAATGAGAATAGGGTGAATAGGAAGCCTCGGCGGCTTTTTTGGCTTTTTCAAACAGTTGTTCCATATCCATAGCATAACGCTCCAATCGTTGACAGATACTATAATACTATATACGATAAACTTTAAAGAGGGGAAAATGGCCAAAAAGAAGCTTTTAATATGGATCGGCTCTGCCTTTGCGGTATGTCTGGCGTATCTTATTATTGCCGCAAAACCAATTACGCCAGAGTTTTCCTTGCAAACCAAGTGGGTCATCAATGTAGAGGATGCCAATTCCCAGACTAAGGCAGGGGGCACCTTGGCTGAGGGGCCGATTCCCTTTGTATTGGAGAACCGCTATGGATATATAGCCCCCGATGGGACCCTGCTGGCAAAAAAAACCTTTCAGACAAATCAGTTTGTGGCTATTACGCCGAAACTTCTTTCTGTATGCAATCCTGTTCCAGACACCCTCATCATCGAGTCCAGTTTGTCCAATGAGACCGTGACAGTTAAGGATCCTTCGGGCTATCCCTATCTAGTTGATGAACATATGTTGCTTATCGGCAAAAATCAGGATTCTGTCTCAGCCATCGGTGAATCAGGCTCCTTGCTGTGGACATACCAGGTAGCCTCCCCCATTACGGCCCTGGACTGCAGGGCAGATAAGCTCCTCATCGGTACCCTGGATGGCACGGTATATTTGCTTTCCCTTAAGGGCGAAGCCCTTTTTACATTTCAGCCAGGGGGGTCCCGGCTTTCGGTAATTTTCGGGGCGGTGCTCTCATCGGATGGAAACCAAATAGCCCTTATTTCTGGGATTGACCGTCAGCGCTTTGTCCTGCTCGAAAGGTCCGGCCAAACCTATAAGGTAGCTCATCATCAATTTTTAAATTCCGATTTTAGGCGTCCTGTCTTGCTGAAATTTGTACAGAACAACCAATATGTGCTTTTTGAAGGTAAAACAAATTTGCTTGTTTTTGACATTCAGAAAAAAAAGGTACACGAAATTCCTTTACAGGCTCCAATCCTTGCCATCGAAGCCTTGCCGAAAAGCGATACGGTCTTTGTAATGACCGGAAAGGAAAGCCAAAAACAGCTTGTTGCCCTAAAGTTGCCGGACAGGAAATTACTCACTGCTCCTTTTACATCCCAGGAAAGTTTTATGACTGCATCGGGGGACCAGCTCGTTGTAGGCAGTGATAGCATCATTACCAGTTATGTGGTGGGGAAATAGGTAAACCTATGAATACTATGAAAGGGCTCGTACAAATCCTGCTCACGACTTTGCTCCTCTGCATAGTGCCTGCAGCACTTTTTAGTTTTGATTGGCCCATACCAAATGGCAGGGCCCTTACCAATTTCGGTCTTAATGATAACGGTGAAGCAGAACGGGGAATTTTGTTTATAAGCGATGCTTCGGTATTCCCCGCCGATGCAGGGGAACTACTCTTTGTCGGCTCAAATAAGACGGGAAGAACCTTTTTCCAACCCCTGGGAAACTGGGTAGCCCTCCAACACCAGGATTCGCTCATCGGTATTTACGGGCATCTATCTGACCTGGGCTCCAATTCCATACCTTCATTAGCGGAAAAAGCGACCCCCATTGCAAAGGCCGGTGTTTCAGGCTGGGCAAATAGTCCCCAA
>Ga0272446_1007311_pt1 | contig 11036 bp, 9 predicted proteins | sample YNPCB0061_FD_194587 | JGI IMG/M metagenome (GOLD analysis project Ga0272446, IMG submission 194587) | Hot spring microbial mat communities from Yellowstone National Park, WY, United States - YNP-CB-006-1 | ecosystem: Environmental > Aquatic > Thermal springs > Hot (42-90C) > Sediment | place...
GGCAATTGGTGTAAATATATCCCATAACTTGGGATAGTGATTAGCTAATTCATTGGGATTAATTTCATGGTCTTTTTCATCCGTAAATTGCATGGTTTCAAAATGAAACTGATATCGCTTGTTTTCTGGTTTTATCAAAACAACGTAAAGTGGCCCCTTTTTGTTGTATTCATTGAAATAATTTTTTGAATCAGTGGCAGCAGTGCACCAACGAGTGTTTTTACCAAAAAAGCAACTGGCGCGTTTGCTTTTTGGTAAAAACACTTTTATTTCTGAATCATTGTATATCAATTCAGCTTCACCCAAATCATAGAACTTTTGTTCTATACTTTTTTCCACTTCTTTTCCAGATCTAGTATTCTCTTCCTGATATAAATCAATTGTATCCATTAATTGATTTATGTCTTTTATTTGATTTATGTCTCTGTGTTCTTGTTTTAATTTGTTTTTGCGCTTTAATGCGTCATATTTTAGTAGAGATGGAATGGCTTTACTCATTACATCTTCAAACTTATTCAATTTACCAGTGGCATATCTTTGTGTTATCCATTTCACGTATGGATCAATGAATTGAAATTTATTTTGTTGACGAAGTGGTGTTTCAATGGCATCCAAAAAGCCAACTATGTTATCAAAATCAGCTGATGGATCACTTTCAATTTGCTGTTTTAATTTTTCAGCAAACAAATTAACAAGATTGGATTTGTTATATTCGAGCAAAAGATCCAAGTATTTCACTTTTTATTTATTTTTAAATGAAAAAAACCTTTTTAATTAAAAGTGAAATCTTATATATTTTTGGTAGTTTATTTTATTAAATCAATAAATTTTCTCATTTCTTTGGTAATGGTTTTACTGTCAGGTGTTTGATTTTTAACTATTGGTGGATTTGGATCTACTCCAGCATAAATGTATTTACCTGCAAAATCTTCAACCAATAACCAATTGTATCCAAAGGCTCTAAAAACAGCAACGTTAGGGGAATATCCAGGTAATAAATCAATTATTTTACCTGACTTTTCGTTATCACGAATACCGTAATTTTTTAAAAATGAAGCAACTGCATTCAACTCATTTATGCTATTTAATGAACCTAAAGTAGTTATTACTTGGATTTTTTCCAATGGAGTACCAGGTGCAAGAGTTTTCATTATTTCTCTTCCAAATGCTCTTATTGCACCTTTCATATAGCCTGGTAAATCTTTTACCATTGTCCATTCTGGATTAATATTATAATTATATTTTTCTAAATTTTGTGAAATAATTGCTGGCAAATTTTCAATTTTGGGTTTTATATGGCCCTCGCTAGAAGATTTAGATGAATCCATATTTTTATTTGTTACAGAAACATTTATGTCTTTCTCGGGTTCAATACCCATTTGGGTTAATTTTTGATTTATATTTTGAAGTTTTGATTTTGCCTGTTTAATAACATCATCAGGTATATCTTTTAAATCAATGGGTGTTTGTCTGACTTTTAAATCAAGTGTTGGTTGATTTGTTGATGATTTATTAACTTTGTTAGTAACAACCGAGTTTTTAGTCGGCTGTTCAATGGGAATATCAAAAAAAGTTTTTTTAGTTTTTGTTGTTGTTGCCATTTCGTCTATTTATTAATTTTAAATAATTTTTATTAATTTTAAATAATTTTTATTAATTTTAAATAATTTTTATTAATTTTAAATAATTTTATTTTTTGTTATTTATACAAATCGTCACCTAATTAGTAACAATTTGTATAAAAAATGGCCTACCAATGGGTTTTGCTTTTTTTTTCAGGTATTAGTTTTTGATTAAGGTTGTTTATCCATTGATGGGATACATCTCGGCCTCGTATTCCGCCTGAAAAAAACAAATGAGTTTCAATGGGAAAGTTCCCATATAACTCCATCACCGCATACATTCTGTTACGACCCTCATGATTCACAATACGAGCGGGTTTTTTGAAATTGTTTTTGTTCCATTCTGGCGGAATTTGAATTTGCAAACAAGGTGCACCTATTTTACTACCTTGTTGTAATTGTTGTTTAATATGATCAATGGATCGTGCTTGATTTCTTGCAAGTGGAGCCGCCAACTTGAGAAAATTCGATGGTGACATTTTCACTTTCAATCCAAGATAATCCACGTTTTGATTATCAGGTACTGCGCCAACGCCTTGTACATTATCAATAATGGATCTTGCTTGTATTTCAAAAAGTCTCATATAGTCATTTACATTTTAATCTTCTTCAAAGCAGCCACTTCTGATCTAAACACCGCCCAAATCAAAGAATGATCGTTCAAATGTTTGTTGTAATCGGCGATGTTTGATGTTAGCCGTGTGATATAACTGTCAACCTCCAGCTCTCCCTCCACAGTCCATTTGTATGAGCTCAATGAAACAATCTTGTTCACTTGTTCTTCTGTGGGTTTGATGGTTTTGGTTGTTGTAATTACGAAGTCTTTGAGCTCTTCGCGATTTTTGAATGTTTGTAGTTTCTTGGGCAGTTGGGCTTGGAAACATTTTTTTAAAGCTTGCCAATATCTCAATTCCATTTCATCATCGGCTTTGAGTTTTTGATAACGCTTGATATAATAGCCAAATCGCCACTTAACAAAGTCCACCACTACTTCTTCGGCTGATTTGTATTGACGTATGGCTTTGCCGCCCCAATCAATTACCACAATGCGCTCTGTAATTTTTTCTTTGAGCTTAAATATTTCCAAAAGATCGTCTTCATCCAATTTCAACAAGTCCGATCTTTTGAAATCTACTTCAATGGAAATAGATTCAGATGAATTATCAGTCCAATCTTTGATGATGCCTTTTTCTTCCAACTCATCTAATCTCTTTCTAAAGCGTTCAATGCTTAAGCCAGGTGGAAGCTCCACCACCTTCACTTTATTTGCAGAAACAATTTCCAACTTTCCTTGTATCTCATATTGATTGCCTTCAATGTGTTGCACCTTGCATTTGAATGCAGAATAAGTGGGCATCAGATGTTTGATCTTTTTGCCATCAATGGCAACAAGTGTGGCATCAATCAAGTCTTCCAAACTTCTTGGAAGAATTTCAGTGCTCCAGCCCACAGCAATACCGGAAATGCCATTCAACATTACTGTGGGAATCAATGGTAGAAACGTTTCGGGTTCCACTGTGCTGCCGTCATAGTTTTCTTTTGTGGGAATTATGTCTATGTCCTTGTAGAGAATTTCTCTAGCAGCACGGTTGGGTTTTACATAAGTATAGCGTGGCGCGCCAAATTCGCCCGGAGCCACTCGTGTTCCAAAATTGCCTATGCCTTCAATCAATGGCACATTGTTTAGAAATGGTGCTGCCGCAGATGAAATGGCATCAGCAGCTGCTGCATCTCCATGCAGATACAGCCCAGATGAGATTAACTCGCCCGCCAAAGAAATGGTTTTGATTTCCGATGTGCGATTCTTCAATAACCAATGTGCTTTTCTTACGCCATCTTTTAATCCATCTGATACTTTGGGTATGGCTCTTGTTTCGCACACATATATGGAATATTCGCGTGAAGAAGATTCGATGTATGAGGAAGTGCTGGTTTTTAAGAATGATTCGTACAAGTCATTATCGTTTATGTTATCCATATTGATTTTTATCCTATTTTGTTGTTTTGAAAACTAATTCCACAGATCCACAATCGTAAACAATTCCAAATTTATTTGATTTTAAAGGTTTTTCAAATTTATGTCTAATTGAATCATTTTCAATTTGATAAGATTTTGGATCAACGAATTGTTTGATTATGAAATTCATTGAATTTTGAAATTTAAAAATTTCAGGATATCTCAAATCCAATTCTATTGTGAATTCATTGTATTGATTGTGTAGCTTTTTTATCAAAAAATCAATTAATATTCTTTTGATTTCAAAATTGTTTTGAATTGAAGCCAATGAATTAATTTTTATATGATGTACATGCTTCGTATATCCCATTAAACCAAACAATTGATCTTTACAGGTAATCTGAAAATAATCTTGATTGATTTGAGTTTGAAAATTCAAGCAATTTTCATTGATGAAATTCAAGTGTAAAGTTTGTAGATTTGAAATTGATTCTATCAAGAAATTTTCTTTGAAATTTCTTATATCAAACAAAGTGTCATTACTTAAAAAAGATTTTATAATATCTTGAACTAGTTTTTGGTTATTGATCCATTCATCTGAAAAAACAGTTAACAATGTTATTCCTTTTTCAAAACATTTTTTGAATTTGTTGAAATGATACCATTGATCGGTTTGACCTGACAGAGATGAGTGCCAATATAATCCGCAATATTCAATAGCCAAATTCAAAGAAGGAACAAAAACGTCAAGTTCATAGGGACGAATGATTTGTCTTGAATTGCAAACAAATTCCAAATTTGGAATGTTTTGTTTGATAAAGTTCTTCACTTGGTTTTCATAAAAAGAGGTGGAAAAATTTAAAATATCCAAATTGTGCTTTTTAAATTTTTTACAGAGTCCTGAATGATTTATATGTAATTCGCTGGCAATTTGCTTTATGGGTTTCTTATAAACATGGTGCTGAGTCTTTAACCAAGTTACGTCTTTTGTTTTATCAATGGCTTCTCTTGGAATTTTAATCTGTGACGAGTGTTCAACACCATATTTTGTTTTCAATGTTTGTTTGATTTTTTCTTTTGTCTGTGACGATTGCAAATTACAGGAAACACCATATTTTTGTTCATTGGTGTGTTTGATTTTGTTTTTTATTTCGTCAAGTTTTGCCACGTTGTTCACACCATATCTTGCAATTGTTGTGTTTTTGATTTTGTTTTTTATCAGTTGATTTTTTGATGGGTTTGCAACTCCATATTTTGTTAAATTGGTTTTTTGTCGTGATTTTAAAATGTCATTCTTTTGATCATGTGATAAGTTTTTCCAAAATGTTTTGATTTTTTCTTTCTGAGATTTTTTAGCACATACGCAGGTGCGATTGGAACCACAAAACCCAAAGCCAGATTTTATTGATTTGATTTTTTGTTTTTGACCATTAACACAAACAATAGGTTGATTAAACAAAATGGAAATTGTTTTTTCTTTCAATGAAAATTCAACTTTACCATTCATTTCAAATGATTTTTTTTCAATATATTCAATCAAATTTGCATTTTTTTGAAGTTTTGTTGGGTAATGATTGGGCCATTTGTTAATGATTTGGATTATTTGATCAATTTCATCAATTTCATTCATTGCATGAGATCTTTTCAATCATGAAATTAAGCTCAAAACCTTTAAAGCCCAATCCATTCTTTGCGTTTGTCAGCAAGTTTTCCATTGAAGATCAACTCCAACGTTTCCTTCAGTTTGCCATCATCCAAAAGAGGTAATGCCACTGGCTTTTGAACTGCATGCTTCCAGTCATTTTTACCCAATGTACCCAACCCTTTGGCTCGGCGAATTTTCCAACCCGGCCAATCTTCTGACTTGAATTCATGATAGTTAAATGAATAGAAATATCTAACTTCAGAACCTTTTTCCAAAATAATAAATGGTGTTTGAAAAATATAAACAAATGGTTTGTCCTTGGGATCAAAAAGTTCTGGCCAATATTGGTATAGAAAGTTTACCAACAGCGCACAAATATTGCTACCATCGTGGTCCATGTCAGCAGCCAAGTAAAGCTTGCCATATCTCAAGTCTCGTTTATTGGCTTTGGTGAGCAGATTCAAACCAATCGCATTCATGATATTTGATAGTTCTTGATTTTCCAAGACACGTTTGGCTGCTTCACCATACACATTCATAACCTTACCACGCAGCGGAAGTCCACCATGTATCTTGGGATCACGCACCGCAGTTAAGCCGCCTATTGCTGACTTGCCTTCTGCTAGGAACAAAATACACTCTTGGCGATTCACACCAGATGCATCTGTGAGATCGGGGATTTTGGCTCTTGCAGTTTTTTTAGCCAGTTTAGCCAATTCAGCGGCATCTTTTTTATTAGTGCGCGCCTCACATCTTGCGTAGATTTCGTCAATCCACCAGCCGTATTTTTTAATCAATTGCTTGAATAGGTTGGGATCTTCCAACCAAGCTTTGATTGCTTGTCCAGCTTCTTCATTGATAAGGCGCGTTTTGGACTGTGAATCAAAGTTGGGAGCCACAATGTTTGTGATATTATAAACAAACAAGCGTTCAGTGACGTCAGTTCTATTGGGTTGCAGTTTGCGACGCTTGCTTTCTCGCTCCAACGCAGCAAGCAGCCCGGTAACAAATCCTGATTTGAATCTGTCCACGTGAATGCCGCCGTTGAACACTGGAATGTTGTTGACTAGGCTCCAATAGAAGTCATTTTCTTCTACAAAGTTGGGAACAATGATCCATTTGCTCTTAAAGCCCACTTGTTCCAAGTCCAAAACAATGGGTTTGAAACCTTCAAACATGGTCTTTTCCCAATTGTTTTTAATTTTGATGGTTTGGTTGTTGTCCTGGAATTTAACATCTGGATTGCATAGTGCAGCTTCAAACAATCTGGATGAAACAAATTCTGTGGGAAGTGTGGTGTTTGAAAACACTTCGGTGGAGAGATTAAAATGCACTCTAGTACCGTGTTTGTCTGCGGCAGCGTTTGTGATTTTGGGCTTGTGCATTTGCAACCCTTGGGCAAATGCATCACCCTCTTCAAACTTTTGATGAAAATGTTTGCCGTCTCGCCAAATATCCACATGAAACCACTTGGAGCAGAAGTTAACACCAGAAGCACCGATGCCATTCACACCAGCAGTTTCTCCACGTTCTCCAAAATTTCTACCAGCCATAATTTCACTCAATGCAAGGGTGGCTTTGTGACATTTGTGTTCTTCATCCCAATCAATGGGAATACCGCGCCCGTTGTCTTCCACGGAAAATTCCAATTTGGCACAATCATGTGTGACTTTTATGGTGTTGCCTGACTTGTGTCCCACCACCTCATCCAATGCATTGTCCAATATTTCACGGAACGCAGTATAAAGTGCGGGAACCCAAGTTTGATCAATTATTTTGGGTTCACCATTTTGGTAAATCAAGGTTTTCTGTGTTTGATTCACTCGTGAACCAAAATACATTTCTGTTCGCAAGCGAACGTGTTCATAGGGAGTAAGTTTTTTGATATCTGTCATTGTTACCTAATACTATATAGTGTGTAAGATATATTCTGTCAATTTTGATGTGAACTACCAAGGGCCTAAAGAACCTTTGAATTCAAGATCCCGTGTATTCAAGAACTTTTCACGCTTCACAGACGCATCACTGACTACGATGCATGTTGTGACACATTCTGTGATCCCGTGAGAGGCGTTTCCCCGTATTTGAATTTGGGCCGTTTCGACTCTATTTTTCATATTTATATTCAAGATGATGTGATACGAAAAACGCACGCAAGAACAGGGGCGAGGTCGCCTTGCGTCTTTGCATGAAAAAAGTTCAACTTGTTTTTTAGGTGACAATTTGTATAAATAATATGTAATACTTGATGAGGAAATGATCAAATGACGTTTAGGCCAGTGTATTATGAAGTTGAAATTGCTCTAATTGGCCCTCCTTCTGAGGGCTTTTTGGACAACACCCCGCCGGCACAATACGTGCCTTTCCCAACCACTCAAGCTGCTGGCCTAGCCAAGGCCAAAGCCAACTTTCGTTGGACAGTTTTGACATGGCTTTTGGGAGAAAATTGCGGACCAGTTTATCTCTACAATATTCAAAAAACTGGCACGAATTTGAATAACAATCCTCCCACTACCATCACATTTACTTTGGCTTATGATCGTGTGGATCAAGTTAAAACTTTTGACGAACTCAATGATATCAATGGCCCCTTCTTTAACATTTCTTTGGGCGCAGTTTCCAATGCTGGTTCTGGTTATGTTCCTGGAGACGTTTTAACAGTTTCCGGCGGAACTGCCATTGCTCCAGCTGAAATAAGAGTTTTGCGATGCAATCAAACTGGCGCAATTCAAGCCGCAGAAATGATCACATCTGGATATTACACCGCAGTTCCTGCAAATCCAGTTGCTGTAACAGGAGGTTTGGGCACTGGCGCTGAATTTATTCTAACTGCTCGTGAAAATCCCGGACTAGTGGGCGCTGCGGCTGTTGCTAGACTTTGTGCTAGGGCTTTGGTGTATGAAACCCTCTCATATAATCAAGATGTATATGATCCAACAGCAACGCCACCATGGGGACCACCTCCCAAACCCGCAGTTCCTAGAAACCCACAAAAAATTGAAGCATTGACTATGATACCATTGGCTGCTACAATTAGTCTTGCGGAGGCGGCTGTCACCGTCACGCCCATCCCTGGTATCTGATCCAGGATAAAGGAGGTTTTATGAAATGCCCAGAAACAAAATCATTGGTGCTTTAACTGGCACTGGTAAAAAGAAATTATCCAAAGCTTTGGTTGAAATTGCTCCTGTTTGCGAAGCCAAGGTTCTGGAACACAAACATTTGATTGTTAGGGCTGAAATCCTAAAACCCATTGAAGATGAAACCGTTGCCACTGATTGGATGCGAGAATTGGTTGACAAAATTGGCATGCAAGTTTTGCAGGGTCCTTGGAGTGCTTATGAAGGCTCCCCTGGCAATCAAGGCATTACAACTTCAGTGATTCTAACAACCAGTCACGCTGTGGCTCATTTTTGGAGTGAACCCAATCCTGCTCTTTTGGAATTTGATCTCTATTCCTGCGCTTGTTTTGACATTGATGATGTGATTCGTCATTTTGATATATTGGATCCAGTAAAAATTGAATACAAATTTTTGGACAGGAAAAATAATCTTCAAGAAATATCTCACGAAGTGTTGACTATGTCAAATTGACTATGTCAAATAGTCTCTGACATTGATTGTTATGTGAACTACCAATGGCCTAAACAACCCTTGGTTTCAAGAACCCCCGTGCTCGAGAACTTTTCACGATTTACAAAAGTGTCATTGGCTGTATTACTAATTGAATCATTTTGAATCATTGCTTCAACCCTGCAAGTGGCATCTCACCTTGCTTGAATTGGGGAGGCTTTAGAGCCATTTGATTTTTTTTAATTGACTGCTGCATTTTTTTATATCTATATTCAATACGAAAATATATACAAGAAGAGAAGTAAAGTCACCCCGTATCCCAGTGACTAAAGATCTAAAGATCTCCTGTTTTTTAGGTGACGATTTATATAAATGACCATTGAAAATTTACACGATCTCTGTATCAAATATCCAAAATCTTTTGTTTCAAAAGTGCAGTTGAATACTGATTTATTGAAATGGGTCAATGACAATTATTGCTTCTCTGATCGTAATCACATTTCCCTAAAAGAAAAAATAATAGGTATACTGCATAACAAATCAGTAACTTGTAAATTTGGTAATAAACTAAAATTTAGATCTGTTCACTTGGGATTTCGATTTTGTGGAACGCCAACCAAATGTGAATGTCATAGACAAAACAAAATAGAAAAATCTAGAGAAAATTATACAAATTCTTTGAATCCCACAAAAATCAAAAAAACATTACTGGAAAAATATGGAGTGGATCACAATTGGAAGATATCAGAAGTTAAAGACGCTAAAAAGGCAAATTATCAGAAAAAATATGGCGTTGATAATCCTTTAAAATCCAATGATATAAAAGAAAAAATTAAAATTACCAATTTAATGAAATATGGTGTTGTTAATCCCTTGAAATCAAAAGACATTAGAAAAAAAATACAAGACACCAATTTAAAAAAATATCAAAGGCACAATCCCAGCCAAAACCATTTAACTGATGAGGTGTTGTCATTTACTCATAATCCGGATTGGTTGAAATATCAGCATCATGAAAAGAAAATTCCCATATATCTAATAGCAGATAGTCTTGGGATAAATGCTTCGGGGTTGCAACACAGATTTCATGGATATGGTATAGAAATTAGGAGATATCCACAAAGTCAAATGGAAAACGATATTGCGGAATATATTTTGAGTTTGAACAAACAAATTCATATAGAAACCAACAAGCGCAACATTATATCGCCAATTGAATTAGATATTTTCATTCCTGAAAAACAATTGGCCATTGAATTTTGCGGATTGTATTGGCATTCAGAAAAATCAGGGAGCAAAGATCCAACTTATCATTTAAACAAATTGAAGATATGTAATGACAAAAATATTCGGTTGATAACCATATTTTCAGATGAATGGGAAACAAAACAGGATATAGTCAAACATAGGCTCAAACACATATTGGGATTTGGTGAGCGAATTTGTTCGGCTCGTGAAACTGATATATATCCCATATCGTCTGAGTTATACAAGTCATTTGTTAACCAATATCATATTCAGGGATCTCTTTCTTCAAAGATCAAACTGGGTGCTTTTTATGGCGATCAATTGGTAGCAGCCATGGGATTGGGAGCGCGTCGACGAAATTTGGGTGCCAAAAATACGGGACCCAATGACTATGAGATGTTGCGGTTTTGTTCAAGTAGCAATGTACCCGGAGTAGGCGGCAAGTTGTTTAAATATTTTGTTGATAATTATTCTCCGCATCAAATCATAAGTTATGCAGATCGTCGCTGGGGAGAGGGAGAATTTTATCGCCATTTGGGATTTGAATTTGTGGAATCCACCGGTCCCAGTTATTTTTATACCAATGATTACAAAAAGAGACACAATAGGTTCGCATTTCGTAAAGATGTGATTGTACGAGAGTTAAAAGGCGATGCTAATAAAACTGAATGGGAAAATATGCAGACATTGGGATATGATCGCATTTGGGATTGTGGAACTAACAAATGGATTTGGAATAAAATCACATAACAGTTTGCAATTGCATTATATTCACTAAATATCTTTATGATACTTGCTATTTTAACACTGATCACTGCACTGGCAATAAGTGCTGTGGCAGCATATTTTTCAATCGTTGGGCTTGCAGCTATTTTTGCTGCCTCATATGTTCCGGTGGTTGTGATGGCATCAACTTTGGAAGTGGGTAAGCTGGTAGCCGCAGCTTGGTTGCATCGTCATTGGAAACAAGCCCCGGGTCTACTTAAAACAT
>Ga0272446_1007312_pt1 | contig 11035 bp, 5 predicted proteins | sample YNPCB0061_FD_194587 | JGI IMG/M metagenome (GOLD analysis project Ga0272446, IMG submission 194587) | Hot spring microbial mat communities from Yellowstone National Park, WY, United States - YNP-CB-006-1 | ecosystem: Environmental > Aquatic > Thermal springs > Hot (42-90C) > Sediment | place...
GTAGGATCGTCCAGTGGAAGCCGACCAGGCGCGACTCATCTCGTCGACCTCCACCGCAGAAATGGCTTCTCATCCTCCATAGGCCGGATGCGCTCGAGCTGCAACTCGTCCTCCGTTGCCAACTCGGCGAGGACACCATTCCGCCACCAGCCGTGCCCGTCCACCCGGGCTTCCTGCTGGACTTTGAGCGCCTCAGCGCCAGCCGCTATGAAGGCATGGCGCCACTCGGTACGAGTGCCGACAGTGACGCCATACTTGCGGCTCGTGGACTGGAGATCGCCCCCACGAGGCAACTCCAAAGCAGCGTGCAGCTCGCTCTCGGTGGCCAACGCTCGGCTTCCACCCTGTCGGCTCCTACTGGGGCTGTTCCCGTCGTACTCCCCGGTGTCTGCCTCCGGCCGAGAAACTGAACAAGTGACGTATGGCATACCTCACCACTGATACCGTCAGCACGCCTCCCACATGGCTTTTTGTCGGGGATTCCGGAGGCGGCAAGCTCTACTTCTGGATTCCTACGTGGTAATATCGGCAGCTCAACCGCAGAACTTGAGCATTATTTTGCCTTGCACTGCGGAAGATACGCGCCCCGTCAAACGATCAATTCGGTCTGGTACCCCGGCCAATCTCCTGCCGGAAACGGCGCTGGCGCACCGGGGCGTTCCAGAAGCATGATCAGCGCGTCGAGCGTGTCAGCACGGCAGAAGCCGGCCGCCGTGTTGACGACGAAAGCTGCCGGCCGGCCATTCTGGTCCCGCAGCAGCCAACAGACCCCCGGTTGCGGTTCCCTAGAGAGCTCCCCGTCGGCCATGCGTTGGACCTCTTCAAACAATGGTCCGCCTGGCGAGAAAAACTGATGGCTGTCGCCGGATTCCTCAAACACCTCAGCCGCGGTTGTCACTCGGACCGGTTCCTCCATACCCGGCAGACGGGCGGCGTATGTACGCACATCCAGTGGCCTCCACTCGAGACCCACGGGGCGGCTGGCTTCCCGGGCCATGGCGTTGTCGAGTTTCGTCAGGTCGTATGGCGGCTCTGGCAACGGCGGCGAGGCCAAGTCCTCTCGCGCCACAGCGTCCAGATCCAGCGGCGCCTCCGCCGCGGAGGCTACCTCCTGTTCGATCTCAGCCAGGAACCGCTGCCGGGCCGCCTCCCGGGCTTCGCGGCTGGCCAGCGTGACTTCCTCAAACCGCTTGGGCAGCTTCGACAAAATCGGCTGCAACCGCCCAACGATTCCCTGGAAAAGCTGGATCCGTTCGCCGACGGCAAAGTAGACATCCGCCTCGACCGTATCCTTGTATGCGAAGTTCAGGATCTTCACCTTCGGCCGCTGCTGCCCAAGGCGGTCGATGCGCCCGATGCGCTGCTCCACCTTCATCGGGTTCCAGGGCAAGTCGTAGTTGGCCAGGACGCCTGCCGTTTGCAGGTTCAAACCCTCGCCGGCGGCATCGGAACACACCAGCAGCCGCACGCGCCCCGTTTTGAGTCGTCGCTTGATCTCTTCCTTGGTGCACGGAATCCAGCGGCCCGAACCGTCCTGCCAGGCGCCGCCCGATCCCGAATAGCTCGCCACAGGCACATCGGGCAGCTCCCGCGCCAGGAATTCGCGCAGGTACTCCATCGTATCGGTGTACTGCGTAAAGACAATCGCCGATTCCGAGTCCGTCGTGAAGACGCTGACCAGCTCGGCCTGCAACCGGCGGGCTTTGGTGTCGGTGTTCAGCTTGGCGATGCTGCCCAGCAATTCCAGAATCCGGTCTCTCTCCTCCAGTTCCGCTGTGGTAGCAGCCAGTTCGGCCGCCTCCTCGGGCGCCATCACCTCATCGGCAGCCTCATTGAGCGAAACGTCTTCCTCGCTCAAGCCCAGCTTTTCCAGACGCGCATTCAGAGTCCGCTTCAACGCCTCGAAGCTCGAGGCCAGCCGCCGCCGGTAGACCGTCATCACGAAGCCGATCGCCGTTCGCTTTTCGGACGAGGCCTTCGAGTAAGTCTCCGAGATATAGTCCTCGACCTGCGCATACAGTGCACTTTCTGCCGGAGTCATCTCCACGGCAATGTCCTTCACCTCGCGCTCCGCAATCGGCAGGTCGAGCTTGCCCGCCTGTCGGTAGGAACGCAGCAGCTCCCGCGTATGCCGCACCATCCGCCAGCGCAGCGGCGAGCAGGCCTTCAACACGTCAAGCAACGCCCGCCGCGACTCGGGATCGAGCATCCGCCGCGGCGCCTGCGCCGGGTTTCGCAACGCCCGCGTCACCTTTGTCCGTTTGATCGAGGATAGCGACGGCGTCAACGCCGCGATCTCCTCATCCGTCAGGGAACCGAAGTGGGTCTCACAGTCGCGGAACCAGTCTGTCAGCAGATCGAGCTTGTCTGGCGAAGGGTTGCCGCTTGCCCACGAAAAATACTTCAGAAACGCATGTGGATCAGCGGCCCACTTCGGTGGCAGCCCTAGCAGGTCCAGCAGGTCCCAGATCTCTACAGGGTGTACTTGCATGGGCGTTGCTGTGAGCAGCAGCAAGCTCTGACATCGGCGCGCCAGCTCCCGCATGAGGCTCAACAGTGCGTTCGGCCCCTTTTCCTGCTCGGTGCCCGCGCCCCGTCGCCGTGCATGGTGGGCTTCGTCCAGCAACACCAGGTCCCACGGCTCGGCCTCCAGCAGTTCCCGCACCCGGTCCTTCCGCCGCATCAGGAAGCTCGATGCGAGAACCACGGGCTCCTGCTGCCACTCGTCCTGCCCAACGGCCCGCTCCAGCGGCTTCGTCCCGCCGTAGGCTGCCCGCCAGCGCAACACAGCGCCATCGTAGATGGGCACGTTCAGGTTAAACTTCTCATACAGCTCGTTCTGCCACTGGGTCTGTACGCTCTTCGGCGTCAGGATCAGCACACGTTTCGCTTTGCCCGAAAGCAGGGCTTGCCTCAGGATCAGGCCGGCCGTGATCGTCTTGCCCAAGCCCACTTCGTCGGCGATCAACAACCGGCAGGGCCACTGTTCCAGGAACCGCACGTAGGTGCGGACCTGGTGCGGCCAGGGCGTCACCGCACTCGTCACTTCCCCCGAGCGGATCCCATGTGGCAGCTCCGGCGCTAATTTCACAAAGGTCCACACACAGCGCCGGAACTCGTCGTCCGTCAACCGGAACGACTGAGCCGGCTCCTCCTGCCGCCGCGGTGCAATGGGAGGGGTAACAGGGCGGTCCTCTTTCGGCAGATACTCGAGCAGCTTGCGCTTTGCCGCCTCGGGGAAGTCGAACACGCGCGCACCAGGCGAGCGGTTCTCCCACAGCTTGGCAAATGCCTCCAGCTCTTCATCGGCGTGCGCCTTCTCGGTTTCACTCAGCCAGGCGCAATGCACGTGGAAGCTCTCGCAGTTGTTCCTCCAGCCGCCTGCCGTTTCGTTGATGCTGCCGGAAAATGTCAGCGTATTGCCCTCGGCATCGACGATGATGCCGAACTTGGCGTGGTAGATGCCAGGCACGCGCGCCGGGCGGCCCTCGGCGTCCACGGGCACGGCCACCTTCACGTCGAGGTATCCGTTGGCCACCATCCACGCCAAAAGCTCCAGACCTCTCCGGGCATGCTCGTCGGGCGGCGTCAGGTCGGCCGCGGCCAGTTTCCTTTCCATTTGTTCCCGAAGATCGTAGCCGGCTTCAATCGCCTCCTGATCCGCAGGCTCCAGCGTGCATCCCACCACCAGCCGCATCCGGCCTTCGTTGGCAAACAGCCCCTGCAGGCCGCGCGCGGCCAAGGCCAAAGCATCGGCCGAAAAGTAGCCCGTGGTCCGGCAATACTCCACCGCACAAGCCAGCGCCGGGTTGTAGAATAGCTCCACCAGGTCGCCGTCTTCGTGCGAGTAGCGGAACTTCCACCTGTTTTCAGTCAACAGCGGCATCGGCTTCGTCGAGCTCCAGTTCGATCTGCTCCGGCCGCCTCGGCTCGGGCACCTTTTCGGCAAACGCCAGCCGCCGCAGTTTTTCCAGCGCCTCGAAGTCGCTCGCTGCGCCTTCGAGTGACGGATCGGGCTTCTTCTTGCCTCGAGGCGCCGCGGGCGGCAACACGTTCAACAGCGCCTCCAGAGCCGTCATCAGCGTAGGGTCGTCGAGCAGCTGCAGGGATTCAAGCCGTTTCCTCGCCGCCTCGGTGTTCTGGAAGCGAACCGTGTATGCCGCCTCGTGCAACCTGTCCAGCATCGGCGCCTGCACATCGGCAGCCAATTTGCCCTTGCTTTTTCGCACCTGGCTGTCCCAAAGCGTCACGTCGTCGCCAGCGACGGCACAAACGTGGTTTCTTACCTCCTCATCGAAGTCCAGGCCCACCACCCGAGCCAGCTTCAAGGCCTCATCGGCAGGGAACTTCGGGGCGCGGAAGGTATCCCAAGCCAGCACGTACCACTCAGTCAAAGCATCGAGGTGCGCATGGCGCTTCACGGTGGCCAATTGCTCCATGCGCCACTGCTTGACCTCGCGCCGCGCCGCCTCCAGGGCGTCCTCAGGCGTCACCCGGTATGGATCCCAGGGGCCGAAGAGGTCGCTCTGATAATCCTTCGGTTGCTGCCGAGCCGTGCCGCGCGTCAGGGGCCAGTGGCGTGAGAAGATCTCGAGCGCCGGACCGAAGCAGGCTAGATACAGATCGATGCCCGCCAGCCCCGCTTCCTGAAACTCGCGCACCTTCTGCCGCACCACAAGCCGCACCTCAGGTTCGACATCCTCCCAGAAGACTTCCTCGCCCCGCGCCGGCGCCTCCTCCCGCAGCCGGCAGACCAGAAAGATGGTCGACTTGGCCGCCGATTTCTCGCGAATGTGAAGGCTGCCCTCGGCTTCCGTGTGCACGGGCCAGCTGGCCGTGATGACAAAGCCCGCCTGGATCAATCCGGTAGCAAGCGCGTCCCAGGCGTCTTTGGCCTTGTGGGTGAACATCACGGTCATGATGCCGCCGGGCTTGAGCACGCGCCGCATCTCGGCAAAGATGCGCGCCATGCGCCGCTGGTAGTCGAGGTGCGCCAACCGCTTGGCGCCCTTCTGCCCCGCGAACTTCGCCGGATTGGCCACGGCTTCGCGGTCCTTGTCTGTCAGGTGCGCGGTGAACAGTTCCGGATAGAGCAGCCCTGCCGTGCGCTTCAGCCAGACGTAGAAGAAGTCCGACAACTCGGCGTACATCACGTTGTCGTAGTAGGGCGGGTCCATCACGATGCAGTCGACGGAGCCATCGGGCAGCGACAACGCATCGGCTGACTCGCAGAGGATTTTGACTTCCGGTCGGCGGCGGGCGGGTTGAGCGAAGAGCCGGCCGTTGCCGCCGGCTTCCGGCGCGTGGCCCAGCAGTTCGATCAACTCGCCGAGGGCTTTGCCGGTTTGCTCGAGCGCCCAGTCGTAGCCGAGGCCGGTGATGGTGGGCGCCATTTCAGCGTAGCTCCACTTGAAGCTGAAGTCGTGGCGGTCGAAGACGCCTGCGACAACGCCCCGGTTCGAGTGCCAGCGCACCTGAATCGCGTTGTAGTTCAGGACCTTGTCAATCGCCAGCGCGATGTAGGCCGTGGCGGCGCGGTCGAGCTCGCTCAAGCGGCCGCCGTTTTGCGCTCTCAGCTCCTCGACCAGGTCCTGGAAGACTTCCACCGAGGTGCAGTGGCCGTAGAGCTGGCGGGGGTTGAACACGTCCACCCACTTCTGCGCGCCGAACCGCATCGGCTCCATCGTCTTGAGCCCCTCCGGGATGTTCTCATCCGGCACGATGTTGCGCGCCAGCCAGAGCGGCATCTTTTCGGCCAGGCGCTGGCGAACAAGGGCTTCGACGTCGTCCTCGGGCCGCGGCGCGCGGAAGCCGCGTACGACCTTGGTCTTCGGCTTGCCGTTCTTGAGCTTGCCGACGACGACTTCCTGCTTGTAGACCACGCAATAAAGCTGGTGGCCCATTTGGCCCGCCTGCGCCTGCTTCTTGATGTCGTCGCCCGGGATCTCGCGGCCGCAGTCCGGAAACGGACACTTGCCCGTGCCGTCCTTGACCGTGCCAGGGGAGTGCTCGCTCGCCCTGTGGACGATCTCGAAGCGGATGCGGCGGCCATCAGGGACGAGCCGCACACCCGTGCCCTCGCCATCCAACCGCCAGTTGGGCGAGAGCGGAACAAGCCCGCCACAGTACGGGCAGGTGACCGTCCGCGCCCAGAGGTAGGTGGCATCTTGACCAGCCGGAGCTTGAGGAAACATTACTGCAACGGGACCCTCAATGCGGGTGCGGAACGCCCGCGACAACCCTTCAAAACGGCTCATCAGAGAAGCGCCGTATCTAAGGGGAAGCTCGACGGTGGCTTTGAGGAGGAGCGCGGCAACGGGGTTGAGGTCGCCCGCCACCGCACATCGGCCCAGGCGCGCTACCTCGAATGGAATACTTCCGCCCCCAGCTGTGGGATCCAACACCGTAGCAGCAGGTACGTCCCGCAGATCCTCCTCGTTCGGCGTATAGCCGAAGGCGCGCTCGTAGCCGTACGGATTATCGATCCGCACACCGCTCGAAAGGGCGCGCGAAATCGATTCCTTTGCCTGGGTCGGATCCCCGTGAATCCCCAGGGTCCACAAGAACTTCTCGCGGTCCGCGCCGGCTGGCAGGAGGCTGGCCAGAATCGCCGCCCGGCTGGCCACCAGCGGCCGCCGCGCAAACCAGACGTGGAGGCGGTTCGGCGCCGGGAACGGCGTCATCGGCGTGCGCTCGCGAAGGCTCTCAATCCCGATCTCGGCAATCGGCAGCCACTCCTCAATCAACCGGCGGTCGGGCATTCTTTCTCCTTCAGCGCGAGGTCAGCAGCATGCGCAGCGCCGCCAGCACCCGGCGCGGATTCGGCCGGTGCATCGCCATGCTCATCCAGTAGCTGGCTTCTTCTTTCCCCATCTGCTCGACGCCGTCGGCCACCTCGCGGATGCGGTCCGTGTTCTTCATCGGCGCCAGCACACGGAACAACAGCCCCAATTGCAGCGCCGCTTCCTCGTCGAGCGGCCACTTGCGCACTTTGCCCGGCTTCAGCGCGCCCAACTGGATCTTTTCCTTGAGCAGCCGCTTCAGGACGCGCATCTCAATCAACCGCAGCACCGCCCCTTGCAGCGTGCCGACATGTTCGGGCTCCTTGAGCCGCGGCGTGGCCGGCGAGGGCAACTGGTAAATGGAAAGACTCCAGTTCATCGAGCTCTGCACCTTCAAGCGCAGCTCATAGACGGGTTTGGGCGAATAGGCCATGGCTGCGGATCCTCTTACTGCGGTGGCTCCTTCAGGCGGCGGGACCCGCCTGCGCCTCGACGAACGCCTCCCCACCGCCAAAGCGGGTGATCTCTTTGGCGAAGCGCTCGGGGCCATCACCATCGAGCCGTAAGGCCGGCTCAAAGGCCACCCGGTAGCAGGCGGTGAAGTCGCTCTCGGTGGCCGCGCGCAGTTGTAGATCGAGGAAGCCCTTTGTGGCGTTGGCTTTGTCCACCGCGCCCCGGTAGGACACCTGCAACTCCTCAACGCCCTCGGCCGCAACCGTGGCCGTCATCTCGGCCGTCACTTTGCCCTCGGCGAGGGTCGCCATGGCCTGATGAACTTTCCAGGCCGCACTGGCATCGTACAGGCGTACGGCGAGCCGCTGAATGGTGGCGCATTTGGCCTTGCGCGCCTTCTCCCATAACTCGCTCAATGCAGCGGCAAGCGGCCCTTCCGCGGTGAAATCCGTTGGCTGGGGCGGAGCGGACGGCTTGGGCGTCAGATCCACCGGGGTGATGATGCCGCCCTCGCGCACAGCCACCATGGCGTTGGCCTGCTGGCGGGCGCCACGGCTGTCGGTAACTTCAATCTGGTAGGTGGTGGTCGCCTCCGGGCTCACTTTCGCCGAACGCCGGGTTTCGTTGGTGGCCGTGGCATTCAGGCGCAGGTCGCTCGAGGTGTATGTATACGGCGGCACTCCGCCCGAAACTGTGACCGTGATCTCGGCCGATTGTCCTTTGCTGATGGTGGTCGGGTTGGCAAGGAAGCTGACTCGCAGTGGCTCGGCCCGCGGCCAGAGCTTCTTTGCCTGGGCATCCTCCATAGTATGGAGGAAAGTGTTGTCGGAGATCTGGATCACGGGGCTGGGGTCACCCGGCCCCCAGACCTGGTTGCCTTCGCGATACACGAAGCGCCCCATCTGGATGCCTGTGCGGACGCATTCCATAAGCGGCGTATCGTGCAGCAGGATGGAGAGCTTGGGTGCTTTGCGGTATTCCAGGCGCAACTGCTGGAGCGTCATCTCGCCGCGACCGGCCAAGCCCGTCTCCTTGGCCACAAAAGCGGGCGAATCCGGTGCGTCCCGCGCCGTCAACAGCTTCTTCTGCTCATAGAGGACGCGCTGGACGTGCATCTGGCCGTTGCCAGGGTTGTCCGGGTTGGTCAGCTCAAGTATGGTGTGGCCCAGCGGCAGCGCGGTTCCGGGCATCGGCGAGGCCGAAGGGTAGAAGACGTGCCGGTAGCACTGGAGGATGGCCTGCGCAATCTTGAGGTCGAGCTCATAGTATTCAGAATCGACCTTCCGGATCTGGTAGTCGGCCAACCCCTGCTCTTTGGCCTGTTTTTTCAACTCTTCAAGCGCAAGCTTGCGGCGCGCCAGCGTCTGCATGTTGGCAATGCCGTTTTCGGCCGCCGCCACGAAGACCAGGTTGTTTTTCAACTCTCGGTGGTTGCGTTCCGCGCCTTTGAACTGGAAGATGTCAGCGATCTCGGCCGGCGGCTGGCGCATATCGGTGGGAATGGCCGTCGCCTCGTAGTTGAGAACAACCAGCAGAGGACGGGGATCGGCCAGGTCGTCAGGAACCTCCCACGGGCCCGCGGGAAACAAGATGGCATTGAATTCGCCCCGCGGCAGATTGAACAGTTTGTCGATGCGGTCGCGCAGGTAGGCGCGGACTTCGCCGGCGTCGACGTCCCGCATGAATCGGCCAATCACCTGGTTCAGATTGGCTTCCGCCATGAAACGCAACGGCGCTCCCGGGCGGTCGTCCAGATAAAGAGCTTCGGCCTGAAAAGCGGTTCTCGCCTGATCGACAAAAGCCGGCTCAACCGCCGGCGAGCAGACGGCCAGGCGGAGCTGCTCCGGCGAGACGCCCCGGGCAGTATCCCCAAAGGCAAGCGTGTGCCAGAAGATCGTGCGTGCCGCGTAGGAAGTGACCGGCGCGAGGCCAGGGAATTTCTCAGCGTCAAGACGCTGGGCCAAGGCCGGCTCGTCTCCAGGCACCGCGGCCACGTCGGCCTTGATCGCCGCGGCATATTGGCGCATGCCGATCTTTTCGAGAATCTCGGTCCGGATGGGCTCGAAGCCCGGATCCATGTGGTGGATATGGATTGAGTAAGCATCCGGCGGCTGGTTGCGCCAAAGCAGGTGCACCGTGCGCGCCAGCAACCGCAACATGCCGCGAGTCCGTTGGAAGGTCGACAGCGATGCGGTCTTCTCGGTGAGCAATTCCAGGAGCTTCGGGTGGAGCGGGTAAGTTCGCAGGAATTGCTCCTTGAGTTCCGGCGAGGTGGATTCTGCGGGAAGTGTGTCTCGGTTGCCTCCCCACAAGCGCGCATAGGCTTCGACGACCTCGGCCGCGGCATTGCGGTCGACCCGTTCAAAGAGCCGGACACGCAGCACGTCGGCGGTCTCGTCCTCGGCCGTGGGGTTGAGGGCAGTGGAAGAGCGAACCGCGACGCTTTCGGCTTCCGCCAGCGCCGCGGCAGCGCGTTCGTTTTCCTCCTTATAGGCATCCTGCGCCTTGTCGTCCTTGCCGATGGCGAGCGTGTAGACCAGTGCCACCTGCGGCGTGGAGGCGACGGCTTTGAACAGCGCGTGGACAAACGCGGTGAACTGCCGGCTGGCGTCCGGGAACGCCCGCTCCACCTTGCGCAAATACACCGAGATCTCGTCAAGCAGAATCAGCGTCGGGCGGTTGCCGAACAACTCGCGGAGGACTTCCGCACCCGGGGCGATGTGTTTCTCGTCCGAATTGCGTACGCGCTCGTAAGCTGGCACGCCGCCGAGTTGATAGGCCAGCTCTCCCCAGAGGCTGAAGGCACGCAGGCCGGGCTCCAGCTGGCGGCCGTTGGCCGGGTCAGTGTTTTCGCCGTCAAGCGCTGCCACGCGCACATCGCCCCTGGGCAGCAAATCGGGATCGACGAAATCAGCTACATTGGCCACGCCCTGCGTGCCCCGCGCTGCGTGCGTGATGGCAATCAACCCGTGCGTCTTGCCTCCGCCATACTGCGTGCCAAGGCGGATAATCGGCGACACCTCGCCTCCTTTGCCCGATAGTCGCAAGCACACAGCCTTCATCAGCTCACGCAGCCCACGGGTGGGATACGTGTTGCGGAAAAAGACGACCGGATCGAGATAATCGGGCATGGCGGTGCCGTTGACGACCTGTGACAGGTCAGCCATGAACTGCTCGTCACGTGTGGCGCCGCTGAGCACGTCTGGGCGGGGCTGGCAGGTAGCAAAGACTGTCGGAATGCTCAAGGTCAGCAACCTCCGCTGAAGCCTATAGTCTAACGGAACTCCCAGGTGAGAGAGGTCGGAAATGGCCGGAGAGGCGCTTCAAATGCGGGCGGCCGGAATGCTCAGGGCGACCGGCAAGGTGACAATGATGCTTCACGGGGCGTATCAGCCAGAGTGGCTGAATTGGCGATGCACCAGAACCAGGTATCCCAAGATGCAGCCCTGCGGCCGGTCGCCTGCCGCCCGGCTCCGTCCCTGCCAGCTTGAAGCTCCAATCCGGGAAAGGGCGAGCAGCCTCCCGCTCGGATCTCACCATCAACCAAGAGTTACAGGCCTTGAGGATCCGTGCTCAGGCTTTGGACGGCGCCAATCCAGACCCCAACTGAATGGCCTGAATTGCCCGCTGGGCGAGTACACCCTTCCACGGAACCGCTCGGCCGTGCCGAAAACACCTCTTTTCGGCACGTCTCGACCCGCACCGGCAACTGCCCTTGTTTCCTGCGCGCCGTGCAGATAATCGCCAGGAGGTTATTGGCACACTTCGCTCGGCTTGCCCTCGTTCTGGCACGCCCGGCG
>Ga0272446_1007313_pt1 | contig 11034 bp, 11 predicted proteins | sample YNPCB0061_FD_194587 | JGI IMG/M metagenome (GOLD analysis project Ga0272446, IMG submission 194587) | Hot spring microbial mat communities from Yellowstone National Park, WY, United States - YNP-CB-006-1 | ecosystem: Environmental > Aquatic > Thermal springs > Hot (42-90C) > Sediment | place...
GAGCCCTCGATCGGGCTGCACCAGCGCGACAACGAGCGGCTGCTCGGCACGCTCAGGCGGCTGCGCGACATCGGCAACACCGTGATCGTCGTCGAGCACGACGAGGACGCGATCCGCGCCGCCGACTGGCTGATCGACATGGGGCCTGGAGCGGGCGTGCATGGCGGCGAGGTCGTGGCGATGGGCCCGCCGGCGGAAGTGTTCGCCAACCGCAACAGTCTCACCGCCGACTACATGACGGGCCGCCGCCGCGTCCCTTTGCCGGAGCGCCGCCGGCCGATCGACCAGAAGCGCGTGCTCAAGGTGATCGGCGCATCGGCCAACAACCTCAAGCGCGTCACCGCCTCCTTCCCGCTCGGCACGCTCACCTGTGTGACGGGCGTCTCGGGCGGCGGCAAGTCCACCCTCGTGATCGACACGCTCTACCGCGCGGTGGCGCGGCGGCTGATGGGCACGCGCGAGGCGCCGGCTCCGCATGAGCGGATCGAGGGGATCGAGCATCTCGACAAGGTGATCGACATCGACCAATCCCCGATCGGGCGCACGCCGCGGTCGAACCCCGCCACCTACACCGGGGCCTTCGCGCCGATCCGCGACTGGTTCGCCGAACTCCCCGAGGCGCGCAGCCGCGGCTACAGGCCCGGCCGCTTCAGCTTCAACGTCAAGGGCGGGCGCTGCGAGGCCTGCCAGGGTGACGGGGTGACGCGGATCGAGATGCACTTCCTGCCGGATGTCTATGTCACCTGCGACAGCTGCAAGGGCAAGCGCTACAATCGCGAGACGCTCGAGATCCTGTTCCGCGGCCGCTCCATCGCCGACGTGCTCGCGATGACCGTCGAGGACGCGGTGGAGTTCTTCGCCGCCGTGCCGCCGATCCGCGACAGGCTCAAGACGCTCGCCGAGGTCGGCCTCTCCTACGTCACCCTCGGCCAGCCGGCGACGACGCTTTCGGGCGGCGAGGCGCAGCGGGTGAAGCTTGCGAAGGAGCTCTCCCGACGCGCCACCGGCCGCACCCTCTACATCCTCGACGAGCCGACGACGGGGCTGCATTTCGAGGATGTCCGCCGCCTGCTCGAAGTGCTGCACGCGCTGGTGGATGCCGGCAACACGGTGGTGGTCATCGAGCACAATCTCGAGGTGATCAAGACCGCCGACTGGATCATCGATCTCGGCCCCGAGGGCGGCGACGGCGGCGGGCGGATCGTCGCCGAAGGCACGCCGGAACAGGTCGCGGCGACGGCCGGCAGCCACACGGGCCGCTTCCTCGTGCCCGTGCTCGCGCGCGACGCCGCCCCCGCAAAGCGCCGGCGGGCAGCAGAGTAGCGCCGGCGCCCCGGGCGCTCTATGTCATTGGCATGACCACGCCCGTCCATGTCGTCGGTGCCGGCCTCGCCGGCTCAGAGGCCGCCTGGCAACTCGCCGAAGCCGGCGTCCCCGTCGTTCTGCACGAGATGCGGCCGCTTCGGATGACGGAGGCGCACCGCACGGGGGGCTTCGCCGAACTCGTCTGCTCCAACTCCTTCCGCGGTGACGATCCGCTCTACAACGCGGTGGGCCTGCTGCACGAGGAGATGCGCCGCCTCGGCAGCCTGATCCTGCGCGCGGGCGAGGCGCACCGTCTGCCCGCTGGCGGGGCGCTCGCGGTCGATCGCGAGGGGTTCTCCGCCGCCGTCACCGCCGCACTGCTCGCCCACTCCCGCGTGAGGGTGGTGCGCGAGGAGGTCACCGGCCTGCCGCCCGAGGACTGGGGCAGCGTGATCATCGCCACAGGCCCGCTGACCGCGCCCGCGCTTGCCGAGGCGATCCGAGAGCGCACGGGCGACGGAAGCCTCGCCTTCTTCGACGCGATCGCGCCGATCGTGCATCGCGACAGCATCGACATGTCGGTCGCCTGGATGCAGTCGCGCTACGGCAAGGGGGGCGGGGCGGACTACATCAACTGCCCGCTCGACCGCGCCCAGTACGAGGCCTTCGTCGCGGCCCTGCTCGCCGCCGAGACCACGAGTTTCAAGGAATGGGAGGCGAACACGCCCTATTTCGACGGGTGCCTGCCGATCGAGGTGATGGCCGCGCGCGGGCCACAGACGCTGCGCTGGGGGCCGATGAAGCCTGTGGGCCTCGCCGACCCGCGCACCGGCCGCCGCCCCTGGGCGGTGGTGCAGCTGCGGCAGGACAACGCCCTCGGCATGCTCTGGAACATGGTCGGCTTCCAGACCAAGCTCAAATACGCCGAGCAGGTGCGGGTGTTTCGCACCATTCCGGGCCTGGAACGGGCAGAGTTCGCGCGGCTCGGGGGCATGCATCGCAACACCTTTCTCAACGCGCCGCGCGTGCTCGACCGGCTGCTCAGACTCAGGTCCGCCCCGCATGTCCGCTTCGCCGGGCAGATCACGGGCGTCGAGGGCTATGTCGAGAGTGCGGCGATCGGGCTTCTCGCCGGCCGCTTCGCCGCCGCCGAGGCCAAGGGCGAGGCGCCCTCGCCGCCACCGCCGGAGACGGCGCTGGGCGCTCTTCTTGCCCACATCACCGGCGGCGCCGATGCTGAAACGTTCCAGCCGATGAACATCACCTTCGGCCTCTTCCCCCCGCTCGAAGGCGCGGCGAAGGGCCGAGAGCGCAAGCGCGCGCTCGCCGAACGCGCGCTCGCCGCTGCCGATGCTTGGGCCGGGCGCCCGCACGTCCTGCCCAAGCCCCGGGAGGCTGCGTAGGGCAGATCACACGCGGCTGGAATCGGTCATGTGCGTAAAGACGCTCGCATCGCATGCCCTGAGCAGTCTCCATCCGTGTGGCAACCGCTCTGGCGGCCCGGCTCTGCGCCACGCGTCGGGCCGCACGTGCCTCTCTGTCGCGGTCACACGCGCCCGGTGAGCGCTGCGCGGAACACCGCCCAGTGCGCGGAGAGGCGCGGCCCCTCGACGCGTGGGTCGGCGAGGTCGTTGCCGGCCCGGGCGAGGCGGCGGAGCGTTCGCGCGGCGAGCGCTGCGGGCAGAAGCACAGGCAGTGCCGGGCGCGGAACGGTCTCTTCCCGCAGCAGGGCGAGGTGCCCCGCGGCGATCTCCGCCACCGCGCCGACGACGCGGCGGGCTCCGTCGGGCAGCGGAGCGGCTGTGAAATCGGCGATCCTCGCGCCGAAGTCGAGCATGAGAGAGCGCGGCATGAGCGAGCGGTTACGGGCCGCGAGCGCTCGCGCATTGCGCAGCGCGCCGGCCAGCGCCGCCGCGGTGCCGGCATGCAGCGCGGCGCGCCGCGCCACCTCGTCGCCGACGCCGAGCGCGTCGAGCGCGAGCCGCATCAACCCGGCCGCCGAGGCGCCGGCATAGGCCTCGAGGGCCGGCGGGTCAGGGATGCCGGCTGCGTCGAGCTCGAGCTCGCGCGCGGTGATGACGGCGTCGAACAGGCGCGGGTCGAGCCCGCGGGCGGCGATCAGCCGCCCGAGTGGGGCGGCGACGGGGTGGCGCCGGGTGCGGCCATGCGCGCCCTCCTCCGCCACCTCGCGCCACCACTGCAGCCTGAGCATGCCGAGGCCGGGTTCGGTGACGGCGAAGGCGATCCGCGCGAGCTCGGCGTTGAAGGCGTAGAGGATGGCGAGCGGTTCCCGCGCCTGCGCCGGCGAGGCCAGAACGCAGAGGAAACGATCCGGGTCCGCCGCGCGCAGGCCGGCGATCAGGGAGTGCGTGTCGTTCACGCAGGAGGAGATGGTCAGAGGTGCGGCGGTTGACGATCCCCCCCGCCCCGCTTAGGTCAACCCCGCCTGCGGACGAGACCCCAAAGACCGGAGAGAGCCCCCATGGCCTTCACCCTGCCCCCGCTTCCTTACGCGCATGACGCGCTCGCCGCCTCCGGCATGTGCCAGGAGACGCTCGAACTCCACCACGGCAAGCACCACAATGCCTACGTCACCGCGCTCAACGGCTTCGTGGAGAAGATGCCCGAGCTGCAGGGCAAGACGCTCGACGAGATCGTGCTGATGAGCTTCGGCAAGCCTGACATGGCGGGCGTCTTCAACAACGCCGGCCAGCACTGGAACCACACCCTCTTCTGGCCCTGCATGAAGCCCCAGGGCGGCGGCGCGATTCCCGGCCGGCTCGAGGCGAAGATCGTGTCTGACTTCGGCTCGGTCGATGCGTTTAAGGAGGCGTTCAAGCAGGCGGGCGTCACCCAGTTCGGCTCGGGCTGGGCCTGGCTCGTGGTGGGGCGCGACGGCAAGCTCGCCACCGCGAAGACGCCGAACGGCTCGAACCCCGTCGCCGAGGGAACCGGGACGCCGATCCTCGGCGTCGATGTGTGGGAGCACAGCTACTATCTCGACTTCCGCAACCGCCGCCCCGACTACCTCTCGAACTTCCTCGAGAAGCTCGTGAACTGGGAGTACGTCGACAGCCTGCTCGCCAAGGCCTGACCCGCACTGACCTGCCCGAAGCCCGGGCGGCAGCGCCGGAACCGAAACGAGCGCCGGCCCCCGCTGCCCGGCGCCCTGCGACGCCGTTGGAGCAGCGAACCGGCCTTCGCGTCAGGGACCGGCCTTCGCGACAGGGAGAGGTGCGGTGCCCTTGATCCTGGAGCGGTTTCCACCCGTGTGGAAACCCCTCAGGGCATCCGATCGGAGCATCTTCAGGCACACGGCTGAGCCCAGCCGTGTGCGATCTGCTCTGGCCGCAGCGCGCCTCGTCGACAGCGGATGACCAAGTACAGGGGATGACCAAGTACAGCGGATGACCAAGTGCAGAGATACGGCTGACCTGAAGACAGGTCCGCCAAAAGAGTCGTCCGTAACAAACGCTTCATAGAACTGCGCTGCGCCTGCAATGGCTGCACCTGATGGTGCGGTCATGGCCGCCCGCGACTCAGCGCTCCTGCTTGACACGCTCACCGTCCGCTACGGTGACGTGCTTGCCGTCAACGGCGTCAGCTGCGCGATCGGCTCGGGGGAGATGGTCGCGGTCATCGGCCCCTCCGGCGCCGGCAAATCGACTCTCCTGCGGGCGATCAATCGACTCGCTCCGGTCTCCTCAGGGCGGATCGTTGCCGGCGGCGTCGATGTCGCGCGCCTGAGCGGCAGGGCGCTCCATCGCTGGCGCGCGAGCGCGGCGATGGTGTTCCAGCAGTTCAATCTCTCGCCACGTCTCGATGCGCTCACCAATGTCCTGACGGGGCGACTGATCGGCCTGCCCTTCTGGCGGTCCTGGACCGGGCTGTTCCCCGCAACCGACCAGCTTGAGGCGATGGCGCTGCTTGACGAGCTCGGCATCGCCGAGAAGGCCTTCGTTCGGGTCGAGCGCCTCTCCGGCGGGCAGCAGCAGCGGGTCGCGATCGCCCGCGCGCTGATGCAGCGCCCGGCGATCATCCTCGCCGATGAGCCGACCGCATCGCTCGACCCGCGCAACGCCGCACTCGTGATGGAGACCCTGCGCGCGATCAACCGCACGCGCGGGATCACCATCCTCGTCAACCTGCACAATGTCGGTCTCGCCACGGGCTATGCCGACCGGATCGTTGCGCTGCGCGCAGGCCGGGTCGTGTTCGACGGCAAGCCCTCTGGGCTCGACCCAGCCCTGCTTGCCGGTCTCTACGCCGGCGACACGACCGAGGCGGAGGCGGAGACACTGCCGCTCCTCGAACATGTCTGAGGCCCGATCGGGCTGATCTGCGAAGGAGAGACAGACGATGACAAGACAGATGTTTCTGGCGGGGCTTCTGGCCGCCGCGATCGCCACCCCGGCTTCGGCCGACTGGCGGCGGGAGGTGCGCGAACTCGGCTTCGGCGTGATCCCTGTCGAGACCCAGACCCAGGCCACGGCCTCCTTCGAGGCCTTCATCCCGTACGCGAGCCGCAAGCTCGGCGTGCCGGTCCGGCTCTTCACCGCCTCCGACTTCATCGGCGTGAACAATGCCCTGATCGCGCGGCAGATCCACTTCGCCTGGACGAGCCCCTCGGCGATGGCGGGGTCGTGGCTCGAATGCCAGTGCGTCGAGCCGATCGTCGCAGCGCTCGATCGGGACGGCAATCTTGGCTACAACTCCGTGCTGATCGTGCGCGCCGAAAGCCCGTTCCGGACGATCGACGACCTGCGCGGCAGGACGGTGGCGCGCACCGATCCGAACTCGCAGTCGGGTTTCCTCGTGCCGACGATCGAGTTCGCCAAGATGGGAAAGCCGGTCGACCGGTTCTTCGTCAGCCCCGTCTCGGGCGGCCACACCCAATCCGTCCTCGGGGTGCTGAACGGCACCTACGACGCCGCCTTCACCTGGACGACGCGCGGCGACGGTTACGGCCAGATCCGCACGATGATCGACAAGGGCATGCTCCGGCGCGACCAGATCCGCGTCATCTGGGAGAGCGATCTCGTTCCGGCACCGCCGGTCATCGTCCATCGCGATGCCCCGGCCGATCTCAAGGCGGCGCTGATCGAGTTCTTCCTCGATCTGCACCGGGATGCGCCGGAACTGGCGCGTGCCGTCGCTCACGGCGAAACGCAGGGCTTCGTCAGGGTCGATCTGTCGAAGTACGAGAGCACGATCGAAAGCCGGCGGATGCTGCGTGACGCGCGTCGCCGCGGCGGCTGACCGTGCCGGCGACGGCGCTCCACGCGGCCGCGCCTCGTCCTGGGCTCACCGAAGCGCTTCTGGCGGAGCGGCGCCGGCGGCGCAGCCGGGCGGCGGTCGCGGCGTCGGTGCTCGCCGCGGCCACGCTGCTCGCTGCCTCCGTCGGCGGCTTCGACCCGGTCCGGCTTATCGCCAGGCTGCCGAGGGTCGGCGAGTTTCTTGACCTGCTCGTGCCGCCGATCCGCGCCGGCCATGTGATCGAGGATGTCGGCGAGTGGTACTGGGGCCTCGGGAAGTGGCTCAGGCTGCTCGCCGATACGCTGCTGATGGCGTTCCTTGCGACCGCGCTCGGCACGGCCGGGGGGGCGCTGCTCTCCTTCCCGGCGGCGGCCAACCTCACGCCGGGGCCGGTTGCCTACTGGATCTCCCGAAGGCTGCTCGAATTCGCGCGCGCTGTGCCCGACCTTGTCTTCGCCATCGTCTTCGTCTTCGCCTTCGGGCTCGGCCCGCTCGCCGGCGTGCTCGCGATCGCCGTGCACACGCTCGGGGCGCAGGGCAAGCTGTTCGCCGAGGCCAACGAGAACATCGACATGCGTCCCTGCGAGGGGGTGCGCGCCGCTGGCGGCTCGCCGCGGGAGGAGATCGTCCATGCCGTCCTGCCGCAGGTCCTGCCGAACTGGATCTCCTTCACCTTCTGGCGATTCGAGGTGAACGTCCGGTCGGCGACGATCATCGGCTTCGTGGGCGCAGGCGGCATCGGTCTCGAACTCTACGAGTCGCTTCGGCTCTCCTACTATGACGACGTGGGCGCCATTCTGCTGATCGTCGCCTGCACCGTGTTCGCGATCGACTGGGCCTCGGAGGCGCTGCGGGGGCGGGTCGCGGAGGGCTCGGCCAGGGCATGAGGGCCGGCGACGCACCGGGGATGGCCGAGGCGCGGCGGGTGCAACTGGCGGCATTGCTCGCCGCTGGGCGGCCGAATCCCTGGCCGCGGCGCGCCTGGGCAGTCCTGGCGGTCGCTGTCCTCGTCTACGCCGCCTTCGCCGTCGAGCTGATCGGCCCGAAATTCGTCAATGGCCTGCCCAGGCTCGCTGGGGCGGCGGCGATGATGCTCCCGCCCAAGGGCTGGCAGCACCTTCCGGAGTGGCTGTGGGCGCTCGCCGAGACCGTCGCGATGGCCTTCCTCGGCACGCTGCTTGGCGCTGCTGCGGCCGTGCCGCTCGGCTTCGCCTCGGCGCGCAACACCCTGAAGCTGCGGGCGCTGCAATTCGGCTTCCGGCGCTTTGCCGATTCGCTGCGCAGCCTCGACCACCTGATCTGGGCGATCGTCTTCGTGCGCGCCGTCGGGCTCGGGCCGCTCGCCGGCATCATGGCGATCGCCATCGTCGATGCCGGGACGCTCGCCAAGCTCTTTTCCGAGGCGATGGAGAACGCCGACCCGAAGCCGCTCGATGGCGTTCGCTCGACCGGCGCCTCCGGCGCGGAAACGATCCGCTGGGGACTGCTCGCCCAGGTCCTGCCCAACATGCTCGCCTCGACGCTCTACATGTGGGAGAGCAACACGCGCTCGGCGACCATTCTCGGAATCGTCGGCGCTGGCGGCATCGGCTACCAGCTCTCCGACCGGCTGCGCGTCTATGACTGGGGCGAGGCGAGCACGATCATCCTACTCATCCTTGGCGCCGTCTATGTGATCGACTTCGTGAGCGCGCGGCTGCGACGGTCGCTGATCCGCGGCGGCTGAAGGCGACCGCAAGGGGACGGTCGCCAGGGGAGGGTCGAAGGCTCTGCCAGTGCCGCTCGGAGCGCCCGTGCGCGCGGCTGGCGCTCGTCTCAGTCCTGCTTCTGGCGGGCCGGGTCGTTGGCGGGCTCGGCCTGCCGGTCCGCCTTGCCTCTCGGCTCGTTGTCCTGCTTCGGCGGGGCCTCGTCCTGGTCGCGCAGCACCCTCTGGATCGTGCTCTTGACGATCTTCACGCGGATGTCCTTGGCGATCTCGGCGATCACCTCCTCGCTGTCGGGGGCGACGCGCACCACCGTCGCGATCACCCCGCCGCCGGTGACGATCTGGTCGCCGCGCTTGAGGTCGGCGAGCATCGCGCGATGCTCCTTCGCCTTCTTCTGCTGCGGCCGGATCAGGATGAAGTAGAACACCACGAAGATCAGCACGAGCGGCAGAAGGCTCATCAGCCCGCCCGTCGGGTCGCCGGCCTGGGCATGGGCTGGGGAAATCAGCATCTTCGCGCTCCGCTTCGTCTGGCGTGATCGGGTGGGCTCTTGGCCCGTCGGGGCCTCTTACGCGTGGCGAGGCCGCGAGGAAAGGGGGGGGACATGGCAGGGGGCTTCGATCTTGCGGGCAGGCGCGCGCTCGTCACCGGCGCCACACGCGGCATCGGTGCGGCGATCGCCGAGGCGCTCGGGGTGGCGGGCGCAAGCGTGCTCGTCAACGGCCGCACGGAGGCGGGCGTGGCGGAAGCCGTAGAGCGGCTCTCAGCGCTCGGCATCGCCGCCGAACCGCTCGCCTTCGACGTGACGGACGATGCCGCGCGCGAAGCGGCGCTCGCGCGTGCGGGGCGGATCGACATCCTCGTCAACAACGCCGGAATCCAGCACCGCGCTCCTGCCCTCGCCTTCCCCGATGATGCGTGGGACGCGATCCTCGCCTGCCACCTCACCGCCGCCTTCCGGCTGATCAAGGCGGTGGCGCCGCAGATGCTCGAGCGCCGGTCGGGGCGGATCATCAGCATCGCCTCGGTGCTGTCGGAACTCGGCCGCGCGTCAATCCCTGCCTATGGCGCGGCCAAGGGTGGGGTGCGGATGCTCACGCGCTGCCTCGCCACCGAGTTCGCCCCCCATGGCGTGACCGTGAACGCGATCGGCCCGGGCTATGTGCGCACCGAGCTGAACGCGCCGCTCATCGCCGATGCGTCCTTCAACGCCTGGGTGTGCGCGCGCACGCCGATGCGCCGCTGGGCCGAGCCGGCGGAGATCGCCGGCGCTGCGGTGTTCCTCGCCTCCGACGCCGCCTCCTACGTCACCGGCCAGGTGCTCTATGTCGATGGCGGGGTGACGGCATCGCTGTAGCGGGTAAAGCCAGATCGCCTGCGGTCAGGAGAGTTCCTCCCCTCGGGTCGGCGTTGTGCGGAGACGGTTTGGCCGCCACGCGCACCACATCTCAAGGCCGGCGGAGGCGTCTGTTCCGGCGTCCGACCGTGATCACGCCGCCGTCGTCGCCTATCACGACGTAGGTGTTCAGCCAGCGGTCGACGACGACGAGGCCGCGGTTGCCACCCAAAGCCTCGCGAAGTCGACGCTTCGCCCGCTTGTCGAGATACACGACATCCGCTCCTTCGTGGCGCATAGTGGCGCCGAATTCGAGCAACAGCGACGTGACGAAAGGTGGAACGGCACGCTGCTGCAAACGAACCGCAGCGTGACGCGTGATGCGGCGATCCCCGACCATCGCATGTCGTGCCACGGTTTGCGCGCCGATCATGGATCACCCCTGCCGCCGGAACTTGACCGCTTTCTCGGTCATCGTTGCCTCTGGGACCGGTGCCGCCTCCTTCGCCAAACGGTTGAGAGGAGCGAGCACGGTGGTTTCCCACAGACTATTCACGATCGCCTCTAGGCGGTCCTTCAAATCGCCACGGCTCTCGAACCAATCCTCCAGCCTCTGCGCCACGCGCAGGTTAAAGCCAGGCCCCGCTCCCCATTGTCTCGCGCACTCGGCCCACACGTCGGAGTTGGTCAGCGGCTCGTGATAGACCTCTATGGCTGCACGCTGCACGGCTTCGAGGAAAGCCATGCGCGATGTCGCCGCACTCTTGCCGATCTGGTCGATAGTGCGACTGGCGATCGCGAGATCCTTGTCCTGTTTCAGTGCCTTGAGGAAGTCCTCCAGGGAGGCGAACCAGCGGGCGCTGCGCGCTGCCGCGTCCCGGGCTGCGCCGACACCCACGAGGTGAATAATGTTGAGGCCCGAGTAGTCGCCGTTCCGCCGCGTGGCGGCCCACAGGGTCGAGGCATTGCGGACACCGCGCACGGTGTTTATTGCGTCGTGGTAGGCAAGACGCTCAGGGGCACCGAGCGTGGCGTGAGCGTCAAGAAACGTTTGAAGCCGCTTGGCCACCTCCTCTACGGCGAAGATCATCGACTGCGCCTCGTGGTTCTTGAGGATGTCTTCCACGGCGGCGCAGAGGTCCAACAGGCGCTCTGCGGCGGCTTCCCGCATGCGGTTGAGCTGGCCGAGCAGTTGCGTCCGAACTGCTTCGGGCGCATCGGACTCTGCGTTGAAGAACATCACCGGAATGTCGGGCAGGCCAGCGCTGCGGAGGTCGATCTCGACCTGCATAGCCTTGAATGCATAGCCTTCTTCATCGGTCTGCGCTGTCTCGCCCATGTCGTCCTTCATGGCGCGGGCCTCTCCAGCGCGGGGCAGTGAACCGGACCCGGTTCCTTGGACACTCGGTTGGGTTACGCGGCCATGGGCAT
>Ga0272446_1007315_pt1 | contig 11031 bp, 6 predicted proteins | sample YNPCB0061_FD_194587 | JGI IMG/M metagenome (GOLD analysis project Ga0272446, IMG submission 194587) | Hot spring microbial mat communities from Yellowstone National Park, WY, United States - YNP-CB-006-1 | ecosystem: Environmental > Aquatic > Thermal springs > Hot (42-90C) > Sediment | place...
CGACGGCGAAGGCGAGCCCGCCTTCCTCGACCCGCGCCGTCGCCTCCTCGCCGTGCAGAAGCCTGGTGTGCTGGTCGAGGCCTTCGAGCGCCCGCACGGGCGCATCGTTCCGCGCGACGATCAGCCTTGGCGCGAACAGCTCCCGAAGCGACCCGACGATCATCGGCGTCGCTTGCTCCATGCCCGCGGTGTTGGCCTGCAGCGCGAACGCGTCGCCGTAGCGGTCGATCACGAGGCCGGGCAGGCCGTCGGCCTCCGCATGCACGAGGCGGTGATGCGCGCCGAGGCCGAGCCGCGCGCGCAGCCCCGCCGCCTCCTCGAGCCGGCGGCCGATCCAGGCGCGGTCGGGCACCGCCGAGGGGTCGCGGTCGAGCAGGCGCGCGGCGATCAGGCTGTGCGGGTTGAAGTGCCAGACGCCGTGCTTCACGCCGTCGTCGCCCTCGAGGCGGACGGGCGAACCGGGCGGCAGGGCGCGCGCCGCCGGTGTCATCGCGATCTCGTTCGAGAAGGCCCACGGGTGTCCCGCCTTCACGCGCCGGTCGCGGCCCGGCAGAAGGCGGATCAGCGGCAGGCTCATGCGCGGTGCTCCGGCGCGGTCGGGCAGGGGGATGGCGGCGGCGACTATCGCCGGCGCGGCTCCTCCCCGCCAGCCCGCCCTGACGCCGCCGTCAGCGACCCCGCCCGACCAGCCGCTCGGCCTCGGCGAGGGCGGCGGCGATCGGCAGCACGAGCACGACCGGCGTGTCGCGCGCCGGCGCGCCGCTGCGGCCGGCCCTGAGCGCGAGCATCTCGCTCGCCGAGGGGTTCACCGCCGCGGTCACGAGCCCGACCACCGCGCCTGAGGCATCGACCACCGGACCGCCGGAGAAGCCGAAGCCCGCCGGCAGGCGCGCGAACAGCGCCGGACCCCAGGCCTCGCGCCACGGATAGGCGACGATGCTTCCCTCCACCCACGGGCCGGCGGGGCCGCGCGCGCCGACGGCCGCGCCCAGGGTTGGGGCCGGAGCGAGTGGCGGCGCGGCGCCGAGCGGCTCGGCCGCGACGAGCACGGCGACGTCGAGCCGGTCGCTGACGGCGCCGATCCGCGCGGGGATCACCCGCCCCGACCGCGACAGCGCCACCTCGGCGCCCCGGCGCTGGGCAAGCTCGATCACGTGCCGGTTCGTGAGCACGTGGTGGCCACCGATCGGCGTCGCCGATCCGAGCAGCCGTGCAGTCCCGGCCTCGACGACCGTCAGGTGCCCGGGCGGCCCAGCCTGAGCCGGCATGCCGAGGAGGCATGCGATCGTGAGCCACACCATGAGAGCGAGTGTGCGGCATGGGACGTGTGTCATGCCGCGACACTGATCGTGGACGCTTAACTACCGGTGTCGGCCCTCACCGCGATGGCGTGCAAAATCTGCCCAGGCCGAAATTTCCCGCGCAGGCGGTTTCTGCCTACACCCACAGCAGCCTGCGCAGCGCCGTCCACGGGTCGCGCAGCGCCCAGGCGAGCCAGGTCGTCGCCCCCACCTCGACGCGGGCCACGCCTTCCGCGCCCGGCCGGAGGGGAACCTCGCCCGTCCCCTCGGGCAGCAGCGCGATGGCACGGAACACGTTCCGGCCCTGCACCACCTCGGCCATCGGGCGCACCCGCTCGATGGTGACGGGGATGCGCGCCCCCGGGTCGGCGGCAGGGGCGAGCCAGCCCGTCTGCCCGGGGCGGACGAGATGGGCGCGCGCCTCGGGCAGCAGGATCTCGGCCCTGAGGTCGTCGGCTGCGGCGATCTCGAACAGCGTCTGGCCGCGCGCGAGCGCCTGGCCGAGACTCCGGCGGAGGTCGCCCGCCAGCACGACGCCCGGGGCCGGGGCGCGGATCTCGGCAAGCCCCAGGCGGTGCTCGAGCAGGGCGCGCTGCGCCTCGTTCCGCCGGGCGGAGAGTTCGGCGATCATCTCCTGCGCCGGCTGCCCCGCCGCGCGCGCGATCGCCGCCTCGCGCAGGTCGTTGGCCGCGCGGGCCCGCACCGCGGCGATCTCGAGCGCGAGTTCCCGCGTCGAGAGGCGGGCGAGCACCTCGCCCTCGGACACCGGGTCTCCCGGCCGCACCGAGGAGGCCTCGAGCACGCCGTCGAACGGCGCCGTCACCACGTGCACCACCGAGGGCTGGGCGACGAAGCTCGCAACCACCTCGTCTGGGCGCGGCAGGACGGCGGCGAGGCCGATCAGCCCGGCGGCGACGGCGGCCGGCCATAGCCCGCCGGCGCGGCGCAAGAGCCGCCGCTTCCCGCCCGCGCTCGCGCCGGCTCCGAGCAGTCCGAGCGACGGCCGGAGCAGCGGAGGGACCGCCTCGGCCGTCGTCGCCGTGGGAGGCTCGCGCCAGAGCACGAGCGCGCAGGCGCCGGCGGCGCGGTCGGGCACGACGAGGCAGCCGGGCGCGGCGAACACCGCGGGAAAGGCGCGGGCGGCGGCGGAGGTGCCGGCCGCATCGGGCAGGGCAAGCGTCTCGCCGAGGTCGAGCGCCTCCTCCATCGCCATCGCGAGCGCCCGGCCGAGCTCGGTGCGCGGGTTGACGGAGGGCTGGTCGGACAGCGCGAGCGCCGCGACCCTGCCGCCGCGCACCAGGCCGAGCGCCAGCCGCGCGCCAGGCGGCAGGAGGGCGGCGAGCCGCGCTGCCGCCGCGGCGAGGCCCGAGGCCGGATCGCCGGCAGCATGGAGGACGCGCGCCGCCTCCGCCGCCGCGGCAGCCGGCACGAGCCCGGACGCCGCCGCCGCCGAGGCGGAGGCCTGGGCGAAGGCGGCGAGCAGCGCCAGCCGCTCGCGCGTCAGCGCGCGATCGACCGGCGAGGCCCCGGGCACGAGCACGGCGAGTGCGCTCGCGCCGTCGAGCGGCACCGCCATCAGCCACGCCCCGCCGCCTGCCTCGCGGGCGGCGACGCCGCGCGCCTCCCAGGCCGCCCGGGCCGCCGAGGCCCAGGCCTCCGGCACCTCCTCCGCCTCGGCCGGGGCGAGCACGCGGAGGCCGCCCCCGGTGGCGGCGATCACCGCGCCCGCCTCGGCCATCGTCAGGTCGCGCGCGAGCGCGAGCAGCAGCGCCGGCCAGTCCGGGGCGAGCCGGCGCTCGCGCAGCTCGCCGAGCCGGCGGGCGAGCGCGTCCCCTCCCGCCGCCGCGGCGCCCGGGGCGTTCATGGCCCGAGCGCCGCGAGGTCGAGCGCCGCCTCCATGCCGGCGGGCAGGGCGAGGTCGGGGTTGGCGATCGTGAACACCGCGCGGAACCGCCCCGAGGCGGCATCGAGCACCGGGTCGACCGAGCGCAGGACCGCCGCGACCGGGCGGTCGACCGGTGCGGCGAGCGTGAGCGTATAGGTGCTGCCGAGCCTCAGCTTCGGCCAGGCCGAGGCGGGCAGGAACAGCACCGCCTCGAGCACCGTGAGATCGGCCACCGTCACCGGCCGGTCCGAGCGGCTCACGGTCGCCCCCGCCACCACGTCCACCCGGGTCACGATGCCGTCGAACGGGGCGCGGAGCAGCTGCTGCTCGGCGGCGGCGCGCTCGACGTCGAGGCGCCGGGCCTCCAGCCTGCGCTTCTCCTCCGCGCTTTCCACCCCGGCGCGGGCGAGCTCGACGCGGGCGCGCGCCTGCCGCACCTCCCACTCCCCCGCAGCGCCGCGTCCCGCGGCGGTGGCTGTGCGCTCGAGCACGGCGGACGCCTCGGCGAGCGTCACCCGCGCCTGGCGCAGCTCGGCCTCGTTCGCCGCCGCCGCCTCGGCGAGCGCGATCCGCGCCTGCTGCAGGTCGTCCTCGAGCGCGAGCAGGAGATCGCCCTGCCGCACCCGGTCCCCCTCGGCCACGGCGACACGGCGGACGATGCCATCGGCCTGCGGCGCGAGCGCGGCCAGCGCCTGCGGCCGCGTCGGCCCGCGCACGAGGTCCTGCGCCCCGGCCGGCACGGCGAGCAGCATGAGCAGGAGCGCGAGCGCCCTCATGCGCCGAGCCGCTGCTGGAACAGCCGCCGCGCCTCGCGCCAGGCCTGCACCGCGAGCGGCGCCGGCGGCAGTGGGATGCGCGCCTCGACGCGCGTGCCGTGCATCAGCGCCGCGGCTGCCTCCGGCGCATCGGGGCGGAGCCGAAGCTCGAACACGCGCGCCGCCGTGCGCAGGCCCTCCTCCCCGGGCCGGAGAGCGAAGGGCCCGCCGTTCGGCGCCGCGAGGGCGGGAGAGGGAAGCTCGTCGCGTGCCGCCGGGCGGGCGCTCTCGGCGCGGGCGGTGAAGAGCGGCGCCGCCTCGCCATGGCGTCGGACCGGAACGGCGAGATCGGGAGCGTCCGCGAGCGCGTCGAGCACCTGGGGTCCCTGCGTCTGGTCGAGCACCAGCCGGATCATCACAGGACCCGGCCCGACCAGCGCGCCGAGCGGCCGGGCATCGTCGCGCCGCACCCAGGCGCCGCCGAGGCGCTCGGCGCGCAGCGGCTGCCATGACGTGCCGGCCGGCGCGGCGACCGTCCAGGAAGCCATCTCGGCCGCGAGCGTCGCGTCCTGCGCGGCGACAGCCTGCGCGCGCTCCTCCACCGCGTCGATCCGCCCGGGCGCGGCGGCACGCGCCCGCCTGCCCTCGATCGCGATCGCTTCCGCCTCTAGGGCGAGCTGCTGGCGGAGCCGCCGCGTCTCGGGGTTGTCGAGCACGAGCACCGCCCCCTCCGCCGCCCCGGCCGGGGCGACCGAGACGACGCGCCCATCCGCGCCCGGGAACACGAGCGACAGGGAGTCGTTCCAGGCGATGCCGTGCGCGACCGTCCAGGCCGGGAGGGGAACGAGCGCGACCGCGGCCGCAGCCCCGGCGATGCCGGCTGAGGCGAGCGTGGCGCGGACGGGCTGCGCCCGGAAGGTGCGGAACAGCGCCGCGAGGCCCGCGATCATCGGCATGACCAGATAGAGGATCGCGATCACCGCCGCCACCACGGCCGCGAGCGTCCAGTGCGCCTGGCCGGCGAGCCAGAACACGCCCGCGAAGATCACGAAGCGCCAGGCGAGCGAGGCGAGCCCGTAGGCGGCGAGCGGCCCGTCCCCCGGCCGCGGCCGCGACGCGCCGGTGACGAGGCCGAGGAAGCGGAGCTGCGCCGCCGCCGCCCGCGCCTGGAGGTTCGGAATGCCTGCGAGGTCGGTCAGCACGTAGTAGCCGTCGAGCCGCACCAGCGGGTTGGCGTTGAAGAGCAGCGAGGACACGCCCGCGATCACCACGAGCTCGCAGAGGCGGTCGCGCAGCGGCCCCTCCGCCAGGAAGGCGGCGACGGCGGCGGCGGCGGCCGCGACGACGAGATCCATCCAGATGCCGGCGAGCCCGACCGCGGCGCGGCGCCAGCGGTCGGCCACGAACCAGATGCCGCTGACATCGACATAGGGCGCGGGCAGCAGGAACATGAACGCGAGGCCGAAGGGGAAGCTCTCGATCCCGTGCCCCTCGGCGGCGGCCATGCGCCGGGCGGCGGCGGCATGGCCGCACTCGTGCAGCAGCTTGCTCGCGACGAACATCAGGTACCAGGCGGCGAGGTCGCCGAGCGAGGGGTCTGCCATGCGGGCGAACTGCGCCGAGACCACCTCGCCGCGGCCTGCCCAGAGCAGGATCGCCGCCGCCATCAGCGCCCCCGCCGTGAGCGCCCCGGCGCGCGTGTAGGGCCACGCGAGCAGCGCGCCGGCGCGGGCGATCAGCGGGCCGAGATCGCCGAGCCTCAGCCGCGTGATCAGCGCCCCGCGCAGCATCGCGAGCCCCGGCGGCGCGGCCCGCGGTGGCGGCGGGGCGGCGCCGGGAAAGGCGATCACCCCGGCGGCGGCGAGGCCTGCGAGGCCCTCGCGCAGCGCCGCGTCATCCGGCTCGGCGGGTCCCGGCGGCGGCAACGCGGCGATCGCCTCGGCCACCGTCCGCCGGCCGTCGAAGCGGCTGAGCAGTGCCCAGCCGCGCGGCGGCGCGCGGAGGTAGCGTCCCGTGGCGGGGTTGAACAGGACCCAGACCGGCTCGCCGCCGAGAGGGACCCGGCGGGCGACGATGCCGGGTGAGAGCGCGGGTCGCGACGCCTCGATCACGCCCTGACGCGGCGGCCCGTTCATCGTCCGGTCCTCACGGCGCGCCCCTCCTGGCGCCGCCGCCATGCCGGGCGCCGATGCCGGCTAGAAGCGGAAATCCACCGTCCTGCCGTCGCTGCCGGTGCAGCGGCCTGAGCCGCCGCCGTCGAACCCGCGGGCGGGGTTGAGGAGGCGGAAGGCGCAGGAGAGGGTGGTGGTGCCGTCGGTGATGTCGCCCGCCATCTCGGTGTCGGTCACGAACGGCGTCGGCGCGGTGCCGCCGGCGGCGAGCGGCACGAGCACCGGCCGCTCGGCGCGCGCGAGCCGTCCCGTCAGGAGCTGGCCGTCGGCGCCGACGAGTTCCATCCGCTGGGCGCTGCCATCGGCCGTCATCCGCGCGGTGGCCACGCGGGGAGACTCGCCGGCGCGCAGGCTGTCGGCACCGTCGAGCACCACCGGGCGGCTGGCCGGGCCGGCGCAGGCGGCGAGCAGGGCGAGGGTGGAGGCGGCGAGGATGAGGCGTGTCATTGGTTCCGTCCTGTCCGTGGTGCGGGTTGCGCGGGACGGCCTTCTGCCGCGGAGGTGCGCTGGAGGACGTAGGTCGGCCCGCGGGCCGCGTCGTCGATCTTGCGCACGTCGAGTTGCTCGATGCTCGTGAAGGTGCCCTGGACGCGGGCGAGCACGAGGAAGGCGAGGGTGAAGCCGACCTGGGCGGCGGCAACGCGCTCCTCGGCGTCGGCGAGCCGCTCCTGCGCCTGCAAGAGGAGGTCGAGCGCGGTCGCGCCGGCAAGGCCGCCGCCGATGCCCTGGCGGAAGCGCTCGGTCTGGATGCCGACCTCGGTCTGCGCCGCACGCATCGCCAGCGCCCGGGCGGCGACCTCGCGGAAGGCGACGTTGTACTCGTTCAGCGTCACCTCGCTCTCGGCGACGATGGTGGCAAGCGTCGCGCGCCCCTGGCTCTCCACCTGCCGCGTCTCCAGCCGGCGCCGGTCGAGCCGGGCGGCGAGGTCGTCGGACTGGAGCGGCACCTCGAGGCGGAGCCCGACCGCACCGCCCGGCCGGGAGAGGTTGTTGTAGTTGTCGAAGGCCTGGCCGTACTGGTAGCGGTTCAGTCCGCGCCCGCCGAGATTGCCCTCGATCACCATGTCGAAGCGCGGCAGCGCCTCGACCTGCGCCTGGCCCTCGCGCAGCACCGCGGCGCGGTGCTGGAGGTAGAGCTGGTGCACCTCGGGGCGGAGCGCGATCGCCCGCTCGAGGACCGTGGTCAGCCCGATCGGCTCGTAGCGGTCGAGCGGCGGATCCGACGGCATCAGCTCGGTGATGCCCTGCTGGCCGAAGCGCGGATCGTTGACGAGGCCGCGCAGCCGCACCTCGGCGTTGCGCACGCCGGCGCGGGCGCGCAGCACATCGGCCTCGCGGGTGGCGAGCGCGGTGCGCGCGCGGTTGAGCAGGAGCCCGTCGGCGTCGATCGCGCGGCGCGCCTCGAGCTGGGCAGCGATCGGCCGCACGGCGGTCACCAGCCGCTCCTTCACGAGCAGCGTCACGCGCGCGAGATGCAGCGTCCAGTAGGCGCGGGCGACCTCGAGCAGGTGGTTCTCCGCCTGGCGGCGGAACTCGCTCTGCGCCACCCGCGCATCGACGCGCGCGACCTCGTGGATCGAGCGCACATAGGCGGTGCCGGAATCGCGCAGAAGCGGCTGGACGATGGTGACGAAGCTCTGCGCCACCGTCTGCCGCTGCGGGATGTAGTCGACCGAGTTGGTCGAGAAGTTCACGAAGCGCTGGCCCATCGAGACCTCGCCACCGGTGATGACGCGCTGGCGGAGGCCGAACTCGGAGGCCGTCTCGTTGCGCAAGAGCCGCTCCGAGCCGAGCGTGTTGGCGAGGCTCCGCGTCGGGTCGTTGACCTGTCCGGCCCGGCCTTCGGCGAAGCCGCGCGGGACGAAGCGGCCCGCGACCTCCGCCTCCTGCGTGTCGCGGATCGCCGGAAGGTCGCCGAACACGCGGAGCTGCGCCGAGTAGAGGATGGCGCTGTCGTACATGTAGGCGAGGCTGACCGGGATCGCCCGCCCGCCCTGCTCCAGCGGCCGCACCGAGGCCTGCTGCCACCAGGGCCGGAGGTTGCGCACCGCCGCCTGCTCGGCCTGGCTCGGCGCCGGCAGCGGCGGCGGGCGGACGCCCGCGCGCTCGAACTCCTCCCTGAGGTCGTTGCGGTAGCGCGCGGTGATCTGGTCGACATTGCTGATCGCGTTGTTGAACCGGTCCGAGAACCAGCCCTGCGCAGTCGCCGGCAGCGGCGTCGCGGCCACGAGGAGGATCGGCAGCATGCGTATTCTGGTCATGGTGCGGCTCCCCTCCCCGACTCGATTGCATGCGGAAGTATGCATCAATTGAGGCGACCGCTGGGCACGGTGGAGCCGGCGAGGAATTCCATGGCGAACTTGTTGAGCGCGAGGCCGAAGGGCCGGGTGACGCCGGGCATGTCCTGCGCGAGCGCTGCGATCCCGCCCGCGCTCGCCTCGCCGAGCGCGTCGACAGGCCCGGTGCCGAAGGTGGAGGGCCCGCCCGCACCCGCGAAGTAGAGCCTCGTGTTGTCGGCCCCGCCGCCGCCGGCGGCGAGCAGCGTCGCGAGCCCCTGCTGGGGGGTGAGCGACAGCGCCGCCCCAGCGGTTGCAGCCGATGGCGGCGGCGCCTCGCGCGTGACCGACGGCAGGTCGGCGTTGACGTTGCGGATCGGGCCGCCGGCCACCGGCATCGAGGCCCGCAGCGTCTCGGTGTTTTCCCTCGGCACCGGCGCGGTCTCCATGCCCGGCATCGAGACCAGCCAGTTGCCGCCGAGGTCGGCGTAGCGCGTCTCCTGCCCGGCGATCGCGCCGGTGGCGTCGCGCACGACGAAGGTGATGGCAGCGCCCGGCGTTGCGGTTCCGGAATAGATCGGTGCCGGAGCGGGCCTCGGCACCGGCAGCGCCTCGGTGAGGAACCGGTCGAGCGCGTCGAGGCGGGCGAAGGGAGAGCCCTCGACGAAGCCGCTGTTGACGATCACCACCGCGGTGTCGCTGCCGGCGAAGGGCCGGACGAAGCCGGGCGGGCCGCCCGGCGCCGAGGCAGCGGCGAACTCGGCCGTGTTCGGCGTCTGGCCGGAGGGCGGCGGCACCGCGACGGGCACCGCCTGGAAGGTCACGACGATGCTCTGGCCCAGCGGCAGGAGCGGCGCCGTGACGCGCACCGCCGTGTCGCCGCCGCCATTGCCGCTGTCGATCGTGCCGAAGTTCGTCGTCACGCTCCCGGTGATCAGCCTGAGCGCGGTTCCGGCGAGCGTGTCGCCGAGCACGACGTTGAAGGCCGGCGCGGTCGAGCCCGGCGCGTGCGCGAGCACGATCGTGTAGGTGACCGGCTCGCCGAGGATCGCGAACGGCCGGTCGGCAGACTTGTCGATCGTGAGCAGCGGCACCACCACGTCGGCTCCGGCCACCGCGCCGGCCACCAGGGTTCCTCCGGGGTTGCCCGGGGCGGTCGGCGCCGTCACCGTCAGACCGGCGTCGTTGGCGAGCAGCGTCCCGGACTGGTTGGACGGCACGTCCGCCACCCGTGCGGTCACCTCGATGGTGATGGTGTCGTCGCTCGTGTCGTTGTTGCCGGCGTTCACGATCGTGCCGAGGTCGAAGCTCACGCCCTGGCCGGCGATCACGCCGGGCGTGCCGACGAGGCCCGGCGGCAGGCCTGCGCCGACCGCGGTGATCACCGCCGTCTCGGGCACGAGCCCCGCAGGAAGCGTGTCGGCGATCACCACCCGCTGGGTGCCCTCTCCGAGCGTGGCGACGATGCGGTAGGTGACGACCTCGCCGATCGCGAGGTCGGGCCGGGCGGGGTCGAAGAAGGCCGAGCCCGTCTCGGGCAGAGAGGTGGCGATGATGGTCTTGTCGAGCGCGATCGGGAAGGCGCCGACCACCGTTGCGTCGTCGCTGTCGCTGCCCGGGCGGCTGACCGGCCCGGGCGAGGACTCGTAGCTCACCGTCGCGCCGTTGGTGACGACCTGCCCGGGCTCGATCGCATCCCCGAACCGGGCCTGGAACGTCACGGTCACGGCTGGATCTGTCGGCAGCAGCACGGGGATCTCGACCCGGATGGTGTTGCCGGCCGCCGTCGCGGTGCCGAGCGTCGTGGCGAGGCTCCCCGGCACGAAGACGAGCGGCCCGGGCAGGGTGTCGAGCACCACGACCGCATAGGCAGGGCCCGAGGCACCCGGGGCGTTGGCGATGGTCAGCGTGTAGGTGAAGAGATCGCCCGCATCGCCGCGATCGGGCGTGACGGACTTGTCGATCAGGAGCGCCGGTTCGACGATCTCCGCCGCCGCGCTGTCCGAAGCGGTGAGCGTGCCCCCGGGGGCGCCCGGGCTGGTCGGCGCGGACGCGGTCGCATCCGCCGTGTTGGCGAACACCCGGCCGGCGACGTTCAGCGGATCGTCGACCGCGACGGCGAGGAACCGCACGACGATGGTGTCGCCGGCGTCGCGGAGGTTGTCGCCGGCATTGACGAGCACGCCGAAATCGAGCGTCGCCTGCTGGCCCGCGAGCACCGGGGCGGGCGCGAGCGTGCCGCCCGCGCCGGCGCTGATCGAGCCGCCGGTCGTCACGCTGAAGCTGCCCGGAACGAAGGCGAGGCCATCGGGCAGGAGGTCGCGGAGCACCACACGCTGCGTGCCCTCGGCGAGCGTCGTGACGATCTCGTAGGTGACGGCCTCGCCAATCGCGATGTCGTCGAGCGCCGGGTCGAAGAAGCCCGTGCCCGTCTCGGGCAGCGAGGTGGCGACGATGCGCTTGGCGAGGGAGAGGTCGAACACGGCGGTGAGGTCGGGCGCGCTCGCCTCGCCGCCGTCCGGCCTGCCGCCGGGCCCGGGGGCGCTGTCGAAGGCGAGCGTCGCTGTGTTGCCAACCACCTGGCCGGGCTCCACCGTGTCGGCGAAGCGCACGGTGTAGGTCAGCACCACCGGCGCATCGGTC
>Ga0272446_1007317_pt1 | contig 11030 bp, 3 predicted proteins | sample YNPCB0061_FD_194587 | JGI IMG/M metagenome (GOLD analysis project Ga0272446, IMG submission 194587) | Hot spring microbial mat communities from Yellowstone National Park, WY, United States - YNP-CB-006-1 | ecosystem: Environmental > Aquatic > Thermal springs > Hot (42-90C) > Sediment | place...
TAAGGGCGTGTGTGACGTCTTCGGGGCAGGCCCCAAACTCATCCATTGACAGGCCTCCCGGGCCGTAGTAGAGTTGGGCGACCCTTCAACACACAGCGAGGAGCATACCAGGATGTTGCAGCGCCTGGCCCTGATGGTGATGGTCGTGCTCCTGGTCGGGGTACTGAGCGGGCCGCATGGAACGCGGGCGCAGGGGCCCGCCGGCCCGGCAGAGGACGGCGCCGCCCGCCATGCGGCGGCCCGCGCCGCGCTGCGCGCCAATGCCCTCGCCCCCGAGGTGCGTCCCCGGCTCCTCCGCCCGGACGGCACGATCAAGGTCGTGGTGGAACTGGATTCGCCGACGGTGGTTGAGGCGGTTGCCGCTGCCGAGACCCAGGGTATGGCCAGCCTCGCGGCCAGTGCTGCCGGTCAGGCGCACCACGCGCGCATCCTGCGCGACCAGGATGTGCTGCTGCAGCAACTGCAGGCCCTCGATCGCCAGCTCCAGGTGATCTATGCGACCCAGCGCGTGCTCAATGGGATCGCGATCAGGGTAGATGCCGGCCAGCTCGCCGCGATCGCGGGCCTGCCCGGCGTCAGCGCCGTGCATCCGCTGGTCCCCGAGGTGCTCGACCATACCAGTAGCGTGCCGCTGATCGGCGCACCGGCGATCTGGCAGGGCGCCGATGGGGCCGCCGGCGCGGGGATCACGATCGGCATTATCGACACCGGCATCGATTACCATCACGTCAACTTCGGCGGCCCCGGCGATGGCTACGAGCGCAATGACCCCACCGTCATCAGCGATGGCTTCGACGCCTACTTCGGCCCGACCGCCGTCAAGGTCAGGGGTGGCTACGATTTCGCCGGCGATGACTATGACGCTGGCAATCCGGCCAGCGATACGCCCCGGCCCGATCCCGATCCGCTCGACTGCAACGGCCACGGGACTCACGTTGCCGGCAGCGCTGCCGGCTTCGGCACGACGCTGGCCCGCACCACCTTCGCCGGCCCCTACGATGCCCCGATCGACTTCAATAACCTCTACATCGGACCCGGTACGGCGCCGCTGGCCGAGCTCTACGCCCTGCGCGTCTTCGGCTGCCGCGGCAGCACCGATCTCACCGCCCAGGCCCTTGAGTGGGCCGTGGATCCCAATCGCGATGGCGATACCAGCGACCGGCTCGATGTGGTCAATCTGTCGCTCGGCTCGAACTTCGGCGAGCTGAACAGCGCGACGATCATCGCGGCCGATAACGCGGCCAGGGCCGGCGTGATCGTGGTGGCCGCGGCGGGCAACGCCGGCGATACCCATTACATCACCGGTAGCCCGGGGGCCGCTAGCTATGCTATCGCCGTCGCCTCGTCGCGCGATCGCCGGTCGATCCGGGACGCCTTCCGCGTCGATAGCCCGGCCAGCCTGGCCGGCCTCCGGCCCGCCGCTTTCTCCGCTGCCTATGGCTGGGCCAGCGCGAGCGACGTCAGCGGCGATCTGGTGTACCTCCCGGGCGAGAATACCGGCTGCAGCCCCTTCTCGCCCGGCGCTGCCGCGCAGATCAGTGGCCGGATTGTGCTGCTCGACTGGACGGAGCCGAGCTGTGGCGGCTCGGTGGCCCGCACGCGCAATGCGACCGACGCTGGCGCGATCGGCGTGATCATCGCCGACACGGTGGGCCGTTTCGACCTTTCGATCACGGGCAGCAGTCTTGTGCCTTCGGTTAGCACGCCGTTTGAGGTGGGCCAGGAACTGAAGGCCGCCCTCGCCGGCAGTCCGCTGAGCCTGACGTTCAGTAACCGCTTCGCGACCGCTTTCGCCCTCGACACGCCGGCAGATGTCGATACGGCTTCATCGTTCACCTCCCGTGGCCCGCGCGCCGGCGATAGCCTGCTCAAGCCTGATATCAGCGCACCGGGCGATACGATCTTCTCCGCGGCCAACCGCACCGGCAACGCAGGCGTCAGTTTCAACGGCACCTCGATGGCGACCCCTCACGTCGCCGGGGTGATGGCCCTGCTCCGCGAGCTGTACCCGCAACGGAGCGTCAGTGAGCTCAAGGCCCTGGTGATGAATACCGCCGTCAACGACCTCTTTGGCGCGGTCAATGGCCAGCCCCCGGTCCACAGTCCACCGCGCGTCGGCGCCGGGCGGGTCGATGTGCCGCGCGCTGCCGCCAGCCAGGTGATCGTCTACAACAGCGATCGCCCTGAACTGGTCAGCCTCTCCTTCGGCGCGCTCACCCTCCGCGCGCCGACGGTGCTCACCCGGACCCTGACCGTCAGGAATCTGGGCAGTCGTTCTGAGAGTTATGTCACCTCGTTTGTGCCAGGGAGTACCATTCCCGGGGTGAGCTACCGCGTCAGCCCGCCGCTCGTGAATGTGCCCGCCGGGGCCACGGCGACGATCGATGTCACGCTGGAGGCCGACCCGGCGCTGATGCGCCACCTTCCCGATCCGCTGCTCGAGACTACCCAGGGCGGGCAGCCGCGCCAGTACCTGGCTGAGGCCGCGGGCCTCGTTACGCTCGCCAGCACCCTGCCGGCCAGTTTCCGCGCCCTGCTGAGCGGCAATACCGTGGTGCCGCCAGTGGCGACCACGCAGGGCGGGGTGGCCAGCTTTAGCTACGAGCCGGCCCTCAACCAGCTCAGCTTCAGTATCCGGTTCAGCCAGGACATCACGATCGCTGACCCGGGCGCGCGCCTGCAGCGTGGCCCCGCCGGGAAGAACGGCCCGGTCGCGGCGCCGCTGCTGGCCAGTGGCGCCTACGTCGCCGGCATCGACTATCCCGGCACGGTCACACTGAGCGACGCCGACGAGGCTCTGCTCTACAGCGGCGAGCTCTATGCCAGCATCCCCACCGCTGCCTTCCCCACCGGCGTGATCCGCGGCCAGGTCGTTCCGGCCACTACCCCCGAGCTGCGCGTCGCGACTTATGCCACCGCCCGGCCCGCTGCGGCGATGGCCGCCACACCCGATCTGCTCGCCTTTGGCCAGGCAGCGACTGGTAGCGCCGAGCTCGCGCTCAGCGGCACCGGGCTGGCCACGGGAAGTAACCTGCCTGTCGATCTGCTCTCACTGGTCACTGCCTTCGAGCTCCAGCAGCTTAGCGGCAGGACGGCCAGCGACAGCAGCGCCATCGCCGACCTCGCCGCGGTGGGCGTCAGCAGCGACCTGCAGCGCGCCGGCTCGCTCGCCAACGCGACGCTCTACTTCGGTGTCGCCAGCCACGCTGACTGGTCGAGCCCGAACCTGGTCGAGTTCGATGTCTATATCGATACCAACGGCTCCGGTGTCGCCGCCAACGGCGCCGGCGCTGAGTACGTGCTCTTTTCTTTCAACCTCGGCTCCGCCACCGACAACGATCCCAACGACGTGTTCGTCACCGTACTCTACAATTTTGCGACCGAGCGCGCCACCATCGAAGACTTCGTCAATGTCGTCCCGGCCTCGGCTGCCGACACGGCCCCCTTCAATAGCAACGTGCTTGTCCTGCCCATCACCGCCGACAGTCTCCGGCTCAGTGACACGGCGAGCCGGATCTACTACCGGGTCTTCAGCTTCGACGGTACCACGGGGCGTCTGGTGGACACCAGCGATCAGCTGCGGTACGATCTGACCCGGCCCGGCATCAGCTTCGGCACCAGCCCGCAGTCCATTCTCGGGCCGGCCTATGCCGCTGTGGATGGTGGAACGATCCCGATCAGCTACGACCGGGCGAACTATTCGACCAACCGCTCGCGTGGCGTGCTACTGCTGCACCATCACAATGGCCCCGGCGCGCGCGTCGAGACCGTGCTGATCAATCCGCTGCTCTTCCTGCCGCTGCTCAGCAGGCACCAGTAGGGCGACCAGCGGGCGCCGACCTTGAGGCGGCAATGACCGCCTTGCCCAACCAGTCTATGCTTCACCGGCGCCGTGTTCCGCTCGCTACGCTCCTGGTCCTGGTGCTCGCTGTCACGGTCGCCGCCGGGCAGGCGGCCCCGCTGGCTTCCGACCCGGCCTGGCTTCACCCGGTGGCAAGGGCCGCAACGCACAAGGCCGAGCCACCCGGCCCCGGGGTCTACATCGTGGTGCTGGCCGAGCCGCCGCTGGCCGCCTACGCCGGTGGGCTACCCGGCCTCGCCACTACCAGCCCCCGCGCCCGTGGCGCAGCGCGCCTCGCGAGCGATGCGCCGGAGGCGCAGGCCTACCTGCGCCACCTCCAGGCGGAGCAGGATGCGGCCCTGCGTCGCTTCGGCGCGGCCCTTGGCCGCGCAACGCCGCCACGGGCGCGCTTTCGTTACGCGCTGAACGGCATGGCGCTCGTGCTCAGCCCCGCCGAGGCCGCCAGCCTCGCGGCCCTGCCCGGCGTGCGCCTCGTCCAGCGCGCTGATCTCCGCCGGCTCGCCAGCGATGTCGGCCCGGCGCGGATCGGGGCGGCCCAGCCTGATCTGGCCCCTGCCCTCTTTCGCGCCAGCCTTGCGCCGGTCCCGGCCGGGTCCGCTGCCAGCGGGCGAGCCGTGCTCAGCTTCGATGTGCGTACCCGGCGCCTTGGCCTGCAAGTCGCCTTCAGCGGGCTCAGCGGACCGGCCACCGATGCCAGCCTGCGTATTGCCGTCGCCGGCCAGCCGGAGCCGGTTGCGCTTAGCCTTGCCGGCCTCGCGGCGCCGGGCGGTGGCCTCTACGCCGGCGAACTGACGCTCGCCGATACGCCGGCGCTCCCCGTCGCGGCGCTCGAACGGGCGCTCCTGGCCGGCGAGGCCACCCTGGCCATCGCCACCGCCGTCGTTCCCGCCGGCGAACTACGTGGGCCGATCCTGCCGGAGCGGGGCGCGGGGAGCGTGGCCGGCGTGATCGATGGCGGGATCAATCCCTTCCAGCCCTCCTTTGCCGAGCGTGGCGCCGACGGCTTCGTGCAGCGCAATCCCCGCGGACGCTTCTTCGGCGTCTGTGATCCGGGCGACCGCAGCTACGATCCGGCCTTCCCCTGCAACGCCAAGCTGATCGGCGCCTACCGCTTCCCCGCCGCTGCCGCCCCCGACCCCGCGGGGCGACCCAGCCCCTTTGACGACAACGGCCACGGCACCCACGTCGCCGGCACGCTCGCCGGCCATCTGCTGGCCGAGAGCCGCGTTGCCGGGGTCGCCACCGGCGCGATCGCCGGGGTCGCGCCGCATGCCGCGCTGATCGTCTATGACGCCTGCGGCACCCCGGCGGGCAGCGTCTGCCCGATGGAGGCGACCCTCGCGGCGATCGACCAGGCTGTGGCCGACGGGGTCGAGGTGATCAACGTTTCGATCAGCGGCTTCGCCACCGATCCCTGGGAAGATGCCGAGGCACTCGCGCTGCTCGGCGCGTTTGAGGCCGGCATCCTGGCCGCGGTCGCCGCTGGCAATGGCGGGCCCGCTCCGGCCAGTATCGGCGCGCCGGCCAACGCGCCCTGGGTGCTGGCGCTGGGCGCCGCCAGCCACGGGCGCCGGTTCGTGCGCACGCTCAGTCCGCTGAGCGGCGGCGCGCAGCCACCCCCGCCGCCGCTGCTGGGCGCTGGCTTCGGCGCCGAGGCCCTGCCGGCCAGCCCGCTGGTCGACGCCGCCCGGCTCGCGGGCGCCGGCGGCGCGCCGAACCCCGGCTGCCTGCCCTTCGCCGCCGGGCTCCACCTCCAGGGGGCCATCGTGGTCTGTCGCCAGCTGATCGACCCGGCCAGCGCCGCGCGCCACGCGGCCGCCGCTGGCGCTGGCGGCCTGGTGCTGATCTGGCCCGCCACCGCGGGCGCGCTGCTGCCTGCCGAGCCGCTGGCCCTGCCGGCTATCCAGCTCGACGCCGCCGCGGGCGACCAGTTGCTCGGCTGGCTCGCCACGGGCACGGGCCACCAGGCCACGCTGAGCGCAGCACGCCGCGACCCGGACGGCCCGGCCGACGTGGTGGCCTGGTTCAGCGCCCGTGGCCCGAACCGCACCGCGCCGGGCGTGCTCAAACCCGACCTGGTCGCCCCGGGGCTGGCAGTGCTGGCCGCCAGCGCCGACGTTGAGCCGGAGGCGCCCGACTACGCGCTGCTCAGTGGCACCTCGATGGCCGCACCGCACGCCGCTGGCGCCATCGCTCTGCTGCGCCAGCTCCAACCCGGCTGGAGCCCGGCTGAGCTGCGCTCGGCCCTGATGACGACCGCCGCCCCGGCGTTTGCCAGCGACGGCACACCGGCCAGCGCCCACAGCGCCGGCGCCGGGCGCATCAATCTCGGCCTGGCTGCCCGCGCCGGCCTGCTGCTCGACGAGACACCGGCGCGCTTCTGGGCGGCCGACCCGCGGCGCGGCGGCGACCCGACCGGGCTCAATCTGCCCGGGCTCAGCAGCCCCGCCTGCCTGGAGCGCTGCGTCTTCACCCGCACGCTGCGCAGTGCGCTGGCCGCTCCGGCCACCTGGGAGGCACGTACCAGCAGCGACCCGGCACTGAACCTGCTGGTCGAGCCGGCCCGCTTCACCATCGCCCCCGGCGCCGCACAGACGGTCACCATCACCGCGCAGCTCGCGCGCGACGCCTTCAGCGCCAGCGGCAGCTACCGGTTTGGCACGGTCGGCTTCAACGAGGCCAGCGGCCTCGCGCCGCGCGCCACGCTCACGGCAGCGCTCAACGCCGTGAGCAGCATCCTCCCCGCCGAGGTGCGGGTGCGCACTCACGAGCCGGGCGGCGCCATCACCATCCCATCGCTGCGCACCATCAGCGCCCCGGCGCTGACGCTGCGCGTCCTCGGGCTGCAGCGGGGCGAGCTACGGCGCCTGCAGCTCGCCGAGGATCCGACGCCCACCGATCTGTTCGACGGGCCGCCGGGCACGGCACAGCTGCCGATCACGGTGCCGCCGGGCACCTCCCGGGTCTACCTGGGCGTGCAGGCCACCACCGCGCCGGATATCGACCTGTTCGTCTTCGCCGACGGCGCGGGCGGCCCGCCAGACGGCGTGCCCCAGCTGGCGGAATTGATCTGTACCAGTGCAGGCTTCACCAGCGACGAGGTCTGCGATCTGCGGCCGCAGGACGTGCAGGGCCAGACGCTGATCGCCCTGGTGCAGAACTATCGCGGCTCGGGGCTGAGCGCAGATCGGGTGGACCTGCTGGTGAATGTGGTGGCGCCGGAGCTGGCGGGCAACGGCAGCGCCAGTGGACCGGCCATGGTGCCGGCGGGCGAGCCCTTCGCTGTGACGCTGCAGTGGCGCCTGCCCGACCAGCCGGCTGCCGCCGGGCGCTACCTGGGCGTGCTGCAACTCAGCAGCAGCCCCGACCCCGCGGCGGCCGGTGACCTGGGAAGCATCCCGATCGACCTGGACTATCTCCGTGCGCGAACCTTCGTACCCGCCGTGTGGCGCCCGTAGGGCCGAAGCATTGGCTGCGCCAATGCTTCGGCCCTACGCCGGGACTGTCCCGGCACATCACGCCGCGAGCAGCGCCGGCTCGTGCGGATCAAGCAGCCTGATGCCGAACTGCTCGGCGATAAAGTCGCCCAGGGCCTCCGAGTCGGGAAAGCTCACCACCGTCTCCTCGTCGCCATCACGGTAGGCAACCCGCCAGAGCCGGCCCAGTCGCTCATCGCGCCAGACTCGGAATTCTGCCTTCAGCGTAAGTACGCGGTCGCGCATGCTCGTCACCTCTGGGTATCACTCGCCACTGGTCTGCGCCGAAAACGCTGGTTCTATGTACCATGACGTTGTCGCCGGATTCCTGGTTCTCGCTCGTTGATGAGAATCAGATGAAAGCGTCTGCGCGGGAGGCTCGTGGTGGCAAGTGGTAGTGGCATTCCGGCGCGCGGTACGGCCACGCCCCGCTCGGGCGAGCGGGGCCTCTGGGCCAGGCTCGCCGCCCGTGCCGGCGCGCCGGGCGAACGGGCCAGCCTCTACACCGGCCTGGCCCGCCGCGTGGCCGGCCCGGCAAGCGCTGAGCGCGCGCAGACGGGGCTGTGGGCAGGGCTGGCACGGCGCGTCGACCCGCGCCACTACCGGCCCCAACCGGTCGCCGGGGTGGCCACGGCGCACCTGAGCGAGGACGGCGCAGCGTACCTGGCGCTGCGTAGCCCGGCTGGCGGCTACTTGCGCCTGACGCCGGCCGAGGGCGAGCTGTGGGCCGCCATGGACGGCACGCAGACGGTTGAGCAACTGGCGCTGCTGGGCTTCACCCGCTTCGGCCAACTCCTGCCGGTGGCGGGGCTGGTCGAGAGCCTGCGCCGGGGCGGCTTCCTGCGCGACCGGCCGGCCGAGCTCTACCGCGGGCTGTGCGAGCGCCTGGAGCGCGGCAGTCTGCAGCGCCGGGGCCGCCGGATCGCCGCTGCGCTGCGTGCCCACGCCTTCCCGATCAGCGGCATCGATGCCGTGGTTGGCGCGCTGTACCGCGGCGGCGGCTGGATGCTCTTCAGCCGGCCATTCCTGGTGGTGCTGGCTATGCTGGTCATCGCCGGCCTGGGCGCATTCACGCTGGTTGCCAGGGGCGGCCACTACGCGCTGATCAACGCCGACAACACCGGGGCCAGTCTGCTGGGCCTGTGGGCCGCCCTGCTCGTCTCCTTCGTGCTGCACGAACTGGCGCATGCGCTGGCCGTCAAGCACTTCGGGCGGCGCGTGCCACGGGGCGGCGTGATGATCTACTACGGCATGCCGGCCGCCTTCGTTGACACCAGCGATATGTGGCTGGCCGGGCGCCGCCCGCGTATGATCGTCACGTTGGCCGGGCCGCTCTGCGACCTGGCGGTGGGCTCGGCGGCGGCGCTCGCGGCGGCCACGCTTCCCGCCGGTCCCCCCGGGGCAGCGGCCTACAAGCTGGCACTGGCCGGCTTTCTGGCGGCGCTCTGCAACCTCAATCCGCTCCTCGAGCTCGACGGCTATTACATGCTAAGCGACTGGCTGCGTATGCCAAATCTGCGCCGCCAGGCCCTGGCCTTCATTCGCGGCCCGCTGTGGCAGAAGCTGCGCAGCCGGACCCCGCTCGATCGCGAGGAGCGGATCTATACGCTCTACGGGCTGCTCGCGGCGGCCTACACCGCCCTGGCGATCGTGCTGGCCCTGGGCTTCTGGCAGGCCCACCTGGCGCGCGTGATCGGCGAGCTCTGGGCGGGCGGCGTGCTCAGCCGCCTTGTCGCCGGCGTGATCATGATTGGCGTCGTGGCGCCGCTGGCGCTGGGCCTGCTGCTCGCCGCGGGGTGGCTGGTCGCCGGCGCGGCAGCCTGGGTGGCTCGCCGTGGCTACGGGCGCAGTCCCGCCCTGGTGGCAGCTACGCTCACGCTCCTGGCCGGGGCGCTGGCCGCGCTCCCGCTACAATTCGGGCTCACGCCTGCGACAGCCCTGATCGCCCCGCTGCTCTGGCTAGTGGCACTGGCCGCCCAGCTCGCGCTCCACGCCGCCTACCGCCGGGCCAGGGTGGCCCGCGTCCTCGACTGCTTTCTGGCCGTGACGGTGATCGAACTTCTCGCACTGGCCGGGCTGCTGCTCTTCCCCGCCTACGCTTTCGCCTGGTCGCTGCTGCAGAATCTGGGCTTTGCCCTGCTACTCTTCGCCGGCTTGATCGCGCTGCTCGATGTCGATCTGCGCCAGGCGCCGCCGCTGCAGCTGGCCGGCAGCGCCCTGCTGCTGGCCCTGGCCTTCCTGGCCGGCGGCATGACCATCGGCCTGGTCCAGGCGGCGCAGCCGGCGGCGCCCTTCGCCCTGCTCGTGCTCAGCGCCGCCCCGGTCTACGCTGGCGCGGTCGCCCTGGCCCTGCTGCTGCCCCTGGTGAGCAGCCTGAGCGACTCGCGGCTGCTCTGGAGCTGGCTGCTGCTCTGGTTCGGCATCGCCGCTCAGGGGGCTGCCTACGTACTGGAGCTGCTTCCGGCCCAGCGCACTACGCCGTCTGCCCTGGCGGCGGTGGTGCTGGCCTCCGGCCTGTGGACGGCCGCCTGGTGCTCGCACCTGGTGGCCCTGCGCCAGCTGCCCCGCGGGCCAGTCTGGCCGCTGGAGCCGGCCACGGGCGAGGCCGAGCGGCTCCAACGGGCCTTCCGCTTCACCTACGCCGGCCTCTACCGGGTGCTGCGCGCCCACCACGGCGCCCGGCGCACCCACGCGCTCGACGACCGGATGGACGTGCTGGCCGCTACCGCCAATTGGGATGTGACCCTCGACCGGGACGAGGCGCGCATCGGCGCTGCACTCGCCGCCGCACCGCTCGACCTGCAGGGCGCCCGCTATGCCGAGGTGCTGCGCTACACCGTGGCCGTGGTCGAAGAGCTCGCCGGCCTCACCTTCGCCCGCCACGCCATCCAGGCCGCCTACGACGCGCTGCCCTGGCCCGAGCGCGAGGCGGCCGACCGCCGCTGCTTCCCCAATACGCCCTGGGCGCGCGCGCTCTCGCGGAGCTTCGGCGACGCCCGCACCGCCCGGCTGCGCCTGCTGCGCGCGGTCGACCAGTTCGCCGCCTGGGACGACGACGAGCTGCAGGCCCTGGCCAGCGCCCTGGAGCGCCAGCGCCTGCCCGCTGGCACACGCATCCTCACCACCGGCCAGCCCGCGCCGGGGCTCTGGATCATCGAGGCGGGCGAGGTGGTCCTCAAGCACGATGGCCAGGTGGTGGCCGAGCTCCACCGCGGCGCGTGCTTCGGCGCCGGCGACGCCAGGGCGCCCGGCCCGGCCCACGAGTACCGCGCCAGTGTCGATTCTACCCTGCTCTTCCTGAGCCGCACCGAGCTCGCACGGCTCCAGCGCCAGGCTGCGCCGCGTGTCGCCGCGAGCCTGGTCGTAGCGGACACCCTGCGCACCCTGGAGCGAGCGCCCTTCTTTCAGCAGCTGCCCCGCGCCACGCTGCGCCAGCTCGCGAGCGTCGCCGAGCAGCTGCGCGTGCCGCCACGCAGCCTGGTCATCCGCCAGGGCCAGCCCGACGGGCGCCTCTACGTCCTTGTCGCAGGCAAGGCCGCCGTGGTGAAGCGCGCCGACGGGGCAGCGCCCTCAGGGGGTTTCACCTGGGCAAACGAGGTGGTCACGACGCCAGATTCTGGTACGATGACGTTGCCACAAGATGTCATCCAGGAGGAACCGCATCATGACCACCTCGGACCTGTATCATACCA